>Ga0196976_1000390_pt1 | contig 28192 bp, 28 predicted proteins | sample S3v_513CmetaG_FD_148644 | JGI IMG/M metagenome (GOLD analysis project Ga0196976, IMG submission 148644) | Soil microbial communities from Anza Borrego desert, Southern California, United States - S3+v_5-13C | ecosystem: Environmental > Terrestrial > Soil > Desert | place: USA: California... | reverse complement strand
CGCGGTCGCAGGATGGACCGGCCAGACCGAAGTCGGCGTCACCATCCAGGTCGCCGGCCGCAACTCGAACGCCGCCCTGCGCGCACCGGGCCCGTGGTACGACCACGCCAACCTCACCTTCCCCGTTACGCCGGGCGAGCCGTTGCGCGCGCTCCTGCTCGACGTCGGCAAACGGGTCGTGACGAGCCTCACCACGGAGGGCTTGTGGGCCGCCGCGCGCCACGAGGAGCCGTGTCCCGAGCTGCTCGTGGTCTACGACCGCTTTCCGCTGTCGAGCATGGCCATCCCCGGCTGCCGCGTCACGCCGGTGGCGGTGCAGCGGCAGCCGGAGCGGGCGGACGGTCCGCGCGAGTACCTCGTGGCCACGGAAGCGGACATCGTCGTGTTCTTCCGCGAACAGGCGGGGACGCTCGGCATGTCGCTGTTCACCAAGACGGCGCGCGTTCCCGAGCAGACCGCGGCGCTGCTGTTCGATTCGATTCTCGACACGCTGCACGTGCTGAGCGCGGACGATCAGCAACCGGTCGAGCGCCTCGACTTCCCGCCCGACGGCGCGACCTCGCCGGCGCCGGTGGCCTGGCCCGAGCCTGCCTTGTGCGAGGCGCCGCTGGTGGACGCGGTGTCGCCCGTGTTCCGCGTCCGCGACGACACGCTACGCGCATTCGCGCGCGATGCCGAACGAACACTGCACGAATGGGGGGTGCCGCCATGGCAGCGAGCGTCATGAGCGCCGGGGAGCGCGCGCTGCTGCCAACGCCGGAGCAGGTCGCGGAGTACGAGGCACACGGCTGGTGGATCTCCCCGCCGTGCATCGGCGAGGAGGCGCTGGAGGAGCTGCGGTTCGGCATCGAGCGCTATTACTCCGGCGAGCGCGATTGGCGCCTGCCCATCGTTTCCGCCTCGGACTGGACGCCCGCCGACGGCGACGTCGTGCGGCAGAACGACTTCGCCTCGCTGCAACTGGAGGAGTTCCGCGCCTTTCTGCTGCGCCAGCCCGTCATCGCGGCCATGGCCGCGCGGCTCGCGCGCAGCCCGTCGGTCCGCCTGTTCCACGACCAGATCGTCTACAAACCCGCCGGCCGTTCGCTGCAGGAGACGGGCGTCGGCTGGCACACGGACCGTTCGTACTGGAGGACCTGCACGTCGGCGCGCATGCTCACCGCCTGGATTCCGCTGGCCGATGTCGACGAGCGCTCCGGCACGATGACGGTCATCGACGGGAGCCATCTCTGGCCGGACGCCGAGAAGCTGCGCCGCTTCCACGAGCGCGACGTCGACGCCGTGCAGCGCGAGATCACCCCCTCCGGTGCCTGGATCGAGGTACCGTACCGCATGCGCGCCGGACAGGTCGCGTTCCACCACTGCAGGACGATCCACGGCAGCCGGCAGAACATGTCGGACGTGCCGCGCATCGCCTGGGCGGTCCATTTCCAGGACGAAGACAACCGGTGGCAGCCCGCGACCAACCCCGACGGCACGATGACGCCGCACATGAATGACCTGCTGTGCCGGAAGACCCCGGACGGCACACCCGACTACCGCGACCCCGACGTCTGTCCCGAATTGTGGCGAGAGGAGCCGTATGAACCGTTCATCTGAGGCTGCAGTGGCAGCCCTCTACACAGCCGTCGCCGAGATCCTGCAGATCGACTCCGCGCGGCCGCAGGACAACTTCATCGAGCTCGGAGGGAACTCGCTGCTCGCGGTCATTCTCGCCAACCGCATGGAAGACGAGTTCGGGACGCGGCTCGATGTGATGGACATCTTCAATCTCGAGCTCGGCCAGCTCGAGCCTCTGCTCGGTCCATGACCATGATCGCGAATGCATCCGGCGGGACTTCACGCAGGCGGCGCGCGGCCACGACCGCGACGCGCCATCCCTCTGGAACCGCGGCCACGATCTGCGGGATGGACGGCAACCGCGGGAAGGGGAACGCCGGATCGTGCGCGAAGCGCACAGGAAGCGCGTCGCCGAGGATGGTGATCAGCGCGCGGCTGCCGGCGGCGGAATGGCCGCTCAGCTCCGCCACCAGGCGCTCCCAAGCACGCCCGGGCAGGTACTCCAGCAGCCCCTCGGCAATCCACAACGTCGCGCGCTCGGGATCGAATGACGCCCTGCGCAACCCCTCGGCCAGTCCGCCGGGGAGGCGCGCGTCGATGCGCTCTCCCCTGCCGTCGGCCGGGAGCAGCGTCCGGGCCAGCGCATTGACGGCGGCCGAGTCGACGGCGATCGCGCGTGCGCCCGGCGGCAGCGGCACGCGCCGGAAGCGCGTGTCGAGTCCCGCGCCGAGGACCACGACTTGGTCGATCCCCGCGGCCAGCGCGGCCGCGGTCTCCTCGTCCAGTTGCAGCGTCCGCAGCGCCACGATGTCGGCGAAGAGCGGCGACTCCGCGCTGCCCGGCCACGGCGGCAACCGCGCCGCCGCTTCTTCCGCCGCGGGGTCGGCGAACAACCGGTCGTTCCGCCGCGACTCCGCCGCTCGCCAGGACAGCGTCATGGCCGCGGAGCGCTCGACGGGATCGAGATGGGACCAGTCCGGCATCAATCGTTCGGAACCGAAGGATACGCGGGTGCGGCCATGATGAACATTCAGCTCGTGGACATTCAGGTGTACGAACGTCTGACGCCGCTCGCCTCGGGACTGATGGCGGCGGCGGTGCTCGGCGATTCCGCGCGCGCGGCCTCGTGCCGCATCGCCCTGCGGACGTGGAACGTCGCCGCGAGCGCGGAGACGATCGCCGCCGCGCTGCTCGCGGAGCCCTGCGATCTCGTCGGCTTCAGCACGTACGTCTGGAACGCCGGCCTGGTCCGGCGCGTGGCCGCGCTGCTCGCCCGCGAGCGGCCGCAGCTGCCGATCCTGCTCGGCGGGCCGCACGTCGTGCACGGCGCGGAGCGCTGGCGCGGCGTCGCCCCGAACCTGCTCATCGCCGACGGCGAGGGAGAGCCGATCCTCGTCGACCTCGCCGAGCGCTTCCTCGGCGGCCGGCCGCTGGCCGAGAGTGTGGGCGTGTCCGGCTTCTGGGAAGGCGCGGCGCTGCCGCCGTCGGGGCACATGCCGGTCGCGGACCTCGAGCAGATCCCCTCGCCGTTCCTCATGGGACTCTTTCCTCCGGGCGTCTACACGCAGGCCATCCTCGAGACGAACCGCGGCTGCCCCTTCGCCTGCAGCTTCTGTTTCTGGGGCCTCGGGTCCAAACGCGTGCGCAGGTTCTCCGACGACCGTACCCGCGCCGAGCTTGAATGGATCTTCCGCGAGAAGATCCTCTCCGTCTTCGTGGCGGACGCGAACTTCGGCATGTACCCCCGCGACATCGACATCGCCAACGCGCTGGCCGGCAACCGCCGGCAGCACGGGACGCCGCTGGTCGTGTCGTTCAACACCATGAAGAACCGGCCGGAGACGATGTCCCGCATCAGCCGGATCGTCGGGGAGGCGGGGCTGGTGGCCACGCAGTCGATGGCCATCCAGTCGATGGATGAAGTCACGCTGCGCGAGAGCGGCCGCGGCACGATCCGCACCTCCGCCTACACGGCCGCGCTGGACGAGCTCAATCGCGACGGGTTCACGACCTACGTCGAGTTGATCTGGCCCTTGCCGGGAGAGACGGTCCAGTCGTTCGCGGCGGGGATCGACTCGCTCTGTGCCATCGGCGCGCAGAGCTTCGTCGTCTACCCGTTGCTCGCGCTGCCCAACACCCGGATCACCGAGCAGCGCGAGGCTCTCGGCCTGACCATCACCCCCAGCGCCGACCAGGGCGCCGGCGACTACATGTACGTCACGGCCACGCGCGAGGTCTCCGCGGAGGAGTATCGCGAAGGGTTATGGCTGACCCTGGCCGTGAACCTCCTGTACAACACGCGCGTGCTGGCCGGCACGTTCGACGTGCTCCGGCAGCGCGGCATCCGCCACATCGACGTGCTCGCGCCGTTCGCGCAATGGGCGAAGGAGCAGGACCTGCCGCTGTTCGCGCGCCACGCCAGCGCGTCCGCCAGCGTCGAGCACGCGTCGTGGGCGTACTGGGGCTCGATCGCGTTCGAGGCACTGCACGCGGAGCGCGAGCGGTTCGTGGCGATCGTCGAAGAGTTCTGCCGGCAGCAGCCGTGGTGGGACGAAGAGACGCGCGCCAGCATCGAAGTGGACCGCCTGCTGCTCCCCTACCTCTTCTCCAATACGCGGCTCGCGCCGTGGCACGGCAGCGACATCTCGGTCCAGCCGGAACAGCGGCGTCTCCACGCGCGCGTTTCCGACCGCGCGCGGAAGCTGCTGCACGCCCGCTGGCACGACCTTCCCGAGACCATCGAGCTGAATCCGTGGAACGGCCAGATGCCCCATTTTGCGAGTCAGCCGGTCAGCGCCGCGCACGATTACGCGTACGGCCAACTGCAACGCATGGCGCACTTCATTCCGAGACTGGTGGGCGCGCCCGCACCTTGAAGTCGCTCCGTTTTGATGGCAGTATTCCTTCCTTCGAGGACACGATTGACCGCCCTGAGTACGCCAGCGCGAGTTCCCGATAGCGGACGGGCGGCTGAAGAGCCGTTTCCACTGCGCTGGAGCGCGACGCAGACACGGTTGCTGCGCGAGCGCGCGGAAGGATCCGGGCCGGCGCCCCTCGTGACCGCGATCGAGCTCGACGGACCGGTCGATGCCGCGCGTCTCGACCAGGCTTGGCAGGAGCTCCAGTGGCGGCACCCGTTCCTCCGCGTGCGTCTCGGCCCCGACGGCCCGTTCGCAGCGCCGGAAGTGCGTCCGCTGCTGCGCGCGAACATTCCGGGGAGCAGCCCGGGCTTCCGCACGGACGCGGCGCAAGTGCTCGCGGCGGCGGCGCGGCCCCGCGACCTGGCCACGGAAGGTCCGGCGGACGCGGCGTGGATCCGCACCGGCCCCGAGGCGGGACTGCTGATCTGCAGCGTCGACCATCTCGCCACCGATGGCTGGTCGTTCGGCCTCATGGCGCGGCAGTGGGGCGAGCTCTATCGCACGCCGGGCGCGGGCGCCGTCGTGGACCCGAGCAGCGTCATCGCCCGATACGACGAGCCTGAGCGCGTTCGCGCCCACGGCATCGCCGTCCGGAACCTTGCCGAGGAGCTCGCGGGCGCACAGCCGTTTCCGCTGCCTCCATCGCAGAGCGGATGGGCGCTCCTGCACGTCGACCTGCCGCTCGACATCGCCGGCGGTCTCCGCGCCCGCGCCACCCGCGACCGCTCGACGCCGTTCGCTCTCGCGCTGGCCGCCCTCGGCCGCGCGCTGGCGGCCGAGCATGGGGTGACCGACCTGGTCGTCTCCACGCATGTCGCCAACCGCTCCGTCCCGCAGAGCGAGCAGGTCGTCTGCGCGCTCTACAACACCGTCCCTCTGCGCATCTCCGCCAGGAGCGGCGACGATCTCGAAGGATGGGTTGCCTCGGCGAAGCAGGCCTCGCTGCGCGCACTGCAGCGGCAGTCGCTGCCGTTCGCCACGGCGCGGCAGGTGCTGGCCGGGACGCTCCCCTCCGACGCGTTCCTCCGCGTCATGATCAACTTCGATCAGCACCCGTTCCTCGGGCTCTCTCTCCCCGGCGTCGAGATCCACGAATCGGCGGCATGGAGCCCGCAGCGGCTCGGGACGGGCCTGAACGCCCCCTGGTATTCCACTTCCGACCGGCCGTGGCCGGCCGGCATCACCGTATCGTTCCGCGAGACCTGGGATTGCCTGCAACTCTACATTCATTACGGAGCGGAGCTGGGCGATCGCGCTGCATTGATGCTGCTGGGCCGGGTGACCGAAGGCCTGGCACTGCTTACAGACTCCCGACAGGAGGAAAACGGCCATGGCTGACTCGAGAGCTCAAATCATCGCCCAGGCACTGATCCAGATCGCGCAGACCCTGACCCCCGAAGGAGGACAGGACGAGGCCAAGGAGCGCGGTGGTCGCGGCGGCGGTGCGGCCGCGGCCGCGACGCGCGATCCGGAGAGCGTGGCCTCCCTGATCCGCGCACTCTGCCCCGCCACGTCCACGGCCACGCGCCCGACCGACGTCGCGGAGCTGATCCGCGCGCTCTGCCCGGTGGGCGACACCCGCGCCAATCCGACCGCCACCGCGCGCCTGATTCAGGCGCTCTCGCCGGCGGTCGAGACGGGAGGACGCGAGCGCATGCAGCAGCTCATCGCCGCGCTCTGCCCGATCGAGCCGGGCTCGAACGTCTCGCGATTCGCCGAACAGTTCGCAGCCGGCGACACCGCGGCGATGGCGGAGGCCGTCCAGAGCGGCGCCGAGGCTGATGCCACCGTTTCCGCCGCAACGCTCACCCCGCAGCAGCGCCTGGCGGCCGACGTCTTCCGCGTACTCTCGCCGGTCGACCAGCAGCCGCGGACCGACGTCAAAACCGCGGTCGACTTCCTGCGTGCGCTCTGCCCGGCGGACCGTCCGCCGGACGAAGTGGCGGGCCTCATCGCCGCGCTCTCGCCGGCCGCCGACAAGACCGCCGGCTCTCCCGACGAGGCGGTCGCGTTCATTCGCGCGCTCTGCCCCGCCGGGGACGTACCGGCCACCGACGTCGCGCAGATTGTCCGCGCACTCTCCCCCGCCGCCGATCTGGAGGCGAGGCGCACCGACAACGTCGCGCAGCTCGTGCGGGCGCTCTGTCCCGCGGCACCGACCGAGTGGGGCGGGCTGGTTCGCGCGCTCTCGCCGGCGCACGATCCGGCGACGCGGCCAACCGACGTTGCGGAGCTCATTCGCCAGCTCTCTCCCGCGATCGGGCCGGTGGAAGTCATCCGCACGCTGTCGCCTGCGGGTCCGGGGCAATGACGGGCCGGCGATCACCCGTTCATGCCGAAAGTCAGTGACTACGTAGCCGATTTCCTGGCCATCAACGGAATTCATCTCGCCTTCGAGCTGTCGGGCGGGATGATTTCCCATTTGCTCGACTCGTTCGCGGCGCATCCGGACATCCGCGTGATCTCCATGCACCACGAGCAGTCGGCGTCGTTTGCCGCCGAGGCGGTGGGACGGCTGACCGGCCGCCCCGCCGTCGCCCTCGGGACGTCCGGACCGGGCGCGCTGAACCTCGTCAGCGGCATCGCCAGCTGCTACTACGATTCCGTCCCCGCCCTCTTCATCACCGGCGACGTGCAGACCTACATGGAAGCGGGACAGAAGCCGCTGCGCCAGTTCGGGCTGCAGGAATGCCCATTCCCCGCCGTCGCCGCGCCGATCGCCAAATCCGCGGTCTCGGTCAAGCGTGCGGCCGACGTCCCCGCCGCCTTCGAGCAGGCGCTCCTCACGGCCGTCAGCGGCCGTCCCGGCCCGGTGGTCATCGAGCTTCCCTTCGACGTGCAGGGACAACCGCTGAATGCGCAGGCGGCGGCGGTGGCGCTGCCTCCCCCGCAGCCTCCCGCCGATGACGCGGTGACGGTGGCCAACGAGATCCTCGCCTCCGCGCAGCGTCCGCTGATCCTCGCCGGTGGCGGCGTGCGCTCTCCCGCGGCCAGCGACGCGCTGCGGCGCTTCGCCGAGAAGACAGGAGTGCCGCTGGCGACGTCCATTGCCGCGCTGGACGTCGTGCCGGCCGGTCACCCGCTGCGCGTCGGACTGGTGGGGATGTACGGCACGCGCGCGGGAAACCTGGTCATGGCCGAAAGCGACGCCATCCTGGTCGTCGGCAGCCGCCTCGACGCGGGACTGATCGGGGCCGACACGAGCGCGTGGGAGCGTCACAAAACGATCGTGCGCGTGGACTGCGACGCGGGCGAGCTGTCGGCCCGCCTGCGCAATGCGAAGCAGTTCCACGCCGACGCCGGAGCGTTCCTCGCCGCGGCGCTCGCGAGCGCGCCGAACGGGGTCCACGCCGAGTGGCGCGCGCGCGTCCAGCAGTTGAAAAGCGAGCACCCCGACACCGCCGAGCATGCGACCGGAGCAGACATCAATCCGAACCTGTTCATGCATCAGTTGTCCGCGGGGTCCGGCGACGCCGTCGCCTACGTCGTGGATGCCGGGCAACACACCTGGTGGTCCGCGCAGTCGCTGCAGCTCACCGGGTCGCAGCGGTACCTCGGCGCCACGGGCTTGTGGGCCATGGGATCGTCGCTCCCGGCCGCGATCGGCGTCGCCCTGCACACGGGCCGCCCCGTCGTCGCCATCGCGGGCGACGCCGGCATCCAGCTCAACCTCCAGGAGCTCCACGCCCTCATCCGCTACCAGCTGCCGGTCAAGATCGTGGTGATCAACAACCACTGCCACGGCATGGTGCGCCAGTTCCAGGACGAGTTCTTCGACCGCCGGCGCCCGTCGACCGTCTGGGGCTATAGCCCTCCCGACTTCACCGCCGTCGCCGCCGCCTACGGAATCCGCTCCGCGGCCGTCGACCGCCAGGACGACGTCCCGGCCGCGGTCGCGCGGATGTGGGCCGATCCCGCCGCCCCCTTCCTGCTGAACGCGACGATTCCGCTCGACATCAACGTCTCCCCCTACGTCCCCCTCGGGCGCCCACTCAGCGGGATGGTTCCGCCGCGCCCCTGAAGCCGCGCGTCCTGCTTGCGACAGGAAACGCACGACGGCAGAATACGCGCTCGAAAGGACCCATCGTGGCAAACAGCAAGCTTGCGGCACCCCAGCTCGTCCTGCACAGCCGGATGATCTATACCAGTTGGATCCCCGAGGATCCGGACGCCTGCGCGCGCCTCCTTCCGCCCGCCCTGCGGCCGGCGGCCAACCGGGCCGTCTACATGAATCAGTACGTAGTGGACCGGGCGGAGCAGACCACCGGCTTCGGGGCGTACTCGCTCACCTACCTGGGACTCGACCTGGCGGACCTGTTCGCGCCCGACGGGGTGACCCCGGCGCGCTTCTTCACGCACTACTTCAACTCGTCGGAGACCGTGCGGGAGTACGTGACGGAGCGCGGCGTCCCGGCGTCCCCCGGCTCGACCGTGCTGGAGGTGGAAGGCGGAATCGCCACGGCGACCACCAGCGTGGACGGCACCCCCATCATCCGCACCCGGGCCCGGGTGGGCGAGACGGCCGACCTCGTGCTGGCCGGCCACCTCCGCTACGTGACCCGGGTCGGCAACCGGCTGATCGCCGGGAACTACCCCTACATCGGCGAGCTGGCAGGCACGTTCGAGGTGCAGTCCATCGAGTTCCTCGCCCCCGACCACCCGGTATACGCCCTCCGCCCGGCCAGCCCGCTCCAGGTGATCGCCGGCTCGTCCTTCTACGCCCCGCGCGACTCGTTCGTGTACCCCGGCGGCGAGGAGGACCTCGGTCCGGCAGAGGGCGGTGGCCAGGGGCACCGGCCGTAGCCACATCAACGACCAGCGGTGGCGGAAGCTCGAAGCCCCGCCCCCGCGCGGTCCGCGATGGTGTGGGGCCACCTTGAGGATGTGATCGTGGGCGCGGGCGGAGAGGCCGAGGCGCTCGATGGCGGTGAGGAGCAGGCGCTTCGAGGACGCCGCGCCGTGTTCAGAAGCTGCCGGCGAACTTCTCCGCCGCGACGCTCGCCGTTTCAGGGAAGTATTTCCGCAGTGCGACAGCGACCCCGTTTTCGGTATTCGAGAGAGTGACCTCGCGCGCGACGTCCAACGCAGCGTCCGAGGCATTCGTCGGGACTACGCTGTGGCCGACGGAGCGCAACAGGTCCAGATCGTTGTCGGAGTCTCCAAAGGCCAAGACGCGATGCGCTGCGATGCCGAGGCGGCTCAGGACACAGTCCACTCCTGCCCATTTACCCGCAGCCACACTCACGAGCTCGATCGCCGTTGGACGGCCACAGGACAGCCGCACGTCGGTTCCGTAGCGCTCGTACAACGCATCCCGGACCGGGTCCAGCTCGTCTTTTTCTCCACGGATCATGATTTTGTGCGCGGCGAGGCCGGCCCCGGCCCAGCTCTCGAGATGGCGGAGCGGTGAGCCGACCGTGGGCCATACCTTATTACCCCGGATCTCGCGACGCGCCCAGTAGTCGATCCGGTTCACTACCCATTCGTCTTCTCGAAAGATCCCGACGTGCGCTCCGGCGGCCAAAGCGAGATGCACGATCCCGGAACTGGTTTCGCAGGACAGACACTGGTCGACCAATGTGGCATCACCGTCGAGTACCAGCGCGCCGTCGAGCGCCACGATGGTGTTCAGACACCCGAGTTGCTTCTGAAGCGGTCGAATGGCACAGGGCATCCGGGAGGAGGCCAGCAGCACATCCACCCCGAAGTCACACCTGACGCGTCGGATCGTTTCGATCGTTACTTCCGACAGCTCCTTCTCATCGTTCAGGAGCGTACCATCGATATCAGCCACGATCAGGTCGAAAGCCATCATGAGTCCTCACACGACTACCAGCCTGCTGGGCGTGTCGGAAAGCATATTTCTAACCAAGTCCAGAATCGGCTTGGAGGCGGGTCCAGCGGTTAGAATTTCCAGCCTCTCGGAAAACCGGGCAAAGAGCACCTTCTGCTGCACCTCGAACTTGGAAGGGTCGACGAGAAAGACCTTTCGTTCAGCGGCTTCCAGCAGAGCACGTTTCGCCGGCACTTCGTGGTCGTGCGTGATGGCGAAGCCTTCACGTTCATACAGCCCATTTGTACCGAGAAACGAAATATCGAGCCGCCCGGGGGGAGGAGAGATCACCGATACATCCGATTCTCTCCAGGGAATCACCGTCAAGGACCTGGGTCTGCACCAGCCGCCCATCAGAATGACTCGGCAACGAACGCTGCTGCCGCCGGCTTCGAGTTCGCTCAAGGTCTCCAGAAGGTGGTACGCGACCGGAACCGAGTTGGTGAAGATCTCCAGATCATTGATGGATCCGGCACGGATCTCGTCGCTGAGATACGCCGCAAGCGCGAGCGTCGTCGAGCCGCCGTCGATCCCGATGCGATGTCCGGATCGTACAAGCCGTGCCGCCGCTTTGGCGATCGCCCGTTTTTCACGCGCGAAGAGCGTCCGCTTGTAGAAATTGCTCTCCTTTGCGAGATACACATGCTCGGCATCGAAGTAGATGCCGCCGAGCACGTGACTGCTCCGCAGCCGCTGCAGCAGATCGAGCGTGGCCGCAGCATCGATCCAGGCGAGCTCCGGATACTGCCGCAGTTCCGTTGCGAGTTGCTCGATCGTGAGCGGGTTCTCGAGCCTGTGCGAGTGAACGACAGTCCGCACGTGTTCGGCCATCGAGACGGCGAGTGCCGTCGCGGCATCGAACGCGGCAAACCGCGATCGCGATGTAGGGCTGCGAAAGCCGTCGCGAGCGAGCAACCCGAAGAGCTCCATCGTCAGTTCGTCAACGAAGCCTTTGACCGCTGTGTCATGGAACTTGTAGCAGGAAAGATACTTACGGTCCGGCAACATCTCGTCGATGAGTTTTTTGCCCGCTGGCTCGACGACGATCGGAAGGAGATAGGGACGCGCGAGCGTCTTTTCCTGCTGCAGCGCCCAGGAGACCTCCTTGCGCACCCAATCCGACTTGGCCGCGCTGCGGTCGACGATCAGCATGACGAGATCGCAGCCGCTCTTGATTGCTTCCTCAAGCCGCGCTTCGACTGAGTCGCCGATGCGCAGTTCGTGGTCGTCGAGCCGTAACTCGACGAACGGCGGCAGCCTTTGCCGAATCTGCTCAATGAAGGACTTCCGTCCTCCACTATGGCTGACGAAGATCCTCATCTCTGGTCCCTCGAAAGATTATCACGCAGCACCCCGCCCCTCATCGGAAGTACCCCCGATCCAGCGCCCGGTACTGTACCGCCTCGGCGAGGTGCGCCGACTCGATGCGCTCGCACCCGGCCAGGTCGGCGATCGTGCGGGCCACCTTGAGGATGCGGTCGTGGGCGCGGGCGGAGAGGCCGAGGCGCTCGATGGCGGTGAGGAGGAGGCGTTTCGAGGAAGGGTCGAGCTCGCAGTGCTTGCGGAGCTGGCGCGTGGTCATGTCCGCGTTGGCTTTGCGGAAGCGCTCGCGCTGGATCTGCCGCGCCGCTTCGACGCGCGCGCGGATGGCCGCGGACGGCTCGCCCGGCTCGACGGACGCAATTTCGTCGGTGCTGAGTGCGGCGACCTCCACCTGCAGGTCGACGCGGTCGAGGAGCGGGCCGGAGATCTTGGCCAGATAGCGCGCGATCCGCGTCGGAGTGCAGATGCACTCGCGGCGGGCGTCGTTGAAGAAGCCGCAGGGGCAGGGATTCAGCGCGGCGGCGAGCGTGAAACGCGCCGGGAAGGTGAGCGTGCGCGCGGCGCGGGCGATGGTCACGTGGCCGTCTTCCAGCGGCTGGCGCATCGCTTCCAGCGTCTCGCGGCGGAACTCGGGGAGCTCGTCGAGGAAGAGCACACCGTGGTGCGCGAGGCTCACCTCCCCCGGCCGCAGCGGCGTGCCGCCGCCGGCCATGCCGGCGGTGGAGATGGTGTGGTGCGGCGCCCGGAAGGGGCGCCGCGCGAGGAGTCCCGCGCCCGTGGGGAGCACGCCGGCGACGGAGTGGATCTTCGTCGTGACGATGGCCTCCTCCGGCGAGAGCCTCGGCAGGATGGTGGGGAGACGCCGCGCGAGCATCGTCTTCCCCGATCCCGGCGGGCCGATCATCATCACGTTGTGGCCGCCCGCCGCGGCCACCTCCAGGGCGCGCTTGGCCTGGGCCTGGCCGCGCACTTCCGCGAAGTCGGCGTCGTCGGTATGCTCCGCGCCGGCGGTGGAGATCGTCGGGGCGATGATCGTCTCGCCGCGCAGGTGCCGCAGCAAGGCCGGCAGGTGCGGTACGCCGATCACACGCACGCTGTGCACGGCCGCGGCTTCGTTCGCATTGGCCGCCGGGACGATCAGCTCGCGGATGCCCGGCTCGGTGGCCAGAGCGGCGGAGATGGCGAGCGTGCCGCGGATCGGGGTCAGGGTGCCGTCGAGCGAGAGCTCGCCGACGAACACGCGCCCGGCGCTGTCGGCCTCGTGCAGCATCTCGAACGCCTGGAGCATCCCCACGGCGATCGGGAGGTCGAAGCCGGAGCCCTCTTTCCGCACGTCGGCCGGAGAGAGGTTGACGGTGACCGAGCGCCTCGGCGGGTAGAACCCGCAATTGACCATGGCCGAGCGCACGCGCGAGTACGACTCGCGCACGGCCGGGTCGGGCAGGCCGACCAGCGTGAACCCCGGCTGCTGCGCCTGCCGGGCGTCCACCTCGATGATGATGCGTACTGCTTCGATTCCGAGCGTCGCCGCGCTCCATACTTTGGATAGCATGGTGTGCGACCCGCCACGGAAATCCTTCCCCGGCGGGGAGTATCCCTCGGAGGCAAGAGAGTCGCAAGACTTCTCCATGGAGGAGAGCTTTCATGCGTATCGCGGTACCGCACAACACGACCAAAGAGAACGCCCGCCAGAAGGTGGAGCAACGGCTGGGGCAGCTTCTGTCGCAGTTCGGCGGCCACGCCAACGACGTTTCCCATGAGTGGGTGGGCGACACGCTGCAGTTCAAGGGGAAGGCGAAGGGGCTGGCGCTGCAGGGGACGGCCGAGGTCACGGACGCGGCCATCATCATCGACGCGAAGCTGCCGCTGCTGGCGATGCCGTTCGAGGGGCGTATCCGGGAAGCAGTCCAGCGGGAAGCGGACTCGATGTTCCGGACAGCCTAGGGATCGGGGCAAGCGGCGGGCGAAGCCCGCCGCTCCACTCTTTAGTTCACGTTGAAGATTTTCTTCAGCGCGTCGACATTCGGATCGACGAACAGGCGCCCATCGACTTCGAGCGCGGGGTCGGACCCGGCGTGGTGCGTGTACGACTTCTTGTTCTCGTCGACGCGTACGAGCTCGTGCTCGACGCGGAACTGCCGGAGAAACCCTTGGATCAAACTGGATTTATGTCTCTGTGTCCCGGGGAAGAACCTTACGGTCATCGCCTCCCCTCCCTTCACGTAGTAAAACGGCCCGATTGAACGGATTTGCAGACCTTAGGCCTGTTTTGTCCGCCTGTCAAATACGGGGTTGCTGGTTGTTGGTTGCTGGTTGGGGGTGGTTGGCGGGGAGGTGACACTTTTTGTTGTCGGTTATCGGTTGTCGGTTGCCTGCGATGCCTGGAGTTCAGGCCATGCGGTGCAGACAACTGACAACTGACAACCGACAACCACCCGGCAACCTCACGCCACGACCGCTTCCCGGTACTGGATCTCGTACAGCCGCCGATACAGCCCGCCGAGGGCCATCAGCTCCTCGTGCGTTCCCCGCTCCCGGATCTCCCCGTGGTGGAAGACGAGGATGGTGTCGGCGGAGCGGATGGTGGAGAGGCGGTGGGCGATGACGATGGAGGTGCGCCCCTGGAGGAGGGTCTGGATGGCGTCCTGGATGAGCAGCTCCGTCTCGGTGTCGATCGACGAGGTGGCCTCGTCGAGGATGAGCACCGGCGGGTCGAAGGCAAGCGCCCGCGCAAACGAGAGGAGCTGCTTCTCCCCCACCGACAGCCCCGCCCCCCGCTCCTTGACCGCCGATGCATACCCCTCGGGCAGCCGGGCGATGAAGCGGTCGGCCTGCACGCGCACGGCGGCGGTGCGGATCCGCTCCTCGCCGAGGTCCGGGTCGCCGAGGGAGATGTTGTCGGCGATCGTGCCGGTGAAGAGGAAAAAGTCCTGCTGGACGATGGCGAAGAGGCGCCGCAGCGACTGGAGCGAGTACTCCCGCAGCGGGACGCCGTTGAGCAGGATCTCGCCGCGCTGGATCTCGTAGAAGCGCAGCAGCAGCGCGGTCACGGTGGTCTTCCCCGCGCCGGTGTGCCCGACCAGCGCCACGCGCGCCCCCCGCTCGACGCGGAAGGAGACGTTCTTCAGCACCCAGTCCGGCTCGTTATAGGCGAACCAGACGTTGCGGAACTCGATCGACTGCAGCTCGCGGATCTCGCGCTTCCCCGAATCGGGGATCTGCACCGGTGTGTCGAGCAGCTTGAACACGCGCTCGCTCGCGGCCATGGCCGCCTGGAGGATGTTGTACTTTTCCGAAAGGTCGGAGATCGGCTGGTAGAAACGCTGCGAGTACTGGAAGAAGGCGATCAGTGCGCCGATGGAGAGCGTCCCCTGGATGACCTTCCCGCCGCCGTACCAGACGATGAGTGCCAGTCCCACGGTCTCGATCAGCTCGATCATCGGGTAGAAGACGGCGTAGTAGAAGATCGAGTCGATGTTCGCGTCGCGGTGGCGCTTGTTCAACTGGTCGAACTTCTCCCCCTCCTGCTCTTCCCGGTTGAAGAGCTGCACCGTGGACATGCCGGAGATGTGCTCCTGCAGGAAGGCGTTGATGGCGGCGATGCGCGCCCGCACCTGCCGGTAGGTGACGCGCGCGCCGCGGCGGAACCAGATGGAGACGAGGATGATGAACGGGGTGATGGAGAAGAGCACCAGCGCCATGCGCCAGTTCATCCAGAACAGCACGCCGACGATGCCCGCCAGCACGAAGAGATCGCCGAAGATGGCCACGAAGCCGGCCGTGAACATCTCGTTCAGCGCGTCGACGTCGGTGGTGACGCGGGTCATCAGGCGCCCGACCGGGTTGCGGTCGAAGAACTGCACGTCGAGCTTCTGCAGGTGCGCGAAGATCTGCTTGCGCAGGTCGTACATGATGTACTGGCCCATGAGGTTCATCAGGACCATCTGCGTGTAGAGCACGACGAAGCCGCCGCAGAGCGCGAAGAGATAGAGCCCGGCCGCGATGTTGATGCCGGTGACGGGGTCGAGGACGATCCCGTTCGCCGCCAGCCATTCCGCGACGCGCGCGCTCACGCCGATCGGCGCGTTCCCCTGCGGCCTGACGAAGAGGTCGATGCCGATGGCGGTGATGGCCGGCCCGGCCAGCTCGAGGATCGACGAGATGATGACCAGGAAGACCGAGAACGCGGCGCGGACGCGGTACGGCCGGAGGTACCGCAGCAGCCGCCGCGTGAGATGCGCGTCGAAGGCCTTGGCGCCTTCGTCTTCGTGCTTTTCGATGACCGTGTCACTCATGGTTCATTCGGTGTTGCTGGTTGCTGGTTCCTGGTTCGTTGCGGTGCTGCGCCTGAAACCCAGGCATCGCAATGAACCAGCAACCAGTAACCAGCAACGAGCGCCGCGGGCGCTCACGCGATGTCCTCCAGCTCATCCTCGATGGTCTGCCGCCGGTACAGGTCGGCGTAGTAGCCGCCGCGCTCCACGAGGGTGTCGTGCGTGCCGCGCTCGACGATGCGTCCTTCGTCCAGCACGACGATGTGATCGGCGTCTTTCACCGAGGAGACGCGATGCGAGACGATCAGCACGGTCCTCCCCTTCCGGATGCTCCGCAGCGCCTGCAGGATCTTCTCCTCGGTGTGGGTATCGACGGCGCTCAGCGAGTCGTCGAGGATCAGGATCAGCGGATCGCGGACGAGGGCGCGGGCGATGGCGGTGCGCTGCTTCTGCCCTCCCGACAGGGTGATACCGCGCTCGCCGATGACGGTCTTGATCCCCTGCGGGAAGCCGGCCACGTCGGTCGAGAGGCCGGCCTGCTGCGCCGACTGCTCGACTGCCTCATCGTCCGCCGCGGCGTTGCCGAAGCGGATGTTCTCGGCGATCGACTCGGAGAAGAGGAAGGTCTCCTGCGGCACCATGCCGATCCACTCGCGCAACTGTTTGACCGGGATGGCCTCGATGGGGCGCCCGTTGAGAAAGATCGTCCCGGGCGGCGGCTCGAACGAATGCGTGAGCAGCGAGAGCAGCGTCGACTTGCCGCTGCCGGTGCGGCCGACGATGCCCACTGTCTCGCCGTGGCGGATGCTCAGGTTGATGTCGCGCAGCACGGGACGCGTGTCGTACGCGAACGTGAGGTCGCGGATCTCGAGGTTCCCCTCCGGCACCATCTCCACCCGCCCGGCGACGTCGGCCGCCGGCGCGACGCTCCACACTTCGTGCAGCCGGGCCATGGCGGCCATGCCGCGCTGGAAGAGGTTGATCACCCAGCCGAGGGCGATGAGCGGCCAGATCATCCGGCCGAGGTAGAACTGAAAGGCCACGAAGGCGCCGAGGGACATCGTGCCGGCCAGGATCTTCCGGCTGCCGAGGAAGAAGACGAAGACGAACATCAGCCCGATGAGCACGTGCAGGGCGGGATAGAACGTGGCGGTGAGGCGGATCAGCGAGCGGTTGCGCTCCACGTAGTCGCGGTTCATCCGCTTGAAGAGGTCGATCTCGTTCTCCTCGCGCGTGAACGCGCGCACGACGCGCACGCCGGAGAGGTTCTCCTGCACGCGCGCGGAGATCTCGCCGAAGGCGTCCTGCACCGCGCGGGTGCGGTTGTGGATGCGCCGCCCGAAGATGGTGACCATCCCCGCCACGAGCGGCACGGCCGCGAGCGACAGCAGCGCCATGGAGGCCTCGGTGCGCAGCATCATCGCGAACGCGCCGGCGACCACGAGCAGCGACGACAGCGAGTGCATGACCGCCGGGCCGATGAGCATGCGCACGTTGGCCAAGTCGTTCGTAGCCCGCGACATCAGGTCGCCCGTGCGCTGCTCCTGGTAGAACCGCAGCGGAAGCTTCTGCAGGTGCCTGTAGAAGTCGTTCCGCATGTCGTATTCCATGTGGCGCGACACGCCGATGATGATCGAGCGCTGCAGGTAGAGGAACACCCCCTCCATGATCGAGGCGCCGATGAGCAGCAGCCCGTAGCGCAGCAGCGTCGCCCGCGTGAACCCGCTCCCCAGCTCGTTCACCGCGCTCCCGACGATGTACGGCTTGGCCAGCGAGAAGGCGGCCGAGCCGATCACACACACCGCGCCGATGGTCAGTCGTGCTTTGTAGGTGCCGAAGTAGTGGAGGAGGCGGCGGAGCGGGGTCATACGTGGCGCATTCTATCGAGCGATGAGCGATGAGAGATGAGCGATGAGCAGAGGGCGCCGGTTCATCGCTCATCGTTCATCGCTCATCGTTCATCGCTCATCGCTCATCGTTCATCGTTCATCGCTCCAACGCCTCCTTCAGCGGCAGCCTCTTCATCTCCTGCAGCGTGATCCGCAGCACCGATCCAAGCGTGAAGCCGGTCGGAAAGCAGTGCGGGATGCGCAGGCCGGCGCCCGAGAGCTCGAGGAAATCGAGGGGCGGCTTGCGGCGCGCGAGCACGTACACGAGCTTGCGCGGGAGGTCTTCCCGGTCGTCGACGTTGAGGTGCAGCGGCTGGAGGTAGTAGCCGAAGTGCATGTCGCGCAGCGCGGGCATTCCTCCCGCGAACTCGGGGAGCGTGACGCTGAGGCTGAGCGAGCCGAAGATCCAGTTCTCCTGCGCGAACTCGCCGCGCCAGAAATCCTCTTCTTCCCCGGTCAGGTGCTCCAGCCGCATCAGCGGGCGCGCTCCATGATCCGCTCGAACTCGGCGCGCCCGCGAAAACCTTCCATCCGCTGGCGCTCCGCCCCGGCGCTGGCTGCGAAGACGACGGTCGGGAAGCCGCGCACGTTGTAAGTCCGCTGCAGCTCCGCGACCTCCGGCGGATTGCTCCCCTCCTCCCGCTGCCGGTCGACGACCCGCACGGGGATGAAGCGCTCGTTGATGGCCCTGGCGATGGCGGGGTCCTGGAAGACTTCGCCGTCCAGCATGTGACACGGCCCGCACCAGTCGGCGGTGAAGTCGAAGAGGAGCGGCCTGCCGGTCGCGGCGGCGAGGCGCAGCCCTTCCTTCGGCGTGTGCCAGCGCACGAGGGAGCTCTTCGCCGGCGCGTCACTCTTCGTCGTCTGATGGAGGACGCGCGCGCCGAGGAGGAGCGCGGCCAGGATGAACAGCGCGATTGGGACATAGCGCTGGCTAGTCCGCACCATACGGCACCTCCCTGCGGCGGAACGCGAGACACGCCAGCAGCAGCGCGATCGCGGCGTTGGACAGCACCATCAGCGTCCAGCCGGTGTCGAAGCGCGGCGGCACCGGCAGGTCGGGGTAGAGATTGCGGTCGATGACCATCAGCCCGCGCTCGATCCCGGTGTGCGCCTTGAGGAAGCGGCCGACGGCGTTGTCCGTCTGGCGGATGAACGCGAAGACGACGCTGCTCAGGCCCAGCCCGATCAACCCCACGAGGTAAATGCCGATGTTGAAGTACGCGCGCGTGAGACTGCCGAGGAGCGCCAGGAACGAGACCGTGAGGATCGTGTCCGTCGCGCAGTTGAGGAGCGCCGTGCCGATGGCGCGCGCCTGCAGTCCGCTGTCGCCCCACAGCGCGCGGCCGGCCAGCTCACACAGCGCGGCCACGATTCCCGCGAGCCAGACCACGAGCACCACGCCGGTCACGCGCGACACGAGATAAACGGCGCGGTTCACCGGCTTGACGAGGATGAGCTGCAGCGTCCCCGACGAGAACTCCGGACCGACCACGCCACAGCCGGTGACGAACGCGAGCAGCACCAGCAGCCCGGGCCACGCTGCTGCGGGCCTGTCGAATACCGAGGTAGCGAACGCCGCCAGGACGAGCAACGCCAGGAACGTGAGGTAGCCGATGTGCGTCACGTGCCGCCGCACGGTCTCCAGGATCACGACCGGACTCACGCCGCACCTCGGAAGATGCTCTCGAGATCGGTGGTGTGCTTTCTCACGTCGACGATTCCGGCGCCGCCGTCCACCAGCTCTTTCACCAGCCGAGCGATGTCCTGCTCGCTCTCCACGGTGGCGATGAGGACGTTGTCGCGCAGCTGAGCGTTGGGGATGTGCTGGACGTCGAAGCCCGGCAGCATGGTGATGGCCACGACGATGCGGTCCACCTGGCGGAGCGTTTCCGCGCGCTCGATGACGCCGCGGTGGAGGAAGAGCACGCGGTCGCAGACTTTCTCGATCTCCGCGAGCTGGTGGGAGTTGAGGAGCACCGCCGCGCCGCGCGCCTTCTGCTCGGCGATCAGGTCGCGCACGAGCAGCACGCCGTTCGGGTCGAGCCCCGAGGTCGGCTCGTCGAGGAAGAGATAGTCGGGCTCGTGGATCAGCGCCTGGCTCATGCCGATGCGCTGGAGCATGCCGCGCGAGTACTGCGAGAGCCGCTTGTCCGCCGCGCCGGCCAGGCCGATGCGCTCGAGCATGGCCCGGCTCTTGGCGTCGGCGTCTTTGACCTCGGCCAGGCGGGCCATGTAGCGGAGGAAGTTCCACCCTGTGGCGCCGCGGTCGAAGTTCATCCGCTCCGGCACGAACCCGGTGCGGCGCCGGACGTCGAGATCGTCGTTCGGCCGGCCGGCGATGGCGATCTCCCCCGCGTTCGGCCGCAGGAAGCCGAGGAGACACGACATGAGGGTCGTCTTCCCGGCCCCGTTCGGCCCGATGAGGCCGACCACCTCGCCCGGGGCGATGTCGAGATCGATGCCCCGCAGCACTTCGTGAGCACCAAACGCCTTGCGCAGCGCACGGACCCGGACGCTCATGCCTTGCGCGCGCGCAGCCCCTCGACGATCTCGTCGAACTTCGCCTGATGGAAGGCGTCGATCCGCCCCTGCACCCCCGCCTCGTCGGTCACTTCTTCGGTGTACACCTTTTTCAACGCCCCCCCGAGATAGACCTTCGTCTCGATGCGCGGATGCGGCCGCGGGAAAAACTCGGTCTGGATGGTGAGCTTCTTGGCGCCGACGTCGATGGCGTCGAGGCGGCCCATGGGGTCTTGCATGCGGGTGTCAGTCTAACGTTGTTGCTGGTTGCTGTGTTGCTGGTTCGTGGTGGTGTTTCGTAGAATAGACACTCCACACCGTCCGCACGATTCGTTCGCGCGTTGATGCTCCCTCCGCACTGCAACGATGCTATGCCGAAAAAGACATTCGAGGATCTTCGTGCGTTTCAGCGTGCGCTCGATCTCATGGTCGACGTGTACACCGCGACCGAGCGGTTTCCGAAGACGGAGCTGTATGGATTGACATCGCAGCTCCGCCGGGCAGCATGCTCGGTCGTGAGCAACATCGCCGAGGGTCAGGGGCGGCTGACGTACGGCGAATGGCGACAGCGTCTCAGCGACGCACGCGGGTCGCTCTACGAAGTACAAGCCCAAGTCATCGCTGCGCACAAACTCCAGTTTCTGGGAAGTGGGGCCGTAGAACATCTGAAGAAACGGGCCCGACTGGCCGCGGTGGAACTGCAAGGCCTCATCACCTGGGTTCAAAAGCGTGAGCTCGCCGCGAAACGCCCCTCAGGCGTAACACCGCCACGAACCAGCCACCAACAACCAGCAACATCCCCGGGGTAGAATGGCCGCTCCACACCGCGTTCCTCACGCGTCTCCTCGCACCATGAAACATTCATGGCCAAGACATTCGAGGATCTTCGTGCGTTCAGTGTGCACTCGATCTGATGGTGGACGTGTATACGGTGACGGACCGTTTTCCGAAGACGGAGCTGCAGGGACTCACCGCCCAGCTTCGCCGTGCATCCTGTGTGGTGGTCAGCAAGATCGCGGAGGGACAAGGGCGGCTGACGTACGGCGAGTGGCGGCAACAGCTCAGCGAAGCGCGGGGGTCGCTGCACGAAGTGCGGGCCCAGGTCATCGCCGCGCACAAGCTGCAGTTTCTGGAGCTGAGCGTCGCCGACTATCTGCAGAAGCGCGCACGTCTGGTGGCCGTGGAGTTGCACGGCCTGATCGAGTGTGTCCGCCGGCGGATTGCGGATCGCCGGCCGGACCCGTAGTGTATTCCGATGCCGAAAGCGTATGTCTCCTCCACGTTCGACGATCTGCGCGAGCATCGGGCGATCGTGCAGGTCGTGCTGAGGCGGTTCGGGTACGAGGTCGAGGCGATGGAGTCTTACGTGGCCGCGGACGAGCGTCCGCTGGACCGCTGTCTGGCCGACGTCTCCGCGTGCGATCTCTACGTCGGGATCTTCGCCTGGCGCTATGGGTTCGTTCCGGACGGCGAGACGCGCTCGATCACCGAGTTGGAATACCAGCGCGCGGTGGAGACGAAGAAGCCGCGGATTCTGTTTGTCGTCGACGAGGACGCCGCCTGGTCGCCGAAGCTGATTGATCGCGACCGGTCGCGCATCGAGGCGTTTCACGAGCGCGTGAAGCAGGACCGGATGGTCAGCAAGTTCTCCACGCACGACACGTTGGAAGCACGGCTGTCGGCCGCGCTGGAGCAACGGGGGGCGAAGCTGCTGGAGGCACCGGGCATCGACATGGAAGCGTACGCGCGCTTCCTGCGGCGCCAATACAACGTGCTCGATCTCGATGCGCTGATGGACCCGGAGCGCGACGAGCTCCTGGCGTTGCGCGTCCAGTCCGTGTTCGTCGAGCAGAACGCGAAGGAAGACTCGCCTCCGCTCGAGCTGCCGAAGGAGACGTGGGAGCGCCTCGTCTCACGCGCCGACGTGCACTCCGACGACCTGCCGCAAGGAATCACGGCGGAGATGCTGGCCGAGCTCAAAAGCTCCTATGGCAGCAAGCCCTCGCGGCCGGTGATGAAGATCCTCGCCAACCCCAACCATCGCTGCGCGATCATCGTCGGCGATCCGGGGGCCGGGAAATCGACCCTACTCCGGTACATCGCGCTGTCGCTCTTGGAAGCTACTCCCAATCCCCGGCTGCAGCCGGCACTCGCCGGACGGGTGCCGTTTCTCGTCGACCTGAAGAGCTACACCGGTCTTCGGACACAAAACCGCTGCGACACGTTCTTCAGCTACTTCGACGTGCTGGCGAAGCAGGAGGGGTGTCCCGTGACCGGCGACACACTGCGGGAGCATCTCCGATCCGGCAGGCCCGCGGTGGTCATGTTCGACGGCATCGACGAGATCTTCGATCCGGCCGAGCAGGAGGCAGTGACGAGGCAGATCATCGCGCTGGCCGATGCATATTCGGAGACGAGAATCATCGTCACCAGCCGCATCATCGGCTATCGCCGGACGCTGCTCACGAACGCGGGGTTCCGCCATTTCACCCTGCAGGACCTGAACGAGCGACAGGTCACCGCGTTCGTGCGGCAGTGGTACACGCTCACCCTCGGCGAGCGGGCCGGGGAAACGGAAGCTCGCATCGCGCGGCTCCGCCAATCGTTCGCGGCCTCGCCGTCCATCCGCCAGCTGGCCGGGAACCCGATGCTGCTGACCATCATGGTCATCATCGGCAAGCATCAGGAGCTCCCCCGCGAGCGCTGGAGGCTCTACAACCGCGCCGCGAGTGTGCTCGTGCAGCACTGGGACGTGAGAAAGCATCTCGCCGAGAAGCAGCTCGGCAACGACCTGATGGACGAGGAGGACAAGAAGGAGTTGCTGCGCCGCCTCGCCTACGCCATGCAGGCCGGCGATGGTGGCCTGACCGGCAACTACATCCACGCCGAGGAGCTACAGGCGATGTTCGAAGGTTACCTCCGCGAGCGCTACAGCTTCGATCCGGCACGCGCCAAGATCACCGCGCGGGAGATCATCACGCAGTTCCGCACGCGCAACTTCATCCTCTCCTCCTACGGCGCGAATCTGTACGGGTTCGTGCACAGGGCGTTCCTCGAATTCTTCTGCGCCGACTCGATCCGGATGCGGTTCGAGAAGACGAAGGAGCTTCCACTCGACGCACTAAGAACGATTTTCGATACCTGTTGGAAGAAAGAAGAGTGGCACGAAGTGCTGCGCCTTGTTTGCGGAATGATCGGGGAGGAATTCGCCGGAGAGATGATCGATCACCTGCGGTCGCTTGGCCGGAAAGAAAACATCCAACTGGCAGTGGAGTGCCTGCAGGAGGTGCGTCGGCCTGAACGGCTGCAGGCAATAGGACGCGATCTGCTCGTGGCCCTCCTCGACGGAGTATGGGAGGGTGCGTGGTGGGTAATGTGGTCGGCCCTTGACACTGCCGCGCAAATCGGAGTGCGGTGGCCGGGACGCGAAGTGCTCGTGGAGTGGTTGTCGCGCGTCACGGACGCGCCAGGAAACGGATCTCTTGAGTTCGATCTCGGGCGCACTGTAGCCGCTCTGGGGCATGACCTGCCTGATGTGCGAGAAAGTATCCTTCGTCGGCTCGATAGTCGCGGCGGTCTGTTAGAAGTAACGCTCACTGCACTCGCGGTGGGTTGGCCAGACCCGACCACCGCAACCATTCTGATCGACCCCGGGCGGCGTCGAGATCCTGAATTCAGGGTTCGCGCACTGCCCTTGGCCGCGCGCCATCTCAAAGCGATACCCGGAGTGATCGACCAACTGTTTTCACAACCAGATCTGCCCGATTGGGTGGTCGTACATACCTTCCCGGAAGACTCCCGAGCGTTGCCGCACCTCCTGCGCGAGGTCAACGACAGTTCATCAACTTCGCGAGCAATGGCAGTACATGGGTTGCAGCATCACCTTACCGCGCCAGAAGTTCAGCGCACGCTGCTGCGTATCGCGCAGAACGGCCGGGAACCGCTGATTGGAAAAATAGCGGCTGACATCCTCGAGGAGGCCCGCCCTACCGCTCCCGCCTGACGCTCCTCCTGCACTTCGCCTCCGCCCTCGACTCGATCTGCCGCACCCTCTCCCGCGACAGCCCGAGGATTTCCCCGATATCCCGCAGGGTCAGCTCATCATCCTGCAGCACGCCGTAGCGGAGCTTGAGGATCGTCTTCTCCTCTAAAGTCAGCTCGTCCACGGCGGTCTGCACGGAGCCTTGCTGGCGGATGGTCTGGAGGTACGGGAGGCGGTCGTCGGCGAGTTGGGGGCTGGTGCCTTCGACGCGGTCGTCGAGCTCGTACCAGTAGCGGAACGAGGCCTTGGGGTTCGGGTTGGTATACAGGAGCAGCACGGCCAGCTCGCTCTCGTTGATGGTGAGCTTCTCGCAGATCTTGCGTTTGGCGCTGTCGAGCACTCCGCGCACGTTCTCGACCTCGCGGTTGAGGAACGAGGCCAGCTCGCGGATGCTCTTGGGGATGTTGTCGGAGACGCCGTGGCGCAGGGTGAGCACGAGGCGCTCTTTCGGGGAGAGCTCGGACATGTGCGCCAGGAGCTCGGCGCGGCGCGACTGCTCCTGCATCTCGTTCTCGGCCGACGGCATCATGGTCTGCTCGACCACGTCCGCCAGCTCGGTGTGCGACTCGTCGTCCAGCTCGGCGTTGAGCGAGTAGTTGTCGGCGCTGGCCTGCAGGAGGGTCTGGATCTCCTTCACGCTCACGCCGAGGTTCTGCGCCAGTTCGTCCGGCGTGGGGATGTGGTTCCCCTCGGTCATGGCCGTGGCGATGGCCTTCTCCAGCCGGTACATCAGGTTGGCGCGCTTGGGGGGCAGGCGGAACGCGCCGGCCTGTTCGGACAGCGCGTGCAGGATGGCCTGGCGGATCCACCACACCGCGTAGGTGATGAACTTGACGTTCTTGTCGGGGTCGTACTTTTTCGCGGCGTGAATGAGACCGATGTTGCCTTCGTTGATCAGGTCGAGAAAGAGGACGTGGGCATTGCGGTACCGCTTCGCGTACGAGACGACGAAGCGCAGGTTGGCCTTGACCAGCTCCTCCAGCGCTTCCTTGTCGTTTTCCTGAATCCGGCGCGCGAGCTCACGCTCCCGTTCGGGAGTCAGCCGGGGAACCTTGGCGATTTCCTGCAGGTATTGATTGAGGAGATCGTATGAGTCGTCTCGTTCTTCGTACCGGGCCATGTTGCGGAACGGTCATTCTACACCTCAGCGGCGGGCGACGCGGGAGACGTGACGCGGACGATCCTTCAGCTCTCGCGCGATCATGTCGGCATCGACGTCCACCCGCACCAGCACCGTGTCGGCGCCGTCGTGCGCGAGGACCATCAGCTCCAGGCGGTCGGCCTGTTTCGACGGCCGCGCGTAGATGAAGCTCCAGTCGTTCGAGCGCCGCGACCACACCTGCACGAGCGGCTGGAACCCGGGACCGGCCTGCGTGCGGATGATGTCGCCGAGCTTCTTCGGGTCGACGTCCTGCGCCCCTTCGAACGTGGCCAGCTGGAAGTCGTGCACTCCCTCGGGAGCCACGACCCGGACGACGAAGCGCGCCAGGCCGAGGAACGGGATCCAGATCCGCTTCACCCCGTGCTGCGAGTCGATGGCCCGGGCCACGGAGGCGAAGTCGGCGTGGAGCGGGAGCGTGAGGACGAGTGCGAGTACGGCCGCGATTCTCTTAGTCATGGTCGCCGTCCTTCTTGGTGATGCGGGGGATGCCGAACTCCCCTTCGAGCTTGGAGAGGCGGTCGATGTCGATGTCGCCGACGATGTTCACCACCGTGAACTCGCGCGGCTCGGCGGAGATGATGACCAGGCCGTCGATCTTGTCGCCGCGCATGTCGGCCATGATGTTCACGTTCTCTTTGTGCTTGCTGCGCACGGTGACCAGCGGCTTCCAGTTGGCGCCGAGCTGCGACTTGAGGCGGTCGATCATGTTCCGGTCGTACTCCCCTTCTTTGGCGAAGGAGTAGCTGCGGACGTAGATCCCTTTGAGGCCGCCGAGCATGGCGCGGATCTCGCGCTCGTCGGCGTCGTTGCCGGAGAGGAACTTGGCGGCCAGGCGGATCATGTTGGCGTCGAGGGTGACGTCGACGATCTCGTCGGCGCGGTCGGCCAGGGCGGGGAAGTCGAGCTTGATGCTCTGCGCCGACGCCGGGACGGCGAGGAGGCAGAGAAGAGTGAGGGCAATGAAGACTTTGCGCATGGTGGCTCCTTGTTTCGTTGTCGGTTGTCAGTTGTCAGTTGTCTGTGAGGTCTGGCTCCGAGGCACAGACAACCGACAACCGAGAACTGACAACATGGTCATTCGTTCGTTCCGATGGTGCGGACTTCCTGCTGCGCGTAGCGGACTTTTTCGCCGGCGATCTTCAGGGCCAGGAGGACCTGCTCGCGGGCGCGTTCTCCCTCGCGGCGCTCGTGGATGGTGTGCGCGGCCCAGCCGCCGAGGATGGCGGTCAGGGTCACGGACGCGGCCACGGCGCGCCACCAGCGGTTCCGCTTGGGCGCACGTTCGTGCTCGATCCGCTGCAGCACGCGGGAGGCGAAGCCGGCCGGCGGCGACTCCCGTCGCAGTGCGTTTCTCAGATCGTTTTCGAGACTCATGGGTGTTTCTCCAGTTTCCTGCGCAGCGACTGGAGGGCGCGGTGCAGGTGACTCTTCACGGTGTTGACGGGCATGCCGACGATCCGGCAGATCTCCGACGGATCGAGGTCTTCCTGATAGCGGAGGGTGACGATGGCGCGCTGCGCGTCGGGCAGCTCCTGCACGAGGCGCTTGAGGCGCCGGTCGAGGAGCGGGTCGGCGGGCTTGTGCGCGGCCGGCAGGTCGCCGGCATCGTCGAGGCTGACGGCTTTGAGCTTCGAGCGCCGGGTCAGGTCGATGCAGCGGCGCGTGGTGACCTGGCGGAGCCAGAAGAGCACGTGCGCGTCCGACTCCAGGTTGTCGAGGTGGCGGTAGAGCTGGAGGAAGACGTCCTGGGCCACTTCCTCGGCACGCGAGCGGTCGCCGAAGAAGTTCCAGGCCAGGCTGTAGACCATGGCCTCGTGCTGCTCGATGAGCTCCGCGAAGGCGTCGTGGTCGCCCTCGCGCGCCCGGGTGAACGCGGTGGGGAACTGGTGGAGCGCCTCTGGCACGATTGCCGTCATCCTGTGGCTATATACGCAGGATTCGGGAAACGGGTGCAGGTGTGGAGTGCGGCGACGCTTTGGATGCGGGAGGCGCCAGCCTCCCGCCCGGTCCGCCGCAGCTGGCGCTGCGGCCTGGAAAGCGGCAGCTGGCGCTGCCGCACTCCATAGTTACTTCTTCGTCAGGGTCATGTCGAAGAACTTCATCCACTGGGTGCCGTTGGGGGAGTACTCACCGACTTCGTGCCACTCCCCTTTCTCGGTGCGGTTGATGGTGTAGCGGATCTTCGCGCCCTGGGGGGTGGTGAAGCCCCAGGAGGCGGAGTCTTTCTCGCCGGCCTCGAACCAGGCTTCGACGTGGCCGTCGTGGGCGGTCCAGGCGTGGAATTCGTACTTTTTCGTCTGTTCGTTGAAGGAGACGACGCCGAGGGCCTGATGGACGACCTGGTCGCCCGTCTTGCCGAGGCCTTCGACGAGAAGCGCGCGGCCGCCGAGCTTCGACTGCACTTTCTCACTCTGCATCACCTGCTGCGGCTCGCCCGGCCCCATGCGGATGGTGGCGGGACCGCTCCACTCCCCTACCCACCAGTCGAGCTTGCGCATTTCGTCGGCGGCGAACACGGGCACTGCGAGAAACAGGACGACCAGCAACTTTTTCATCATGCCGGGCAATGTAGGTCGCCGGGGGAAGCGGCAGGAGTGGACGCTGTCACCGGCACGGGATGACGAACGTCATGACGCACGACACCGAGGGTCCGATGCGTGACATC
>Ga0196976_1000389_pt1 | contig 28315 bp, 27 predicted proteins | sample S3v_513CmetaG_FD_148644 | JGI IMG/M metagenome (GOLD analysis project Ga0196976, IMG submission 148644) | Soil microbial communities from Anza Borrego desert, Southern California, United States - S3+v_5-13C | ecosystem: Environmental > Terrestrial > Soil > Desert | place: USA: California... | reverse complement strand
TCCTCCAAACTTACGATGCCGAGCTGTTCGCCCTCTACACCCAATAAACGAATCTGCGGCGCTGTAATGTCTCCGTTGATTCGTACTTCCTTATCTTGAGCTATAGCAAATTCTCCATATCTAGTTATGGAAGCGAACCCTCGCTTCCAAAAAGTTAGCCGCGCTACTCTATCTGGCTACGTCCTGGCTTTAATCTGCGCCTGCAGCTTCTCTATGAAGGACTGCACCGGCATGGAACCCAGGTCTTCACCCGTACGAGTACGCACGGCCACTTGCCCGCTTTGCATTTCACGGTCACCGACCACCAATAGGTAAGGCAACCTCTGCAAGCTATGTTCGCGTATTTTATAGGTTATTTTTTCGTTCCTCAAGTCAGATTCTGCGCGCAGGCCGCATTTCTTCAGCTCCTCGACGACTTTGGCCACATATTCAGCTTGGGCATCACTGATATTCAGCACCATGGCATGGACTGGTGACAGCCAAGCTGGCATGGCACCAGCGTAATGCTCAATCAGGATGCCAATGAACCGCTCCATGGAACCGACAATGGCGCGATGCAGCATAACCGGGTGTTTGCGGCTGTTGTCTTCGGCGACATATTCGGCACCCAAGCGCTGGGGCAAATTGAAGTCGAGCTGGATGGTGCCGCATTGCCACAAACGGCCCAGGCTATCCTTGAGCGTAAATTCAATCTTGGGGCCATAAAAGGCACCCTCGCCTGGCTGGATGTCATATTCCAGAGTGTTTTTCTTGAGTGCGGCTTCAAGCGCAGCCTCGGCCCTGCCCCAGATTTCATCGGAACCCACACGCTTCTCAGGCCTTAGCGACAGTTTGACCAGCACATCTTCGAAACCAAAATCCTTGTAGGCGCGGTAGAGCATCTGGATGAAATCGGCAACCTCCGCTTCGATCTGCTCCTCGGTACAGAAAATATGCGCGTCGTCCTGGGTAAAACCGCGTACACGCATGAGGCCGTGCAGAGCGCCGGAGGGTTCATTTCGGTGGCAGGAGCCAAATTCAGCCAGACGCAGCGGCAAATCTCGATAGCTATGCAGTGCACTATTGAAGATCTGGACGTGGCCCGGACAATTCATGGGCTTAACGGCATAGTCACGGTTTTCGGAGGCCGTGGTGAACATGTTCTCGCGATAGTTTTCCCAATGACCAGATTTTTCCCATAGGCTGCGGTCCATGATGGTTGGTGTCTTGACTTCTTGGTAGCCATATTCCTGGAACATGCCGCGCATGTACTGCTCGACTTCCTGCCACAAGCTCCAGCCGCGCGGGTGCCAGAACACCATGCCTGGCGCTTCGTCTTGCATGTGGAAGAAATTGAGCTGCTTGCCTAGCCGGCGGTGATCCCGTTTCTCTGCCTCTTCCAGCATGTGCAGATAGGCGTCGAGATCTTCCTTCTTGGCCCAGGCCGTACCGTAAATGCGTTGCAGCATTTCATTATTGGAGTCGCCTCGCCAGTACGCACCAGCCAGTTTCATCAGCTTGAATGCCTTGAGCTTACCCGTGGAAGGCACATGAGGTCCGCGGCACAGGTCAGTAAAGTTGCCTTCGCTATAGAGCGATACGTCTTCCCCTTGGGGGATGGAAGCAATGATTTCAGCTTTGTAATGCTCGCCAATGGATTTGAAATACTCGACAGCCTCGTCACGCGGCAAGACCTTACGGGTCACCAGCTCGTCCTTTTTGGCGAGCTCGGCCATCTTCTTTTCGATCGCTTCCAAGTCTTCAGGCGTGAATGGACGCTTGTAGGAAAAATCGTAATAAAAACCGTTTTCGATCACCGGGCCGATAGTGACCTGCGCTTCGGGAAATAGCTCTTTCACGGCATAAGCCAGCAAATGCGCAGTCGAATGGCGGATGACGTCGACACCTTCGGGGTCCCTCTCGGTGATGATGGCGAGATCTGCGTCCTCTTCGATGCGATAGGAGGTATCCACCGTTTTGCCGTTCACCTTGCCGGCCAGCGCGGCGCGTGCCAGACCGACACCGATGCTCTGGGCAACTTCGGCAACAGTGACAGGTGCATCAAATTTGCGTTCGGAACCATCAGGCAAACGGATAACCGGCATTTAATTTTCCCAAATTCTTATTGAAAACAGACTTGTAAGACCTCGCGCACCAGGGCTGCGAAGGCCGTGCATTATGGCATAGAGTGCCCCTGCTTGAAAGGCGGAAACCTTTAATTGAGCTTGTGAAAAGCGCTGAAGCGTACAGAGCGAATAGAGCCTGCTGCCTATGCTTTCAACTTTATAGATGGGGAATAGTCGTGCGCCTCGATCGAGAACGTGCAAGCTCAAACATCGAAGACCGCAGGGGACGCGCATTTTCCGGCCGCAACATGGGCATAGGCGGTATTGTCATCGCGCTGATCGCCATGTATTTCGGCGTTGATCCGGCGCTAGTGACCAATGTTGTTGATCCGCAACCTTCGGCAACGAGTACTGCTCCTCCCGCAGACGACCCGGCCTCCCAATTCGTAGCCAAGGTTCTAGGCTCAACCGAGGATGTCTGGAACACTGCCTTTCAGCAGTCTGGTGGTAATTATCGCGAACCTCGGCTGGTATTGTTCACCGGTGCAACGCTCACGGCTTGCGGCACCGGACAATCAGCGATGGGGCCATTCTATTGCCCAGGCGATGAAGCCATCTATATTGACCTGAGTTTCTACGAACAATTGCAGAGCCGCTTTAATGCGCCGGGTGATTTTGCTCAAGCCTATGTGATTGCGCATGAGGTTGGCCATCATGTGCAACATCTGTTGGGTACCGACAAACGCTTGCAAGGTGCTGAATTCTCGGGCGGCAACAAAGGCGCCAACAGCAATTCGGTTCGGATGGAGCTGCAGGCGGATTGCTATGCCGGCGTATGGGCCAATCGCGCAGACGAAGCCCGACAGATTCTCGAACAAGGCGATGTAGAAGAAGCGCTCAATGCCGCATCAGCCATAGGCGATGATGCTCTGCAAAGGCAAACCCAGGGGACAGTTGTTCCCGACAGCTTCACGCATGGCACCTCTCAACAGCGCGCAACCTGGTTCAAAAAGGGGCTTGAGTCAGGAGATCCCGCACAGTGCGATACATTCACGCAGGGCAGGCTGTAACCCTTATCCCTCAACATAATCATCGTGCCCAAACGAACAGTTCCCCCAGTGAAGTTGTTCGATAGTTCATACAGTGCCGGTGCCCGGTAATAACAACTCAAGGAGAAAGTATTGGCTTTTGCTTATCCGCGGCCTCAGCTTGTGCGCAAACACTGGCAGTCGCTCAACGGCATGTGGCGATTCCGGTTCGATAATGAGCTGAAGTACCGTCATCCAACAGAAATCACTGAATGGCCCCTGCAGATTGAAGTGCCATTTCCACCCGAATCACAGCGTAGCGGTATCGGCGATCATGGCTTTCACAAGCGGTGCTGGTACGAGCGTGAATTCAATATCAATCCTGAAGGCGGGCGCATCATCCTGCACTTCGGGGCTGTCGATTACTCGGCCAAGGTCTGGGTCAACAATAAACTGGTCGCCACCCATGAGGGTGGGCACACCCCTTTCTGGGCTGACATCACGCAGCCGCTCAATGAAACGGGTGTACAGACGGTGACCGTCATGGTGGAAGATGACCCGCACGACCTGACAAAACCCCGTGGCAAGCAAGACTGGCAACTGGAGCCGCATTCCATCTGGTATCCACGCACCACCGGCATTTGGCAATCCGTATGGCTGGAACGCGTAGCGAACACTTATATCCAGAACATCCGCTGGACGCCTTATATGGAGGAGTTCGCCATCGGCTTTCAAGCGCATGTTGTCGGCGATGAATTGGAAAACTTGTCCATCGAAGTGCTGCTGATGCACAAGAAGAAGATTCTCGCGCGCGATAGCTACCAGGTTATTGATGGGGAGGCCGAGCGGCGCATCGTCCTGTCCGACCCGGGTATTGATGATTCCCGCAATGAACTGCTCTGGAGCCCAGAACGGCCTACCTTGCTCGACGCTCGAATCCGCCTCAAAAAGGGCGCCAAGGTACTTGATGAATTCAAGTCGTATACGGCGTTGCGCTCAGTGAAGATCCTGCGTGACCGCTTCATGCTCAACGGCCGGCCATACATGCTGAGGCTGGTGCTCGACCAGGGTTACTGGCCAGACACCATGCTAGCCGCACCCGATGACGATGCCTTGCGGCGTGATGTCGTCCTGGCCAAGGCAATGGGCTTCAATGGCGTACGCAAACACCAGAAGATTGAGAATCCGCGCTATCTGTACTGGGCTGATAAGCTGGGGCTCCTGGTCTGGGAGGAGATGCCTTCGGCCTACCGGTTTACCCAGAACGCTATCAAACGCACGGTACGCGAATGGACAGAAGCCATCGAACGCGACTACAGCCACCCCTGCGTCATTGTCTGGGTGACGTTCAATGAGTCGTGGGGTGTGCCTGAGCTCACCAACGTCCGTGAGCATCGGCATGCCGTCGAGGCGCTTTATCACCTGACTAGAACGCTTGATTCGACGCGACCGGTCATTGGTAACGACGGATGGGAAAGCAGTGCCACTGACATTATTGGTATCCATGATTACGACGCCAACCTGGATCAGCTGGCCCAGCGGTATGGCATGGACTCAGGAACAGAACAGTTATTTGACCGCCGGCGCCCCGGTGGCCGCATTCTCACACTGGATGGATATCCCCACCGGGGCCAGCCCATCATGCTAACGGAATTCGGCGGCATTTCCTTCCCCCGCTGCATGGCAGCAAATCAGAAAAACTGGGGATATTCAGCAGTCACCACGGAAAGAGAATTTGCCCGGCGCTACAAGGAGCTCATGCAGGTTGTCACGCGCATCGCCCTGTTCAGTGGTTTCTGCTACACGCAATTTGCCGACACCTTCCAGGAAACCAATGGTTTGTTGTGTGCGGACCGCACACCCAAGATTCCACTCAAGAAGATTGCCGAGTCGACCAAGATTACCCATATGCATATTGCCGGAGGCGTGTGATGCATACCCGGAATCTGATCAAACCAGACGGCCGCAAACTCTGGCTTTATAGCCGGAACGCCATCAGCCATGTGGAAGCTGCACCCAGCCCCTTCCCTGACCCTTTGAATGCCAACCCGCACATGCGCTGGCATCCCTTGCGCGGAGAGTGGATCACCTACGCGGCGCATCGGCAGGGCCGTACTTTCCTGCCACCGCCAGAATATAACCCACTGGCGGTAACCACCAATCCCGACAACCCGACGGAGCTGCCGCAAGGCGACTGGGATGTGGCGGTTTTCGATAATCGCTTTCCGTCCCTGGCTCTGGAAGCTCATTCGGCACCCGACCACATCGTGCCGACACGGCCCAGCACAGGCAAATGTGAAGTGGTGGTGTTTACCCAGGATGCAAGTTCTTCATTGGGTGCGCTTAGCCTGGATCATATCGAACTCCTCATTGAGGTATGGGCAGACCGTACCCGGCAGCTGGGCGAGCATGAAGATATCCAGTATGTGCTGCCATTTGAAAATCGCGGCCGGGAAGTGGGCGTGACGCTGAATCACCCGCATGGGCAGATCTATGCATACCCCGTCGTACCGCCGGTTCCCGCGCGCATGCAGCAGCAGGCGGCGGAATACTTCCAGGGTAACGGCCGTGGCTTACTGGAATCCATGATCCAGCAAGAAATGCGTGACGGTCGGCGCATCATTTATCGGGGCGAGCATGCAATTGCCTTTGTACCTGTCTGCGCGCGCTACCCTTACGAAGTCTGGGTAGCGCCCATCCGACCTGTCGCTACTTTTGCAGATCTTGACGAGCAGCAGCAGCACGACCTCGCACGTGCGCTCAAGACCGTCCTCCTTAAATTCGATGGCTTGTGGAATCGACCCTTCCCCTACCTCATGGCTTGGTATCAAGCGCCGACTGATGGCAATCCGCATCCCGAATCACACCTGCACGCCGAGTTCTATCCGCCCTACCGCACCTCGGAAAAGCTCAAGTACCTGGCAGGTACCGAATTGGGCGCCGGCTTTTTTGCCATGGATGTGCTGCCAGAGGACAAGGCGATGGAGTTGCGTAACGTCGAAGTGGACATCAATGCAGATGTAGTGGTGTAAACGATGAAAACATTCGAACAAGTATTCGGGGCAGCGCCAACAGTCACAGCCGAAGCACCGGGGCGTGTGAATCTGCTGGGTGAGCACACCGACTATAACGATGGTTATGTCCTGCCTACCGCCATTCCGCAAAAGATGCGCATTCAACTGCGCGCGAACGGGCGGGATGTGTTCCGCCTGTATGCCGCCACATTGGATGAGATGACAGAATTTACCCTGGCGCAAAAGCCGGAACAGCATTTTGCTCACTACATCTACGGCTGCCTGCAATTAGCGCAAGAGCAAGGGGCAGCCATCCCGCCCCTTGATATCCATATTGGTTCCAACGTCCCCATGGAAGTCGGCGTTTCCTCCAGTGCTGCGTTGGAAGTGGCGATGTTGCGCGCACTGCGGGAACTGCTGCAGCTACCGCTAGGCGATGTGGAAGTAGCCCAGCTCGCACAACGCGCTGAGATCGAGTATGCAGGCGTCAATTGCGGCATCATGGACCAGATGGCTTCCAGCCTGGCAGGAGATGGGCATATGTTGTTTCTGGATACACGCACGCTGGAACGTGAAGTACTGCCCTTGCCCGAAGGCAGCGAGATCCTGGTCATAGATTCCGGGGTTGCACGCACACTGGCTGGCAGCAAGTACAACGAGCGCCGTGAAGAATGTGAACAAGCCGCCCAGATGCTCGACGTTTCTGCACTGCGCGACATTACCGACGAGCATCTGGTGGAAACCCTGCCGGATCCTCTGTGTCGCCGCGCCAAACATGTCATTAGTGAAAACAATCGCGTATTACGTGCGAAGCAAGGAGTCACGGCTGCCGAATTCGGCCAGCTCATGAATGCATCCCACCGCAGCCTGCGTGATGATTACGAAGTATCGATTCCCGCACTGGACGAGCTCGTCGCGCTGTTACAAGACCAGCCCGATACCTTTGGCGCACGGTTGACAGGAGCAGGTTTCGGCGGCGCCTGTGTTGCACTCTGCAAGAAAGGGACTGCGCGACAGGTGGCGGAGACCGTCCTGCATCTGTACAGCCTGTGCGGACATAAGGGCCGACTTATCGTACCGGAGCCAACTCCACAGGTCTAAACCATGCCGGTTTCTTCACAGCCTTTTGGTGAACTGCCTGACGGACGCATCGTCCATTGTCACACGCTCACCAATGCCGGGCTTGAAGCGCGCATCCTGGATTACGGCGGCATTCTGCAGTCCCTGCTGGTTCCCGATCGCCATGGCAAGCTCACTGATGTGGTATTAGGCTTTGATACGCTGCCGCCTTATCTCGACGAACACCCCTATTTCGGTGCGCTGATTGGTCGTTATGCCAACCGCATTGCCAAGGGGCAATTCAGCCTTCATGGAAAAAACTACCAGCTCGCGTGCAATAACGGCCCAAACCATTTGCATGGCGGTAACGAGGGCTTCGACAAGAAATTATGGCAAGCCGAAACGAAGGATTCACCGCAGGGTCCGCAGCTTGTGCTCCATTACTTGAGCCCGGATGGCGAGGAAGGGTATCCCGGCAATCTGCAGGTTGAGGTCACCTACACCCTGACGCAGGACAATGCATTGCAGATTGACTACCTGGCCTCAACCGATGCGCCGACCATCCTCAACCTGACCAATCACGCCTATTTCAACCTTGCTGGCTTGAACACGATACTCGATCATGAAATCGCGTTGTATGCCGACGACTATCTGCCCGTAGACGACAACCTGATCCCTGAGGATTACTCAGCCTGGGTAGCGGGGACAGCCATGGATTTAAGACAGTTGACCCGTATCCGCCAGCATCTGGAAAAACAGGATGAACAGATTGCGCGCGCTTCCGGAGGTTTCGACCATTGCTGGATACGCGTGCGAGACCCCGACAAGCAGGGATTCATCGCGGAACTTGTTGAACGCGAAAGCGGCCGCAGTCTTAAGGTATACACCACCCAGCCCGGTATTCAGTTCTATACGGGAAATTTTCTGGATGGAACGCTTGTGGGCAAGAATGACGTGAGATATGAAAAGTACGCTGGGCTGTGTTTAGAGACTCAGCATTATCCTGACTCGCCCAACCATCTTGGTTTTCCCTCTACGCTATTGCAGCCCGGCGAAACTTACCGGCAAAGCACCACCTACCGTTTTGGGTTGGCCGGTGAAAATCATTAATTCTTGAGGCCGAGTCGCCACAGGGAAGTAACTTCCGCCTTGCGAGCCTGCTGTAGGGGATCCGATTGATCCATGGACTTGGGATGTCTAGGCCGAGTATCTACGCGCGCTATGATCTTCAGCCCAGCGTTATCGATAGCCTGCATCAGTTCTTCTCGCGTTCTCAACCCCAGATGTTCAGCCAAATCAGACAGGATGAGCCAGCCTTCGCCGCCCGGTTCAAGATGCTCTGCCAGACCGTTCAGGAAACCATGCAGCATGCGGCTATTCTCATCATAAATCGCATGTTCAAGTGTTGAGCTTGGTCGAGCCGGCAACCAAGGCGGATTGCACACAATCAGTGGCGCTCTGCCCTCTGGGAACAAGTCAGTCTGCAAAATGTTCACGCGATCGCTGAATCCCAATCGGACAATATTTTCCCGTGCGCAAGCCAACGCCTTAGCATCCACTTCGGTGGCAATGACTTGCTTGATACCGCGCTTGGCAAGAATGGCCGCGAGCACCCCGGTGCCGGTCCCAATGTCGAAGGCCAGAGTCTGTGAAGGCAGCGGGACCTGCGCTACCAGGTCCAGGTATTCTCCACGGACAGGCGAAAAGACGCCGTAATGCGGGTGGATTTTTGCGCCAAGTGCCGGGATGTCTAATCCCCGCTTGCGCCACTCATGTGCACCGATGACACCCAGCAATTCACGCAAGGAAATCACCAGTGGTTCATCTGTTGGACCGTAGGCTTCTCTGCAGGCTTGTTTCACCTCTGGCGCCCGTTTGAGATCGAGGTGATAACCAGCCCCCAATGACACCAGTAGCATGGAAAGCGTGCGCGCCCGCTGAGACTGGGCTTGGCGATGCAGGTTGAAATTCTCTCGGGGATCAGCTGCTTGCTTGTGTGGCTTGCGGTCCACGCGCCGGCTCATCGCCTGCAGCAGCTGCTTGGCGTTCTGAAAATCGCCGCGCCACAGCAAGGCTGTACCCTCACAGGCAAGACGATAGGCCTTGTTTGCATTCAGGGTGTCGTCAGCGACGATGATGTGTTTGGGCGGAGATGCGTCGCGTTCAGAATGCCATACTGCCGAACGCGTGATGCCCCCTTCTTTCCAATTAATCGTGGCGCTATTCGCCAAGCTCACGAGTTTCTTTTAGTGGGATCGAAAATCATCGTGTACCTAGCCATCAAAAAAATCAGGGTTGGCCAGAACAGAGTATTCAAAAAATCATGCAGACTCGCATTCCATCTCCAGTAACCGCGAAATGCAATGTCATCGTACATGTCTACGGCTTCGGCCAGCATGCAGACCAGAAGTACCATCACCAGGGGCACAATAGTGCGGAGGGGCCGGCGCAGGATGAGTGCTGCGCCAAACATGGCGATCAGCCCAGTATAGATATGCAGGGCATCCCGCGAGAGCCCTGTCACCGAAAGTACGATGAGTTTTATGGTTTGAAACGATGTGACTTCCATACCTTATGCGCCGTACTCTTCAACGTCCTGTTTCTGGATGGTATTGGTGGACAGATGGATCTCGCGCAAGAAACACAGCAGCCCTGCAATCAACGCAAGCATGGCCACGATGAACAAGATGGCGATGAGGCGCGATGTATAGATCTTCAACTCGGTGCCGGTGAACAATGCGGCAATGACGATACACACGAATAATGCCGATACCGTGCTCAGGCTGATCGCCCAATGCACCCAGCGCGAGCGGCGCAGCAGCATATTCATTTCCTCGATTTCCCGCGGCTGGCGGCCTTGTTTCATGTATCGGAGGACTCTGAAACGGTCCACGACACGCGCCAGACGGTTAGCCATGACCGCGAGAATGGCACCTATGCCGGTGAGCAGGAAGGCGGGAGCGACAGATAGCTGGATGGCGTTAGCGACAGTAGAAATGTTGACAGGGTCTTGCATATCACCTCAGTTCAAGAGCAGATTCAGTTTGCTTTCCATTTTTCTGACCATATCCATGATCTCAGCATCAAGTTCCTGGGGCACAGTATTCCAGATCGCCCCTTCTTCGAGCGAATAGGCAATCATCGGCAGCAGGTCGAAATCCAGGAATTTACCGTTGCCCAGATTGATCACCGTGATGTTGTCATTGTGTGTCACCAGTTCCCAGTCGTCGGGAATATCAAGCTCAGCCTTGATGGTCAGTCGTAATTTTTTCACAAAATACCTTTCGGAATAAGCAGTGCAGAGAAATTGCCTAAGAATGCCATGTAACTGCTTTTTTTGCATGAGCAAAATATAGGCCTGTAATAGATCAGCTCAGCTATTTAGTATTCTTGCGTACAGAACACATGTCTCAAATTTGTTTTATTAGGTTAACCCGAAAGATCGGGCCCGGTTGCGCAACTGTAAACGGTCTATTAATCAAGAACCAAAAGGAGAGCCATTATGTTTAAACGGATTACAGCTTCTACATTGCTTTGTATGTTCTTCGCAGGCCTGCTCACAGCCTGCAACACCATGGAAGGTGCGGGTGAAGACCTGGAACGCGGCGGTGAAAAGATTCAGGAAAAAGCCAGCGACGCCAAGGATTAAGTTTTTGTTTCAATCGGCTTAACTGGAAAGCAACAAAGCCGCCCAAAGGCGGCTTTGTCTTTTTTCGTTGGTAGGCGCGATTGGACTCGAACCAACGACCCCCACCATGTCAAGGTGGTGCTCTAACCAGCTGAGCTACGCGCCTAAAAGAGCTGCGAATTCTAGCGCATTGCCACGACTGAAGCAATCGGACATCGCCAATTAAAAGCTTGATGACAGCCAATCCATTCAACTTGTCTCAGCGTATAATGGCGCGCCCGAATGCCACTCCTACCATGCTCATCGACAACCACACCAAGGAAAACTTGTTAGATGGTATCGCCAATCAGGGCTATGCCATCATCGATCAGTTCCTGCCACCCGATATCATCAAGATATTGGCTGACGAGGCCAAATCCCTGCATGACCATGGCCAGACGCGTCGCGCTCTGACCGGGAAGAAAAGCGGCGAGAAGCCGGACAACATGCGCGGCGACTTCATCCATTGGATAGATGAAGCCAATGCCAGCACCTCACAACAGCAATATCTGCAATGCATGGAAGAGCTACGTAACGGCCTCAACCAGAACCTCTATTTGGGTCTATTTGATCTCGAAGCGCATTTCGCAGTTTATCCACCAGGGGCGTCGTACCGTCGCCATCTCGACCAATTCAATGGTGACAGCAAACGCCAGGTGAGCTGCATTCTCTATCTCAACGATAATTGGCAAGCTGATGAGGGCGGCCAATTGCGGCTATATCTGGAAGAAAGTGCATCACCTCAGCACATGGATATCCAGCCTGAAGGCGGCAGGCTCGTCACTTTTCTTTCGGGCCGCTTCTGGCATGAGGTGTTGCCGGCGACCAGGGAGCGCATCAGCCTGACGGGCTGGTTTCGCACACGTTGATTCATCCCTTGAACTAAAATGCCTCGGTGGTAGCGCCGTCTTGCCATTTGTGTTGGCTATAGTCCATCCCGCACCAGGTTAGGGAATCATGAATCGACTATCAAAATTACCAGATAAAGAAATCCTCGCCATGTTCGACAGCACCGAATTCCGTGGTGCAGGTCACGTCATCATCGAGCTGCTTGCTGACTACCTCGACAAGAGCATCAGGGGTGAAGGCAAGGTGATCAGCTGGCAGGTGCCACAACAGGCTATCAAGCATTGGCAGAAACCTCTGCCTATAGAACCTGCGCTGTCGCCAAGAGAATTTGTCGAAGCGCTGGACAAGGAAATTCTCGACCACACGTTGCGCATCCATCACCCCCATAATCTTGGTCATCAGGTAGCAACTCCATTGCCGGTCGCTGCTTTATGCGATCTTGTAGCCTCATTGACCAACCAGGCCATGACGGTTTATGAAGCAGGCCCCAGCGCGACTTTGCTGGAGAAACAAGTCGTCCAATGGCTCTGTGAACTGATCGGCTGGGAAGATTCTGATGGTGTACTGACTTCGGGCGGCGCCCAAGCCAATCTTACCGCCCTGCTCGCGGCAAGGCAGATCAAGGCGGGCTGGGATACTTGGCAGCAAGGCGTGAGCAGCGGATCTCCGTTACGCATACTCGCTTGTGAAACCACGCATTATTCGGTCAGCCGGGCTGCGGGCATTATGGGCTTGGGTACGGATGCTGTCATCAAGGTGCCCATGGACAAGCTGGGCCGTATGGATATTTCAGCGCTCAAAGAAGCGTATCAACAGTGCCGACACCAAAACGTAAAACCTTTTGCCGTCACTGCAAGTGCCGGTTGCACCCCTACTGGAAGCGTTGATCCGCTGACCGAAATCGGCACTTTCTGCCGTGAACATGATCTATGGTTTCACGTCGATGGTGCACATGGCGCATCTGCTCTGCTTTCCAGCAAGTTCAAACCCATGTTGGCCGGTATTGGATTGGCGGATTCCGTGGTTTGGGATGGGCATAAACTACTCTACATGCCCGCGGCCGTTTCTGCCGTGTTGTTTCGCGAAGCGGAACACAGCTATGCCGCCTTTGCCCAGGAGGCCTCGTATCTGTTCTCAGCAGAAGATCCGGAAGAAGCTTATAACCTTGGTACACGAACGCTGGAATGCACCAAGCGCATGATGGGGCTCAAACTTTGGGCTGCATTCATGCTCTACGGTACCGCCAAGCTGGGGGGCTTAGTTGAACATGTATTCGAAACCGCAAAACAGCTTGCGCTGAAGCTGGAAGAAACACCCGAGTTTGCACTACTCATGCAGCCGCAAACGAATATTGTCTGTTTCCGGCATCTCCCAGTACATTTATCCAAAGAGGAACTGAACAGGCATCAAGAGGCAGTGCGGAAAAAACTAGTTGAACAAGGCCAGTTTCATTTGACGCAGGTTAAGCTCGGGGACCAAGTGTGGCTACGCACTACGGTGATGAATCCGTTGACATCTGGCAAGGAAATCATGGCCTTGATCCAAAGCATTTCCCTATTGCAATAGCTTCTCAAAGTCTTCCACTATCAATGGTTTGCTGAAGTAGTAACCTTGAAATGCCAAACAGCCATTCTGCATGAGGAAATTGAGCTGTTCTTCGGTTTCCACACCCTCGGCGATCACATGTAGATTGAAGTTGATGCCCATATCAATGATGGTTTTTACCATCACCGCATCGTTGGCCTTGACGCCGATGTTCTGCATAAAACCTCGGTCAATCTTGATCTCATCGAGGGGCAGGCGGTTGAGATAGGACAAAGACGAATAGCCAGTTCCAAAATCATCGAGCGACAGACTCACCCCAACATCCTGTCGCAATGCCGCCATTTTTTGCATGACGTCATTCATGTCTTCCAGCGCAACGCTTTCAGTGAGTTCAAGCCGCAAGCGGGAGGCGTCAATTTGATATCTAGCAATGATGCCTGCCACCTGCTGCACGAAATCCCGCTGCCTGAACTGGCGGGCACTGATATTCACGGACACAACCAAGCCCCTCGTTTGTTCGTTTTGCCGCCATATCTCGATTTGCTTGCAGGCAGCGTTAAGTACCCAGTTTCCAACCTCTAAGATCAATGAGCTTTCCTCTGCAATGGGAATGAACTCCATGGGTGGAACAACACCGCGCTTGGGATGGTTCCAGCGCAGCAATGCTTCCGCCGCGATAGGTCGCAATGCGCGATCCACCTGTACCTGATAAACAAGGTACAGCTCATCATTCCGCATCGCATGGTGGAGATCGACTTCCAGCGTTGCGCGGGTTTCGATCAGATGTTGCATCTGGCTATCGAAAAAGCGTACGTTGTCCCCCAAGGACTGCTTGGCCTGATGCATGGCAATATCGACCCGCTTGACCAGCTCTTCCAGCCGATCGTTATTGCCGTAGAACAGCGTGACGCCCACGCTGGGCTTGCTATGATGGATATGATCCCTCAGCTTGAAGGGCTCCTTGAGCACATCGCATATCTTGTGAGCGACGGTGGTTGCATGATGAGTAGCCTCTTCTTCATTTTCGCCCAAGTTCTGCAGCAACAACATGTATTCATTTCCGCCGTAGCGGGCTATGGTATCGACCCTGCGTAGACTAGATTGCAGGCGCTGTGCGGCTTCCATGAGCAGCAGATCCCCATATTCGTGGCCCATTGCTTCATTGAGCAGCTTGAGATTTCCCACTTCAAGGAACAGCAGTGCGCCGTACCATTTGTTCCGGGTTGATGCCAACTGGGACGCACCCAAGCGGTCGAGCAGCAACTGGCGATTTGGCAGCCCCGTCATGGCATCATAAAACGCCAGGCTGTAAATCTTTTCCTCCGTTCGTTTCTGCTCGGAAATATCCGTGAAGACGGCCACGTATTGTGTCGTCTCCCCTTCAGGGTTTTTAACAGCACTGATGGTGATGCGCTCGGGGTAGATCTCCCCGTTCTTGCGGCGATCCATCAATTCGCTATGCCAGTGTCCGGTCTTGATCAGCTCAGCCCACATCTGCTCATAGAATTTTTTATCATAGGCGCCGGATTTGAGGATGCGCGGGTTTTTGCCGATGACTTCAGCCTCGCTATAACCCGTGATGGTTTCGAACGCCTTGTTAACTCGGATGATGTCGCCTTTGGCATCCGTAATCATGATGGCATCATGCGTTTCAAAAGCCGTTGCGGTGATCCGCATCTGCGCCTGTGCTTGCTGGAGGTCATGAAGGTCCTTACAGAGCGGCCGCAAGCCGAGCAGATAAGTTAGTGTTCCACTAAGCACAGCCAGGGCCGCGGCATTCAACAATGCCTTCTGCCATAGGGGCATAGGCGGCAACCAGGCAAAGCTGGCCATGAGCACGATTTCGCCCACGAATATTGAAATAACAAGGGCCAGGACAAGATGTCTGGCAGATTTCACAACCATACTCCCCCTTGGTTGAGTACTTTAGAGGCTAAAGTGTATTTGCCCTGCTCTTACATACACGGCGCCTATGCCGCGCATCGTGACGTTAATGAAATTCCCTTTGCCATCTTTGCAACCGACCCAGCATGCGTTCTACATGCGCGCCACGCCAGTAGTATTTGTTACAAGTTGGGCAAATGAAAGCTGCCTCGACATCTGGCGGAAAATCTGCAGGCCGGTCTGTTTCAATCAGCAGGGTATTGCATAATGAGCAGCGACTAAACGGTTTGAACAACCAGTTGACATTCAGCTTTTTAGTTACTTCACGCACGCAGGCTTCCAAACCGTCGCTTTCCAGCAGCACAACAACCTGCTTCGCGTTGCGGATTTCCGATAAGGTGCAATCGCGGGTCAATAGCAGGCGTCCCTCTGCCAGCGCACGCTGTATCAGCATACGGTCGCGCGTGCCATCCGGTTCCATCACAACATCGTACCCGGCTGTGCGTAGTTTCCGCGCAAGGCCCTTGAACATCTCGTCACAGAGAAACTTCATGATTTCTGGAAAACAAAAAGGCCGCATAAAGCGGCCTTGGTTGTATTACCTGGATTAGTGTCGGTGACCGTGGCCGCGCCCATGTCCATGATGCTTGTAATGGCCGTGCCCACCATGGCCGCCGTAATAAGAATGCGGCCGGTAATGGCGACGTGGCGCATCATAGTAGTGAAAATAAATGGGCGCTGGCGCGTAAACCACACGCGGTTCATAGACGATGCGAGGTGCATAGTGGTGATGATATGGGCCCGATGAGCCGATACTGATACTCCAACCTATGTCGCTACCCGCATGGGCGCTGGTGGTGCCGGCAAGTGCCAGCACACCGGCCGCGAGCGCAAATCGAATCTTGTTCATGCTTGTTACTCCTTCCTTCTGACCAGATGTACCTCAGCACTTAACGCTTGAGTCTCTACAATGGTTTACAGCGCAATTTGCCTAGATACCAGCGTAGGAGTACAGCAGGATTATTTCGGTGGGGTACCACACATGGAGCTTAGCCGAGTTTTTGCTGTAGCCAGGTATGCGCCCAGAACAGGGCAATCATAGTCTTGCCATCGGTGATTTCGCCACGGTGCATGGCTTCCATCGCTTCGGGCAAACTCATGGTGAATATCTCGAGGAATTCTTCTTCATCACGACTGTGCATACCCAGACTGAGCTCTTTGGCAAGATAGATATGGATCGCTTCGCTGGAGTAACCAATGCAAGGATGCAGCGTGGTCACGAATTCCCATTGAGTGGCGGTGTAACCTGTTTCTTCGAGTAGCTCGCGTTGACCTGTGACGAGCGGATCCTCATTGGGGTCAATCTTGCCAGCGGGCAATTCGATAAATGCACGATCTAATGGATAGCGGAACTGTCTTTCGAATACGAGTTGGCCATCAAACAGCACAGGTATGACGAGTACGGCACCGGGGTGCACGATGTACTCACGTATAGCCTCTTCGCCATTCGGCAACTGCACTTTGTCGCGTCGCGCGTGCAACAGCTTGCCGTCAAATACGGCTTCGGAGCTGATACGTGTTTCAGTAAGGTTAACTTCTACTTCTTTTTCCATAGATAGCGATAGACAAATCCGGGGAAGGCAAATACCAGAAAGAGACAAGCTGTTATCACATAAAACTCCCAGCTTCGCGGTGCGGTCTGTCCCATAGTGGCGGATTCAGCGTACAAGGCAATGCCACCCATGACGAAATACAACACGACAAGCTCAAGCAGACACCATCCCATCGATTTGGGCTGATGCTTCAGGGGAATGACATAAAAAAGCTTTTCAGAAAACCATGGCAGGTTGGCTGCCAGCAGGGCGATAAGGACGAGGATCAGGTGAATAGTGCCGAATTCTGTCATGCCTGCCTTTACTGAAGACTACGCATGATGGCGTAGCCGCAGATGTCCATCAGTCGCTGCGGCATTAAGCCCAGGGCCAGTAGTCCCAGTGCATTGACGCTCAGCACCATGTTCATGTCGGCTTGGGTATTGATAGGAGTATGGTCCACCGCGTCGTCGAAATACATCAGCTTGACAATGCGTAAGTAATAGAAAGCTCCTACTACTGCCATGAGCACGCCGAACACGGCCAGCCAGACAAACCCTGCCTGCAATACGGACTGCAGGACGACAAATTTTGCATAGAAGCCCAACGTCGGCGGTATGCCTGCCATGGAGAACATGGTGATCAGCATCAGAAAGGCATACCACGGGCTGCGCTGATTCAGACCCTTAAGGTCATCGAGGTTCTCCGCCTCGAAACCCTGCCGCGACAGGAGCAGGACCATGCCGAAGGAAGCGAGCGACATGAGCACATAAGCGGTGATATAGACCATGGCCGATGCGTAGCCATTTGTGGTGACACTTAGGAAGCCAAACAGCAGATAGCCCATGTGCGAGATAGTGGAATACGCCAGCATGCGCTTGATATTGGTTTGTGCAATGGCGGTGACGTTACCGACGATAATGGATAGCACAGCCATGATGATAAGCATGCCCTGCCAGTCGATGGCCAGCACTTCCAGTCCTTGCACCAGCAAGCGGATCATGAAGCCGAACGCAGCGAATTCGGACACGGAACCTATGAACAATGTCACCGCTGTGGGCGCACCCTGATACACATCAGGCACCCACATCTGGAATGGCACAGCGCCAATCTTGAATGCCAAGCCTGCAACAATGAACACAAGGCCAAGAATAAGCACAGGTCTATGCTCTACCCCATTCATCAAGGCATCAGACACCTCAGCAATATTGAGGCTGCCGGTGGCCCCATACATCATGGACATGCCGTAGAGCAACATGCCCGAAGCCAGTGCACCCAGCACGAAATACTTCATGGCCGCTTCAGTAGCGCCGGGATTATCGCGGTCCAGCGCGACCAGCGCATACAGGCACAGGGACAGTAGTTCCAGGCCCATGTACAAGGTCAGGAAATGTTGTCCGGATACCAAGATCATCATGCCCAGCATGGCAAATAGTACCAAGGCATAGAATTCGCCACGGTACATGCCGCGCAAAGCTATATAACTCCTGCTGTAGACCAGGAACATCGAGGTCGCCAGGTAAATCATGAGCTTGAGCGCATCGGCCAGCGAATCATCCACGAACATACCGTTGAAGAAATAGCCGACAGAGGGCTCATGCGTGTAGATGGTCAGGAAAGCAGCGCCAAGCAGCGTTATCTGGGTGAAGATGTAGATCAGGAAGCGGCTCTCCTGCTTAATGAACAGGTCCAGCAGCAGGACGAACATCGCCATCGAGAGCACCAACATCTCGGGCAATACGGCGATCAGATCGAATTGAATGGCGTCCATCTTCTTAGATTCCCGGAAGCTTGCTCTGCGCCAGGTGGCCGAGCAGCTGCTCCACTGTAGCGTGCGTTATTTCAGTGATGGGATGAGGGTAGACTCCAAACCCGATCACCAGGACGGCCAGCAAGGCCAATATGAAAAATTCGCGCTTGTTGAGGTCCTGCAGCGCAGCCACATGTTCATTCGCCACATCACCAAAGAACACGCGCTTGGTCATCCACAAGGTATAAGCGGCGCCGAAAATCAGGATGGTCGCAGCAATGACTGCATACCAGAAATTGACCTGCACCGAACCAAGCACAACCAGGAATTCACCGACAAAGCCGGAAGTGCCGGGCAGACCGGAATTGGCCATGGCAAACAGCACGGCAAACGCCGTAAATGTCGGCATGGTATTCACGACACCACCGTAATCTGCAATCTGGCGAGAATGCATGCGGTCATACAGCACACCCACGCACAGGAACATGGCGCCCGAGATGAAGCCATGTGAAATCATCTGAATGATGGCGCCTTCCATCCCAAGCGAATTGAAGATGAAAAAGCCTAGCGTGACGAACCCCATATGCGCAATCGAAGAATAGGCAATGAGCTTTTTCATGTCCTGCTGCACCAGCGCAACCAGGGCAATGTAAAAAATGGCAATCAGCGACAAGGCAATCATGAAACCCGCCAGATACTGGGAAGCATCAGGCGCAATCGGCATGGCGAAGCGCAGGAAGCTGTAAGCACCCAACTTCAGCATGATGGCCGCCAGCACGACAGAACCGCCAGTCGGCGCTTCGACGTGGGCGTCGGGGAGCCAGGTATGAACCGGCCACATGGGAATCTTCACGGCGAACGCCATGAAAAACGCCAGGAAAATCAGGATCTGCACATCCAATGGGATTTGCAGCGCATAGTAGTCAACCACCTCGAAACTATTGCTCTGGTAGTAAAGGTAAATGAAGGCCACCAACATGAGCAGCGAGCCCAACAGCGTATACAGGAAGAACTTGATGGTTGCATAGATACGGTTGGGTCCGCCCCAAATGCCGATCACCAGGAACATCGGAATCAGCATGGATTCCCAGAACATGTAATAGAGAATGGCATCAAGCGCACTGAACACGCCGATCATGAGACCGGACATGATGAGGAAGGCTGCCATGTATTGCGCGACGCGTTTCTGGATCACCTCCCAGCCTGCGAGTACCACGATGAAAGTCGTAAAGCTGGTCAGCAGGATCAGCGGAACAGCAATACCATCCACGCCCAGGTGGTAATTGATATTGAAGGCAGGAATCCAGCTGAACCCTTCCTGGAACTGAAAACCCCCGTTCGAAAAATCGAACCACAGATAGAGCGGCAAGGTGACGATAAAGCTGACAATACTGCCTAGCAGCGCTATCCAGCGCGCGAGGTTTGCGTTCTTGTCGCCGCCGGTAAACAGCACCAGGATGCCGGCGAGAATAGGCGTCCAGATAGAGAAACTTAATACGTGGGAAGCGAACATTTTTATTGTTATGTCTTCATGAAGAAGGTCAGGAAAAGGAAAGCCCCAATGATCATGGCAAACGCATAGTGGTAGATCAGTCCCGACTGCAGATGGCGAATAACGCCGGAGATACGTCCTATTAGCCTTGCTGTGCCGTTCACCAGGAACCCATCAATGATGCGCACATCGCCCCATCGCCATAACTGGTGGCCAACCATGCGCGAGCCGCAAGCGAAATATTTAGCATAGAAATCATCGAAGCCGTATTTGTTCTCGAGAATGCGATATAACCATGGCAGTTGTGCCTTGATTTCGACAGGGATATCAGGCCGCTTGATGTAATAGAACCAAGAGAGTGCAACGCCCGCTGCAGCCAGCCAGAAGACGGGTGAAGTGAAGGCATGCAATGCCATCGCTAAAGCGCCATGAAAATGCGCGATCAGTTCTTCCATGGCTGGATGCGCAGCATTATTGACCAGAATTGCATTACCGAAAAAGCCGGACAATATAGGCCCAATAGCGATATAACCGATGATGACGGAAGGAATAGCCAAGGCAATTAATGGCAATGTCACTACCCATGGCGATTCATGTGGCCTGTCGTTCGGCCCAAGGCCATGATAATGATCCTCCTCATAGACATGCGCGTCGTGCTTTGCTTCCATCCAACGTTCCTTACCGTGGAAGACCAGGAAATACATGCGGAAGGAGTAGAAGGCCGTGACGAAGACGCCAGCAAGCACCGCGAAATAGGCGAAGCCACTGCCCGGAATTTGAGAGATCTTCACTGCCTCAATAATCATGTCCTTGGAATAGAAACCCGAGAACAATGGGGTGCCGATGAGGGCCAGCGAACCGATCAATGAAGTGACCCAGGTGATGGGCATGTATTTACGCAATCCGCCCATATTGCGGATGTCCTGATCGTGATGCATGCCGATAATGACCGAGCCTGCTGCCAGGAACAGCAGTGCCTTGAAGAAGGCATGGGTCATCAGGTGGAAGATGGCGATGGAATATGCCGAAGCGCCCAAAGCCACTGTCATGTAGCCGAGCTGCGACAAAGTCGAATAAGCAACGACCCGCTTGATGTCGTTCTGCACGATGCCCAGCAAGCCCATGAACAGCGCAGTAATGGCGCCTATAATCATGACAAAAGACAGTGCGGTGGTGGAGAGCTCATAGAGTGGAGACATACGTGCCACCATGAAAATACCGGCGGTCACCATGGTAGCCGCATGGATCAAGGCGGAGATCGGCGTCGGGCCTTCCATGGAATCCGGCAACCAGACATGCAATGGTACCTGTGCTGACTTACCCATCGCACCGATGAACAGCAGAATGCAGATAGCAGTCATCAGTGACCATTGTGTGCCTGGGAACAGGCTGATCTGGGCATCTGCCATCTGGGAGGATTTGGCGAACACAGTCATGTAATCAAGGCTGCCCATGGAAAATAGGACCAGACCGATCCCCAGCAGAAAGCCGAAATCACCGACGCGATTGACCAGAAATGCCTTCAGGTTCGCGTAAATGGCCGTTGGGCGCGTATACCAGAAACCGATCAGCAAATAGGACACCAGCCCCACTGCTTCCCACCCGAAGAACAGCTGCATGAAATTGTTGCTCATGACCAGCATGAGCATGGAGAAGGTGAACAGCGAGATGTAGCTGAAGAAACGGCTGTAACCCGGATCATCCGCCATGTAGCCGATGGTATAGACGTGCACCATGAGCGAAACGAAGGTTACCACCACCATCATAATTGCGGTGAGCTGGTCGATCAGGAAACCCACCTGGAAAGTCGTGTCACCGCTGACCAGCCATGTATAGACGGAACCATTGAACAGATTGCCCTGCAAGACATCGGCAAACACGTAAGCTGACAAACCGAATGACGCCGCCACGCCAGCGATGGTGATCCAGTGCGCACTTGCGCGCGGCAGCTTCCGCCCGAACAGCCCCACGATAGAAGCAGCAATCAGGGGCAACAATGGGATCAACAAATATATTTTCTGCATTCCAGTCATGCCCGGTTAGCCCTTGAGATTATCCAAGTCATCAACATTGATCGTCTGCAAATTACGGAACAGGATGACCAGGATTGCCAGGCCAATGGCTGACTCGGCAGCTGCCACGGTCAGGATGAAGAACACGAAGATTTGCCCGGCTGTATCACCCAGGTAATGGGAAAACGCGATGAAGTTCAGATTTACCGCCAGCAGCATGAGCTCAATGGCCATCAGCAGGATGATGACGTTCTTGCGATTGAGGAAGATGCCAAGCACGCTGACGGCAAATAAAAGCGAACCCAGAATGAGGTAGTGCGAGAGGCCGACCATCAGATTTCCTCCCTCTTTTCCAGGGTTTCTTCTACACGCGGCTGAACTTCGGTTTCTGAACGCATGTTGACCATACGAATGCGGTCAGCACGGTGAATGTTGATCTGGTCGGCTGGATTGATGTACTTGGAATCCTTGCGCTCGCGCAGGGTCAAGGCAATTGCAGCCACAATGGCCACCAGCAGAATAACCGAGGCCAATTCGAATGGCAGCAGATACTCCGTATAAATCTGACGGCCCAGCTCGGCGGTGTTGCTGTAATCGGCAGGCTTGGCCGGAGGTGCGCCGATCCGCTCAGGTCCGAAATGTTTTGCCCCCAGAATCATGACCATTTCGGCGCAAATAAGGCCACCGACAATAGAACCTGGGATAATCGCTTCCCAGAAGCCCTGGCGCACCCGTTCGATATTGATATCCAGCATCATGACCACGAACAGGAACAGCACCATGACCGCGCCTACATAGACCAGCACCAGCGTTATGGCCAGGAATTCAGCTTCCAGCAATAGCCATACGCCGGCTGCAGTAAAGAAAGCCAATACCAGGAACAGGGCGGCATGCACGGGATTGCGTGTTGTAATGACGCGCAGGCCGGCGAACAGCAGAATCGCCGCGAGTGCATAGAAAACGTAGTCCTGAAAGATCATATTGTTCTTGTTGTTCCTCTGTGAGTGGCTATCTGAGCAGCTTCTTACCTGAACTTGGCATCCGCCTTACGATCAGCCGCAATCAACTCTTCGTACTTGTCGCCTATTTCCAACAGCTTCTCCTTGCCGTAGATCAGGTCGCCGCGCTTTTCGCCGTGGTAGCCAAAAATGCGTGTTTCGACGATGGAATCGACAGGACAGGATTCCTCGCACATGCCGCAGAAAATACATTTGGTCAGGTCAATCTCATACTTGGTCGTGCGACGCGTATTATCCTCGCGCTGCTCAGATTCAATATTGATTGCCAATGCCGGGCAGACGGCTTCGCACAACTTGCAGGCGATGCACCGTTCTTCGCCATTGGGATAACGGCGGAGCGCATGCAGGCCACGAAAACGTGGTGACATCGGGGTCTTCTCTTCCGGATACTGAATCGTCACCTTACGCGCGAAGAAGTACCTGCCGGTGAGCTTCATCCCCTTCAGGAGTTCTACCAGCATCAGACTCGAAAACAGTTCTCTCGCTTTACTTAACATGCAACAACGTCTCCGCAAAACACCCGAACGATGGGAGTGCAAGGCGCATGGCAAAGTCAAAACCGGAGTTTACTTGTGCGTAAATGAGGATTTTGACTTTTTGCAACGCCGCAATCTCGAGTGAAGTGTTTTGCATTTGATCTCAGTGGAAAAGATAGGCAAACCTGGTTTGCATCATGCCGCCCACAAATATGATCCACACCAGTGTGATCGGAATGAATACCTTCCAGCCCAGGCGCATGATCTGATCGTAGCGGTAGCGCGGAAAAGTTGCGCGGAACCACAGGAAGAAGAACAGCATCCCAGCGCACTTGATCAGTATCCATGGGAAGCCATCCGGGATGAATGGCACCGGGGACAGCCACCCGCCCAGGAACATGATGACCGCCAGCATGGACACGAGGATCATGTTGGCATATTCAGCCAGGAAGAACAGCGCGAATGCCATGCCGGAGTATTCCACATGGAAGCCGGCCACGATTTCTGATTCGCCCTCCGCCACATCGAACGGTGCGCGATTGGTCTCAGCCACCGCACTGATGAAATACACCACGAATAGCGGGAATAAGGGCCAGATATACCACTGATGTGCACCGCCTGCCTGTGCCATCACGATCTTGCCCAGGTTGAGGCTGCCTGCTGCCATCAGCACACCCACCAGCGCGAAGCCCATGGCAATTTCATATGACACGATCTGTGCAGCTGAACGCATGCTACCCAGGAAAGCGTATTTGGAATTGGAAGCCCAGCCGGCAATGATGACGCCATACACTGCCACTGAAGTCATGGCCAGGATGTACAACAAACCTGCATCAACATCGGCCAGAATCATGTTGATATCGAACGGTACTACCGCCCATGCGGCGAGTGCGGGACCAATGGCCAGCAGTGGTCCGATCAGGAACAGCGCCTTGTTCGACGCCGTTGGGATGATGATTTCCTTGAACAGCAGCTTCAGGCCGTCGGCGATCGGCTGCAGCAAACCGAAATAGCCAACGCGGTTGGGGCCGACACGCACTTGCATGAAACCGATGACCTTGCGTTCAAAATAGGTCAGGTAAGCCACGGCGATCATCAGAGGCAGCACGATGGCGGTAATCTTGGCTGCCGTCCATACGACGGGCCAGGTTGGTCCGAACAGGTTTTGCAGCATGTCCATCATGCCGTTTCCATCGCAATCGGCACCGGCGCTTCTACCCGCTCAACCGTGATTTCGCCGAAGAGATCACCTAAGGCCACCGTAAGCGGTGATGCGCCAGCAATCCGTACACCGCCCATGGGTATGCCATCGTCGCGTCGTGCCTGCAGCAGGGCGCTGCCTAGACCTTGGCGCACAATGACTTCATCACCGTCACGCAGCCTGAGCTGTTCCAGTGTGGCGCCACTCATGCTGGCAATAGGCTTGGCGACATATTTGCTCTTCTGCAGTGGTGGGGAGCGGCGCACAATGGCATCGGACTGATACTGCGGAATCTCGCCTATACGCTGCAGTTCACTGGACTTGAGCTTGACCTTGATCTCGCCCAATTCGCGCAGATTATTGTTGAGTCTGTTCCAGACGACCTTGGAAGGTTTCTGGCCATTGAAAATCTCGTTCTTGACCTCTTCACTGCTTTCGAAATCAAAACCCTGCAAACCCAGCATATTGCCGAGCACGCGCAGGATTTTCCAGCCAGGGCGGGTTTCACCCAATGCACGGGTTACCGCAGTGAAGCTCTGCACGCGGCCTTCCATGCTCATGAAAGTGCCGGAAGTTTCGGCAAAGGGCGCCAGCGGGAGCAACACGTGGGCATTCTTGAGAGACTCGGACTTATAGCTGGTCAAGGCGATGACACACTCCGCCTCTGCCATGGCCTTGTTGGCCATGCTGGGATTATGGCAATCGAGCTCAGGTTCGACATTGACCAGCACATAAGCCTTGCGTGGAGATTCCAGCATGGCGCGGGCATTCAATCCGCCCTCTTCTGGCATGGCGCAGACCAGGTTGCAGCCCACACTATTGGCTGCAGCCGACAGTACGCCAAAAGTGGCACCGCTCAGCGAGGCAATGGCTTCCGCCAGGCTGAAGAGTTCCGAGTAACGCGGATGGTGCTGGGAGATATTGCCCAGGAACACGCCTACACGCGGACTGACTAAGTCGTATTCCTTCCCCAGACCCGCCAGACTTTCAGCCATGGCCTGGCTATTTTCGCGGACGTTAACGCCTTTGAGTAGCTCAGACAGATCCGGCGGCAGGCACAAGGACAGGCGCTGCAGACCAGACATGGCCTTGAGGATTTGCGCCAGCACGTTCACCATGTCATTTGGCAAGCAGATGGCTTTGTTGGTGACTGGGATAAGCTGATCGTCATCCAGTGAATTAACGATGGAAAGTTCTGCGCCTTTGGCAACGGCTTTACGGATGCGCTGGGTCAGCAATGGATGTTCATTGCGCAGGTTGCTGCCGATCACCAGAATGCGGTCCATTTCCTGCAGATCAGGAATGTTGCAGCCCATCCAGATCACGCCCATGCGTCGGCCATCAAGACGGAAGTCGCTATGGCGCAGGCGGTAATCAATATTTTTCGACCCCAGGCCGTGAGCAAGCTTCTTCGCCAGATGTGCTTCTTCCATGGTGCTGTTGGGCGATACCAGCACACCGATCTGGTCGGGGCCGTCGTTCTCGGCAATTTCCTTGAGATGTGTCGCAGCAAATTCAAGAGCCGTTTTCCAGTCGGTCTCATGCCATTCACCGTGATGACGGATCATGGGTGACTTGAGGCGATCACCGCTGTTAAGGCCTTCATAAGAGAACCGGTCGCGGTCGGAAAGCCAGCACTCGTTGATGGTTTCCTTCTCGCGCGGAATGACACGCATGACGCGGCCTTCCTTGACATGCACGTCAATATGCGAACCCAAACCATCATGCGGGGCAATAGTCGGCCGGTGCGCTAGCTCCCATGGACGCGCAGTATAGCGGAAAGGCTTGCTGGTCAATGCACCCACGGGACAAAGGTCAATTATGTTGCCCGAGAGCTCGGACTCCACACTCTTGTCCACGTAGGCGGTGATTTCGGCATGCTCGCCGCGGCCCACCATGCCTAGTTCCATCATGCCACCGACTTCCTTGAGGAAGCGCACGCAGCGCGTACATTGAATGCAGCGCGTCATATCGGTAGCCACCAGCGGGCCAATGTACTTATTGAGCACGACCCGCTTCTCTTCGGCATAGCGCGAACCGCTGGAGCCATAAGCCACGGCCAGATCTTGCAGATCACATTCCCCGCCCTGGTCGCAAATCGGGCAATCCAGCGGATGGTTGATCAGCAGGAATTCCATGACACTCTTCTGCGCTTCTATGGCAGCCTTTGAGCGCGTGTAAATCTTCATGCCTTCCGCCGCAGGGGTCGCGCATGCCGGCAAAGGCTTGTTGAATTTCTCCACCTGCACAAGGCACATGCGGCAATTGGCTGCAACTGACAGCTTCTTGTGGTAGCAGAAACGCGGGATGGCAATGCCGAGCTTGTCCGCGGCATCGATGATGGTCGTGCCGTGCTCGACTTCGAGCTCTATACCGTCAATTTCTACTTTTAACATCGTTTATGCTTCCACCAAGACTTGGCTAGCCACGCCATCTTCGACCATGCTGCGGCCGTGCCGGATGTAATATTCGAATTCCGGCCGGAAATGCTTGATAAAGCTCAAGACCGGCGTCGCTGCTGCATCACCCAAGGCGCAGATGGTACGGCCAGAAATATTGCTGCTGACGTCAGTGAGCAGATCCAGGTCTTCCATACGGCCTTCGCCATTCACAATACGGTTCACCACGCGGTACAGCCAGCCCGTGCCCTCGCGACAAGGCGTGCATTGGCCGCAGGATTCTTCATAGAAGAAATAGGACAATCGCTTCAAGGCTTTTACCATGCAGGTCGTTTCATCCATCACGATGACAGAACCTGCACCAAGGCTGGATCCAGCTTTCGCCAGGCTATCGTAATCCATGTTGGCATTCATAATGGCATCTGCCGGCATGACTGCCGTTGAAGGCCCGCCCGGAATCACAGCCTTGAGCTTGCGGCCTTTCCACACGCCGCCCGCCATTTGGAGCAGTTCGGCAAACGGAATACCCATGTTGACTTCGAAGTTCCCTGGTAACTCTACATGCCCGGAAACCGAAAAAATCTTGCTGCCGCCAGAATTCTCTACACCCAGCTCCTGGAATGCCTGGCCGCCGTGTTGCAGGATCCACGGAATAGACGCAAGCGTCTCGGTATTGTTGATAGTGGTTGGCTTGCCGAACACGCCATAACTTGCAGGGAATGGCGGTTTGAACCGCGGCTGGCCCTTCTTGCCTTCCAGCGACTCCATGAGGGCCGTTTCCTCGCCACAGATGTAGGCGCCGTAGCCATGTACTGCATAAAGATCGAAGCTGTAGTCAGTGCCAAACAGGTTCCTGCCGATGTAACCGGCAGCTCGTGCTTCATCGATGGCAGCTTCGAACTTTTTGTAGTCTTCCCAGATTTCGCCGTGAATGTAGTTATAGGCAACTCTCGCGCCCAAAGCGTAAGCGGCTATGGCCATGCCTTCAATAAGCTGATGCGGGTTATAACGAATGATGTCGCGGTCCTTGAAGGTGCCTGGCTCACCTTCGTCACTGTTGCAGACCAGATACTTGGTGCCATCGTAGTAGCGCGGCATGAAGCTCCACTTGAGCCCTGTGGGGAAGCCTGCACCCCCGCGGCCGCGAAGACCCGAGAGCTTGACCTGGCTGATAATATCCGTGGCCTTGCTCTTTTCTGTAACAACACGCTTGAACTGCTGATAACCGCCGAGACTGAGGTATCTTTCCAGCGAATGAGGCTCAGCCACGCCCAGCGTGCGCA
>Ga0196976_1000388_pt1 | contig 28356 bp, 22 predicted proteins | sample S3v_513CmetaG_FD_148644 | JGI IMG/M metagenome (GOLD analysis project Ga0196976, IMG submission 148644) | Soil microbial communities from Anza Borrego desert, Southern California, United States - S3+v_5-13C | ecosystem: Environmental > Terrestrial > Soil > Desert | place: USA: California... | reverse complement strand
CGAAGGTCTGGATCGTTCCCATCGAAGAAATCCAGTCGCAATTGTCATCCATGGTCGAGGGAGACCTCGCCACCGTGCACCAGATTTTCGCTGGACCCGTGGCGGGGGACGCGGTACTCCTCCTGGAATACGAGAAGGCTGCGCTGCTGACGCGTCTGATGACGGATGGTCAGGTCGCCGGCGCCGGTCGCCTCGATCAGTCCGCACGGGAGGTACTCGCTGAGGTGGGGAATGTCGTGCTGGGGGCCTGTCTGAGCGCGTTTGGCGACATGCTCAAAGTGGGCGTGTCGTTTTCCGTCCCTCGCCTGCATGTCGAGTCCCTGAGCGGCGTATTGCGCTCGCTGCACGTGGACAGCACCGAATTGCGCTATGCCGTGATCGCCGGAACCCGTTTTCGCCTGAGTGAACTCGAGGTGGACGGCTACCTCATCGTCGCCGTGGGTGTGACGTCATTGACGCGGATCATGACCGCGCTGGCGCGGCAGGCACGGGCGAGTGGATAACGCTCGACGCGCGCCGGAAAACGTCGACACCACGCAAGAGATGCTGCGACTGGCCGGCGACATGCTGGACGTCGGCATCATGATGATCGATCGGGACTGCCGCATCGTCACCTGGAACAAATGGCTCGAGAACGCGAGCGGCATTCCCGCGTCTGCCGTGCTTGGACGTCCGCTGGCGAGCCTGGGACCGAACGTGATCGCGCCAAGCGGCGAGGCGGCATTTGCCCGCGCGCTCAATGGCGGCACGGTGGTGCATTCGCACTGGCTGCACCAGTGGTTGCTGCGGTTTCCGCCACCGGCGCGGCATGGCGCCTTCGCGCACATGCAGCAAAGCGCGCGCATCGCGCCGGTTCGCGGTACGGATGGGAGCACCACCGGCGCGGTGGCATTCATCGAAGATGTCACGGAGCGCGTGGCCGCCGAGGACGAGCTTCGGCACGCGACGCGCGCCGCGCAGGCCGCGAACCGCGCGAAGTCCGAGTTCCTCGCCGCCATGAGTCATGAGCTCCGCACGCCGGTGGGCGCCATTTCCGGATATACAGATATTCTCATGGAAGGGATGGCCGGCGAGCTCAATCCGGTCCAGCGAGAACACCTCTCGCGCATCAAGAGCGTCGGGGTGCACCTGCTGCACATTGTCGATGAGATCCTGACCTTCGCCCGGCTTGAAGCGCGTGTCGATCGTGCGGACATGACGCGCGTGGACGTCAACCTGATTGCGCGCGAGGCGGCGGCGGCGGTGGAGCCGCTGGCGCGACGCAAGGCGCTGGAGTTCCGTATCGAGCATCCTGACGGCGCTCTGTTCGTCACAACCGACGCCACCAAATTGCGCCAGATCCTGATCAACCTGCTTGGCAATGCCGTGAAGTTCACGCAGCAGGGTTCGGTCGTCATGGAAGTCTCGACGACAGCGATCGCGATTACGATCAGCGTTCGGGATACCGGATCGGGAATCAGTCCACCGGACCTTCAGCGCATCTTCGAGCCGTTCGTGCAAGCGCGCGGGAATCTTTCCAGGGCCCACGAGGGAACGGGGTTGGGCCTGTCGGTCAGCCGCCAGCTCGCACAGCTCCTCGGCGGCGACATCACCGTGCAGAGCACTCCGGGCGTCGGCTCGACCTTCAACGTGACGTTGCCCCTGGACGTAACAGCGGCCACCGCCGCGCCCGTTTTGACGGCGGCTGCACCTGCCCGCCCGCAACCACAGGTGAGCTGACCGCAGACTGAAACCTTCAGTGGGCTGGCGGCGTTGTCCCAGAGTCGCCCACTGATGAGGATGCGTGCTCGACTTCCTTCGCCGTGACGTCCGCTTTGGTTTGCGCGCGATCGGCCGCAATCCACTGTTTGCCCTGGTTGCCGTTGTCTCGATTGGCGTCGGAGTTGGGGCCACGACCGCAATTGTCACCCTGGCGAATACCCTGCTCCTGCAGCCTCCGCCTGGTGTTGGAAATGCCGAGCGGGTTGTCACCGTAGGGCGGACGCAGGAAGGGCAGGGGTTCGACAACTTCTCGTATCCGAACTACCTCGACTACCGAGCTGCCGCGACGACACTGTCCGGCTTCGCGGCGATGCGTCTCGAGCCACAACCGATGAGCCTTGCCGGTCCCGCTGGCGGCGAAGCCATCGAGAGCGGCTGGGTCACCGGCAACTTCTTCGATGTCCTGCAAGCGCACCCCGCCCTGGGACGGTTCTTTCACGCGGACGAAGATTCGCCGGTGGCCGCGCCGGTCGTCGTCCTCAACCACGCATTCTGGCGCAACCGATTCGCAGCGGACCCGGGGGTTGTAGGGCAGAAGGTCGTACTGAACGGCACCCCGTTCACCGTGGTCGGCGTCGCTGCTGAAGGGTTTCATGGCCCTTTCGTGCTTTCGCCCGACGTTTGGGTCCCTCTGCATGCGACAGCGGTCAACGATCGCGGATTGTTTACGCAGCGGAGTGCGGTGTGGCTGATGGGAATCGCACGTCTGGCGCCCGGCGCCACGCTTGGGGCGGTTCAATCCCAACTCAACACCATTACCGCGTCGCTGCTGCGTGAGTATCCGCGAGCGAACGAAGGCAAGGGGATGCGTGTCGCGCCGGCGAGCCTGTTCCCCGGAGAGATGCGCGGTATCGTAGGTGGTTTTCTCGGAGTGCTTTTCGCACTCGCCGCCCTGGTGCTCATCGTGGCGAGCACCAACGTGGCCGGGATGTTGCTCGCGCGCGCGGCCGCACGCCGACGGGAGATCGCGGTGCGCCTGGCCATCGGTGCGTCACGGATGCAGCTCATTCGCCAACTGGTCGTCGAGAGCGTGCTGCTCTTTGTCGCGGCGGGCATTGCAGGCATCGGGCTCGCGCAGCTGCTCGTCAATGCGCTCATGGGCATGGTGCCGAGGCTGCCGGTCCAGCTCGCGTTCGATCCGAAGGTGGATTCGGTCGTCCTCGCATTCGCGCTTGGAGCTTCACTGCTCACCGGCTTTGCGGCCGGACTGATCCCGGCTATCCAGAGCACAAATCCGGCGCTCGTCCACGCCCTCAAGCTCGACGCAGCAAGCAGCGGCGGGCGGCGGCAGCGCCTGCGAAGCGCGCTGCTCGTGTCCCAGATCGCCTTCTCCATGCTGCTGCTCATTGTCGGTGGATTGTTCGGGCGGTCGCTGCTCAGCGCACGCGCGATCGACACAGGGTTCGAGACGAAAGGCATTGAAATCGCCTCGCTCAACCTCGATATCGCGAACCACGATTCGGTGGCGCAGCCGCGGATCGCCAGGGCCATTCTGGAGGGCGCGGTCGCGATCCCGGGCGTTCGGCATGCCGCCTTCTCGGTGATGTTGCCACTCGATGGCGGAGGGATGGGCCTCGGTGGTATCGAGGTGGATGGGCGTTCAGCGCCCGACGAGCGGAACGGCTGGGCCATGGATTGGAACGTTGTGACACCAGATTACTTCGAGACCCTTGGCATCCCGATCGCTGCGGGACGTCCGTTCAGCGATATCGATAATGCGGGCGCTCCTGAGGCAGCCATCCTCAACGAGACATTCGCGCGGGCATTGTTTCCCGAGGGAGATGCGCTCGGCCGCACGATGCGAAATGGCGACCGGACGCTCACCGTTGTCGGCATCGCCCGGGATGCCAGGTACCGTACCCTCGGGGAGTCACCGCGGAACTTCGTTTACGTCAACCTCGCGCAGCGGCCCATGGGACGACTGCATCTCCTCACCCGCAGCGATGCAGGCGTCAGTGTCGCACGCGAGGTGCGTCGACTCGTTCAACGCGTTGATCCCAACCTGCCCATCCTCGACCAGCGCACGATGGAAGATCAGGCTGCCCTGTCGCTCTTTCCCCAGCGCATAGCCGTCTGGATGGCAGGCGGACTTGGCGCGGTGGCGTTTCTGCTCGCGCTGCTGGGCGTGTACGGGGTCACGGCGTATGCCGTGGCACAGCGCACCCGGGAAATTGGCGTGCGGGTCGCCCTCGGCGCGATGCGTGGCCAGGTGCTCTGGCTCGTCGTGCGTCAGGGGCTGCTTCTCGCAGGCGTAGGCGTGATCATCGGCGGAATCGCGGCGGCTGGTGTGACACGGCTGCTCTCCTCGTTGCTGTACGGCATCCATGCCACGGACGCGATCGCATTTGCCGGCGCTGCCGTGCTCTTGACGATGGCCGCGCTTGCCGCGAGCTGGATACCGGCGCGCAGGGCGGCGGCGATCAATCCGGTGACCGCATTGCGAGCAGAGTAAAGGATCTGCGGCGGTCCGCGTCTTAATCGCGTCCTAATCCAGTCGTAATCGCGCGGGATGGCAGTGACGCAGAAATTCCGCGCATGCGTCGGATCCTTCTCGCGGCCGCCCTGTCCCTGCTGGCCAGCGCGTGCGCTGGTCGGCGAATCGCGCGCGAGAATGCGACGGCGCTCGCGGCCGCCGACGCTCGCGTGCTTCAGGGTTGTTATGACTGCCTGCTCGAGGCGCGTGCGACCTATGCCCGGCTGGCGGCGTCCCAGCATTTTCCGCGTGACACAGCGCTCGTGCGGCTATTCGAGACGCAGCTCCTTCTTGGCCTGCGTGAGAAGGAACTCCAACTGAATTGGACACCGTCGATTGACAGCGCGAGGATGCTTGCCCCCCACCTACCGCCCGGCTTCGATGCACCGCGCCTCCTTGCAATCGTGGACGCAGTGTTCCCCGACGGCACCGGTCGAATGCCGGGATGGCCGGAACCGTTGCGGCGTCGCGTGGCGCCATACATCGCTCGCGTGTCCGAGGACGTCGCGTGGCTGCACGCGGCGCCACTTCGGCAAAGTGTGCGCGAGTATCTCGCACTGGCACTCGATTGCTCGCACGATGGCAAGGTGCTGGCCCCGCAGCGGCCGCCTGGCGCGCCGCACCGCCGTCCCATCCTCCAGCCGGGGGCGTCGCCGCTCGTCATGTACCGCACTGCGATCTGCCTTGGCCAGGACACCATCATGCTGCAGGCGACGCGGGCGCATGTTCCTGAGTTTCCTGAGGCTGCCTACTTCATCGCAAACAGCGCTTCGTTTTTTGCCGAGGAGAATGGTGGAGTCGACGCAGCGCGGCTATACGCGGAAGCGCGCAGCCGGTTCCCGCAGTCGCCATCGGTGCAGTACATGAGCGGATGGCTGGCGTCCAACGTCAACGAGTGCGACGCAGCGCTGCGGTTCTTCGACGCGACGGTGTCCATCGACTCGACCCACGAGATGGCGTGGCTGCAGCGAACCATCTGTCTGTCATCACTGAAGCGTGATTCCGCGGCCATCGCTTCCGCGACACATGTGATCGCTCTCGGGACCGGATTCGCAGGGCAAGGCTACTATTGGCGCGCGGTGAGCCATCATCGTCTGCGCAATCTGGACGCTGCGCGAGCCGACATCGAAGTGGCGAAACGTCAGGCCCGGAGTCCGAGCTCCCTGACCGTGGCTGGTGTCATCGAACATGACCAGGGCGACCTACCGGTGGCGGAGCAAGATCTGCTGGCTGCGCGGGCCGAGTTGCGTGGGGACGAGAACTGCACGGCGGCGTGGTATCTGGGGCTGGTGTACGCGAAGCAGCAACGGGCGCCCGATGCGGCGGGTGCGTTCGAGGCAGCCATGCGGTGCTACGACATCAAGGTCGCAGACGCGCGGTACCGCATCGCACACCTGCAGGCGAGGCCCACGCGCTATCCCGAGGTGCGCGCGAAACGCATCGCGTCAATAGTTGCGGATACGGTGGACAACCGATCGCGCTACTTTGCCTCGGCATTCAATGCCGCGGGGCACGTCGCCAATTCCGGAGACCTGTCTCGCGCGTTGCGCCTCGTGGACGTGGCGGCATCCGATCCGAAGCTGGCAGAGCCCGTTGCCAGGCTGCGCGCGGCGATCGCCGCCGTGCGCTGACGCGCACTCTTCCGCGTTCCGGCGCGAGACGGTAAAGTCACATCAAACTCCATCCGAGGGAATCATGAGAGCTGCACTCGTCAGATCGTTCATCGCCCTCGTGGCATTGCCCGGCGTCGGCATTGCGCAAAATGGCCAGCCGGTCACGCCACGCTCGGAGCTCATGGCGCACTTCGACATGTCCATGCGGAAGGTCGTTGCGCTGGCGCAGGCCATGCCGGAATCCGCGTATCGCTGGAAGCCTGAACCGGCGGCCATGGAGGTCGGGCAGGTGTTCGCGCACATCGCGAACTACAACTTCGGGTATCTGAGCGGCAACATGGGGGTCATGCTGCCAGCGGGGATCAAGCGCGACACGCTGGAGGCGATGCGAAACAAGGCGCAGGTCGTGGCGCTGTTGACGCGCTCGATGGAGTATGTGAAGCAGAGCGTCGCCGCCATGCCCGCGGAACAACTGGAGAAGCAGACGCAGCTCTATGGACGCACGGTGCCCCAATGGGCGGTACTCATGCAGCTCGTCGCGCACATGAACGAGCACCTCGGGCAGTCCATCGCGTACGCACGAGCGAACAAAATCGTTCCGCCCTGGTCCGGCTAGCGCGGGCCGTTTCGCACCGACGGACGCGCGATCATGAGGCTGGCGACGCTCGTTGAGACATCCGCGGAAGTCGCGGGCACGTCGCGCCGGCGCGAGAAAACAGCAAAGCTCGCAAGCCTGCTGAAGGGGCTGGACGCAGACGAGGCAGCGATCGCGGTGGGTTTCCTCATCGGATGGCCGCGGCAGGGAAAGATAGGCGTCGGGTGGGCGACGATTTCAGAAGCACGGAGCGTGCAGGGTTCGGCGCATCCGCTCCTCACACTTCGCGACGTTGACGTGGTGTTATCAGCGTTGCAGCAAGCGTCGGGGAAGGGTTCTTCGGCAAAGCGCCGAGAGCTCGTGCACGATCTCTTCGCGCGCGCCACCGAAGCGGAGCAGGAATTCCTCGCCGCCCTCCTCGTTGGCGAAGTTCGGCACGGCGCATTGGAAGGAGTGATGCTGGATGCGGTCGCGATAGCGGCTGACGTCCAGTCAGAAAAGCTGCGTCGCGCGGTCATGCTCGCCGGCGATCTCGGTGCCGTGGCTGCCGCCGTGTGCGCGGGCGGCGACGCGGCCCTGGCGGCACTCGCATCGTATCGCCTGGAGCTCTTTCGTCCGGTGCAGCCCATGCTCGCGGATTCCGCGGATGATGTCGTGGAAGGAATGGCCACCGCGGGTGGCGGCGAGGTCGCGATCGAGTGGAAGCTCGATGGCGCTCGCATTCAGGTCCATCGCGCCGGCGATCGTGTGGCGATCTATACGCGCAACCTCAACGAGGTCACACCGCGTCTTCCGGAAGTGACCGCGGTCGTGCTCGCGCTGGATGCGCGCGAGCTCATTCTCGACGGTGAGGTCCTTGCCCTGGCGAGCGACGGACGGCCGCTGTCCTTCCAGGACACGATGGGGCGCTTCGGACGGCGGCTCGACGTCGAGACGTTACGCGCAGAACGTCCACTCACGCCGTTCTTCTTCGATGTCCTGCTGTGCGACGGCGAGGAAACACTCGATCGCCCCCTGCGCGATCGGCTTGCCGTGCTGGATCGCCTGCTCGCGCCAGGCGCACGCGTCCCGCGAATGAGCACCAGCGACGTCGACGCAGCGACGCGCTTCCAGGCAGACGCACTCGCCAGAGGCCATGAGGGAGTGCTCGTGAAGGCGCTGAACGCCCCCTACTCGGCGGGGCGGCGAGGATCCGCGTGGGTGAAGGTGAAGACCGCGAAGACCCTCGATCTCGTGGTGCTGGCCGTGGAATGGGGAAGTGGTCGGCGGCAGGGCCGGCTGTCCAACCTTCACCTCGGTGCACGCGATCCTGCCACGGGCGGGTTTGTCATGCTCGGAAAGACATTCAAGGGCATGACCGACGAATTGCTCGAGTGGCAGACCAGGGAGCTGCTCGCGCGAGAGACGCACCGGTCCGGGCACGTCGTGCACGTGCGACCGGAACTGGTCGTCGAGATCGCATTCAACGACGTGCAACGGAGCACGCAGTATCCGGGGGGCGTGGCGCTGCGCTTCGCGCGGGTGAAGGGGTATCGGCCGGACAAGCGCGTGGACGAGGCGGACACCATCGATACCGTGCGGGCGTACCTGCCGGCCCGCGATTGAACATGGTTGCTGGGTCAGGCATTGCATCGTCCCAATCCGTGCGCCATTGCGACTTCCGTCTCCCGATCCTGGCCGTCGGCCTCTTGTGCACGCCGGTCGGTAAGTCAGCAGCGCAGGATCCGCTGCCGCCACTTCCCGCATCCACAATCACCACACCAGAGATACGGGGAGCACAGTTCCCGACATCCGCTGGGCCGAGAATCCGGCTCTCCGCGGAGAATGTCAGCGTGCGCGACGTGCTGTTTGCCATTGGCCAGATCTCTGGAGTGAATGTGGTCGTTTCGCCGGACGTCAACGCGCGGGTGAGCGCCGTCCTGCAAAACGTGACCGGGGATGAGGCGATCCAGGCTATCGTCGATGCCGCCGGACTGACAATTCTGAAGCCGCTCCGCGCCGAAGGTGCGACGACCGTGTTCCTCCAGGCGCCGGTGAACATCAACAGCGCCACCGCGCGCGAGATCACGGACCGATTCGGCGTCAGTCGCGAGATCGCTGGCCTGATCGTGGAAACGCAGCCCGCGCGACCCTGAACTGATCGCGCGACGACGCCGGGCCGAGGGGTTCCCGTAGGGCAGCGACCGGGTCACATTGTTCCGGAACCCCAGCCCCAGGTCCGATGTCTGCTTCCCGCCGCGAATTCGTGAAGTCTGCAGCGGCCGCTGCCGCGCTCACCGCGATTGGCCCGCACGCCAGCGCGCTCGCTGCCGTCCCGGAAATCCACGTCCCCACGCAACGCATGGAGGACGATTACGCCGCCCTCTGTCTCCGGGCGATCGAGGCTGCGCGAGCGGCCGGCGCCCAATACGCCGACGCTCGCATCGCGCGATACCGGTCGCAGGGGATCAACACCCGGGAGCGACGCGTCCAGGGGCTCAGTGACAATGAGACCGCCGGCATCGGGGTGCGAACCCTCGTGAACGGGGCGTGGGGATTCGCCGCGACCGCGGAGCTCACTACGGACGCCGTCGCCGCAGTCGCCCGCAGTGCCGTCGCGCAGGCGCGGGCGAACCGCGCTGCCCTCGCGCGCCCGGTGCAGCTTGCGCCCTACGGCGCCGCGCAGAAAGGCACATGGCGTTCGCCGATCAAAACCGATCCGTTCACGATCCCGATCGCTGACAAGGTCGCGGTACTGCTCGCCGCCAACGACGCGGCGATGAAAGTGCGGGGCGTGCGCTTCGCCAACTCCGGCGTCAACTTCCTCCGTGAGGAGAAGTGGTTCGCCAACACGGAAGGGTCAGCGACCGAACAGGTCCTCTTCCGCTGTACCCCCGGGATGAACATCACCGCGGTCTCGGCCGACAATTCCGACTTCCAGACGCGCGCCGCCAACGAGATCGCGCCGCGCGGCCTGGGATACGAGCACTTCCTCGAATCGGATCTCGTCGGCAATGCGCCAAAATGGGCCGATGAAGCGGTGCAGAAGCTTTCGGCGAAACCGGTGGAAGTGGGACGGTATGACCTCATCCTCCATCCAACGCACCTGTGGCTCACGATTCATGAATCGATCGCGCATCCCACGGAGCTCGATCGGGCGCTTGGCTTCGAGGCCAACTACGCCGGCACGTCGTTCGTCGCGCCGCCTGAGAAATTTCTCGGGACGTACCAGTACGGATCGACGATGCTGAACATTCAGGCGGACCGCAGCCAGACCGGGTCGCTCTCGGCGTGTGGATGGGACGATGAAGGCGTCGCCCCGGAGGTGTACGACATCATCAAGGACGGCATGTTCGTCGATTATCAGACGACGCGCGAGCAGGCGCCATACCTCGACTGGTACTACAAGAAGATCGGCAAGCCGACGCGCTCGCATGGCAACTCGTACGCGCAATACTGGTCGGACGTGCAGTTCCAGCGGATGCCCAACATCTCGCAATTGCCGGGCGAGCGGGATCTCACGTGGGAGGACCTGATCGCGGCGACCGACCGCGGCATCGCGATCGTCGGCGACGGTTCATTCTCCATCGACCAGCAGCGGTACAACGCCCAGTTCGGCGGCCAGGTGTTCTACGAAGTCCGCGGCGGGAAGATCACCGGCATGCTCAAGGACGTCGCGTACCAGATGCGCACTCCGGAGTTCTGGAAGAGCATGGACATGATCGGCGGCCGCAGCAGCTACTTCCTCGGCGGCGCCAACGGCGACGGAAAGGGGCAGCCGGCTCAAAGCAATGCCGTCTCGCATGGATGCGTGCCGTCGCGTTTCCGCAACGTCAACGTCATCAACACCGGGAGGTCAGCGTAATGGCAAACCACGGCTCTCGGCCTTCGGCCCCCGGCGTGGACGGCCCACGCTCGCTGTTCGAACCGCCTCGCGTGGCGGCACCTGCGCTGCTCACCCGCGACGAAGCAGATGCAGTCACGAAGAAGGTGTTGTCTTTCGCGACCGCCGACGAAACACGCGTGACGATCGGCAGCTCGGCCTCCGGCAACATGCGCTTCGCGGTGAACCAGGTCTCCACATCCGGAGACAGCTTCGACACGACCATCACGGTGCGCAGCACCTTCGGGAAGCGCTCGGCCAGTTCGACCACGAACAAGCGCGACGACGCGTCGCTCAAGTCGGTGGTGGAACGGGCAGAGGCGCTGGCCAAGCTCGCCCCCGAAGATCCGGAGGCCATGCCGGAGCTTGGGCCGCAGAACTATGCGACCTCCAGCGCGGCGTGGAGCGACGCGACTGCCGCGCTCGATGCCGCGAAGCGCGCGAACGCGGTGAACGCCATCACCTCGGTCGCGAAAGCGGAAAACCTCGTCTCGACCGGATTTCTCGACGTCAACGTTGGCGCCTTTTCCATCGGCAACAACAAGGGAATGTTCGCATACCACCGGCAGACGGCGGTCGCGCTGACGACAACCGTCCGCACGCCGGATGGGACAGGGTCGGGCTGGGCGGGTGCGACGGCGAATGACTTCACGACGATCGATGCGGCCGCCCTTGGGCGACGCGCCGCCGACAAAGCGAAGCGCTCCACAAACTCCGTCGCGATCGAGCCGGGACGTTACACGGTGGTGCTCGAACCTACCGCCGTCGCGAACATGGTGCAGCTGATCGGTGGCTCGTTGAACGCGCGCGCTGCCGACGAAGGACGGAGCTTTTTCTCGAAGCCTGGCGGTGGCACGAAGATCGGGATGAAGGTCGTGGATGAACGCGTCACGCTCATCTCCGATCCGAACGATCCCGAAACCCCGGGCGCGCCATTCAGCTTCGACGGACAACCGATGGGACGTCGCGTCTGGATCGAGAACGGTGTGCTCAAGACACTGGCATACGACCGCTACTGGGCGCAGCGCCAGGGTGTGCCGCCGAATGGGGGCGCCGGGGGCGGGCTGATGATGTCCGGCGGTGATGCGACGATCGAACAGATGATCGCCAGCACCGAGCGCGGCATCCTCTGCACGCGGTTCTGGTACATCCGTGGTGTGGACCAGCGCACCATCCTGTTCACGGGGCTCACGCGCGACGGCACCTTCCTGATCGAGAATGGCAAGGTGACGCGCGCGATCAAGAACATGCGGTGGAACGAGTCCCCGATCTTCATGCTCAATAATCTCGAGATGATGGGACGCCCCGTGCGCGTGAGCTCCAGCGAGAGTGGCAGTGCGGGGCAGGCCGTGGTCGTTCCGCCGATCAAGGCGCGCGACTTCAACTTCACGAGCGCGAGCGACGCGGTATAACTAGCGGCGTCGTCGTGGACAGGCCGTTCCGGTGCGGGACGGCCTGTCCGCGACGCGACACGCCCGTGAAACGGTGCGGCGATCCATCGCATGGCGAGAATCCAAATCGTCTCGCCCAGTGTCCAACCACGAGATACATTGGACGCTCTCCCCCACCCGGGTGTCGACGTGACAGACAGACGCGATTTTCTCAAGACCGCCGGCGGACTCGCCGCCGCCACCCTCGTCACCGCCGCGATTCCACGCGCGGCACACGGACTTTTCGTTCCGCCGCTCAGCCATTCCGGCCCGCTGCCGGAAATGGATGCGGTGGTAAAGGATCTGCTGCTCGAGGCGATCAACGCCGCGAAGATCGCCGGCGCCTCATTCGCGGACGCGCGCATCAGTCGCTTCCAGCAGAACTTCGTCGTCACCCGGGAGCAGCAGATCCAGAATGTGGTCGACACCGAAACGTTCGGCTGCGGCGTCCGCTGTCTCGTGGATGGCACCTGGGGTTTCGCCGCCACGCAGAAGATGACGAAGCAAGGTGTCGCGGACGCGGCACGAAATGCGGTGGCCATTGCGAAGGCCAACCGCGTCGCCCGCGACCGGGCCATCACCCTCGTCCCGACCGACGCGCACCCGAATGCCAGCTGGAAGTCGGATTTCACCATCGATCCGTGGACGATTTCCGTCGAGGAGAAGGCCGATCTGCTGCTCAGGGCAAATGCGGAGGCGATGAAGGCGCCGAACGTGAAATTCGTCTTCAGCGCGCTCTTCTTCGTGCGCGACGAGCGGAACTACGCGTCGACCGACGGCTCCGTCATCAATCAGCTCGCGATCAAGAGCTGGCCGCTGCTCCAGGCAACCGCGGTGTCGGCGGATCGCAGCGACTTCCAGAATCGCGGCAACATGATCGCGCCGATGGGACGCGGATGGGAATACATCATCGCGTCCGACCTGCCCGCGAAGGCGCGACAGGCGGGCGAGGAAGCCAGCCAAAAGCTCAGCGCCAAGCCGGTGGACGTCGGCCGCTACGATCTGGTCCTCGACCCGGGTAATATGTGGCTCACGATTCACGAGTCGATCGGGCACGCAACGGAGCTCGATCGTGCGCTCGGATATGAAGCCAACTACGCAGGGACCAGCTTCCTCGCGCCGCCAGAGAAAATGCTCGGCAGCTTCAAGTACGGGCCGGAGATCATGAACATCCGCGCGGACCGCTCTCAGGCTGGCGCGCTGTCAACGATTGGCTTCGACGACGACGGGGTGCGTCCCGAGGATTTCATGCTGGTGCGCCAGGGACAGCTGCGCGACTACCAGACCACGCGCGAACAGGCAGGCATGCTGCAGTGGTGGTACGACCGGAACAACATGCCCACCAAGTCGCACGGGTGCTGCTATGCGCAAGGGTGGAACAATGTCCAGTTCCAGCGTATGCCGAACGTCTCGCTCATGCCGGGCGAGCAGAATCACGGCTGGAACGACCTGATTGCGGCCACGGATCGCGGCATAGCCATCGTCGGCGATGGTTCATTCTCCATCGACCAGCAACGGTTCAATGGCCAGTTCGGCGGCCAGGTCTTTTATGAGATCAAGGGTGGCAAAATCGTTGGAATGCTGAAGGACGTGGCGTACCAGATCCGCACGCCGGATTTCTGGAATTCGCTCGACATGCTCGGCGGCCAGGCATCGTACGAGCTGGGGGGCTCCTTCTTCGACGGCAAGGGACAACCCAGCCAAAGCAATTCGGTGAGCCACGGCTCGCCGCCAGCCCGTTTCCGCAACGTCAACGTGATCAATACCGGGAGGAAGGCATGAGCGCGCCCATGTCTCGCGCCGACGCGCAGAACATCATCGAGCGCGCCATCAGGATGTCCAAGGCGGACTCGGTGGAAGTCAGCCTGAATTCCAACATCACTGGCAACACCCGATTTGCAGCGAACCAGCTGACGACGTCGGGAATCATCGAAGGCAGCAACTTCGCCGTGCAGAGCCATTTCGGGCCGAAGCACGCCGTGGTGGTCACCGACGACCTCTCTGACGCTTCGATTCGTCGGGCGATCGAGCAGTCCGAGCGCCTCGCGAAGCTCGCGCCAGATGATCCAGAGGCGATGCCACCATTGCCGCCGCAGCAGTACACCACCGTTGATGCGTTTCATGAGGCGACGGCCAATGCTACGCCAGCCGACCGTGCGCGCGCGGCGCTCACCGCGCTCGAGCCGAGTCGGAAGGCGGGAAATATCGTCGCATCGGGATTCATCGTGACGGGCTCGAATGCGAACGCTTACGGCAACAAGCAGGGACTCTTCGCGTATTTCCCGAGCACCGTTTCGAACTACACCCTGACCGTGCGCACCTCCGATGGGACAGGGTCCGGCTGGGCGGCCGCGGACAACCAGGATTGGTCGAAGCTCGACTACCGCTCGGTGAGCACACGCGCCATCGACAAGGCGCAGAAGTCCGCCAACGCGGTTGCCATCGAGCCGGGCCGCTACACCGTCATTCTCGAGCCGCAGGCAGTGGGTGATCTCGTGCAGCTCATGATCGGGTACATCGATGCGCGTTCCGCCGACGAAGGCCGCAGTCCGTTCGTGAAGGCCGAGGGCGGGAACAAGATCGGCGAGCGCATCGTGGATCCGCGCGTCACCATTCTTTCCGATCCTGCCGATCCGCAGCTCGGCGGACAACCGTTCGATGGGGAAGGGCTGCCGCTGGGGCGCCAGGTCTGGGTCGAGAATGGCGTGCTCAAGCAGCTCTACTATTCGCGCTTCTGGGCGAAGAAGCAGGGGAAGTCCGCGACGGGATTTCCAACGACGGTGAAAATGCTCGGCGGACCGACGACCACCGAGCAGATGATTGCCTCCACGCCGCGCGGCCTGCTCATTACTCGGCTGTGGTATCTCCGCGAAGTCGATCCGCGCACCGCGCTCTACACCGGCCTCACCCGGGACGGCGTCTTCCTCATCGAGGACGGCAACATCAAGAATGCCGTGCGCAACTTCCGCTTCAACGAATCGCCGATTTTCATGCTCAACAATCTCGAGGCGATCGGACCAGCGGTGCGGCTCGCGGGCACCGAGGGCGGCGGCAATGTCGTCATGCCGGTGGTCAAGGCGCGCGACTTCAACTTCACGAGCCTCAGCGACGCGGTGTGAGGGCGCTCGGCTCTTGGCCCTCGGTCCAGCGTCCTCGCCTTGTCCGGCGTAGAGATAGATTGAGCCCATGAGGGAGAGGCGATAGTGGAGCAGGCCAGGCGGGGGGATGTCGTCGGACGGGTACGGTCGGGCGACGAAGGCGAGCTCGTCGCCTCCGTCGGCGCGCTCCGTGCCCAAGTCGCTGCGCGTATCGTTGGGCAACGCGACGCCATCGACGAGATCCTGATGGCGCTGCTGGCCGGCGGTCATGCGTTGCTGGTCGGTGTGCCCGGCCTGGCCAAGACCTTGATGGTTCGGTCGGTGGCCGACGCGATGCACCTCGATTTCCGGCGCGTCCAGTTCACGCCGGACCTGGTGCCGAGCGACATCACCGGTACCGAGATTCTCGACGACGACCAGTCCGGCGGCCGGTCCTTCCGCTTCGTCCGCGGGCCAATCTTCACCAACATCGTGCTCGCCGACGAGATCAATCGCGCGCCGCCGCGCACCCAGGCCGCACTGCTCGAGGCGATGCAGGAGCACAGTGTCACGGCGAGCGGCGACACGATGAAGCTGCCGACCCCCTTCTTCGTCCTCGCTACCCAGAACCCAATCGAGCAGGAAGGCACGTATCCACTCCCCGAGGCGCAGCTCGACCGATTTCTCTTCGATATTCGCGTCGGCTATCCCAGCGAGAATGACGAGATCGCCATCCTGCGCTCGACGACGGGATCGTCCGATGCCCAGGTGGAGCGCGTGATCCACGCGGATGGAGTGCTGCGACTTCAAAAACTGACACGCGACCTTCCGGCCGCCGAGCCGGTGCTCAAGTATGCGGCCAGCCTGGTGCGCGCGACCCGTCCTGACTCCCCCGGCATTCCACAGCTCGTGCGCAAGTTCGTCCGGTGGGGGGCGGGCCCACGCGCCGGACAGGCGCTGGTGCTCGGCGCCAAGGCGGCAGCGCTCCTCGACGGGCGCTTCGCCGTCAGCCCGGACGACATCCGCCGGGTCGCCTATCCGGTCCTGCGTCATCGCGTCCTCACCAACTTCGCCGCGCAGGCGGAGGGCGTGAATCCGGAGCGGGTGATCGCCGACCTGCTGGAGCACGTCCCCGCGCCGCGGAGCACCATCCCCGTCTGAGATGCTGCGGTCGGGCGGGGGCGAGGGACCCCTGGTGCAGTACGCCGGGCTGCTCGACGCGCTGACGGGTCTGACCTGGCCGTCAGCCTCGCGCGCGCGGGCAGGCGATCCCGGGGCGCATCGATCGACGCGGCTGGGCCGATCGCCGGAATTCACAGAGTATCGCGCATATCGCCCGGGTGATGACCTGCGACGCCTGGACTGGAAGCTCTACGGCCGCACCGACCGCCCGTTCCTGCGAATCGCCAATGATCACGCGGCGCTTCGTACCGCGATCGTCGTCGACGCAAGCGCGTCCATGCGGTTCCCGGTGGACGGCTATGGCAAGTGGGAGCACGCATGCGCCATCGCGCTCGGCCTCACCGCGATTGCAATCGCGGAAGGCGATGCAGCGGGCGTCGTCGTTGCCGGCGCGAATGGCGATCGCACGATTCCTCCGCGTCGACGGCGGGACGTGCTCATCGATCTCGCCGACATGTTCGCCGCCGTCACGCCAGCGGGAAGCGCTTCGATCGCGGATACCCTGATACGGGCCGCGGCACAGCCGCGGCTCGTGGTCATCAGCGATTTTCTCGGCAGCGCCGAGCGTGCGATCCCGGCACTGCGTGTGGCAGCGGCCTCGGGGTCCGAGATCTTCGCCGTCCACGTCGCCGCAGAGGCTGAGCTGGATCCTCCTGCCAGGACCTTCATCGCGGATGATCCAGAGGAGCCGGGGATGCAGCGACCGTTGAGTGCCGACAACCGCGACGCGTACCTCGCGGCATTCGCGGAATGGCGGTCCACGATCGCCAGTGCGCTTCATGGCATGAACGCCAGCTATGTCCTGACGTCGACGGCAGAGCCGGTGCGCGACGCGGTGCGCCGTGTTGTCGCCGGACACGCTGCAATGCCTGGAGACACAGGATCATGAGCTTTGCGGCTCCGCTGTGGCTCGCGGTTGCTGGCATGGTCGCCGCTGGACTGGTCATCGCACACCTGATCTCGACGAGCGTTCCGCAGCGCGATCCATTCCCTACCGCCCGGTTCGTTCCGCAGGGCGCGCCCCTGACGGTGCTCAGAACACAGCGGCTCACGGACGTCGTACTGCTGCTCCTGCGCCTTCTCGCCATCGCGATGCTGGGGCTCGCCCTGGCTGGAGCGCAGGTATCGCGCGACGCGCCCACGCGAGTTGTGCTGGCCGATGTCTCCCGTGCCGTGGCCTCAGCATCGGAGGTCAGCGATAGCGTTCGAGCACTCGGGGACGTGCCCATGCTGTTCGCCTACGATTCAGTGGCGCACCGCGTCGACATCGATTCCCTGACGCAGCTGGCAACGCGCGAGTCAGTGACGTCGAAGGCTTCGCTATCAGCAGCGCTCGTGGCCGCGCATCGCTCGTTGTCCGCGATCACCGAGGGACGGACCGAAACGGAATTGGTCATCGTGTCGCCGCTCGCGCGCGAACAAGTCGACTCTGCGACCGCCAGCCTGGTCGCCCTGTGGGAAGGGCCGGTGCGTGTCGTGCGCGTCGCTGCGGCCGGCTCCCGCAGCATGGACACTGCGGGTGACGAGCCCTCGGCCCTCGGCCTTCGGCCTGCGGCCGTTGAAATTCGTGCGGTGGGAGACGATCCCGTCGGGGCGACGCTCGGCAGTGCTGTCGCACGCACGGATGCCCCGGAAGCGACCGCCGAGCGCCGAGAGCCGAGCGCCGAGGGCTCACAGCGGAGAGCCGCAGCACGCATCGTGCGAACTGAACCAACCTCCGCAGACTCGGCCTGGGCACGACGCGGTGGTACTCTCGTATTGTGGCCCGCGAACATCGCGGACAGCCATCTTGAACGACGCGCGACCAGCGACACTGCCCGGGGCATCGCGGCGGAGTCTGATGTCGTCATCGGCGATTTTGCGCGCACGCATGAACCGCGCGCGGGCGCGATGATGGTAGCGTGGCTCGACGGGTCGGCCGCGGCCACGGAAGCGGCGCTGGGAGCCGGTTGCATCCGGGATGTCGCAATTCCGGTCGACCCGGTGGGAGATGTGGCATTGCGCCAGAACTTCCGGGCGATCGTTCGCCGTCTCGTCCAGCCGTGCGGAGGAGAACGGGATTTCACAGCGCTGAGCGACTCGGCACTCGGACTTCCGCGCTCGGCGAGCAGCCTGGCATCCCCCGCGATGACCGGTCGGGCGATCGTCAGCCGGGAGTTTCTCTGGTTCGCACTTGCCGCCGTCGGTTTCCTTGTTGCAGAGCATGTCGTGCGACGTCGGAGAGTCACCGTATGAGCGCGGAGCAGCGACTCGTCTCCGTGCGCGTTGCTCTTGCGAGCAGCGCCATCATCGGGGCCGTGCTGATGGGTCTGGCCGTGGCGAGTATCGCTGCTGGAGTTGCGCCGGGCAGCAACCCAGCCGTCATCACGCTGGGCGCGCTCACCACCATGGGATTGTTGTGGTGGTGGCGAGGGGTATTCTCGCGTCGCCATGTGGTTCTATGGCTCGAAGATCGGGTGCCGACGCTGCGGTACGCGCTCGCGGCACTCGTGGACGCCCCCGGCACCCCATTCCGACCCGCACTCGAGTCTCGCATTGGTGAGGCGAGGTTCGGGAATGCAATTGGCGTTGCCGCGATACGACTCGTCGCCATTCCGGTGGCGCTGCTCCTGGCATCGCAGTTCGTCGTGGTGCCGTTCATGTCACGGATCGCGGGCGGCACTTCAATGGCCCGGTCTGGAACAGGCGATGACCGTACTCGCGACGCAGCAGCGACGCTTCGTTACACCGCGCGCGTAACCCCGCCGCGATATTCGGGACAACCCGCCCGGCAGCTGGACAATCCGCTTGCAATCGCGGCGCTGGTGGGAACTGATATCCGTTTTGACGGTGCGTTCACCGCGCGGACGACCATGCCCGCGTCGCCAACCGCCCTGCGTCTCGAAGAGAACGGCGCTAACCGCGTGATCGCGCTCGAACCGCGTCTCGATTCCGCGCCGCGTGTTGTGCTTGAGCTGCCGGCGCGGGACACGGTATTGGCCGCTGGACCGGGGGCCATGCGCCTTGCCGCGGTCGCGCGCGATGACATCGGCATCACGTCGGCATGGTTCGAGCTCATCGTCAGCTCCGGCACCGGGGAGAGCTTCACGTTCCGCAGTGCGGTACTCGGCCGCGCGAATGGCGGGAACGAGCGCGACATGCGTCTCGCGGTTGTGCTGCCCCTGGATTCATTGGATCTCAAGCCTGGCGACGTCGTTCACCTCCGCGCCGTTGCCCGCGACGCCAATCCCGCGCCGGGAGCCGAGCCTGGAAGCTCGGAGACCCGTACGCTGCGCATCCCGCGCGCCGGAGAGAACGATTCGTTGTCGGTGGAGGCCGCACCGCCGCCCGAAGTCGGCAAGTCGGAGCTGAGCCAGCGCATGCTCATCATCCTCACCGAGCGGTTGGTCGCACGGATCCGGTCGATCGATCGACCGAAGCTGGCCACCGAATCAAACTCCATCGCCCGGGAGCAGGCGCGCCTCCGGAAGCGCGTCGGTGAAATCATCTTCACGCGTCTCACGGGTGAAGATCATGTCGATGAAGACGCGACCACCGCCATGGACGACACGCTTTCGCCGGGGGAGGCGTTGCTGCGCGCCGCATCGGAGGCGACCAACCTCGCGGAGGATCACGCACACGAGGAAGGGGAGGGCGGTCCGGTCATCGGTGTGAACCGCAACCTCCTCGAGGCATTCAACGCCATGTGGGAAGCGGAGCGGCGGCTGGGTGTCGCCGAGCCGAGACAGGCGTTGCCACACATGCAGGCGGCACTGGACGCCATCCAGCGCGCCCGCGCTGCCGAGCGTCTATACCTGCGCGGACGTCCGCCGAAAGTCGTCCTCGACGTGGCGCGTATTCGATTGAGTGGCAAACGCGAAGGCATCGATCCATCGAATCGGTCGCCTCGCGCGAGTGACATCACTGCGCTCCTCTCGCGCCGGGCGCGATTTGCGGCGGCGCTCGACCTGCTCGCTACGGACCGGCCCGATGCGACGGCCGCGGCGGTGGACACCCTGATGCTCGCGCGAATCGACGCGATCACGACACAGCCGGCACTCGCGTCCGCGCTTGGCGACGCAATCGAGCGCCTGCGATCGGGGCAGGATGCGACCGAATCACTCGTCGCGGTGCATCGCGCTCTCTCGGGGACGCCGAAAACGGCACGGCAGTCCCGTTGGAGCGGCGGATGGTGAGGTCCTCGGATGAGTTCACCTGGGCTACGGTCCAGTATGAGTCAGGAGACTGGGACAGTGCCCCGCTCGTGGGGCCGAACCTTACCGATTCCCTGATCCGGTATACCTCGCTGCGGGTGTCGCCCACGCCCGCGATCGTGCCGCTCGCGTCGGCGGACGCGCTCCGGTTCCCCTTCCTTTACTTGACGGGGCACTTGCCCGTGCGATTTACGGACGCGGAACGCCGAACGCTGCGCGAGTTCCTGGACCGTGGCGGTTTCCTTTTTGTCGACGACCACAACCACGACATCGACGGCGTGTTCCACAAGACGGCCACGGAGGAGTTACGCCGGAGCGCCGGTCCACTGGTGAACCTGCCCAACAACGATGAGCTGTACTCAGCCTTTTTCAGGTTTCCTGATGGCCCTCCGACGACGAGTCATGAGCTGAATGGGTGGGGTGACAATCTCGTGCACGAGCACCTGCAGGCCGTGATGGTGAAGGGGCGGGTGGGGGTGCTCTACAGCAGCAAGGACTACAGCTCGGAGTGGAGCTATCACCCGGAGAGCAAGAAATTCCAGGCGATCGACAACACCCGCTTCGGGGTGAACCTCGTGGTGTATGCCCTCACCCGATAAGGCGCGCCGTGCGGGTGGCGGCGTCGTCATCGGGCGAATCCTTCGCGTCGTCGCGTACAGCGCGATCGTGGCGTGGATCTGGATCGCCATGCGTCCCGCACCCGGGGTGGAGGTCGTCGCCGGGTCGTCGCTGACGAACGCCCTGCCGCGCTGGACGCTCGCGCCGACCGAGAGTGTGCACGTGCAATTCGACACCGTGCCCGACGCGCGAAGCCGCGCCTGGCTGGTCGCACTGCGCGGTGCGGCGACGTCGGTGTCATGGTCCAGCAACGCAATTCAGCCGGTCGCACTCGAGACCGTTGCGTCGGTCGAGCCAGCCGGAGGCGCGATCATACTGGCCGCCGCCGGGTCGACCGATTCCTCCGTTCGCCGGTCCGATTCCCTGACTGCTGCGTCCACGGTCATGCTGTCCGACGCCCTGGGCACGATCGATTCGGTCGATATCGGTTCCGGTCCTGTATCTGTGCGGCTTGGTGATCACCAGGGCCTGCTCACGCTCACGTCGGGGCAGCAGCCTGCCCGCGTGGCCGTGCCGGCATCGCCATCGGCGCGCCGCGTGCTCGTGAGCGGCGCCGCGGGGTGGGAAGCAAAGTTCATCATTGCAGCACTCGAGGAGGCCGGCTGGCGGGTTGACGCCAGCCTGTTCGTCGGCCCTGGACATCTCGTGGCGCAGAGCATGACGCCGAGCGCGGATACGTCGCGCCATGCCGCGGTGGTGCTGGTGGATACAGTGGGCGCTGCGCTCGTTCGCGGGGTCGAGCCGTTCGTTCGGCAGGGTGGGGGATTGGTCCTCGTTGGTGATGCGAGCCGACGCCGCGAAGTGGCATCGCTGATTGCCTGGCGTGCAGGCCGGCGCGCCAATGCACCACTCGGCACTCCGCCGGGTGATACCTCGTGGCACGGGCTCACGAGGGTACCGTTCGAGGTAAATCGCGATCACGCGATCGTGCTCGCCCGGCACGACGGCCAGGCACTGGTCGCGGCGCGCCGACATTACGCAGGGCGCGTGATCGCCGTGGGTCATGACGACACCTGGCGGTGGCGGATGGCCGGCGGCGCGAACAGTGTCGCTGAGCATCGCGCATGGTGGTCACGAACCGTGGCAAGTGTCGCGCAACGTCACGCGCCGGCGACCACGGTCGCGACGGGTGCGGCGCCAGTCGCGTCGCTGTACCGCGAGCTTGGCGTCCCGTCGGGAACGACGCGTACGCCGCCGGTGATCCCACGTCAGGCGATCATGAACGTGCTTGGCGCAATTGCATTCGCGACCCTTCTCGTCGAGTGGCTGATGCGACGCCTGCGCGGCGCACGCTGAGGGCGTGACCTCGCGCCCGGTGGCAGGGTTTCACAAGTAGGAACAACCCACACCTCTATGAGAAATCTTCGACTGATCGGCGCCATTCTCGTCGCCGCCTGCTCATCTCCCGGAGAGCCAAGCTTCCCCGGCATCGAGCTCGATGTCAGCCTCGATCGCGCCTCGGTGCAGGCGAGCGATTCGGTGCGCGTGCTCCTGACGCTCCGAAATGTGTCTCCAGAGACCATCCAGGTACTGCCGGCAAATGCCTACGGCATTTGCCTGCGCGCCTTTCAGGTATTCGACGCGAGCGATCGCGAGGTTGCCCTATCTCAGGGATTGTGCGCCGCCCTGGCGATCATCGCACCCGCGCCGATCCCTCTGCCGCCGGATGGCATCATCGTCATCACGGATTACTGGCAACCGTCGAGCAGCACCATCAACGGGAATGTCGTAACGCCGGGAGCGTACATGGTGCGAGGCAGAGCCATTGCCGGCGATGGTGCCGCGTTCAGCCGGCGCCGCACCGTTATAGTGGAGTAGGCGCGGACGCGTGCAGCTCCCGCAGCCAGCCGGCAACGTACCGCCGGCGTGAGTGTCACGCCGGCGGCCGAGCGACGGTCAGACGGCGTCTGACAGTGACTGGAAGTTGAAATCCCGCGCCTTGAGCGACGGCATCACCTGGCCCGCGCCCGTCGGCTCTGCGCGCCCGATCTCATCGATCTTGTTCAACAGGAAGAGCGGACTTTCGTTCCAGCGGAAGTTCTTGAGGGCCTGTGTGATCTTGCCATTCTCGATCAGGAACGTGCCGTCGCGCGTGAGTCCGGTCAGCATCACGGTGCGGGGATCGAGGGAGCGGATGTAGAAGAAATGCGTCACGAGGATGCCGCGTTGCGTTCCCGCAATCAGCTCTTCCGTCGTCTTGGTCCCGCCGACGAACTTGAGCCCCCCGAATCCGCCCGTCGGCGTCTTCCCCTGGCGCTGCGCCCAGTAGCGGTCGTATGAAAAGTTCTTCAGGACGCCATTCTCGATGAACACTACACGCGGGATCGGCGTGCCGTCACCGCCGAACGGTTGCGCCAGCAGCTGCGGGTCTGCAGGATCCGAGTAGATCGTCACCCGCTCATCGGCGATCTTTTCGCCGAGCTTCGTGCCGCCACCCGGCTTGCTGAAGGTGCCGCGCCCTTCGTCATTGTTGCGGGCGTTGAATGCCCCGATGAGGCCGGGAATGAGGTCCGCCACTGCCTGCGGCTCGAGCACAACCGTGTACAGCCCCGGTTCGATGGCCTTGGGATTCCGGCTGGCCACCGCCTTCTGTGCAGCCACGCGCCCCAGACGCGCAGGGTCGAGGTTGGACCAGTCACGTGCGCCTGCGCTCGACCAGCCGGAGCCCGTGCCGTCAGGGGTACGCGCCGTGATCGACAGGTCGGCCGAGCTGTTACGATGGTAAGCGAACAGTCCTCGGCTCGTGGCAACCGCGTTTGCGCCCGCGTTCGTGTTCAGGAAGCCCGCGACAAAGATGCTTCCTGCGGCGCGTCCCGCCGCCTCTGCGGCACTGATCGCCGCTTTCGTCGCCGCCGCGCGGCCTTCAGCATTCAGGCTCGCCGTGCTCTCGAAGAAGCCATTCACGGTCCGGTGCTGCTGTGGTCCGAGCTCCGGAACCAGCTCCGGATTCTCGGGACTGAGTCGCGCGAGCGATTCCGCGAACTCGACGGTGCGCTTGAGGCTCGCGTCGTCCAGGATGTTGGTCTGCGCGGATGCGCGGCGGCGTCCGATGGTGGACGTCACTGTGACCTGTGTGTCGGTCGTGCCACCGCTCGTGGTGATCTCGTTGCCGGCGAAACGCGTGTTGCCATTCCAGCCGCTCGAAATGTTGACGCGTGTCTCGTCCGCCTTCGCGAACGCCAGCGTCCGATCGGCGAGCGCTTTCGCCTGGTCGCGCGTGAGGTATTCCGCCTCGGGAACGAATAACGATTTCATCAACCTTCCCTCCCGGTGTTCACGATGTTGACGTTCCGGAAGCGCGCGGGGGGACAGCCATGGCTGACCGAGTTGGATTGCGAGGGCTGTCCCTTGCCATCGCCGAACGATCCACCCAGCCAGTACGAGCGGGGGCCTCCGATCATGTCCATCGAGTTCCAGAATACGGGCGTGTTTGCCTGGTAGGCGACGTCCTTCAGCATCCCGGTGATCTTGCCGTTCCGCACCTCGTAGAACGCCTGGCCGGAGAACTGGAAGTTGTAGCGCTGGTGATCGATCGACCACGAGCCGCGATTCTTCACGACCACCCCACGCTGCGTATCCGCCACGATCTCGTCGAGGCCGATGTCCTGGTCGCCGGGGAGCAGGGAGACGTTCGGCATCCGCTGGAACTGGACGCTGTCCCACGAGTCGGCGAACGAGCAGCCATGCGATTTTGTGACGCCGGTCAGCTTGCTGATCCACGCAGCCTGTTCACGCGTCGTCTGATAGTCCTTGAATATGCCCTTGTCGACGATGAGCCACTGGTCGGCGGCGACGCCTTCGTCGTCCCAGGCACAGCGTGCCAATGAATGTTCCTGGGTGCGGTCGCCCTGGACGTTCATGAGCGGCAGGCCGTACTTCAGCTTGCCGATGTGGGCTTCCGGCGGCGCAATGAAGCTGGTGCCGGCGTAGTTCGCCTCGTATCCCATCGCGCGATCCAGCTCGGTGGGATGACCGATGGACTCGTGAATGGTGAGCCAGAGATTCTCGGGCGTGAGGATGAGGTCATACCGCCCCGGCTCGACGCTCCGGGCGCTGAGCTTCTCCACGGCAAACTCCGCCCATCGCGCGGCATTGCCGGGCATGTCGAGGGACTCGATGTACTCCCAGCCCTGACCGCGCGGCGCCAGCTCTTCCGAGTACGACTGGAAGCCCCCCTGGCCCACGGCAGTGGCATTGAATGAGGGGCCGACGCGAATGAACGTCTGCGTGGTCTCGGTACCCTCCGAGTTCGCGTAGGTCTTGATTTCGCGGAGCAGCTGCAGCCCCGATGTCACGAAGCGGACTCCTTTCGTCTTGAGCGCTGCTTCGTTGGTTGCGAAGAGCAATGCAACCTTTTCCTCGATGGGCACATCGAGTGGGTCGCGCGTGATGGGCGTCATCCAGGTGCCTTTCACGACCGGGGCAGGCGCCAGTTCCACGGGACGCCGCTGCACCGACTTCGCGGCGCGCGACAGACGCGCCGCTTCCCGCGCGGTCTTGACCACGCCGTCCTTCGTCATGTTGCTCGTCGCGGCGAATCCCCACGCGCCATTCACGATGGTGCGGATGCCGATCCCATAGGACTCGCCATCGGCGACACCTGTGATCTGTCGCTCCCGGGTGGCCATGAACTGTCGGCGATACCGGCCGATCCGGACATCCGCGTACGTCGCGCCTGCGTCGCGGGCGGCGTTCAGCGCCTCCGCGGCCAGCTCGGCGTTGAACGCCTCGGTTGCCGGGGCCGGGAGGTACCTCGGCGGAGCGATAATTCGTGAAGGCGCCTCGAGAGCATCGAGGAGCCGGGGACCGGCGATCGTCGCGGCGGCGACGGCCGCGCCGGATCTGAGGAAGTCGCGGCGGGTCTTCTTGGACATGGGGAACCGGGTGGAGGTGAATCCTTGCGCCTCCTCCATACTACGCCGCGGCTTCCGTTCGCGCTGGGGCTTTCGTCCGGGACGGGTCTCGTTTACGGTCCGAAATTCGATGGTCCGGCCGCGCCCAGCACTGCCGCCACCACCCCACCCATCGCTCCGAGGAACAGCACCGTTCGGGTTGGGGAGGTCCGCGCGAGCGCGACGCTGTGTACGTCCGCCAGAGCGATGCGCAGTGTATCGAACCCGTGCCGGAACTGCCGCTGATGCAGGGCAGCGTCATCCTTGGCCGTGGCGACGCTCTTCAGTCCGAGCACATGAGCGCCGCGTACCTCCGGGAAGTTGACGACATGCGTGCGCCCGTCGGTCGTGCGGATCTGGACCTGCTCGTGGCGCCCCTCGAGGACCTCACGTGGCGGCGCGGTCTGGGCGACCCACGCGTTACAGGCGGAAAGCGCGGATGTTGCAAGCAGGATCGCCGCGACGGCGCGGCGTCTGGATTTCGTAAGGATCGACTGCATGGTGGGAGAATCGTGGTCTTCGAAATTTAGCCGGGCGCGCGCGCACGGGCACGTCGTTCAAACGACCTGGTCGTCTTCGCGGTGCTGGTGTCGACGAGGCGCACCTCTTGCGCCAAGGCGGCGATATGGCGAGGACGAAGCAGAGAAGCCGACAGAAAAGCGGACAGAGAACCGGGCAGAAAGGAAGCGGACGGAAGCGCGCGACTGCGGGCGGCCGAAAACGTACGGTCCGGGGCAGTTCCTCGAAGGGTGGCGCACGGGCCATGTGGACCGGAGAGATCCAGTTTGGGTCCGTGAAGCTGCCGGTGAAGCTCTACTCCGCCGTGAAGGACAAGTCCATTCACTTCCGAATACTCGATGCGAAAAAGCACGAGCCGGTCAAGCAGCACATGGTGGACGCCGCCTCGGGCACCGTCGTCGAATACCATGATGCGCGCAGGGCCGTTCAGGTGGGAAAGAATCGGCTGGTGATCCTCGATGAGGACGAGCTCGAATCGCTCGAGCCGGAGTCGTCCCGCGAAATCGAAATCACCCGTTTTGTGAGTCCGGACGCGATCACGCATCAGTGGTACGACCGGCCCTATTACCTCGGCCCCAATGGCGATACCGGGACGTACTTCGCCCTCGTCCAGGCCCTCCGTGATCAGGGAAAAGAGGGCGTCGCGCGATGGGTCATGCGCAACAAGGAGTATGTCGGAGCACTGCGCGTCGAAGGTGACCATCTCATGCTGATGACGCTGCGGCATGCGGATGAGGTCATCCCCGCCTCCTCGCTCCCCGCGCCCGGCGGACGTGACGTCAGCAAGCGCGAGCTCGAGATGGCGCACCAGCTGGTCGAGACCATGGTCGACGAGTTCAAGCCAGCGGCGTATCGCGACGAGTACCGCGATCGCGTCCTCGAGCTCGTGGACGCGAAAGCAAAGGGGAAGGTGCTCCGCATGCCGAAGGCAAAAGCCAAAAAGACTCCGGCATCACTCGAGTCAGTCCTGGAGAAGAGCATCGCGGCGGCCAGCCGCGGGAGGAAGAGTGCCTGACACCAACGAGAACGAAGTCCACGAACCGACGGGTGGGCGGCCGATCTGGAGCGGGACGGTCTCCTTCGGGCTCGTGAGTGTACCGGTCAACCTTTTTCCTGCGAACAGATCCGGAAAGGTCGCGTTGCACATGGTCACGGAGGAAGGAACGCCGTTGGCTCGGCGGTACTACCGTCCCCGCGACGACAAGGAAATCGGCAGTGATGACGTGGTACGCGGCTTTGAAGTAAAGAAAGGAAAATTCGTGGTGATCGAGGACGACGAGCTGGAGCGCCTCGCCCCCGAGCGGACGCGGGACATCGATCTCAAGCAGTTCGTGAAGGCCGATGACATCGATGCCATCTACTTCGAGCGCGCGTACTATCTCGCCCCGGCAGGCGCTGGGGCCACCAAGGCATACAAGCTCCTGGCGCGCGTCATGGAAGATGAGCAGCTCGCGGGCATCGCGACGTTCGTGATGCGCGCCAAGGAGTATCTCACGGCCATCCTCGCGGAGAACGGAATCCTTCGCGCGGAAACCATGCGCTTCGCCGACGAGGTGAGATCGCCCGCCGAGATCGGGCTCCCAAAGGCGATGAAGGCGAAACCAGCGGACGTAAAGCGCATCGTCGCGTCGATGAAGCGACTGACCAAGGAATCACTCGACAAACGGGAACTGGTCGACCGGTCCGCGCAGCGACTCGAAGCGCTGGCGAAAAAGAAAGCAAAGTCTGGCGCCGATGTTGTGAAGGTCGAGCTCCCCGAGGAAGCGCAGCAGGGTAACGTGATCGACCTGATGGAGCGGCTGCGCGAAAGTCTCAAGAACGCGTCCTAATCCGATCGCAACGACTCGATCGGATCGACATTCGACGCGCGTCGCGCGGGCATGTACGATGCGATCATCCCCACGCCGAGCATCATCGCCGACATCGCCACGAACACGATGGGATCCACGGCCTTCACGTCGTACAACAGCGTCTGTAGATACTTCGTGGACAGGAACGCGACCGCGAGACCGATCACGACGCCGATCATCACGACACGTGATCCCTGGGAGACGACCATGCGGCGGACGTTCCTGGCCGTGGCACCCAGTGCCATTCGCACACCAATCTCGCGCGTCCGTTCGGCGACGACGTAGGACAGG
>Ga0196976_1000387_pt1 | contig 28384 bp, 25 predicted proteins | sample S3v_513CmetaG_FD_148644 | JGI IMG/M metagenome (GOLD analysis project Ga0196976, IMG submission 148644) | Soil microbial communities from Anza Borrego desert, Southern California, United States - S3+v_5-13C | ecosystem: Environmental > Terrestrial > Soil > Desert | place: USA: California... | reverse complement strand
GCCTGGACCTGGAAGGTGAAGGGCGTGCCGTTCAGGGAATACACCACCTCGCCGGCGTCGTCGCTCTGGTTGTCGAAGGCGTTCTGGTCCCACTCGACATAGACCTGCGCCGTCTTCCACGCGGGGATCGTGGCCGGGAAGCCCCACGAATTCATCTGGTAGGAGTGCTGCTGGATGTTCGTCCAGTCGTACGGAGTGCCGTTCACCAAGGTAATGAAACCGCCCTGTCCCATGTCTCCCCCCATAACTGAAAGTTGCGCATGGCATGCGAGGCAAATGACGCATGCCATATGCTTATGGGGCGCAGGGCACTCGGAACGAGTCAATGCCACATATTACAACAAAATACCTCAACAAGACACCAATAATACGCTATGCGCGGCCACTTCAGGCCGCTTCAGGCCGTATATTCCTTTATATAGAGGGGGCAGGACACGGCAGCCGGCCAGCGGCGCGTAGCATTTTGCTACGAAACGAAACAGTTCGTAACGAAAGGAATCGCGCCGCTTTCACCCGTGCCGCGGTCGACTCCCGGCGGCGCACCGGGATGATCGCCGGTCGGCGCCTACCGCCCGCGCGCCCGGTCGACCGAGTTGATCACCGGTGTGGCCCGCAGCGCCGCCATGATGTTGGTCAGGTGCTTGGCGTCCTTGACATCGATGTCGATCAGCAGCTCGAAGAAGTCGGTGTTGCGGCTGGTGATCTTCAGGTTCGTGATGTTGCCGCCGTTCTTGCCGATCACCGTGGACAGCGTGCCCAGCGAGCCCGGCTCGTTGGCGACCACGAGGTTGATGCGGCCGACGTGCTCCTCCGGGCTGTCGCCGACGTCCCAGGCGACGTCGATCCAGCGCTCCGGCGAATCGTTGAAGCTTTCCAGCGTCTCGCAGTCGATGGTGTGGATCGTCACACCCTTGCCGGTGGTGACGATGCCGACGATGCGGTCGCCCGGCAGCGGGTGGCAGCAGCGCGCGTAGTGCACCGCCATGCCGGGGATCAGCCCGCGGATGGGCAGCGGCGCTTCCTTGCCCTTGGCCTTCGGCTTGGGCTTGGCGATCAGGCCGAGGGCCTTGTCGTCGCCGTCTTTCGGCTGCGTCTGGGCGTGCGGCTTGTGGCCGGGGAAGACGGCGTGGAAGACCTCCCGCCCCGAATGCAGGCCGGACCCGACCGACGCCAGCAGGTCGTCCACGGACGGCTGCTGGAAGATCTTCAAAACGCCTTCCAGCGCCTTTTCGCCGTAGTCGTAGCCTTCCTGCCGGAACTGGCGCTGTAGGATGGCGCGGCCCAGTTCGATGTACTGGGCGCGCTGCTGGGTGCGCAGGAACTTGCGGATGCGGGCGCGCGCCTTGCCGGTGACGACGAAGCGCTCCCACCCCGGCACCGGCGTCTGCGCCTTGGAGGTGATGATGTCGACCTGGTCGCCGTTCTGCAGCTGGGTGCGCAGCGGCAGCATGCGCCCGTTGATCTTGGCGCCGACGCAGTGGTCGCCCACCTCGGAATGCACGGCGTAGGCGAAGTCCACCGGCGTGGCGCCGCGCGGAAGTGCTATCAGGTCGCCCTTGGGCGTGAAGCAGAACACCTGGTCCTGGAACAGCTCCAGCTTGGTGTGCTCCAGGAACTCCTCGGGCTTGGTGGCGTGCTCCAGGATGTCCAGCAGTTCGCGCAGCCAGCGGTATTCGCGGGCACCCTCGCGCGGCTGGCCCTGCTTGTAGGCCCAGTGGGCGGCGACGCCCAGCTCGCACACCTCGTGCATGTCCTTGGTGCGGATCTGCACCTCGATGCGGTTGCGTTGCGGGCCGATTACGCCGGTGTGCAGGCTGCGGTAGCCGTTCGGCTTCGGCGTCGAGATGTAGTCCTTGAAGCGGCCGGGCACCACGGGATAGCGGCTGTGGATGATGCCCAGCGCCTGATAGCATTCGCCCACGTTGCCGACGATGCAGCGGAACGCCATGATGTCCGACAGCGCCTCGAAGCTGACGTTCTTGCTTTGCAGCTTGCGCCAGATCGAATAGGGCGTCTTCTCGCGGCCGGTGATCTGGACGTTCTCCAGGCCTTCCTCGTGCAGGACGTCGGTCAATTCCTTGATGATCCGCTCGACCCGGTCCTCGCCCTCCGACCGCAGGCGGGACAGCTGCGCCAGGATGCTGTCGCGCGCGTCCGGGTTCAGCTCTGCGAAGGCCAGGTCTTCCAGCTCGTCCTTGACCTGGTGCATGCCGATGCGCTCGGCCAGCGGCGCGTAGATCTCCAGCGTCTCGCGGCCGATGCGCTTGCGCTTGTCCGGGTTCTTGATGTGGTGCAGCGTGCGCATGTTGTGCAGCCGGTCGGCCAGCTTCACCAGCAGCACGCGGATGTCCTCGGACATCGCCAGGACCAGCTTGCGGAAGTTCTCCGCCTGCTTGGCCTGCTCGCTCTGCATCTCCAGGCGCGACAGCTTGGTCACGCCGTCCACCAGCCGGCCGATCTCCTTGCCGAACAGGCGCTCGATGTCTTCCTGGGTGGCGACCGTGTCCTCCACCGTGTCGTGCAGCAGCGCCGTCACGATGGTGGCGGAATCCAGCTTCATCTGCGTCAGGATGCCGGCGACTTCCAGCGGGTGCGAGAAGTACGGGTCGCCGGATGCGCGCGTCTGCGAACCGTGCGCCTTCATGGAGAAGACGTACGCGCGGTTCAGCAAATCCTCGTCGGCCGAAGGATCATAGGCCCTGACGCGTTCGACGAGTTCGTATTGCCGGATCATGCTGCCCGACCCGGCGCCATGCGCGCCCTCTCAGGAGTGGTGGATAGGCTATATATGGGTGCGGGCGCCGGTCGGGCCACCCGCTTCCCCCTCGGCATACCGTGTATCAGACGTCGTCGTCGCCGACGAGGTCGCCCTCGGCCGCGCCCAGCGCGTCGTCCGGCTCGCCGTCCATCAGCTCGTCCTCGCCTTCCTCGGCGTCGCCCATGGCGTCGTCGTCGCGCAGCGAGTTGTCGGCGGCGCCGGCCCAGCCGTGCTCGCCGGCCATCAGCTCGACGATCTCCTCCTCCGGCTCGTCGCTCTCGACGTGCTTCTGGTGGCCCTTGATGAGGGAGTTCTTCAGGGTCTCCAGAATCACCGTCTCGTCGGCGATCTCGCGGAGCGCAACGACGGGGTTCTTGTCGTTGTCGCGGTCGATGGACAGCGGCGCGCCGGACGCGATCTCACGCGCGCGCTGGGCGGCCATCATGACCAGCTCGAAACGGTTCGGAACCTTGAGGACGCAATCTTCGACGGTAACGCGAGCCATAGTCGGACCAACTCCGGAACTTAAGAAGCGCTCGACTATATTGATACGGACGGCCCCGATCAAGCCCGAACCGTCCTGCCGCCGTGACCATGCCGGGACACCAAATAGGCGGCAAGTCCCGCGCTGTCGTCGTGACCCGCGGCAATGCCGATGCGCCGGCCGACTCGCCTGAGGAACCCTTGCTCTGCGCCGCGCCGCATCCTACTTTACCTGACGGGGCCGGTGCCATTTCGCACCCGCCCGTGATTTTACGCAGTCTCTTGCAGAAGGATTAGGACATTGGACCGCTCAACGACTTTACCGAAAGAAATCAGTCGTTTGTTCTATAAGGAAGAGCGTCTGGCGATGTTCATCGACGGCGCCAACCTCTATGCGGCGGCGCGGGCTCTCGGCTTCGACATCGACTACAAGCGCCTGCGCGACGGCTTCGCGGCCGAAGGCCGCTTGCTGCGCGCCTTCTACTACACCGCCCTGGTCGAGGATCAGGAGTATTCGCCGATCCGGCCGCTGGTCGATTGGCTGGACTACAACGGCTACACCATGGTGACCAAGCCGACGAAGGAGTTCACGGACGCGTCCGGCCGACGCAAGATCAAGGGCAACATGGACATCGAGCTGGCCATCGACGTGATGGAGATGGCCGAGCGGGTGGACCACATCCTGCTGTTTTCCGGCGACGGCGACTTCCGCCGGCTGGTCGAGGCGGTGCAGCGCAAGGGTGTGCGCGTCAGCGTGATCAGCACGGTGCGCTCGCAGCCGCCGATGGTCGCCGACGAGCTGCGCCGGCAGGCCGACAACTTCATCGAGCTGCAGGACCTCGCCGGCACCATCGCCCGCGTCCACCATCACCGCGAGCCGCCGCCCGTGCAGGTCGACCACACCGGCGGTCCGAACACCGGCCCCGGCACCGTCTACGACAATCTGTAAGGCTGGCTGTAAAGCCGGCTCCGAACCGGGGCGGGACTGCGGACGCTGCCCGCGGCTGGCGGCGTTCCGCGCCGGGAACCGGTCCCGCTTCCCGGACTTCCACAACGCGCCGGTGCCCTCCAGCGGCACCGGCGACCCGCTGCTTCTGGTCGTCGGGCTCGCTCCGGCGCTCAAGGGCGGCAACCGCACCGGACGCCCGTTCCAGGGCGATTCGTCCGGCCTCTGGCTGCGCGCGGCGCTGGCCCGGTTCGCCCTGGGCGAGGACGTCGTGCGCGTCACCAACGCCGTCCGCTGCGTGCCGCCGGCCAACCGCCCGCTGGCCGCGGAGATCACCTCCTGCCGGCCGTTCCTCGTGTCCGAATTGATGTCCCCGCGCCTGCGCGCCGTCGTCGCGCTGGGCCGCGTCGCGCACGACGCCGTCCTGGCGGCACTGTCCCTGCCGGGCCGGGACTTCGCGTTCGGCCACGGCGCCGAACATCGCCTGTCCGCCGGATTGACGCTGTTCGACAGCTATCACCCCAGCCCGCAGAACACCAACACCGGCCGCCTGACGCGGGACATGTTCGACGGGGTGTTCGAGCGGGCGGCCGGGCGGGTCTGGAAATCCTGAGTTCCGCCAGACCATTGCCCCCACCCGCCGGGTGGGGGCAATACGCCTCCGGTTCGTTACGGCTTCGCCGGCTCGGACTGGGGCGCCGGAGCGGCGGGAGCGGCCGCGGCCGGCTCAGCCGCCGGCGCGACCGGGGCCGGCGCCGCAGCGGACGCCCCACCCTGCGCCGGGGCCGGCTCGGCCGGGGCAGCGGCCGTAGCCGCCGGAGCCGGGGCCGGTTCGGCAGCCGGCGCGATCGGAGCGGCGGGCGCCGCCACGACCGGCTCAGCCGGAGCAGCCGGAGCAGCCGGAGCCGGTTCGGCCGGCGCGGCGGCCGTGGGCGCCGGGGCGGCGGGAGCGGCATCCGCCGCCGGGGCCGGAGCCGGTGCAGCGGGCTCGGCGGGAGCGGCGACGGCAGCGGGGGCCGGGGCCGCCGGAGCAGGCTCGGCCGGAGCCGGGGCCGGTGCGGCGACCGCTGCCGGAGCGGGCTCCGCGGCGGGAGCCGCCGGGGCGGGTTCGGCCGCGGGTGCGGCGGGAGCCGGCGCGGCCACCGTGGCCGGCGCGGGTTCGGGCGACGCGGCCGGAGCCGGAGCAGCGACCGCCGGAGCGGCGACCGCCGGGGCGGGCTCCGCAGCCGGCGGTGCCGGCGGAGCGGCGGGAGCCGGCGCCGCCACGGCGGCGGGCGCCGGCTCCGGCGTCGCGGCCGGAGCGGCAGGGGCAGGAGCAGCGGCCGGAGCCGGGGCCGCGACCGGAACCGGCTGCGCCTTCGGCTCGGCGGCCAGCGCCTGATCGACGCACGCCGTCAGCGCCGCCAGCGCCTTGCGCGAGCCGCGCAGCGGGAACGCCTCCTTGTGCTTGCCCGCCTGCACGACCAGTTCGCGTCCGCCGGCCAGCGCCTCGGCGAAGCCCGGCAGCGCCGGCACGGCGAAGACGTACGCGCCGCCGGCGACCGTCGCTTCGGTCGGCGTCGGCGTGCCACGGTCGATGGCGACGCGGATGGTCTCGCGTTCGCCCTGCGGCGTCCAGTTCTTGTCGGAGACGGCGACGCCCGTCTTGCGGTCGCGGTTCATCGTGAACGCCAGCGCGGCATGCCCGGCGGCGTTCGTCGTCGCGCGGCACTGCGCCAGCCGGCCGGCGGCGTCCGTCTCGGCCCCGATCTGCCAGCCCGGCGCCTCCTTCCCGGCCGCCGGCTGCGCCGCCTGCGCGCCCGCCACCCCGGACAGGCCCCCCAGCAGCAGGGCGTACAGACCGACCGTCGCTTTGCTCTTCACCCGCATACCGTCCCCCATGTTGATCCGGGGGCCGCTGTCCCGCGATGCGCCGGCACCGGCACCCCAACGTATGGAACTATGCCGCGCGCAATCGGCCCTTCAAAGCAAGAAGAGCTAAACTCGTCAGGAATTCGCCGGATTTCGGCGCCGCTTCTCCGCCATCTCTGCCGCCATGCGCAGCGCGGCCAGCAGGCTCTCCGGATTGGCCTTCCCCGTGCCGGCGAGGTCCAGCGCGGTGCCGTGGTCGGGCGAGGTGCGGATGAACGGCAGGCCCAGCGTCACGTTGACGCCGCGGTCGAAATCGATGGTCTTCAGCGGGATCAGCGCCTGGTCGTGGTACATGCACAGCGCCGCGTCGAAGCCCGCGCGCGCGCGGGCGTGGAACAGCGTGTCCGCCGGCCGCGGCCCGAAGGCGTCGATCCCCTCGGCGCGCAGCCGGGCGATGGCGGGCTCGATCACGTCGATCTCCTCGCAGCCCATCGCCCCGCCCTCCCCCGCGTGCGGGTTCAGCGCCGACACCGCCAGCCGGGGCGACGCGATGCCGAAGTCGCGCATCAAGGCGGCGGCCGTCACCCGCCCGCAATGGACGATGCCATCCGTGGTGAGTTGTTCCACCGCGTCGCGCACCGACACGTGGATGGTCACCGGCACGACGCGCAGTTCTGCCGTCGCCAGCATCATCACCGGCTCCTCGCTCAGGCCGGCGAGGTGCGCCAGGTACTCGGTGTGGCCGGGGTGGCGGAAGCCGGCGGCGTACAGCGCCGACTTCTGGATCGGGTTGGTGACCACCGCCGCCGCCTGCCCGGCGCGCACGAGGTCCACCGCGCGGTCGATGCTGGCGACCACCGCCACGCCGTTGGCCGGGTCCGGGCTGCCCGGCGTCACCGGCGCGGCCAAGGCCACCGGCAGCACCGGCAGCGCCGCATCGAACGCCGCCACCGCCTCGCCGGGCGTCGCGATGGCGCGCACCGGCACGTCCAGGCCGACTCGCCGCGCCAGATCGGCCAGCCGCCGCGGGTCGTCCAGCACGAAAAAGGGCGGAGCACCGGTGGCCCGGCGCTCCGCCCAGATTTTCAGCGTGATCTCCCCGCCCACACCCGCCGGCTCACCCATGGTGACGGCCAGCGGACACGCGGTCGTCACACCCGGTACTCCACGAAGGCCGAACGGCGCAGGTCACGCAGGTAGCGGCGCGACAGCAACTCGGCCCGCTCGGCGACCAGCTCCTGCTCGATGTCCTCGCGGCTCGGCAGCTTGGCCGGCTCGCCCTTCACCGGCGGCGGGGGTGGCGGCGGCGCGTTGGCGGCCTCCAGCTGCGCCTTCTCCTCCGGCGTCAGCGGCAGCAGCGGCGCGTCGCGCTTGCAGACGATGAGGATCAGCGCGCCGCCCTGCCCCTTCAGCACCGGGCTGGGCCGGCCGATCGGGATCTGCAGGACGAGCTGGCCCAGCTGCGGCGGCAGGTCCTTCACGTTGACCGTGCCCATGTCGCCCGACTCCGGCACGCCGGTAGCCTTGGCCTTCTCCTCGAAGTCGCCGCAGCCCTTGATGGTCTTCTGCAGCTTCTCGGCCGCCGCGTGGGTGGCCTTCAGGGCCTCGGGCGACGGCGACGGAAGCACGATCTGCTTCATGTGCACCTTCGCCTTGGCGACGTCGATCTTCTGCACCGGGCGCTGCACGGCCGGACGCGGCGCCTGCGGCAGCTCCTCGCTGCCAGCACTGCCCACGGCGCGCCGGGCGCGGACCAGCAGCACGTGGTAGCCGCCGGCCGTGCGCACCGGCCCCACCATCTGGCCGGGGCGCGAGGAAGCCAGCGTGCTGTCGATCTCGCCGCCCATCTCGCCCGGGCGCACCCAGCCGAGGTCGCCGTTGTTGGCGGCGGCGGCCGACTGCGAGAACTGCCGGGCGACGGCGGCGAAGTTGGCGCCCCGCTTGATCTCTTCCATCAGGCGCTCGGCCGTGCGGCGGGCCTGGTCGTCCTGGTCGGGGGAATCGACGGACAGGAAGATCTCGGCCACCAGATACTCCGGCTTGCCGATGGCCGCCTTGAAGCGTTCGAGCTGGGCGTCGATCTCCTCGTCGCCGATCATGATCTCCTGGCGGATCCGGCGCTGGAGCACCTTCTGCCACGCCAGCGTCGCGCGCACCTGCTCGTTCAGCGTCGAGACGGGCACGTTGTGCTCGGCCAGCAGCTTGTTCAGCTGCGGCCGGCTCAGGCGCACGCCCTCGGCGATGCGGCCGATCGCCTGATCGATCTCCTGCGACGGGATCGAAATGCCCAGGCGCTTGGCCTCCTGAAGCTGCAGCCGCTCGTCGACGAGCTGGCGCAGCACCTGCGGCAGGACGCGCTGGCGGGCGTCGGGCGTGTCGGGCATGCCGGCGTTGAGCAGCGACAGCCGGGCGCGCGCCACGACGTCCGACTGCGAAATGGCGTCCTCGTTGACGACGGCGGCAATGCGCTCGACGGCTCCACCGACGGCTCCACCGGCGGCGCTGCTCGCCCCGCCCTGGGCCGGCGGCGCGCTCTTGGCCCGCTCCGCGGCGCCGGCGCTTCCGCCGCTCGCGAGGATCACGCACGCGGTCGCCATGACGACGGCGGACCGGACGGTACGCAAACTCACCATTGCTACTCCTGCTCCCCAGCTCATGGCCCTTAATACGGTCCGTCCGGGCAATTTGCAAACCGGATCGTGGCAAAACGGCGTACGACCCGTCGGCACCCCGCCCTCAGCCGTCTTCCAGATGCAGAAGCACCGCCGTGCCCAGGAGCAGGCTGATAGCGGTCGGCGCCCACGCCGCCATCAGCACGGGGATCGTCTCCGACATGCCCAGCGTGCGGATGACGTCGCTCATGATGAACAGCACGAAGCCCGTAAGAACGCCGCCCGTCACCATCAGCATGGCGCCGCCGCGCCGCGGCAGGCGCAGCGAGAAGGCGGCGGCGAACAGCACCATGGCGCAGAACAGCAGCGGCTGCGCCAGCAGCGCGTGGTAGTGCAGCCGGTGCCGCACGGCCGGAAATCCCGTGCTCTCCAGCGTGGCGATGAAGCGCGGCAGGTCCCAGAAGGAGATGGTCTCCGGCGGGGCGAAGCTCTCCTCGATGGTTTCCTTGTCCAGCTCGGTGGGGATGGTGTAGCGGCCGACCGGCTCCGGGTCCTTCTTGGGGCGGCGGACGACGGCCTCGGCCAGTTCCCACTTGCGGTCCTTCAGCGTGGCGCGCGGCGCGTCGACCCGGCCGACGTAGTTCATGTCGCCTTCGAAGCGGAAGACGGTCACCCCCGACAGCTCGAAGGTGATGGGCTGCACCTGCTCGGCGTGGATGAACAGCTGCTCGCGCTCGCCGTTCTGGCGCAGCCACAGCCCGGCGCGCGAGATGTCCAGCGAGCTGCGGCGCAGCTTCAGGTACCGGCTCTCCAGCGCGTCGTACTTGGCGATGAAGACGGCACCGATGGGGTTGATCACCGTCACCTTGAACACGCCGATCAGCGCCGCGGCGATCAGCACCGGCATCAGGAACTGCCACGCCGACACGCCCACGGCGCGCGCCACCACCAGCTCGGCGTTGCGGGTCAGCCGCCAGAAGGTGAACATACCGGCGAACAGGATGGCGAAGGGAAAGATCTGCTGGCCGATGTTGGGCAGCTTCAGGAACGCCATCTCCAGCACCAGCCCGAAGGTGATGTTGGGTTTCGAGCCCGCGCGCCGCAGCAGCTCGACCAGATCGAGCAGCAGGATGATGGCCAGCAGGATCAGCAGCAGCAGGCAGAACCACGTGACGAACTGCCGGCCGATGTAGCGGGAGAAGGTGGCGGAAGAGTACATGTCACCGGCCTCCGGGGAAGCCGCCCTGGCTGGCCCGGTGCCGCGGGATGCGGAACCGGACGTCGGCTATGTAACGCCTCTCGCCGCCCAGGGCAACCTGACAGCAGGCCGCTACGACCAGGGCGCGGCTTGACAGGCTCGCCCCGAAGGTCTTTATGCGATGGGGCGTGCCGCGGCACCGCCCACCCCGCCTGACCGGCGCAAGCCACATGACGCAAGAATGAGGGGGAGATGAAGTTTTCCTTCACCAAGCCGGCCCTGCCGAAGGCCGGCACCGTCGCCGTGACCGTCCTCGCCGACCGCACGCTGGGTTCGGCCGGACAGGACCTGGACCAGAAGACCGGCGGCATGCTGACGCGCGCCATGAACGCCAGCCGCTTCACCGGCAAGAAGGACGAGACGCTGGCCGTGCTTGCCCCCGCCGGCATCGACGCCGGGCGCGTCCTGCTGGTGGGACTCGGCAAGGCCGACGACGTGACGGACCTCACCCTCCAGGGTGCCGGCGGCGCCATCGTCGCCGCCCTCGACAAGTCGGGCGAGACCGAGGTGCACGTCCTGGCCGAGAAGCTGGCGGGCAGCCCCCTGCCGGCCGCGTCGATCGCCGTGGAGATCGCCTATGGCGCCCGCCTGCGCGCCTACCGCTTCGACAAGTACAAGACCACCGACAAGAAGGAGCCGAAGCCGGCCCTCAAGAAGGTCTGCCTGCTGACCGACGAGGCGGACGCCGCAAAGCGCTCCTTCGCCGCGCGGGACGCGGTGGCCGAGGGCGTGTTCTTCACCCGCGACCTGGTGTCGGAACCGGCCAACGTCATCTACCCCGAGACGCTGGCCGACCGCTGCAGGGAGTTGGCGGAGCTGGGCGTGCAGGTCGACGTGCTCGACCTCAAGAAGCTGAAGAAGCTGGGCATGGGCGCGCTGCTGGGCGTCGCGCAGGGCAGCGTCAACGAGCCGCGCGTCGTCGTCATGCGCTGGAACGGCAATCCCGACGCCGAGGACAAGCGCCCCGTCGCCATCGTCGGCAAGGGCGTCACCTTCGACACCGGCGGCATCTCCATCAAGCCGGCCGCCGGCATGGAGGACATGAAGTGGGACATGGCCGGCTCCGGCGTGGTCATCGGCCTGATGCGGGCGCTCGCGGCGCGCAAGGCCAAGGCCAACGTGGTCGGCGTCGTGGGGCTGGTGGAGAACATGCCCTCCGGCACCGCGCAGCGGCCGGGCGACATCGTCACCTCCCTGTCCGGCCAGACCATCGAGGTCATCAACACCGACGCCGAAGGGCGGCTCGTGCTGGCCGACTGCCTGTGGTACACGCAGGATGCCTTCAAGCCGCGCCTGATGGTCGACCTCGCCACGCTGACCGGCGCCATCATCATAGCACTCGGTCATGAGCACGCCGGCCTGTTCGCCAACGACGACGATCTGGCGGAGCGCCTGACCGCCGCCGGCCGCGCGGTGGGCGAGCCGCTGTGGCGCCTGCCGATGGGCGACGCCTACGACAAGGACATCAACTCCGACGCCGCCGACATGAAGAACACCGGCGCCGGCCGCGCCGCCGGCTCCATCGCCGGCGCGCAGTTCCTCAAGCGCTTCGTGAACGGCGTTCCCTGGGCGCACATCGACATCGCCGGCGTCGCCTGGACCAAGAAGGACAGCGGCACCGTGCCCAAGGGTGCCAGCGGCTTCGGCGTCCGCCTCCTCGACCGCTTCATCGCCGAGAACCACGAGGAGCGGTGAGGATTCGAGACACGGATGAACACGGATATCCACGGATGAACACGGATAAGGTCTCTTTATCCTCGTCATCTGTGTCTATCTGTGTTCATCGGTGGCAAAAAATCTGCTTCCCGCCGCACACCATTCGGACAAAGACGTTCATTAGCCACAGATAAACACAGATGATGACAATATCCGTGTTCATCCGTGCGCCATCCGTGTTCATCCGTGTCCCCACCCCCTCGCGAGGAAGAAGCGTCCGATGACCGAGGTGCGGTTCTACCATCTCCAGCGCCGCACGCTGGAGCAGGCGCTGCCCAAGATCCTGGAGAAGGTGCTGGAGCGCGGCTGGCGCGCCGTGGTGCTGGCCGGCTCGCGGGAGCGGGTGGACTCCCTCAACCAGCACTTGTGGACCTACGACCCGGCATCCTTCCTGCCGCACGGCGCCAAGCGGGACGGCTTCGCCGCCGACCAGCCGGTCTGGCTGACCGACGAGGACGAGACGCCGAACGCCGCCACCGTGCTGGTCACCGTGGACGGCGCGGAAAGCGCACGCACGGCCGAGTTCGAACTGGTCTGCGACCTGTTCGACGGCAACGACCATTTCGCCGTGCAGGCCGCGCGCGAGCGCTGGAAGCGCTGCAAGGCGGCCGGCTTCGCGCTCACCTACTGGCAGGAGAACGAGCGCGGCGCCTGGGAGAAGAAGGCCTGACGCCCGGCCTGTCGCCCGAGTTCCTTCGCGCTCGCAGCATGCGCGACGCGAACAATTTCGTTGCATTTCGCCGTCCGTCCGGCAACCTTTGCAAAGGTGCGCGGCCCACAGGCCGCCCGCCTTCAGGACTTCACCGGCGGAGCCCATGACCGGCAGCGACATCGCGCGGAGCATCAGCGAGGACGTCAAGGATGCCGCCATCCTGATCGTCGACGACAACGCCTCGAACGTCGACCTGCTGCGCGAGATCCTCAGCCACGACGGCTACCGCAACGTGCATGGGGAGACCGACCCGCGCCGGGTGCCGGACCTCTGCGCCGCCACCCGCTACGACCTGCTGCTGCTCGACATCCGCATGCCGCACATGAGCGGGTTCGAGCTGATGGAGCGGATCAAGGTGATCTATGCCGGCGACCACGTGCCGGTGCTGGTGCTGACCGCGCAGACCGACCAGGAGACGCGCCGCAAGTCGCTGGAACTGGGCGCCAACGACTTCCTCACCAAGCCGTTCATCGCTTGGGAACTGCTGCACCGCGTGCGCAACATGCTGGAGATCCGCACGCTCTACCGCCGCGTCGCCCAGCAGAACCGCGAGTTGGAGGCGCGCGTCGCCGCCCGCACGGCGGAGCTGTCGGCCGCGCTGGCCGCCGCCCGGCAGGCCGACCACGCCAAGCTCGACTTCCTGTCGGTGATGAGCCACGAGCTGCGCACGCCGCTCAACTCCATCATCGGCTTCGCCGAGGTGATGGGCTCCGAATCCCTGGGCAAGCTCGGCCATCCCGACTACCTGGAATACGTCAAGCTGATCGAGGAGAGCGGCACGGTGCTGCTCACCATGGTCAACAAGATCCTCGACTACACGCGCGGCGCCACCGGTTCGATCGAGCTGCAGGAATCGGACGTCCGCCTGCCCTACCTGCTGGAGACCTGCCTCAACCTGGCGGGACCGCGCGCCCAGCCGAAGAACGTCGTCCTGACGCTGGTGCCCTGCACACCGCTGACCCTGCGCGCCGACCACCGGCGGCTGCGCGAGATGCTGCTGAACCTCCTGGACAACGCCATCAAGTTCAACCGCCCGGGCGGCCGCGTAACCGTGCGGGCCGAGCGGCGGCCCGACGGCGTGGTGATCGCCGTCGCCGACGACGGCCCCGGCATCGCGCCCGACTTGGCCGAGCGGATCTTCAACCCCTTCACCCAGGCCGAAAAGGCCCGCATCCGCCAGCACGAGGGCATCGGCCTGGGCCTGCCGATCGTCCGCCGTTTCGCCGAACTGCACGGCGGCCGCGTCGACCTGACCAGCGAGCCCGGCAAGGGCACCACCGTCACCATCCTGCTGCCGCCCGAGCGCGTGCTGACGCCCAGCGCCACACCGTCGCCCTGATCGCCGGCTATTTTGAGCACCCCCTCGTCCCGTGGAGGCCGCATGAAGGCCCTCGCCCCCGATCCCGCGGTGCTGCACGGCATGGAGCTGTTCGCCGGCCTCGACGCCGCGGCGCTGGCGGAGGTGGTGCGGCACGCCCACACCCGGCGCCTGCGCAAGGGCACGCGCGTCTTCGCCCAGAGCGACCCGGCCGACACCTGCCACGCGCTGATCGACGGCCGGGTGAAGATCGTGCAGCAGGGGCCGGACGGCCAGCAACTGGTCATCCGCTTCGTCGGTCCGGGGGAAACCTTCGGCACCGCCGCCGTGGTGGTCGGCACCGGCTATCCCGGCGACGCCGTCGCGGTGTCCGACTGCGTCGAGATCACCTGGTCGAAGGAAATCATGGCCGGCCTGATGGAGCGGCACCCGCCCATCGCCATGAACGCGCTGCGCATCGTCGGCCGCCGCCTGCGCGAGGTGCAGACGCGCCTGCGCGAGGTATCGACCGAGCGGGTGGAGCGCCGCGTCGCCCACGCGCTCCTCCGCCTCGTGCGGCAGGCCGGCCGGCGGGTGGAGGGTGGCGGGGTGGAGATCGCCTTTCCGCTGTCGCGCCAGGATCTGGCCGAGATGACCGGCACCACGCTGCACACCGTCAGCCGCATCGTCAGCGCCTGGGACGGCGAGGGCATCGTCGAGAGCGGCCGCCAGCACCTCGTCATCCGCAAGCCGCACCGCCTCGTCGCCCTGGCGGAGGACCTGCCCGCCCCCAACGCCGACGCCGCCGACGCCGCCACCGACGAGAGCGAAAATCCGCCCGCACCTTTGCGCAAGCGCAAGGACCGCGCGCCGCGGGCCGGCTAACCTGCGCCGCATGGACATGCCGACGCCCCGCGCCCTTCCCGCTGCTGCCCCGGACGCTGACGACATGATCGCCACCGTGCTCGAACGCTGGCCCGCGACGGTGGCGGTGTTCCTGCACCGCCGCATGGCCTGCCCCGGCTGCACCATGGCCCCGTTCATGACGGTGGGCGAGGCCGCCGACTCCTACGGGATCCCACGCGCCGACCTGTTGGCCGAGCTGCGCGCCGCCGCCCGGGGCGACGCCCCGCAGGGCCCCTTCGAGCCGCCGCTGCCGCACAAATAGGAAAACGGCTCTACTGCGACAGGCCGAAGCGCAGGAGCAGGAAGACGAACCCGATGACGCCGACCACGCCGGTCATCAGCTGCCACGTCGTCGGCAGCTGGGACACGCGCCCGTCGAGGCGCGCCATGTCCTCACGGGTCCTGGCCATTTCCGTACGGAACTCGGTGAACTCCGACGCCATGCGCACGAGCATCGGTTCCAGCCGCCCGAGGGTGGCCTTGATCTCGCCGACGTCGGCTTCCAGTCTGGCGACACGCTGTTCCATGCCATGATCATGGGGGCCGTCGCCCCCATCGTCAATGGGTGGCCTTCGATCAACCGCAAACCGCTTGTGTGTGGACATGCATGGCTCTCCGGATGCGTGAAGCCATCATGACGCGCGCCAAAATTGCATACAACTTCATGGTTTTTCGCGCCGACGAAAAACTCGCGCCGACGAAAAGGGGCGGAGGCCTGCCCGGCCCCCGCCCCCTTTCGCTAACGGCGCGCCGTTCAGCGCTGCGCCACCTTCATCTGCGGCGTCCCGTTGACCACTTCCATCGCCGCCATCATGCCGGCGTCCTCGTGGCCCAGGATGTGGCAGTGGTAGACGAAGCTGCCGATCTGCTCGACCGCCTTGAAGTTGACCACGATGTACACGCGGCCGGGGTTCGTCCCGTCGGCGTTGGCCGACGGCGGCAGCGGCAGCGTGTCGTGCCAGACGTCGACCGTGCCGCCGTCTTCCGGCAGGTACACGTTCTTCATGGCGCCGGTCGGATCGACGATCGGCCCGGTCTTCACGCCGACCTTCTTCAGGTCCTCTTCCTTCGCCAGGCGGAACTTCACCTGGTGCATGTGGAAGTTGTGGGGGAAGTTGGTCGCGTTCACCAGCTCCCACACCTCCGACGCGCCGAAGGGCGAGCAGACGTGCCCGTTGCTCGCGTCGAACGGCGTGACGGCGATCTGCTCGTTGACCTTGCCCTTGTAGTCGACGATGCCGGCGCCCAGCGCCAGCGTTCCCGACGCCAGGCCGAAGGTGACCTGCCGGCGCTCTCCGGCCAGCAGGCCGATGCCGACCTTCGGCCGGGTGAAGCACGGCCCGATCCCGATGGTGCTGCCGTCATTGGCGCTGGCGCCGCCCTGGGCCGGCACCGGTGCTGCGGCCATCGCCGTGTGGCCGTGGGCGTGGCCGTCGTGGCGATGGTTGTGCCCGCTGGCGACCGTGGTGCGCGCCGCGGCCTTCTCCTTGGGCGTCGCCGTGGTCGAGGCGAGCACCGGCGGCTTCTGCAACGACAGCCTGGGCGCCGCCGCCTGCGCGACCTGCGCCGGCTCGATGTGCACGGCGGCCAGCGCGATGGCCGGATTGCCGAACAGGTTCGACGTCGTCGCGGGCGTGGTCGGCGTCGCCGGGGTGGTGACCATCACCGGCGTGGACGCCAGCACGAGGTCCTTTGCGGTGTAGGTCCGCGCGCCGTCGTTGCGCACCAGGATCTCGGCGCGCGCGGCCGGCATCATCAGCAGGCTGGTCACGCCCACCGACTCCACGCGCCCGCTCTTGTCGTCCGGCTTGCCGGCGGTGACGCCGTCCACCGTGAGCACGTCGAAGGCCTGCGCGTTGCCCTTGTCGTCGAGGAGCTGGAGGACGAAGGTCTGGTTGGCGCTCATGTTGGCGATGCGCCACAGCTTGTTCCGCCCCGACGGCACGGTCAGGTCCGGATAGCGCTGGCCGTTCACCGTGAACAGCCAGACCTGCGACGGGTCCGCCCCGGTGCAGTAGCCGCCCGGCGCCACCTGCCCGGCCGGGGTCGTGCAGCTGAAGCCCTTCGGCGCGATGACGGCCGGGGCGTTGTCGGCGTTCTCCGGCAGCGTGGCGGTGTTCAGCCGCATCTCGCGCAGGATCAGGTACTCGACGCCGGTGCGGGCGCGCAGCTCCTCGGTCGCCTTCGCGTCCGGCCGCCCGTCCGCGCCCTCGACGATGAGCTGGTCCTTCGGCGCGCCGATGGAGATCAGCCCGGCCATGCCGCCGCCCACCTGCGGCGAGGTCACGCCGTGGATGTGCGGGTGGTACCAGTTGAGGCCGGTCGGGTAGGCGACGTTCTCGGCGCTGTTCGGCTCGAACACCGCCTTGGGGATCACCTTGGGGATGTTGATGCGGTACTGCGCGCCCTGCGGCGGGTTCTGCCCCGGCGCGAAGTCGACGAAGATGTTGTCGCCCAGCCCTTCCGGCGAGCCCAGCGGGCGCGGCGCCACGATCAGGCCGTGCGTGTGCAGGTTGGTGTGGTTCGTCGGCGGCGGCGAGCCCGCCGCGGGCGTCGGCATCAGGTTGTTGAGCTGGAAGTAGATCGTGTTGCCGGCGTCCACCTCCATCACCGGCGGGTGATAGACGTCATTGTAGTTGGTGGTGGAGATGGCATAGCCGCCGGTCAGCTTGCCGCCGGAGTTCGAACCGCCGACGTTGTTCAGCGTCGAGACGGTGCCGTTCAGGGTCAGCGCGATGCTGCCCGGCTCGTTCTCCACGCGCTTGCACTTGTCCGATCCCAGCGGCACGGCGGCGTCGCGGCCCGAGCAGATGGGCGGCGCCACCAGCGGACCCGTCCCAGCGGCGCGATCGGCGGCCAGCGCCGGCCCGGCGGCCAGCAACCCGACGAGCCCGACCGATCCCCACAGCACTGACTTCCAGCGCTCCCCCATGAACATCCTCCATACGTCTGTATATTCGGCAGGCTGCCGCCTGCCGATACAGCGTCATGAAGCAATCATGCTCGCGCTAGTGGAATATTGCCGCGATTTGTAACAAGCGCGGGCGTCAGCCGGCCAGCCGCGCGGCGGCCTGCTGGTGGGCGAGGCGCAGGACGGTGCTGTCCGGCCGCTCAAGCACCTCCTGCTCCAGATGGTGCGCGGCGGCGAGGATGCCGGAGCGGGCGAGGCCCGGCTGCATGCGCGCCGCGATCTCCTTGAAGCGCTGAACCTGCAGCAGCCGTGGGTCGAGGAAAGTGGTGTCGAACATGGCGCTTCCTTTCCTGTGGCTTGCACCACTGAAGCACCGCAACGTTTCAGCCGTGTGTCGGCATTTTAAAACAGATTCGCGTGACTTGATTCAAAACGCCGCACCCTTCCCGTCATGCCAAAGGCGCCTGACGGAAGCCGTCAGGCGCCTTTGAACAAATCCGGCAGGCACTTGCCCCGGCCCTTACTCCCACTCGATCGTGCCGGGCGGCTTCGACGTGATGTCGTAGGTCACCCGGTTGATGCCGCGCACCTCGTTGACGATGCGGTTGGAGACGCGGGCCAGGAACTCGTGCGGGAACGGGTACCAGTCGGCCGTCATGCCGTCGGTCGAGGTGACGGCGCGCAGCGCGCAGGCGTGGTCGTAGGTGCGGCCGTCGCCCATCACGCCCACCGTGCGCACCGGCAGCAGCACCACGAACGCCTGCCAGATGGCGTCGTACAGGCCGGCGTTGCGGATCTCCTCCAGATAGATGGTGTCCGCCTTACGCAGGATCTCCAGCTTCTCCGGCGTGATCTCGCCCGGCACGCGGATGGCAAGGCCCGGGCCGGGGAACGGGTGGCGCTTCACGAAGGCGTCGGGCAGGCCCAGCTCGCGGCCCAGCGCGCGGACCTCGTCCTTGAACAGCTCGCGCAGCGGCTCCACCAGCTTCAGCTTCATGCGCTCCGGCAGGCCGCCCACGTTGTGGTGCGACTTGATGGTCACGCTGGGGCCGCCGGTGAAGGACACGCTCTCGATCACGTCGGGGTAGAGGGTGCCCTGCGCCAGGAACTCGGCCCCGCCCACCTTGTGCGCCTCGGCGTCGAACACCTCGATGAAGGTGGCGCCGATGATCTTGCGCTTCTGCTCGGGGTCGGACACGCCGGCCAGCTTGCCCAGGAACAGGTCGGCGGCGTCGGCGTGGATGAGGGGGATGTTGTAGTGGTCGCGGAACAGCGTCACCACCTCCTCCGACTCGCCGGCGCGCATCAGGCCGGTGTCGACGAAGATGCAGGTCAGCTGGTCGCCGATCGCCTCGTGGATCAGCACCGCCGCCACCGACGAATCCACGCCGCCCGACAGGCCGCAGATCACCTTGCCCTTGCCGACCTGCGCGCGGATGCGCTCGATCGCCTGCTTCTTGAAGGCGGCCATGGTCCAGTCGCCCTTCAGCCCGGCGACCCGGTGCACGAAGTTGGCCAGCAGCTGCGCGCCGTGCGGGGTGTGCACCACCTCCGGGTGGAACTGCACGCCGTAGAACTGGCGGCGGTCGTCGGCCACCACGGCGAACGGCGCGCCCTCGCTCACCGCCACCGGTCGGAAGCCCTCGGGCAGCGCGTTCACGCGGTCGCCGTGGCTCATCCACACCTGCTCGCGCGCACCCGTCTCCCACAGCCCGTCGAACAGGGCGCAGGTCTCCTTCACCTCGATGAAGGCGCGGCCGAACTCGCGGTGGTCGGAGCCGGCGACGTTGCCGCCCAGCTGCTGGCACATGGTCTGCTGGCCATAGCAGATGCCCAGCACCGGCACGCCCATGGCGAACACGCACTCGGGTGCCCGCGGCGCGTTCGCCTCGGTCACCGATGCGGGACCGCCGGACAGGATGATGGCCTTCGGATCGAACGCCTTGATGCGCTCTTCCGTCATGCTGAAGGGGTGGATTTCGCAGTACACGCCGGCCTCGCGGACGCGGCGGGCGATGAGCTGGGTCACCTGCGACCCGAAATCGAGAATGAGGACCCGTTCGGCGGACATCGGCATACTTCCTGGGCGGTGAAGCGTGCTAGATGCCCCTCCCCGCCCGCCGGGTCAAGCGCTTTGCAGGCTCCGGCCGCGATGCGCGGACCTGCGATGCCGGGAAAGCATGAGGAGACGCGGATGAACGCCGATCTATTTATATCATCTGTGTCTATCTGTGTTCATCTGTGTCAAAAACAAACCTCGCCGACAAAGTCACGCAGCAGAATACGGGATCTTTGACACAGATGAACACAGATAAACACAGATGAGAGAGATAGATATATTTTCTCGATCCATGCGCATCCGTGTTTGATCCTCGCGCCCGTCACCGCACCCCGGGGTCGGCCGACATGCGCGCCAGGGGAACCAGGTCCCGCCAGCCGTACGCGATCTCCACAAGGTCGGTGCCGGCGAAGTGGGTCGGGCGCTCGCCGATGCGCTGGCCGCCCAGGCGTTCATAGAACCAGCGCACCGGGTTGTCGCGCAGGCACCAGACGATGGCCGATCGCGTGCCGACCTCCAGCAGCCGCTCCGCCATGGCCGCCATCAGCCGCCGTCCCAGCCCCAGCCCCTTGGCGTCGTCGAGCAGGTAGAGCGTGTAGAACTCCCCCGCATAGCCGTCGAGCCGCGTGCGCTGCGCGCCGTAGCTGCCGAAGCCGACCAGCCCGTTGGGCGAATCGTCGGCCACCACCGTGCCCTGGCCCAGCCGGATCGCCTCGTCGATCAGCATGGCGTACCATTGCCGCTGCAGACGCTCCTCCGACAGGCCCAGCAGGTAGCGCGGCGGCAGCATCGTCGGATAGGTCGAGCGCCAGCTCGCCACGTGCACCTGGGCGATCCGCAGGGCGTCGCCGGGTGCTGCATTGCGGATGATGGTCAAACAGCACCTCCACCCCACGTCAGGCCATAAACCTGATGTGGTGCGGGGACGGGGCATTTCCAGCGGCGCGGCGGGCGACCTCTACTGCGTCGCTCTACTGGGTCGCGCCCACCTGCTTGCGCGGGTCCTGCGACGGGTCGACGTAGTTCAGGTCGAACGGTCCTATGCCGTTGACCTGGATCACCGTCTCGCCGGTGACGATGGCGTAGTGCGGCTGCATGGCCGGCATGTAGGCGAAGCCGCCGGCCGGCAGCGCCTGCACCTTGTCGCGGTCGCCGGCGTGGCCCATGCCGATGCCGAAGGTGCCGGAGATGACCGTCACCGTCTCGCCCTGCGAGTGCCAGTGGGCGGGCACGCGGTAGCCGTCCGGGAACTTCACGCGGATGGCGAAGGGGCCGGGTTCGGCCGGGTTGCCGGCCAGCACCGACCATTGCGCCCCGGCGGGCAGCGCGCGCAACGGCTCCCATTGCAGGGTTTCGCCGGTGTGGACCGCATGCTCGCCGGCCGACCCGGCGAGTGCCGGCGGCACGGTCCCGGCGGCCAGCACGGCCAGGGCCGCCGGCAGGATCATCGTCGCGCGCAGCATGGCACCCTCCCTTTTCGTGGTGATGGCCCAGAGGCTACGCCCGCCGGTCCGCCGCGTCGAACGGGGGAAAGGCGACCGGCCGGCGCGGACGGGTGCGGGCGCGGCGTCACTTGGGTGGGGGATGCCCCTTCAGCTCCGCCAGAACTGCGGCATGAACAGGATCAGCACGGTGAACAGCTCCAGCCGCCCCAGCAGCATGCCGAACGACAGCAGCCACTTGGCACCATCGGGCAGCGTCGAGAAATTGCCGGCCGGCCCGATGATGGTGCCCAGCCCCGGCCCCACGTTGGCCAGCGACGTGACCGCGGCACTGGCGCTGGTGATGAAGTCCAGCCCGAAGGCCATCAGCGCGATGGTCAGCAGGCTGTAGGCCGAAAAGAACAGCGCGAAGAACACGATGACCGAGCCCAGCACGTCGTCGTCCAGCAGGCGGTTGCCGTACTGCCGCGGGAACACGCCGCGCGGGTACAGCAGGCGCAGGAAGTGCGTGCGCAGCAGAACCGCCATGACCTCGAAACGGAAGATCTTCATGCCGCCGGACGTCGACCCGGTGCAGCCGCCGATGAACGTCAGGCCGAAGAACACGCCCACCGCCAGATTGCCCCACAGGCTATAGTCGGTCAGCGCGTATCCCGTGGTGCTGACCACCGACACCACGTTGAACGCCACCAGCCGCAGCGCGTCCGGGAACGCGTAATCGCTGCGCCACGTCAGCCACGCCGACAGCGGCAGGATCACCGCCGCCAGGAACACCAGCAGGGAGCGCACCTGGCTGTCGCGCCACAGGGCGTCGGTCTGCCCGGTCAGCGTGCGCACGTACAGCACGAAGGGCAGGCTGCCGGCCAGCATGAAGAAGGTCACCAGCCAGTGCAGGACCGGGCTGTCGAAATGCCCGATGGAACTGTCGGACGTCGAATAGCCACCGGTCGACACGCTGGTCAGCGCGTGCACCACCGCCTCGAACGGCGTCATGCCGGCCGCCCAGTAGCTCAGCCCGCACACCACGGTCAGCCCGGCATAGACGCCGCCGATGGCCTTGGCGATCTGCTGCGCGCGCGGCAGCACCTTCGCCGACCGGTCGGACGATTCCGTGCGGAACAGCTGCATGCCGCCGACGCGCAGCGCCGGCAGCACGGCGATCGCCACCGCGACGATGCCGATGCCGCCCAGCCACTGGATCAGCGCCCGCCACAGCAGGATTCCCTCCGGCGTCGAATCCAGCCCCACCAGCACCGTCGCCCCGGTGGTGGTCAGCCCCGACATCGTCTCGAAAAACGCGTTGGCGTAGTTCAGCGACAGGTCGGGAAAGTGGCAGAACTGGAACGGCACGGCGGCGAAGGCGGCGGTCGCGCACCAGCTCAGCGGCGTCAGCAGGAACGCCTGGCGCAGCGACAGCCCGCCGCGCATCCGGCAGCGCGTCGCCAACGCCAGCGCGCCGCCGCACGCCCCGGTGAAGCCGGCCGATCCCAGGAACACCTTCCAGTCGGGATTGCCGTAGACCGCGTCCACCCCGGCGGGAATCAGCATCGTCGCCGCCAGCGCCAGCAGCAGGATGGACACGACGAACAGGACCGGCCGGAAATTGGGCATGGCGGGTGGGCAGCCTTGGAAGGGAACGTCGTGGAACGGCCTAGAGGAACAGCGTCGTGGAACGGCCGCAGGTCGGCTCAAGCCCAACCTACGCGAAACGGACCGTCAGAAGAACTCCAGCCCCACGGCGAACATCCGTTCCACCTTCCGCACCAGATTGGCGGTGGCCATGACGATGACGCGGTCGTGCGGCTGGATCTTGGTCTGGCTGTTGGGGATGATCACCTCGTCGCCGCGCACGATGGCGCCGATCAGCATGCCGTGCGGCAGGCCGATCTTGCCCAGCGGCGCGCTGACCAGCCGCGAGGTCTCCAGCGCCTCCGCCTCGACCACCTCGCCGAAGCCCTCGCCGAGGGTGTGCACGGCGGCGACGCGGCCGCGCCGCACGTGGCGCAGGATCGACGACACGGTGACGGCGCCGGGGCTGACCACCACGTTGATTCCCAGCGCGGCGATGATCGGCTCGTAGGAGGATTTGTTCAGCAGCGTGATGGCCCGCTGGCACCCCGCCTGCTTGGCCAGCAGCGAGGCGAAGACGTTAGTCTCGTCGTCGTTGGTCACGGCGACGATGGTCTCGGCGCGGCCGGCGTGCGCCTCCTCCAGCACCTCGCGGTCCAGCCCGTCGCCCTTCAGCACCACCGTGCTGGGCTGGAGCGAGCGGGAGATGAACTCGGCCCGCGCCGCGTTGACCTCCACGATCTTCAGCGAGACGCCGGGCATCTCGTTCTCGACGATCCGCGCCAGATTGAATCCGATGTTGCCGCCGCCGACGATGACCAGCCGGCGCGCCACGCTTTCCCGGTGCCCGGCCATGCCGACGACGGTGTCGATGTCGGCCGTGCGGCTGACGAAATAGATGTCGTCGCCCAGCTTCAGCGTGTCGTTGCCCTTGGGCACGAAGCCGCGCCCGTCGCGGAACACGGCGACCACCACCGCCCTCAGTTCGGGGAACGTCTCGGTCAGCCGGCGCAGTGGCGTGTCCAGCAGGGGCGACCGGCTGGTGCAGTGCACGCCCACCAGATGCACCTTGCCCCCCGCCATCGGCACCATGTCGAAGGCGCCCGGCAGCCGCAGGCGCCGCGCGATGCCGCGGGCCACCTCGATCTCCGGCGAGATGATGACGGAGATCGGCATGTGCTCATGCGCGAAGAGCTGCTTCCACTCCGGCTTCAGGTAGGCGTGCTGCCGGATGCGGGCGATGCGCATCGGCACGCCGAACACCGAATGCGCCACCTGGCAGGCCACCATGTTGACCTCGTCGGAATGGGTGACGGCGATCAGCATGTCGGCATCCGCCGCCCCGGCCTCCGCCAGCACGTCGGGGTGCGAGGCGTGCCCGACCAAGCCGCGCACGTCGTGGCTCTCGTCCATGCGCTGGGCGAGTTCCGTGGCGATGTCGATCACGGTGACGTCGTTGTTCTCGGACGACAGGTGCCGGGCGATGCTGGCGCCGACCTGCCCCGCGCCGCAAATGATGACCTTCATCCGGCCGCCTCCTCCGCCAATCCCGTCCGACGCTCATACCAGCGCAACGCCCAACGAAGAAGGCCGGATCCGCAGGGCACCACCGGATTGACAATATTCCTAAAGACGGCCATGGTGAGTGCGATACTGAGGCGACGTGCGCCTCAGGGTAATTGCTTGGCCGGTCGATGGCCTAATAAAGCCCTTCTCCCCTTGAGGGAGAAGGGTTGGGATGAGGGGTCGTAACCGGCGGCAGCCAGGATAAAGCCTCTGTTTTCCGGCCAGCCGGCCGTAACCACCCTCACCCCAACCGCGACGCCCTTCGGCGTCGCCCCCTCAAGGGAGAGGGGCCTTCAAGCGATTGCCCTGCCGTGCACCCGCCGCCACGGCACGGTGCCCCCGAATGCAACACTTCCCGAAAAGTGTTGCATCCGGTTGCATCCGGTTACATTTCGCCCGGCTCGGCGCCCGCTTCGGCCGGCTCCTCCGCCGCTTCCTCGGCCTTGCGCACCATCACGGCGGCAAAGAAGCCGTCGGTGTCGTGCTGGGCCGGGCTCAGGCGCAGGTAGGGGCCGTCCACCGGGCAGGGGCCGGCGTTCTCCTCGGCCCACACCTCGGCCACCGGCTTCACGGTGAAGTCGGGGTGGGTCTCCAGGAAGGCCTCCACCTGCCGCTCGTTCTCCTCCGGCAGCATGGAGCAGGTGGCGTAGACCAGCCGCCCGCCCGGCTTCACCAGCCGTGCCGCGCTGTCCAGGATGCTCGCCTGCAGCGGCGTCAGCTGCTCCAGGCCGGGGCCAAGCTGGCGCCAGCGGCTGTCCGGGTTGCGGCGCCACGTGCCGGTGCCGGTGCACGGTGCGTCGACCAGCACGCGGTCGAACTTGCGCTTGTGCCGCTTCACCCACGGGTCGCGCTCGCTGGTCAGCGGGTGCGGCTCGATGTTGTGCAGGCCGGCGCGGCGGAAACGCTCGCCGGCGCGCTTCAGGCGCTTTTCCAGCACGTCGCAGGCGACGACGCGGCCCTTGTTGTTCATCAGCGCGGCCAGCGCCAGCGTCTTGCCGCCGGCCCCGGCGCAGAAGTCCACCACCTGATGGCCGGGCTTCGGCGCCGTCGCCACGGCCACCAGTTGGGAGCCCTCGTCCTGGATCTCGACCAGCCCGTTCTTGAAGGCGTCGACGCCGGCCAGCGGCGGCCGGCCCTTGACGCGCAGGCCGAACGGCGACCAGCGCGTCGGCTCCGCCGTGATGCCGGCCTTGGCCAGCGCCGCCTGCGCCTGCTCGCGCGTCGCCTTGATCGGGTTGACGCGCAGGTCCAGCGGCGCGGCGCCCAGCAGCGCCTCCATCTCAGGGGCGAAGCGGTTGCCCAGCGCGCCGCGCATCGGCCCTTCCGCCCACTCCGGGCACTCGACGCGCGCCGTCTCCGGCATGGCCGGGTGGTCCAGCGTGTGGGTGTCCAGCGCGCGGGCCAGCTTCAGCTCGCCGGGGTTCAGCGTGTCGGGCGCGAACTTGCCGCCGCTGAACAGCTCCAGCACCACGGCGGCCGGCTTGCCCTCGCCCAGGATGGCGTTGGCGATGGTCAGTGCGCGCGGCGACGCCTCGTGGCTCTCGCGCTCCAGCCACCAGGCGAGGCGGGCGTGGCGGCGCAGGATGGCGTAGACGGTCTCGGCGACGGCGTTGCGGTCCTTGGAGCCGATGTAGCGCCGGGCGCGGAAGAAGGCGCTCATCACCGCGTCGGCGGGGCGCGGGGTGGCGTCGATCTCGGTCAGCAGGTCGATCACCGCCTGAAGGCGGGCAGCGGGGGTCATAACGGCTCCTATCGGGACGGCGGGGGCGCTACTACGCTCCCCCGGTGGTCGATAACCCGTTTCCGGGCCGCTTGTCATCCCTCACCGGCGTCGAGTCGCCGCAGGGCTGCCCCGGCCACCCTGCAATCGGGTTCCCGCGGCATTCGCCCGACATTCGCGCCTTCGTGCGGTTCTACCCCGAACGATATAGGAATCAAACGGTTGCGTCCGGCCAATGCAACCCGGGCGGCGCGGCGGCTGTGACAACCGCTTCGCGTTCACTTTGCATTATCGAGATTCGTTGACCCTTTTTCGTGCGCTCGCATAAAGATGATGGACGATCCTTTCTGTCGCCTCAGTAGAGGCAAGACGAAGGACGCTTCTTCACAGTTTAGCCGGCAGGGGCCGGAACGGGGTGCGCGATGGCGTTGGCGGGCGTGGGCGGCGTGTGGCGGGTGCTGGCGCGGGTTTCCGGTCTTTTTGCGGTGGCCGCCCTGGCCGGATGCGCGGCGAACGCCCCCTCCGGCGGACCGCAGACCACCTCGGCGTACCTGCGCCCGTCCCTCGATCAGGTCGCCGAGGATTTCCGCGGCCTGACCGGCTGGGTGGAGGACGACCACGCCCCCGCCCTGTCCGCCTTCCAGCGCACCTGCGGCTGGATGCGCAGCCAGCCGGACGAGCGCCAATTGGGCAACGCCGGCCGCGTCGCCAACTGGCGCCCGGCCTGCGACGCGGCCCGCGCCCTGCCTGCCTCCGACACCGAGACCGCCCGCCGCTTCTTCGAGGCGCACTTCACGCCCGTGGCGCTGGGCTCCGGCACCGAGGGGCTGTTCACCGGCTATTACGAGATCGAGCTGAACGGCTCCTGGACGCGCACCGACCGCTTCAACGTGCCGGTCTACCGCGTGCCGCCGCGCCCGAAGAAGGGCTACCCGACCCGTGCCCGCATCGAGGCCGGGGCGCTGCGCGGCAAGGGGTACGAGCTGATGTGGGTGGACGACCCCATCGACGCCTTCTTCCTGGAGATCCAGGGCTCCGGCCGCGTGCGCATGACCGACGGCAGCGTCGTGGGCGTCCACTACGCCGGGCAGAACGGCCACTCCTACTACCCGATCGGCCGCTACCTGATCGACCAGGGCATCGCCACGCCGCAGGACGTGACGCTCCAGCTCATCCGCCGCTGGCTGAAGGAGAACCCGCAGAAGGCGCGGCAGGTGATGAACCTCAACCCGTCCTACGTCTTCTTCAAGCAGCGCGGCGGCGACGTGGGTGCCCGCGGCGCCCTCAACACGCAGCTGGTCCCCGGCCGCAGCCTCGCCGTCGACCCCAGCCACGTGCCGCTGGGCGTGCCCCTGTGGCTGGAGCTGAAGGAGGCCCCCGTCCCCGGCGGCGAGCTGAAGCGCCTCGTGGTGGCGCAGGACACCGGCGGCGCCATCAAGGGGCCGGTGCGCGGCGACCTCTTCTGGGGCCCCGGCAACGACGCCGCCGAGGCGGCGGGCGTCATGAAGGCGCGCGGCCGCTACACCATGCTGGTCCCGCGCGCGGTGCCGTCCACCTTCCACACCGCCCAGCGCCAGCCGTAGCCGATCGTGATCGTCCGTCTGACCGAGGCCGCCGACCCGGCGGCCGCGCTGGCCGCGCTCGAAGAGATCTTCTTCGCCTCCAGCGTCCGCACGTCCTTCGCCTCCGACGCCGAGCGCTCGGCCTTCCTGCGCACCTGGACCGGCTGGTACGTGACCCACGCGCCGCACGACGTGCTGTTCCAGCGCGACGAGGACGGCCGCATCGCCGGCTACCTCACCGGCTGCCGCGACAGCGCCGCGGCGGCGGAGCTGTTCCGCACCATCCCGAAATACGACGCCTTCGCCGACCTTTTTCCCCGTTTCCCGGCGCACCTGCACGTCAACGTCTGCCCGGATCGGCGCGGCACCGGCGTCGGCGCAGCCCTGGTCGAGGCCTTCGCCGCCGACTGCCGGGCCGAGGGGCGGCCGGGCCTGCACGTGGTGACCGGGGCCGGTGCCCGCAACGTGCCCTTCTACACCCGCAACGGCTTCACCGAGGCGGTCCGGCGCGGCCCCCTCCTGTTCCTGGGGAGAGTCCTGTGACCCGCCTTCTCCTGGCGCTGGCGCTGCTGTCGGCCACCCTGCCCGCCCGCGCGGCGGAGCTGAGCTACGTCGCCCGGCACGGCAAGGCGGATTTCCTGACCGCCCACCTCTATCCCGGCGCCGGCATCGTCCTGGCGCCGCAGCACCTGCGCGAGAAGATTGCGGCGCTTACCTTCGACGACGGCCCGGATGCCGCCAACGACCCGGAGATCCTGCGCATCCTGGCCGAGCACAACGCGGTTGCCACCTTCTTCGTGGTCGGCCGCAACGCCACCAGGCACCCGCGCCTGCTGCGCGAGATCGCCGCCGCCGGCCACGAGATCGGCAACCACACCTACGAGCACGTGCGCCTGATCACTCAGGCCCCGCAGCAGCAGGATACAGCGCTGCGCCGGACCAACACGCTGCTGTCGGCGGCCGGCGTGGCGCCGCGCTGGTTCCGTCCGCCTTTCGGCTCCTACGACGAGCACACG
>Ga0196976_1000386_pt1 | contig 28408 bp, 26 predicted proteins | sample S3v_513CmetaG_FD_148644 | JGI IMG/M metagenome (GOLD analysis project Ga0196976, IMG submission 148644) | Soil microbial communities from Anza Borrego desert, Southern California, United States - S3+v_5-13C | ecosystem: Environmental > Terrestrial > Soil > Desert | place: USA: California... | reverse complement strand
GGACCTCCTTCTGCTGGACGATGATCTCCAGCGCCGCGCGCACGCCGACCAGGCGCGGCAGCCGCTGCGTCCCGCCCGCGCCCGGGATGACGCCGAGCTTCGTCTCCGGCAGCCCGAGCTTCGTTTTCGCGTCGTTCGTGGCGATCCGCCAGGTGCACGCGAGCGCCCACTCCAGGCCGCCGCCGAGGCACACCCCGTGGATGGCGACGACGATCGGCTTCGGCCAGGCGGTGACCCGGTCGAAGTGGGCCTGCGCGCCGCGCGCCAGCTTCTCGGCGTCGGCGGCGGTGCGGGCCTGCTGGAAGAGGTCGATCCGCGCCCCCGCGATGAAGCTGTCCCTCTTCCCGCTCGCGAGCACCACGCCGGCGATGGCCGGGTCGCGCTCGAAGCGGGCGAGGTGGGCGGCGAACTCCTCGGCGACGTCCTCGCCGAGCACGTTCAGGCTCTCGCCCGGCACGTCGAGGAGGAGCGTCGCGACCCCGTCGCGGACGTCCACGCGGAAGTTCTTGTTCGGGATCTCGGCGATCGCTGCGGCTTCTGCTGGACTCATCTCATCCTCCGTCCCGTGAACAAGCCCGAGCGCGCGCCCGAGCCCGAGCGATGCTCCGGCGTCACTCCCGCTCCAGCACCATCGCCGCGCCCAGCGCCCCCGCCGCGCACACCGTGAGGAGGGCGTACTGCTTCCTGCGCCGCCCGAGCTCGCGCAGCGTCTGGAGGATCATCCGCGCGCCGGTGGCGGCGAACGGGTGGCCGAGGGCGATCGACCCGCCGTTCACGTTCAGCTTCTCCGGGTCGACCTCGCCGAGCGGCGCCGGCCGGCCGAGCTCCTTCTCGGCGAACGCCTTCGAGCCGAACGCCTGGAGGTTCGAGAGCACCTGGGCCGCGAACGCCTCGTGCATGTCCACGAGGTCCATGTCGGCGAGGCCGAGCCGGGCGCGGTCGAGCGCGCGGGGCGCGGCGTAGGCCGGGCCCTGGAGGAGCTGGTCGTTGGGATCGAGCGCGGCGAAGGCGTAGCTCCGCACGTAGCCGAGCGGCGTCACGCCCAGCGCCTTCGCCTTCTCCTCGCTCATCAGGAGGAGCGCGGCGGCGCCGTCGGTGAGCGGCGAGGCGTTCCCTGCGGTGATGGTCCCGTACTTGCGGTCGAACACCGGCCGGAGCTGCGAGAGGGCCTCGAGCGTGGTGTCCTTGCGGACGACGTTGTCGCGCGCCGAGACCTTCTCGTACCGGGGCGGCACCGCGACGTGCATCACGTCCTCGCCGAACTTGCCGCTCTCCCACGCCGCGGCCGCGCGGTGGTGGCTCGCCATCGCGAAGGCGTCCTGGGCGGCGCGCGGGATGCCGTTCACCTGCGCCATCTTCTCGGCGCTCTGGCCCATGGTGAGGCCGGTGGTCGGCTCGGTGAGCGCGGGCGGCACCGGCGTGAGGTCCTTGAGCCGCAGCCGCGAGACGAGCCGGAACCGCTCCGCGAGCGTCCGCGCCTTCGAGAGCTCCACCAGCGACTGCGCGAGCTTGCGGGTGGCGAAGATGGGCGCGTCCGAGAGCGACTCGGCGCCGCCGACGATGGCGCAGTCGGAGTGGCCGAGCGCGATCTGATCGACGCCGTCGGCGGTGGCCTGGATGGAGGTGGCGCAGGCGCGGGCGACCGTGTGGCCGGGGACGCTCCGCGGGAGCTGGGATCGGAGCACCATCTCCCGGCCGATGAAGGTGACGGTGGTGGACGGGATCACCTGGCCGAAGATGACGGTGTCCACCTCGCGCGGGGCGAGGTGGTTCCGCGCCACGAGCTCGTTCACCACGAGTGCGCCGAGGTCCACGGCCCCGAGATCGCGGAAGTCGGTCCCGGCCTTCACGAAGGGCGTCCGCAGGCCGTCCACGACCGCGGTGCGCCGGCCGGGCGGTGGCGATCCGTTCTGGCTCATCGATGGCTCCCGTTGACTCTCGAATCGGGTGGGCTTCGGTGGAACGAGTAAGGACGTTGCCGCGGAGCGTCAACGGGAAGCCAGGCGCCTCCCCGCCGGGGTCCGGCACGCGCTCGCTCGCTCCGCAGCCCCGCGCCCGCGTGCGGGGGACGCGAGCGACTTCTTGCGTGCCCGGCCGCCGTCGTCCACCATCGTCCCATGAGGCGCTCCCGGCAGCTGAAGCCGCTCTCCAGCGAGCACCACCACGCGCTCCTGGTCGCGTTCCAGCTCAAGCAAGCTCTGGCCGGGCACGCGGAGAGCGCCGGCGCGCCGCGCGAGCTGAGCGGGCTCGTGGCGCTGGTCCGCCGCTTCGACGGCCAGGTGCTCCGCACCCATGTGCGCACCGAGGAGGACGTCCTCGGCACGTACCTCGCGCCCGAGGATCTCCGCAGGCTGCGCCACGAGCACGCGCAGCTCCGCGACCTCGTGGACGCGTCGGGCGCGGGCGACCCGCTCGAGCAGCGCTCCGCGCTGGCCGGGTTCGCCGACCTCCTCGAGCGGCACGTGCGCTGGGAGGAGCGGGAGCTCTTCCCGTACGCCGAGGGCCACGTCGACGCCGACACGCTCGCGACGATCGGCGGCGAGCTGGAGCGCCGGCTCGTGCTGGCGCGGACCGAGGCGCGGAAGACGATTCCGCGTCCCTCGTGAGCATCCGGTCCCGATCGGCGCGCAGGGGCCTCGGGCGTCGGGCCTCGGGCCTCAGGCTGGGATCGCTCCCGTGCAGCGCCTGAGGCCTGAAGCCTGAGGCCTGAAGCCCCTTCGCCGTTCACTCTTCCGCTCCTCCCGCTCCTCCGCCGCTCCGCGCCACGTCCTCGCTCTTCACGCGCGACGGGTCCATGCCCTCGGCGCGTTTCGTCATCTGCGCGAACAGCTCGTCGTACGGCGGCGCCTTGCCCTTCATGAACCGGAGGGGGTTCACCCGCGCGACGACGAAGTTCTTGAGGTACGGAGAGTCGAACCCCTTCTCCTTGAGCCGGGCCACCGCCGCGGCGACGGCGTCGTCGAAGGCGAGCACCACGCGCGCCCGGCGCTGCCGCTCCTCGACGTTCGCGGAGAGCTTCCCCTCGAGCCAGCCGTCCACCTTGCGCAGGATGGGCGCGTACACGCTCCCGGAGAGCCGACCGCGCTCCTCGTAGGCGAAGCCGAGCGTGACGAGCGCCGGCTCCTCGAACTCGAGGGCGAGCTCCTCCTCCTTCGGATCCGTCGCGCCCGCGAGGTCGCGGTACATCCGGACCACCTCGAGCGCCTTCTCGCGGAGGTTGTGCGCCTTCTCGATGTTGAGGGCGAGGATCTGGTACGCGACGGCCTTCTCCGGCACGAGCAGGGCGAGCACGCTCTTCGCGCCGAGCTCCTTGAGCGCGGTGAGCCGGTGGCCGCCGTTGGGCGTCAGGTACTGGTCGCCCTCGCGGACCGCGATGATCGGGTCGAGGTAGCGCCGCGTCTTGTCCATCGCGAGCGTGAGCTTCCGGACGTGCGGATCGGAGACGTCCCGCTGGAACGGCGTCCGCTCGACCTTGTCCACCGGGAGCGCGGTGAACAGCAGCGCGTGCCCGCCCAGGGGCTCCCGGTACGCCGCGAGCACCGCTCCGCCGTCCGCCTCCACCGCGTCGGCCAACGCCGCGAGCTCGGGCGGGCGCTCGGCGACGACCAGCTCGCGCGGGCCGAGCTCGGTGGGCTTCAGCTTCACGCCCTTCCGGGCGCGGGGACGGCCGCTCTTCGTGACGGGGCGCTTCTTCTGGGCCATGGGCGGATGGTACCCCGCGTGCGTCGTTTGCTCCTTGCCCCGGGCGGGGTCGGACCGCAATATCCCGGCCCGTGATCCAGGTCCAGGGCCTCGCGAAGCACTACCGCGTCCACCGCCGTCCGCCGGGGCTCGCCGCCGCGGTGCGGTCGCTCTTCCGCCGGCAGTATCAGACCGTCCGGGCGGTGGATGGGATCGACTTCTCGGTGGGTGAAGGAGAGCGGGTCGGCTTCCTCGGCCCGAACGGCGCCGGGAAGACGACCACGCTGAAGATGCTCTCGGGCCTGCTCCACCCCACCGCCGGCGCGGTCACCGTCGGCGGGCGCATCCCGCGGCGCCGCGAGCCGGAGTTCCTGAAGCAGATCACGCTCGTCATGGGCCAGAAGCAGCAGCTCCTCTGGGACCTGCCGCCGTCCGAGACCTTCGCCCTCAACCGCGCCGTCTACGATCTCCCGCGGGCCCGGTTCGAGCGGACGGTCCGGGATCTCTCCGACCTGCTCGAGCTCGGCGACCTCGTGGACAAGCCGGCGCGCCAGCTCTCGCTGGGCGAGCGGATGAAGTGCGAGCTCGCGGCGGCGCTGCTCCACGAGCCGCGCGTGCTGTTCCTCGACGAGCCGACCATCGGCCTCGACGTCTCCATGCAGGCGACCGTCCGCCGGTTCGTGAAGGAGTACAACGAGCGGACCGGCGCGACCGTCCTCCTCACGAGCCACTACATGGAGGACGTGCTCCAGCTCTGCCCGCGGGTCATCGTCATCGACCACGGCCGGCTCGTGTACGACGGCGACCTCCGCGCGCTCGCCCTGCGCGTGCGGCCCGACAAGCGGATCCGCATCCGGCGCGCCGGCGGAAACGGCGCGCCCTTTGCGGCCGAGCTCGCGCGGTACGGGAACGTCGTCGCCGCCGAGGCCGACGAGGCGACGCTCCAGGTGCCCGCCGAGGAGGTGTCACCGGCGGTCGCCCGGCTGCTCGCCGCGTTCCCCATCGCCGACCTGACGGTCGAAGACCCGCCGCTCGAGGAGGTCTTCGCCGAGCTGTTCCGCGCCGGGCGCGTCGTCGCGGCGGAGGGTGCGTAGCCGCGCCTCGGCAGGTCATGGCCGCGGGGCGTGCCTCACCCGTCCCCAAGAGAGCGCCTTCGCGCCGCGGTCGCGGCCGCGCAAGATCACTCGCGGTGCGCCGCGGGGGGAGCGGCGCGGAGGCCGCGATGTCCGCCTGGAAGCAGATCGGCTGCGCCGTGGACTTCTCCGCGCACTCCTGGGCGGCGCTCCAGCGCGCCGCGGAGCTCGCCCGCCGGCTCGGGGCGCAGCTCACCCTCGTTCACGTGATCCCGCCGGGCGAGCAGGGCGTCCGCTCGCAGGCGGAGCGCGCGCTGGGGATGGCGGAGGAGCGGGTCCTCGGCCGGCTCGACGAATGGCGCGCCGCCGCCGAGCGCATCGCGGGAGGGCCTGCGCAGGCGCAGCTCCTCGTCGGCAGCCCCGCCGCGGAGCTCACGCGGTTCGGCGCCCGCGGCATCGACCTGCTCGTCGTCGGCACGCGCGGCCCCACCGGCCTCGGCCGGCTCCTGCTCGGCTCCGTCGCCGAGCGCGTCGCCCGCGACGCCCCCTGCCCGGTGATGGTGGTCCACGAGCGCGAGGAACCCGCGGCGAACGGGCTGCAGCCGGGATAGGCTACGCCTCCACCGCCGGAGGCCCCCGTGTACTTCGCCCTCTTCTACGAGTACGTGCCGGACATGCTGGAGCGCCGTGTGGCGCACCGCGACGCCCACCTCGCCCTCGTGCGCAAGCTCCACGCGGAGGGGCGCATCGCGCTCGCGGGCGCGTTCGCGCCGGTGGACGGCGCGCTGATCGTCATCCGCGCCGACACGCCGGCCCAGGTCGAGGCGTTCGTGAAGGAAGACCCCTACGTGCAGCACGGGCTCGTCACGCGCTGGCGGATCCGCGAGTGGAGCGTGGTGGTGGGCGGCTAGACCGGCCCGGCCCGCTCGCCCCGCTTGCTTCCGCCGCCCGGCTGGCTTACGAAGTGGGCCCCCGACGCACACAGGAGGAAGCCATGCGCCGCTCGCGCTTCGCCCTCTCCCTCGCCGCCGGTCTGGCCCTCGCGGCCGCCGCGCTCCCGGCCCGCGCGGCCGACCCCAAGGTCCTCAAGATCGGCGCGTGCCTGAGCCTCACCGGCCCCGCCGCCGTGTACGGCGCGCAGCAGAAGGCGGGCCTCCTCGCTGCGGTCGAGGAGCTCAACCGGCAGCAGTACGTCCCCGGGGTGAAGCTCGAGGTGGTGATCGAGGACGACGCCTCGACCAAGGAGCAGGGGATCGCGGTGTACCAGCGGCTCATCGCGCGCGAGAAGGTCGCCGCCATCATCGGCCCCACGCTCTCCAACACCGCCACCGCCGCGAACCCGCTCGCGCAGGCGGCCAAGGTGCCGGTGGTCGCGATCTCCAACACCGCGCCCCGCGGCATCACCGACATCGGCGACTTCATCTGGCGCGTCTCGCTCACCGAGGGGCAGGTGATCCCGGGAGCCCTGAAGCGCGCGCAGGCGAAGCTCGGGTTCAAGAGCGCCGGCCTCCTGTACGGCAACGACGACGCGTTCACGAAGGCGGGCTACGACGTGATGCGGTCCGCGCTCGACGGCATGGGGGTGAAGATCGCCGGCACCCAGACGTTCGCCAAGCCCGATCGCGACTTCAACGCCCAGCTCACCGCGCTCCTCGCGCAGAAGCCGGACATCCTCGTCGTCTCGGCGCTCGTCGAGAACGCCGCCGGCATCGTCGCGCAGGCGCGGCAGCTCGGCTGGAAGGGGCCGATCCTCGGCGGCAACGGGTTCAACAGCGCGGCGCTCGTGAAGAACGCGGGCCCGGCGGCCGAGGGCGTGCTCGTGGGCACCTCCTGGAACCGCGTCAGCGCGGAGCCCGCGAACCAGGCCTTCCTGAAGCTGATGGCCGGGCGCGGGCACGAGCCCGATCAGTTCTGCGCCCAGGCGTACACGGGCGTGCTGGCCATCGCCCACGCGGCGAAGCTCGCGGGCGGGAAGACCGGCCGCGAGGACGTGAAGGGCGCCTTCTCGAAGGTGACGGACCTCGAGACGCCGCTCGGGAAGTTCTCGTTCCTCGAGAGCCGCGACGGCAGCCACGAGCCGGCGCTGCAGCAGGTCCGGAACGGCAAGTTCGAGATCGCGCAGTAGGCGTGCGCCCGTGAGCATCCAGCAGCTCGTCAACGGGCTCTTCGTCGGGAGCATGTACGCCGTGTTCGCGCTCGGCTACACGCTCGTGTTCGGCGTCCTCGACATCCTGAACCTCGCCCACGCGGCGGTGTTCATGGCCGCGTCGTTCGTCGCGTTGACCCTCGTCGAGGCGCTCGGCCTGTCGATCCTCGCGGCGCTGCCGATCGCGATGGTAGCGGCCGGCCTCCTCGGCCTCGTCCTCGAGCGGATCGCCTTCCGGCCCCTCCGCGCGCGCGCCGACTCCAACATCGCCGGCCTCATCAGCTCGCTCGCGATGGCGACGATCCTCGGCGCGATCGCCCACGAGCTCTGGGGGCCCAACGTGACGCGGTTCCCGTTCGACACGCTCCCGAACGCGACCGAGCGGCTCGGCGGGATCGTCTCGCGGATGCAGCTCACGGTCATCGCGGTGGCGCTCGTGCTGGTGCTCGCCCTCACCTGGCTGGTGCAGCGCACTCGGCTCGGGCGCGAGCTGCGGGCCGTCGCCGAGAGCCCCCGCGCGGCGCAGGTGGTCGGCGTGAACGTCGATCGGGCGATCGCCGCGTCGTTCTTCATCTCCTCGGCGCTCGGCGGCGCGGCAGGCATCCTCTACGGCCTCGCCTACGACGTGCACGTCGAGATGGGCCGCAGCGTCGAGCTCAAGGGCCTCGCGGTCATCATCGTCGGCGGCATGGGCTCGATGCCGGGGGCGGTGATCGCCGGGATCGCGCTCGGGGTGATCGAGACGCTGGTGGTCGCGCAGCTCGGCGGGTCCTTCCGCGACGTGGTCTCGTTCGCCGGGCTCTTCCTCATCCTCGTCCTGCGGCCACACGGCCTGCTCGGCGCGGCCGCGACGCGGGAGGCCTGACGTGGAGGCCCTGGCGACGTTCTACGAGACGTACCAGAGCACGATCGCCTACGTCGGCCTGAACGCGCTCCTCGCGCTCTCCGTGTACACCACCCTCTCGTGCGGGCAGCTCGCGCTGGGCGGCGCCGGGTTCGCCGCGATCGGCGCGTACGCCTCGGCGCTCCTCACGCTGCGCGCCGGGTGGCCGTTCCCGGCCGTGCTGCTCGCCGCCGTCGTGCTGCCGGCGCTCGTCGCGGTGCCGCTCGGGCTGCCGGTGCTCCGGCTCCGGGGGGTGTTCCTCGCCATCGCCACCATCGCGTTCGGCGAGGTGGTCCGGCTGGGGATCGTGAACTGGGACTACGTGAGCGGGGCCGAGGGGCTGGTCGGCATCCCGCAGAAGACCGGCGTCTGGATGATCTACCTCGCGCTCGCGCTCGCGCTGTTCGTGCTCGGGCGGCTGCGCGGGTCGCGGTGGGGCCTCGCCCTCGAGGCGATCCGCGAGGACGAGCCCGCGGCGCGGACCATGGGGATCCCGGTGGCGCGCTACAAGCTGGCGATGCTGGTCGCGGGCGCGGCGCTCGCCGGGCTCGCCGGCGCGCTCGAGGCGCACTTCACCTTCATGGTGGCGCCGAGCGGCTTCGGGTTCGAGAAGGTCGTGCACATGCTGGTCTTCGCGGTCGTCGGCGGCTCGCTCGTGCACTGGGGGCCGGTGCTCGGCGCCGCGCTCCTCACGCTGCTGCCGGAGATCCTCCGCGAGGTGGCGCCGCGCGTCGGCCTCGAGCCCGGGCCGCTCCGCCAGCTCGTGAACGGGGTCGTGCTCCTCCTCGTCATCCTCTTCCTGCCGCGCGGGCTCGCCTCGCTGCCGCTGCGCGGGCGGGCGCGGCGCGCGCGATGGGTGGAGTCATGAACCCCGGTCCCCCCGGGCGGAGCAGCGGCGAAGCGGCCGCGGAGTCGAACGGCGCCGTCCTCCGCCTCGAGGACGTGCACCGGTCCTTCGGCGGGGTCCGGGCCGTGGCCGGCGCGACCTTCGCCGTCGCGGCGGGCGAGGTGCACGGGCTCATCGGACCGAACGGCGCGGGCAAGACGACGCTCCTGAACCTCGTCTCCGGGTTCCTCGCGCCGGGCGCGGGGCGGATCCTCCTCGGCGCGCGCGACGCCGGCGGGCTCCCGCCGCACGAGGTGGCCGCGCTGGGCGTCTCGCGGACGTTCCAGAACATCCGGCTCTTCCCCGATCTCTCGGCGCGGGACAACGTCGTCGTCGGCCAGCACCTCCGGCGGCGGGCCTCGTTCGCGGCGCGGCTGCTCTTCCTGCCGGGCGCGCGAAACGAGGAGCGCGCCGCGCAGGAGGAGGCGGAGCGGCTGCTCGCCCGCGTCGGGCTCGAGGACCGCGCCCGCGCGCACGCGCGCCACCTCTCGTACGGCGAGCAGCGGCGCGTGGAGATCGCCCGCGCCCTCGCCTCCGCGCCGCGCCTCCTCCTCCTCGACGAGCCGACCGCGGGAATGAACCCGGTGGAGGTCGAGGCGGTGGCCCGCCTCATCCGGCAGGTGGCGGCCGCGGGCACGTCGGTCCTGCTCGTCGAGCACAACGTGCGGCTGGTGATGGAGGTCTGCGACCGGCTCACGGTCCTCCACTTCGGCAAGGTGATCGCGGACGGCGCGCCCGCCGCGGTGGCGCGCGACCCCGCGGTGATCGCCGCGTACCTGGGAGACGCCGCGTGAGCGCCGGAGCCGCGGCGCCGCTGCTCGAGGTCCGGGACCTCCACGTCGCGTACGGGCACGTCCACGCGGTGCGCGGCGTCTCGCTCCGCGTCGCCGAGGGGCAGGTGGCGGCGCTCATCGGCCCGAACGGCGCGGGCAAGACGTCGATCCTCTCCGCGATCGCCGGCCTCGTGCGCCCGCACGGCGGCGCGGTGCGGCTGGACGGGGCGAACGTGACCGGGCTCCCGCCGCACCGGACGGTCGAGGCGGGCCTCGCGCTCGTGCCCGAGGGCCGGGCGATCCTCGGCCGGATGACCATCGAGGAGAACCTCGTGCTGGCCGGCGAGAAGCGGCAGCCCCGCGCCGAGCTCGCCGCCGCGATCGAGGAGCAGTACCGGCGCTTCCCCGTCCTGGGCGAGCGGCGCCACGCGGCCGCGGGCTCGCTCTCCGGCGGCGAGCAGCAGATGCTCGCCGTCGCGCGGGCGCTCCTCATGAAGCCGCGCGTGCTCCTCCTCGACGAGCCGTCGATGGGCCTCTCGCCGCTCCTGGTGAAGCAGGTGTTCGGGATGATCGAGGCGATCCACCGCGAGGGCGCGACGATCCTGCTGGTCGAGCAGAACGCCCGGCTCGCGCTCTCGATCTCGCACCAGGCCTACGTGCTCGAGCACGGGCGGCTCGTGCTGGAGGGGGCGTCCGCGGAGCTCGCGAACGACCCGCGGGTGCAGGCGGCGTATCTGGGCGGTCGGGGGTGAACGCGCAGCTCGCGCAATCCGCCGCGAAGGATGGGAGCTCGCGTCCGTCGGCAGCACCCGCTCACGTTCATGTTCGCTGCGGTGACCCCGCGGCCCCGCTCGCGCCGCGCCGGTCGTACTTCGACCGGGGCCCGGGTCAGGTTCTCGATCGCCTGGCCCTCGAGGGCACCGTCGGCGGCGGAGGCGGCTCAACCTCGTCGCGGGGGGCGGGGCGGCCGTCGCGCTGAACGACTCCCGTGAGGTCCCCGACACCTGCGAGGCAGGCACGTGCCAGACCCGGATCCAGGCAGGCGCCGCCGGCCCCTGGCTCAACCTGCAGGCGGGATGGGCCTTCTGATTCGCGCCTGCTGCGCGGCCGCCACGCTCAGGGCGAACGGTTCGGAGGAACACCGCGCTCGGCGAGCCTCCCCTACTCCCCCGCCGCCGCCGCGATCCCCGTCGTCCCCCGCACCACGACGCGGCGGAAGTCCCAGAACCTCCCCCCGCCAGGCGCGGCCTCCTCCGAGAAGAGCGACAGGTGCAGCACGCGCCCCAGCATCGGCCGCCCATCGGTCACGCTGTGCGTGTCGTAGATCGGCACCGTCCGGTGGAGCGCGGCGGGGTCGATGCTGAGCGTGAAGGCGCCGCCGGCGACCGGGACGTCCCCCTGCGCGAGCACCGCGCCGGGCATGATGAGCGCGTACCGCACGCGCGCGGCGGTCGAGCGGCCGTGCACGACGAGGGGCCCCGTCGCCGGGAAGCTCCACTGGTTGGCCATGTCCAGCTCGAGCCCGGTCGCGCCGGCGGGGCGCGGCTCCGTGTACACGTAGAACTCGCCGCCGGAGTCGGGCAGGCCGGGCATGCGCCCCGCGTGGCCGTTCCAGGTGGCGGTGAGCTGGTACCGGTAAATCCCGGGTTCGCTGAGCGTGTACGCGGTCGGGCCGGCGAACGAGCCGCCCGCGTCGGCGGTGCCGTCCACCGTCTCCGTGTGGCCATCCGGGAACGTGAGCACGAGGTGGATGGCGGCGGGGACCTGGGGGTCCACCTGGATCGCCGGCCGCCACGACGCGCCCGCGGGGAGCGCCATGCCCGGCCGGTAGCCGGTGAGGAAGAACCGCGCCCGCGTGCCCGTCGGGCCGATGAGGTCCTCGGAGCCGGGCGCGACGATCCGGTTGTCGTTGGTGCCGCGCGGGAGGATCGCGGCCGAGGCGAGATAGCCCGCGTACTGGGGCGCCTGCCCCTGGGGCCGCTTCACCACGCCGCCGATGAGCCGGTAGAGATCACCCGGGAGGTCGCCGTTCGAGCTGGCCGCGATCTGCCCGCCGAAGTAGTTGGGGCTCGTGGACCAGTACGGCGCGCGGACGTTGCTCTCGCCGACGAGGAACCGCGGCATGAAGCCGGGGCGCGCGGCCGACGCGTAGTAGTACTCCCGGTCCGTGATGTACTCGGGGAAGAGGTGGGGCGAGAGGCCGTTCGAGGTGCGGATGGACAGGTTCGTCCGCCCGATGTCCTCGAGCGTCCAGCTCCAGGCCATGTCCTCGCCCGCCGGCGCCGCGACCAGCACCGGCTCGATCTTGTTCGCGCCCCCGTAGTCCGCGGCGATGAGGAGCACGTCGCCCTGGTGATAGGGGTACGCGATGTGCTCGAGCCGCCGCGACGCGCCGTACTCCCCGCCGTCCCGCCCCTCGCGCCCGGTCGCGCCGCGGTCCACCCAGGCGTTGCCCACGCGGAGCTTCTTCCCGTGGGCCTCGATGGGCGACGGCACGGGGTAGACCACGCCCGCGTGGCGCATCGTGCTCACCCACAGGTGCCCCTCCGCATCCCACGCCCGGGCGAGCACGTGCGCCGCGTACTCGCCCGGCGCGTCGAGCGGGAGCTGCACCATCCCCTGCGCCGCGCCGAAGACGCCGCCGCGCGTCGCCTTCCCGGAGCACGTGATGGAGCGGGCCTGCGCCGGGTCCGAGTCGGGGTAGAGCGTGGCCCTCATCTCCACGTCCGCCGGCAGCGGTGGGTTGAAGGCCATGTCGCGGCCGTAGCGGTAGCCCACCGGGTACGCGTTGCCCTGGAACGTCGCGGTCGCGAGCGTCATCCGCTTCGCGATCCAGAACCGGTACGTCCCGCCCCCCTCGTAGCGGCGGCCGCTCTTGTCGGCGATCCAGCCCGTGAGCCGCACCGTGTACTGACCGTACGCGGGCGGACGCCACTCGGTGAACGCCGGGTTGCGGGTGGTCGGCCCGCCGTGGTCCGCCGCGCCGACGATCGGCGCCGGCGGGACCGTCGTCGTGGTCCCGTCGGGCGCGGTGATCTCCAGGCTCAGCTCACCGCGGGTGAAATCCCACTCGAGGTTCTGGTACGGGTCGATCGAGTCGGCCGGGAGCGTCGGCTCGAGCGAGTAGGTCTGCGTCCAGCGCCCGTCGCCGCCGTAGCGCGGGAGGATCACGTCGTCCTGGATGAGGTTGCGCGAGGAGAGGTTGAACCGGCCCCTGTCCTCGTCGGCGACGACGCCCCGGTAGCCGTTCGAGTTGTACCGGCCGAGCAGCACCCACGGCACGCGCGCCCGGATCGCGGTCGCGTCCACCGCGCGCCCGTGCACGTCCATGCCGCTCGCCGGGAACACGCGCGAGTAGACGTACGAGCCGCGGCTCGGACGGAACGGCCGGGTCCCGATGTTGCCGCCGTAGAGATCCACGATCCGGTTCCCGGAGCGGACGCCGAAGTCGAACCGGAGGCGGTAGAGCCCCGGCGGCATGTCGGCGGGGATCGTCACCGGGACGTCGAACTCGAGCGGCCAGGAGCTGAACGGCCGCTCGACCAGGACGTCCACCGGCGTCTTGAACGCGTACCCGAAGCGATCCGTGACCGGCCCCTGCACGCCGCCCTCGATCGGCAGCCCCGTGGGCGTGAGGAGCGTGGACATGTTCTCGTCCGACGGGAGGCGGAGCCAGCCGTCCGCGTCGAAGGTCCGCTCCGCGGTCACGAGCACCACGAGCCGGTCCGCCGAGAGCCCCCGGGCCTTCAGCACGCTCGCGAGGCGCGCGGGCGGGCTCAGGCGCGCCTTCACCGTCAGCGACTGCCCCGGCGTCCAGGCCGCCGGCTCGACCTGGACCGTCGCGCTCCAGTCGCCGGGGGTGCGCTCGGTGGTGGCGGGGCAGCCGCCGAGGAGCAGGCAAGCCAGGGCCGCGGTCCAGCGCAATCGCGTCGGGATCACGCGATCGTTCTACCACGCACGCACGCGTCGCGTGGACCGGCGCGGCGTGCCCCGGGGCTCCGCGCCGCGCACATTGCCGCACTGCGGGTGACTTGTGCGGCCGCCCTCGTTGTTGCACAGCTTTGGCTCCGCTTCGCGGCCGGACCGGAGGACACACCATGCGCTCGACCCACGCGGCCTTCGTCCTCGGCGCCTTCGCGCTCACCTTCCTCGCCGCGCCGGCCGCGCGCGCGGCGCCGCCCGACCTCCGCGGCTTCGAGATCGGCGCCGACCTCGGCGTGGGCTGGGTCCGGTCGAGCGCGAGCCAGAACGGCATCACCCAGGCCGTGAACGGGCTCGGGGCCGCGTACGCGCTGAGCGTGTCGTACGGCGATCGCCCGGGCCTCATGCTCGGGCTCGAGTCCTGGGGCACCGCCGTGTACGGCCCCGACCTCGAGACCGTGGCGCCCGCGAGCGGGAGCGGCCTCGGGTTCCACGCCTGGGGGTTCGGGCCGCGGGTCCGCTGGATGTCCCCCGCCGGCGTCTTCGTCGCGGCCACGCCGTCGGTGACGCGCGTCTCGCTCTCCGACAACGACCAGGCCGGCTTCGACTGGCAGTGGGGGTTCGGGCTGCGCCTCGCCGCCGGGAAGGTGTGGCTCGCCGGCGAGCGGTGGACGCTCGGCGTCGCCGGCGCCGGGCAGCTCTCGTTCAACCAGCAGGCGGAGCCCGCGAGCCCGCGGTGGCGGAACCTGGGGCTCGGGGTGGTGATGACGGCCGGGTGGCGCTGAGGCGCGCGGCCGCCCGGCGCACGGCCGCTCGCGAAGGGCTGGTGCCTCGTCCACGGCGCGGCGCCGCTGCCGCGCGTCGTCATCGCGCCGCTGGAGCTACGCCGGGGCGTGGTTCTCGGGTACGCTGCACTCCAGTCGCCCGCAGCCCGACCCGGCGAGGAGCTGATGCCGAACGAACCACAGATCCGCGCCCGCCAGCTCCTCTCGATCCTGGAGCACGTGGACAAGCTGCCCGCGCAGGCGCGCGAGGCCGTGCGCGCCGCGATCGACCCGGCGGTCCTCGCGCAGGTCGAGGCCTCCACCGGCGCGGAGTGGCTCCCGTTCTCGTGGGACGTCGAGCTCACGCACGCCGTCGCGGGCGCGCTCGGAACGGACGGAACGCACCGGTTCTTCCAGGAGCAGCAGCTCGCCTCGTGGCAGGGGCCCCTGCTCAAGGCGCTCGTGGACAGCGCCACCGCGCTGTTCGGCCTCGATCCCGGCTCATGGGCGCGCTGGATCCCGCGCGGCTGGAACGTGGTCTTCCGCAACTGCGGCGGCTGGGAGGTCGAGCGGAGCGGCCCGGGCGAGGTGGACCTCGCGCTGATCGCGCCGCCCGCGCGCGCGCTCGACGACGAGGTGTGGCTCCGCTCGCTCGCGAGCAGCTTCTCGAGCTTCCTCGTCGTCGCGAAGACCGAGGGCGAGTTCGCGCTCGACCACGTGGACCGGGCGCGCGGCGCCGCGTGCTACCGGCTCCGCTGGCGCGCGCGGTGAGCGCCCTCGCCGCCGAGCGATCCGGGCGCGCCCCAGCTCACGCCGCCCCGGGCCGGAGCCGCGGCGGGCTCGCGACCGCGACCCGGAGCTGGCGCGGCTCGGGATCGAGCAGCATCCACGGCGCCCTCCGCTCCTCGGGCCCGGCCTCGCCGCGCGCGAGCCGGACGACCGGGGCCGACCAGCCCTTCTTGCCGCGCGGCACGAGCGCGAGCGGCGCGTCGGAGGGGCGCATGAGCGAGAACCCCATCCGCTCGTAGAACGCCTGGCAGCGCGGGTTCTCCGCCTGGAGCGCGACCCGGCCGCGTGCGCCCCCGGCCCGGGCGAGCGCGCTCGCCGCGCCGACCAGCGCGCGGGCGGCGCCGCGGACCGCGCGCGCCTCGGGCGGATCGTCCGGGCCGAGGAGGTTCCACGGCGCCGAGACCAGGAGCTCCACGAACGCCGCGCGGCGGCACAGGAAGATCGTCGCCACCGCCTGGACCTCGCCGCGGTGGACGGCGGCGCGGACCAGCCGCTCCGTCGAGGCGCCCTCGCCCTCCTCCTGGCCTTCGAGCACGGCGAGCAGCTCGCCGCCCACGCGGCGCCAGTCGAGGAGGCGCGCGCGCGTCGGAGGGCTCACGCCCCGCGAGAGCAGGGAACGGGCGATCCAGTCCCAGCGCCGCAGGAGGGCGCGGAGGTCGGGGTCGCCGGGGTCGAGGGGGAGGATCCGGAAGCTCGCCGCACGCTGGGGGCGAGCGCTTCGTTCGAGTGGGTCGTCGGACGGCATGAGGTGCTCCTGGGCGAAAACGAGAGCACCGGGCCGCGCCGCCGTAAACGGGTCACGGAAACGGCCGCGCGGAGGCGGGGTTGCGCCTGCGCGGATCCGGTTGGGTCTCCCGGCGCGGAGCTGCGCTGCGGTCGCCGGCCGCGCCCCCAGGGAAGAACTTGCCTGCCGCTCACCAGGCGACGTACGGCCCCTCGCCCAGCGCCGAGCGCGCGCCGTCGAGCCCGACCGCCACGCGGCGGCCGAGGAAGAACGGCAGCCCCCAGTCGAACCCCGAGCCGACGATCGCGCCGCCCGCGAGCCCGGGCAGGACGCGGTTGCCGGAGCCGACGAGCGCGCGGAAGTCGCCGACCTCGAACGAGACGTCCTCGCTCGGCCCGCCGCCGAACCCGGTGTTGATCGCCGTGAGCGCGACGAAGCCGTCGGGGCAGTACCAGTGGGACACCGGGGCCGGGCAGGCCGGGATCGGGCGCGCCTCGGGCGCCGGGAAGAAGAGGCCGTTCGACCCGGTGTCGAGGAAGGAGCCGGGGAGCGCGCGCCCCTCGAGCGTGGTGGTGAACGTCGCCGTGCGGCGGTCGAGCGGGAGCGCCGTCGCCCCTTCCACGGCGTTGTTGGGACGCGTCCCGATCCCGAGCAGCACGCGCCCCTCCACCGACGGCGCCCCCGCCGCGCCGACGGCGGGCAGCTCGACCACGACGCCGTTGTTGTCGCCCGGCAGGTGCGCCACGGGGTTCTGCACCTGGTCCTCCTCCGGGACGGCAGTGCCCTCGCACGTGCCGCCGTCGCAGGCGAAGTAGAGGCCGTTGTCGGCGATCGCGGCGCACGGCGCGCCACACTCCTCGCGGAACACGCCGACGCCCAGGATGCCGTTGAAGCCGGCCTCCTCCGGGGAGGTCTCCGGCTCGGGACAGCTCCCGGGCGGCGGACCGAAGGTCGCGTCGATCACCTGGATCGGCACCCGCACCGCAGGCTCGCCGCCGAGGACCACGTCGGCGAGCTGCACCGGGCCCCAGTCCGCCGAGAGATCGGCGAACCGCGTGCAGCTCGCGAGCGCACCGCCCCCGGGCGCCGGGAGCTGCTCGAGCGCGAGGCCCTCGAGCGGCTGGCGAAAGAGGCGCAAGCCGAAGCTGCCGGTGTCGAGGAGGACGCGATCGATCGTCCGGCAGTCGTCCGTCCCCGGCGCGCAGACCGTGACGCGCACGCAGGGCTGGTTCAGGTAGCCGCCCGCGCCGCCGCAGGCGTCCCCGTTCACGCTGAGCGGAAGGACGTTGGCGTCGGGATCGGTCCCCGTCCCGGGCGACCTCCCCTCGCCGCCCCCGCCGCACGCGGAGAGGAGGACGAGCACGAGGGCCAGGCCCAGCGACGATCGTTCAGCGCAGCTCATCGACGGTCACCCCCGACGGCAGGAGCGCGGGGACGTAGGCCCGCCCGTGGAGATCGCGGGGGTGGCCCCAGCTCTCCACCACCACGCGCTCCCCCGCGACGCGGCGCGCGCGGCGACCCTCGGCCCGGTGCGCCCGGGCGGCGGCGCGGTACTCGTCGTGAAAGGCCCCGAGCAGCGGCCGGAGATCCGGGTGGGTGATCCCGCTCCACGTCACCGCGAACACGACCCCGTCCGCGGAGACGAACTCGCGGATCGTGGTCGCGCCCTTCTCCAACTCGTGGACGCGGTAGCCGCCGCGCTCGTCGGTCCCGCGCGCGACCGCCGCGAGCGCCCGCCGATCCCGCCCGACCGACTCCTCGCGCTCGCCGAGCGCCGCCCGGGCAGGCGGCGCGGCGAGCGTGAGCACCAGCGCGGCCCCGAGCGCCCGTCGCAGCTCCCACATGGACCAAAGGATGGAGCCGGATCCGGCCGGGCGCACGCGCCCGTCTCCAGCAGCCGGCCGACCTCAGCCCAGGACGAAGTGGACGACGAAGGCCGCGGCCGCGCCGACGAGGAGCGGGTGCAGCGTGCGGCCGCTCCCTCGCAGCGTCTTGAGGACGCAGTACGAGATGAAGCCGGCGCCGATGCCGTTGGTGATCGAGTAGGTGAACGGCATGAGCGTGAACGTGAGGAACGCGGGGATCGCCTCGGTCGGATCGCTCCAGGGGAGCTCGCCGATGTCCCGGACCATGAGGAAGCCGACGAGGACGAGCACCGCGCCGGTGGCCTGGGGCGGGACCACCTGCGCGAGGGGCGCGAGGAAGAGGCTCAGCGCGAACAGCGCGGCGGTCACGACGGACGCCAGGCCCGTCCGCCCGCCCGCCGCCGCGCCCGCGGCGCTCTCGATGTAGGTCGTGGCCGAGGACGAGCCCGAGGCGCCGCCCGCGACGGCGGCCAGCGAATCGACCAGCAGCACCCGGCCCGGGCGCGGGAACTCGCCGCGCGCGTCCAGGTACTTCGCCTCGTGCCCGACGGCGACCACCGTCCCGACCGTGTCGAAGAAGTCGGAGAGCATGAGCGAGAAGACGAGGAGCGCCGCGGCCAGCCAGCCGACCTGGCGGACGAAGCCGAGGTCGAACTGGCCGAGCTGCCCGAAGTCCGGGAGCGCGATCGGGCTGCGGGGCAGCGCCGCCGCCTCCGGCGGGAGGCCGGGCGCTCCGGCGAGGCGCGCGACGATCGAGAGCGCCGTGGCGGCCGCGATCCCGAGGAGCAGGGCGCCCGTCGTCCGGCGGGCGAGGAGCCACCCAGTGAAGAGGAGCGTGAACGCGAACAGGACCGGCGGGAACCCGTGCAGGCCGCCGTCGCCGAGCTGCACCGGGACGGGGCCGGACGAGGCGCGGGTCACGAACCCGGCGTTGACGAGGCCGATGAAGGCGAGGAGGAGGCCGATGCCGATGCCGATGGCCCGCTTGAGCGAGGCCGGCACCGCCCGCACCACCGCCTGGCGCAGGCCCGTCAGGACGAGGAGCGTGATCACCAGCCCCTCGGCCACGATGACGCCCATCGCCTCGGGCCAGGTGAGGCCGCGCCCGGCGACGAGCTGGAACGCCACGACGGAGTTGAGGCCCATGCCCGCCGCGAGGGCCAGCGGGACGTTCGCGAGGAGCCCCATCGCGAGCGTGCTCGCCGCCGCCACCAGCGCGGTGGAGGTGAGGAGCGCCGCCTGGGAGGGCGTGTGGCCGGTCCGGTCCGCGACCGCAGAGAGGATCTGCGGGTTCACGAACAGGACGTACGCCATCGTCACGAAGGTCGTGGCGCCGGCCAGGGCCTCGCGCCCGACGGTCGTGCCTCGCTGCGCGAGGCCGAAGGCTCGCTCCAGGAACGGCGTCGCCACCCCCGGACAGTAGGTACGCTCAGTCCGATCTGGCTGGGCGCGAGGGCCCAGGCGAGCGCCCGCCCGCGCCGCGGCAGCTCCAGCTCCTCGCCCTCGTCGAGCACGTGATCCACCGCGTCGCCCTCGACGGTGATCACCACCTGCCCGGCCTCGACGCGCACCGCGCCGCCCGCCGGGAGGCGAAGCACCTCGTTAATGCCGAGCGCGCGCCGCCCCGCGGGGGCTCCGCGCCCCGTCCCGCGCTCGACCATCCCGTTCGTCCTGTCCGCCTCGTTCCGCCGCGTCATGGCCTCCGCTCCTCTCCGGTTCCGGTGCGGATCTAGCCGCGGAGCGGGGGTGTTCGGAACTGCACGATCGCGCAACTCGGGCGTGCATTTTTGCAGCCGTAAGCACATGCTCCCCGCCATGCTCGTCTGGGACGATCTCCGCGTCTTCCTCGCCACCCACCGCACCCGCAGCCACGCCGGCGCCGCCCGCGCGCTCCAGGTCGCGCCCACCACCATCGGCCGGCGGCTCACCGCGCTCGAGGAGACCGTCGGCGCGCGGCTCTTCGCCCGGACCCCGGACGGGCTCGCCCCGACGGCCGCGGCGCTCGCGCTCCTGCCCCGCGCGGAGCGCATGGAGGCGGAGGCGATCGAGGCCGAGCGCGCGCTCTCGGGGGTGGACGCGCGCGTCTCCGGCACCGTGCGGATCGCTTGCGGCGACGGCTTCGCGACGTTCGTCCTCTCGCCCGCGCTCCCCGCGTTCCTGGCCGCGCACCCCGGGCTCGCGGTCGAGGTGAAGGCCGGCCCGCGCGCGCTCGACCTCACGCGTGGTGAAGCCGACCTCGCCATCCGCAACTTCCGCCCGCGGGAGCGCTCGCTCGTCGCCCGCCGGCTCGGCGTCGAGGACCAGGCGCTCTACGCCGCGGCCGCGTACCTCGACGCGCGCGGCCGGCCGCGGACCGCCGCCGACCTGGACGGCCACGACCTCGTCCTCTACGAGCGCGACATGGACCGGCTCCGCGGCCAGGCGTGGCTCCGCGGCCTCGCCCCGCGCGCCCGCGCCGCCGTGCGCGTGAACAACACCAACGCGATGGTCGCCGCCTGCCTCGCCGGGGCCGGCGTCGCCCTCACCTCGAGCGCCTTCCTCGCCCGCGACCCGCGGATCGAGCGCGTCCTCCCGCGGCTCGAGGTGCCGACGCTGGAGGTCTGGTCGGTGACGCACGGCGACCTGCGGAGCAGCGCGCGCGTGGTCGCGACGCTGCGGTGGCTGGAGGGGCTGGTGAAGCGGCTGGCGCCGGGGGCGGGGTGAACCGGGGCCGCCCGTCGCCACGACCGTCGGACGCGCGGGTGGCCGGCTACTTCGCGCGCGCGGGCAAGACGCGCACGAGACGGGAGGCGAAGCTCGGGGAAGCGGGCGGAGAAGCTCCGGCCCATGAAGCCTGCGGTGCCATGTCGACGAGCTCCGGCGGGAGCCCCGCGAACAGCCGGCTCGCATCGCCGCGCTCTCAGTACGTCCGTCCGCCCCACAGGAACCGCAGCACGCCGTCTCGACGAGGCTGGCCCGTGGCATCGACGCGAAACGCCGGGACGGCGAGGCCGAGCCCTTCGACCGACCGCGTACGGGCGTACTGGGTCGCGGGTCCGCGGCCCATCCGATGGACACGCTCGCCCGCCTCGGCCACGACGCGCATGAGCGTCTGGGGAGAGATGCCGCCGAGCGCGCCTCGGAGCGCAGCGGGACGGGCCACACCGGCGACCGCCAGGTGCTCCAGCAGCTCGCGGCTCTTGGAGCCATCAGTGGAATGATGAACGGAATCGATTCGTCTAATCAACCACCTGTCATCCAGGTGTTTTTTCCGGACTCCACCTGGATGTCTGGAATGATCAGGCGACGCGACCGGCGGCGTACGGCCCCGTCCGCTGCCGTTCCCGCTCGGAGGAGCCTCACGGCGCGGGCTGCGGATCGAGGCGCGTGAGGTACATCCGACGGCAGGAGGAGCGATGACGGATCCCTCGACCGGCGCCCGCGGCTTCGCGAGCGACAACTTCGCCGGAGTCCACCCGCGCGTGCTGGAGCGGCTCGCCGCCGTGAACCGCGGCCACGCGCGCGCGTACGGGGACGACGAGGTCACGGCGCGCATGCGCGCCGCCTTCTCGCGTCTCTTCGGCCAGGAGGTGGCGACGCACCTCGTCTTCAACGGCACCGCGGCCAACAACCTCGCGCTCATGGCGTTCGCAAAGCCGTACGGCGCGGTGGTCTGCGCGGACGTCGCCCACCTCGTGAACGACGAGAGCACCGCGCCCGAGCGGTTCCTCGGGATGCGGCTCCTCCCGGTGGCGAGCCAGGACGGCAAGATCACCCCCGCCGCGCTCGCGCGCGTGCTCGGCCGCGGACACGGCGTGCACGGCGCGAAGCCCGTCGCGCTCACGCTCACACAGCCGACGGAGCTCGGCACGGTCTATTCGGCGGAAGAGCTCCGCGCCCTCGTCGCGCTCGCGCACGAGCACGGCCTCGGCGTGCACGTCGACGGCGCGCGCCTCGGCTGTGCGGTGGCGTCGCTCGGTGTGTCGGTCCGGGAGCTGCTCGTCGACACCGGCGTGGACGCGCTCAGCTTCGGCGGCACGAAGCAGGGCATGCTCTGCGGCGAGGCCGTCGTGTTCCTCCGGCCCGGGATCGGCGGCGACTTCCCGTACTGGCAGAAGCACGGGATGCAGCTCGCCTCCAAGATGCGGTTCGTCTCGGCCCAGCTCGAGGCGCTGCTCGAGGGCGACCTCTGGATCGAGAACGGCCGGCACGCGAACGCGATGGCGCAGCGGCTGCTCGGCGCGGTGCGGACGCTCCCCGGCGTGCAGGTCGTCCATCCGGTGCAGGCCAACTCGGTGTTCGCGCGGATCCCGCCGGAGCTCGTCGCGCCGCTTCAGCGGAAGACGTTCTTCTGGCCGTGGGACGAGCCGGCCGGGATCGTCCGGTGGATGTGCGCGTGGGACACCGAGCCGGAGGACGTCGACCGGTTCGCGGAGTGCTGGCGGGAGGTGTGGGACGCGGCGCGGGGCCCGTAGGCCCGTCATTCGTACTTCTCGAGCTCCCGACGCGGGGCGGCCTCGAGCTCGTCCGGCGTGACCACGACGCCGCGGCCGTCGTGCCTCGGGAAGACCGCGACGCTCGTGCCCTGCTCGCGCATCCTGGGCAGCAGGTCGTCCAGGAGCGCCTCGAGCTCGAGCTCGGAGGGCTCGTTGTCGGCCCAGTCGCCGGTCGCGAGGAGCTGCGCGTACTCGCGAGCCGGCCAGAGCGGGAACGAGGCGGCGGCGGCGTCGTCGCCCATGAGCGCCCAGCCGTCGTTCCAGAGCCCCCAGGCGACCTCCTCGTCCGCGACGCTCCGCGTTCCGTCAGGCGGAACCGCCGTCTCGAGCGCCTCGTCGAGGCCGGCGCGACCAAATCGCCGCCACGCCGCCGAGCACGCCCAGGCCCCACGCGAGCAGCTTCGCGACGTCGACGAGCCCGACGTTCAGCAACGCGGCGTGGCGCTCCGGTTGCCGCGCCTTCGCGAGCGGCGCGCCCGGCCGGAACCAGTCGAGCACCGCGCCCTCCTCGAGCGCGATGGCGAGCCGGTCCGCGGGGGCCTCGAACGCCCGGTCGCCGAACGTCATCCCGAACGTGGCTTCGCGGAACGCGCTCCGCTCGGTCGCCGGGGCATCCTGGAAGAAGCCCGGCGGGCCGAGGCGGCACGGGTTCCGCTCGCTCCCGATGATCCGGGGCGCCTCCGTGGCGCCGCCGCTCGCCACGACGACCGGGAGGTCGCGGAAGAGCTCCTCCAGGAGCGCAGCCTTCGCCTTGCTCGGGCCGTACATGAAGGCGGTCCACTTGCCCGTCTTGGGATCCTTCACGTACGCGGCGCGCTCGCACGGCGCGTCTCGCGCCTCCGTGCACGTGTAGCCCTCGAGCGCCTTCTGCTCCTCCTTCGACAGCGGACCTGTCTTCGCGACCGCGCGCTCGACGCCGCCCTCGCGGACGAGGAGCGTGAACGTCCCGCCGTCGTAGGAGAGCTTGCACGCGAGCGATCCATCCCCGCGGCCCGGCGTCCAGCCGCAGGCGGAGAGGAGACTCACGAGCACGAGCGCTGGAATGATCTTCCGCATGGCCCATTTGTAGCACACTGCATTGCGGTGGTTGCCTCGTGGTCACCGGCTCTGCCCGATCCGGATGATCCGGCGCTCGCGCCGGTACGTAGGCAAGACTGGGGCTCCGGAGCGCACGAGAGGAGGACGCACGTGGAGCACGGCGGACGATCGAAGCTCGGTGCGCGTGCCCGGCGCGCGGCGACGTTGCTGGTGGTCGTGGCGTTCACGACGTGTTCGCCCGGCGGCACGTCCCGATACGGACCGGAGCGCGACGACACCGCCATGGAAGCGATCGCGAACCGGTGGACCGCCGAGGACGGCACCACCGTCGTGCTCTGCGAGGACGTCGCACGGTCCGACGCCTGGACGCCCGCCCAGGATTCCTGCCAGATCGAGCACGTCGTGCGCGGCGGCGGGCGTGGGGTGGAGCACGACGAGGAGCACGGCGGCGTCGGCTGCGGCGGCTGTCCGTTCGAGAACTACGCGTACGTCCGTGGCACCCTCCAGCTCGACGCTGCCGGAGCCCCCGCGGGCATTGCGGGGAGCGTCTCCCTGCATGATGGGTACTCCGGCGATCCGTATGCGCTCCCGAGTACGGCGTGTCCGTCCACTGCAGCTCCGAGGAGCAGCCGTGCGCGCTCACGGGGAGGATCCGGGTCGACGGCGCCCTCGAGGGCGACCTCACGCTGGGCGTCCGCGGATCGGCGACCGCGACGACGATGCATGTCGTGCTCACGCGCGCGGGGCCGGCCGCGTGCGATCCCGGGCCGTGACAGCCGAAGAACAGATGGGCTGCGCATCGGGCTCGGCCGGCGTGAAGCCGAGCACGTGAAACACGCCGGGATGGGGAAGGGGCGGGTACGAGCTGGTGACGGTGGAGCGCGCCCGCTACAATCTTCCGTCCAGGAGCACCACCGGAACGACTCGAGATCACGGAGGTACGACCATGCGGACGCTCTTCCGCATGCCTCGGGCCCAGGTCCTGTGCCGCGTCTTGCCGCTGATCGTCGGCATGTCCTGCGCTCCGCGGGTCGACCCGTCCGTCCTCTACGAGGGCGACAGCGCGTACAGCCACATCACCGTCCGTGACGAGGGCGCCAACCGCTGCCTCTACTTCGGGCGGACGGACGCCGTCCAGTCCTGCATCCGCCGCGACGCCCCCGACCATGCGGTCTTCGAGTACACGCAGCTCATGTTCGCGGGGCTCGCGCTCACCCCGGCGCCGCGCCGGGTGCTGATGGTCGGCCTCGGCGGCGGGGTCGTCTCGGGGGTGTTCGCGCGCCACCTCCCGGACGTCTCCGTCGACATCGTGGAGGTCGACGGCCGTGTCGTCGAGCTGTGCCGCAAGTACTTCCACCTCTCCGATCGGCCGAATCAACGCATCCACGTCGGCGACGGCCGCACGTTCGTCCGGCGCGCGCCGCGCGGCGAGTACGATCTCATCCTCCTCGACGCGTACCTGGGTGACTCCATCCCGTTCCACCTCATGACGGCCGAGTTCCTGGCGCAGGTCCGCGCGGCGCTCGCGCCGGGCGGCGCCGTCGTGGCGAACGTCTGGGACGGCAGCGCCCTGTTCGACGCAGAGCTGCGGACCTTCGAGCACGTGTTCCCGGGCGAGGTCTACGTCTTCCGCGGCGCGGGCAACGCGATGATCGCGGCGTTGCCGGACCAGCCCCGGCGCTCCAGGGAGACCCTGCTCCGCGTCGCGCGCGAGAGCGCGGCCGGGAGGGCGCTCCCGTTCGACCTCGCCGCCGAGGTGCGCAAGTACGACCCGACGACGTCGCGCGCGGGAGACGCGCCCGTCCTCACCGACGACCGGGCGCCGGTCCACTCGCTGCTGCGCCGGCGGAGGGGCTGATGCGCCCGAGCTCGACCGCGCTCGTCGTCGCCATCTTCGTGGCCGGCGCCATGTCGATGGGCCTGGAGATGCTCGGGTCGCGGCTGCTCGCGCCCTACTTCGGCCAATCGATCTACACCTGGGGCGCGCTCATCGCGGTGGTGTTGCTGGCGCTCGCGGCGGGCTATTCGGCCGGAGCGTTCGCTTCGCGGCGCTGGGCGGGGCTGCGCCCCGTGGGACTTCTGCTGCTCGTGGGCGGCGCCTGGGTGGCCCTGCTCCCCGCCGCCGCCGGGCCGATCACGGATCGGTTCACCGCGTGGGGAGAGCGCGCCGGCGCCCTCGGCGCCTCCTCGGCGCTCTTCGCGATCCCCGTCGCGGCGTTCGCCGCCGTGGGCCCGATCTGCATCCGGCTCAAGGTCGAGGACCCGCGCGACGCCGGGCTGTGGGCGGGGCTCCTCTCCGCCCTCAGCACGGCCGGGAGCGTGGTGGGGACGCTGGGGACGTCCTTCTTCCTCATCGAGCGCTGGTCGGTGCGCGGGTCGCTGCTCGTCGGAGGGCTGGTGACGGCCGCGGTGGGCCTGGCGCTGGCGGTCGTCGAGCGGAGCGGCCGGTCCCGTACTGACGCGAAAGGGTGAGGAATGCGGATGCCGGCGGAGGCGTACCGGCTCGCGACCGGCTCGCGCCGAGATCCTGGTCAAGCCGGAGCGGAAGCTCTTCGACCCGGAGCTCGTGAGACGGGCAAGCGCGTGACCTACCGCGGGCGCAGCAACCCAGCGTGAAACCCGAGGCCGAGCCGGCGCCGAGATCGAACCGACGAGCGCGGTGAGCTCCCGTCGGAACTCCTCCTCCGAAGGCGGCGCGCCGCCCGGGAACCGCATCGAGTAGACCATCAGGCCCATTTGCGTCTTCCGAGCGCCGTGCAGGGGTCGCACTTGCGCGCGCCGACGTTCCGTCATGGCATGAGCGAGCCCCGGAACGAGCGTCAGGCACGCACAGTTGATCTCTGCGCAATCGAGATGGCGCCCGCGAACACCCAAGTCCAGATTGCCCTTCCCCCGCTTCGCACGCACGGTGGTCCGGCGCGCAAACGCAGGGCGGAAGCCGTCGGGCGACGCCGCCGGCGTGGCCCACCACGGCCGGCCCGAGCTCGATGGACCTCTCCCCGTCCACGCCACCCTGCGCGTCGACCCAGGACCTCGGTGACCTCGAGGCCGGGACGGCCTTGGACCGAGCGCCTTCACGCGTTTCCCATGGCGCACGGAGTTCCCTAGAATCGCCGACCTGTGAACGCACGCCGTCATATCCGCTCCCGGTCCCCGGCCTCGGATCCCGGCCTGCGCGGGGACCCGCTCGTCTCCCTCCCACGACCATGGCGGGCCCTCGCGCTCGCGCTCGGGTTCGCGGCCCCGCTCCTCCTCCTCCTCTGGTCGCTCGAGAGCGCCCCCGGCCTCGACGGCGACGAGGCCTGGGTTGCGCTCGCCACGCATCACATCGCGTTCCTCGGCGAGCGGCCGTTGTACGGCATCAACGGCATGAACGGCTACACCGGGTCCCTCCACCTCTACGTGCTCGCCGCCGTGGTGCGCCTGTTCGGCGAGGGGCTCGTCGTCTTCCGCGGCGTCTCGGCGTTCCTCGGCGTGGTCTTCGTGCTCGCGACCGTCTCGGTGGCGCGCGCCCTCACGCGCAAGGCGCCCGGCTCGGCCTGGGCGGGCGTCCTCGTCGCCAGCTCGCCGCTCGTCCTGCTCGAGGCCCGGTACACGACCGAGCTCACCTCGTTCGTCCCGGCGATGCTCATGGGCGGGCTCGCCCTGTGCCTCTCGGCGATCGACCGCCCGCGCCGGTGGGGTCTGCCGCTGGCGGGCGCCGGAGGCCTGCTCGCCGGCCTCGCCTGCTACCTGCACGGCCTGGCGGCGATCTTCCTCGTCGCCGCCGCGGTCGGAGCGGTCGCCGCCCTCCGGGCGCGCGCCTTCCTGCACCCGGTCGCCTGGGCCGCCGCGGGCGGGGTCGTCGCGGGCGTCGTGCCGAGGCTCCTCCACCTCGCGCAGGCGATCGAGTCGTTCCGGAGCAACACGAGCTTCTTCGGCCAGACGGGCAGCCGCGCCGCGGATCTGCCGAGCGTCCTGCCGGTCCTCGCGGGCGTCCTCGACGGCAGGCTCGTCTACCTCCGCTTCACCGGCCAGGAGCTGGTGACGGTGATCCCGTACGTCTCGCTGGCGATCGGGGCGGTCGTGGTCCTGCGCGCCCTCGCTGCCCGCGGACCGCTCGACCGCGCCGAGCGGGCGCTGCTCGCGGGCGCGGTGGCCTCGCTCGTCGCGACCGTGGCGATCGCCCCGGCGCTCGCAGTGCGCTACTTCTCGTTCACGGTCTGGAGCGTCCAGCTCTGGCTCTTCGTCACGGTGCTGCGCGTTCGGCAGCGCGCCTCCCCGCGCCTCGGGCGCCTCGCCGCGGGTCTCCTCGGCACGGTGATCGTCTGCAACCTCGTCTACGTGACCGTGAACTTCCACGTCGCGTTCGCGCGCACCGGGGGCAGGCCGGCGGTCATCCCGCTCGGCACGCGCTTCCTCGAGACGAGCGACCATTTCATGCGCACCGACCGCCTGTACCGCGAGCTCACCGGCCGCGGGATCCGCGGCGCGGCGGCCGAGGAGTTCATCGCGACGCCCCTCGCCTATTACGAGCAGCAGGAGCGGCGCGGCCTCGCGCTCGGGGTGCTGCCTGTGGAGCGGTTCCCCCCGCCGGATCGACTCCCCCACGACGACGGCCTCGCCCTCGTGTACTACGAGGGGCCGGACCGCTTTCCGCCGCCGCCTGCGTTCGTCCACGGCGACGAGGTCCAGGTGGGCGAGCTCCTGTTCCGCCGGGACCCGTCGTTCGACCCGAACTTCCGTGTATTCCTGAGCCCGGTGGCCTGGAGGCGCGTGCGGTCCGAGGGCGAGGGCGTGAGCGCCCCTGCGGCCGCGACACAGCCGTGAGGTTCAACGCGCTGGCGCGTCCTCAGCCCGCTGGCGGTGCTTGGCCGAGCGCCTCCGCTCGATGGTTGGACCCGATCGGGAACTGCTGAGGGGCACGCCGGACTCGTGAAGGCGGAGGAGAAGCTCCGGAATCTCCTCGACCTTGTCGCATCAGGGGGCCTCGCGGCCCGGACCTCCGCCGGTTCGCGTAGCCGCACGCCACGTGACCGGCCGGCCAGGGCCGGTGAAGCGCAGGTCAGCCCTTGCCGGCCATCAATCTCGAGCGGGCGGCAGCGACGAGCCGCAGGCCGTCGTCATCGTCAATTGACTTCGCCAAAGCCTCTGCTCGCCCGAGGCAAGCCTGAGCCTCGGTGCGTCGGCCAAGTCGACAGTAGACATCAGCCAGAGCAACAAGCGTGAATGGCTCCGGACCCTCGGTGGCAAGCGCTTCCTCGTAGTAACTCGCCGCCTTCACGAGGTTCCCGCCTTGGTCGCAAAGGAGCCCCGCCGTCTTCGCTAGGAGGGGGGTGTTGGCTGGCCTGGATGCGCTCGGCCGGGTACGAGCCAACGCTGCCTCCAAGCAAGCAACTGCTTCGCTCAGG
>Ga0196976_1000385_pt1 | contig 28468 bp, 26 predicted proteins | sample S3v_513CmetaG_FD_148644 | JGI IMG/M metagenome (GOLD analysis project Ga0196976, IMG submission 148644) | Soil microbial communities from Anza Borrego desert, Southern California, United States - S3+v_5-13C | ecosystem: Environmental > Terrestrial > Soil > Desert | place: USA: California... | reverse complement strand
GATCGTCTGATTAAGACAGAGGACCCGCGGGCCCCAACCGTCGATGGCTAGAACACTTACCGACGCCGGAGCGACCTCGATCCGAAGAAAAAGATCGATGGGAACACCGAGGTAATACGCCAGGGCGGCCCGGATCGGGTCGCCGTGGCTGACCAGCACGAGGCTGCCGTCGGGGGCCTCGTCGCAGCGCTCGTTGATGAAGCCGCACAGCCGCGCCTGCACCTCGGCGATGGTCTCGCCGCCCGGTGCCCGCGCGCGGGCGCGCGCGCCGTTCCAGCGCCGCCACGCCGGGTCCTCGTCCAGTTCGGCGAAGCCCTTGCCCTCCCACGCGCCGAAGTCGACCTCCAGCAGCGCGTCGCCGGTGTTCACGGGCAGGCCCAGGCCCCGCGCGATGGGATCGGCCGTCTCCCGCGTGCGGCGCAGCGGGCTGGACCACACGGCGGTCACCGCCTGGCGCGCGAACCAGCCGGCGAGGCGCGCCGCCTGCTCGTGCCCGGCGGCGTTCAGCGGCACGGCCATGCGACCGGCCAGCCCCTGGCCGACCATGTCGTGGTCGGCGTGGCGGACGAGGAAGATTTTGGTCATGGCACCCCGCGCGCTCAGCAGGGGTCGCCGCTCTCGATGAAGCGCTCGGTGCGCAGGCGCGCCTCGGCGTCGGTGAACTGGACGGGGGGCGACTTCATGAAATAGGCCGACGGCCCCTCCAGCACGCCGCCGATGCCGCGGTCCAGCGCCAGCTTGGCGCAGCGCACCGCGTCGATGACCACGCCGGCGGAATTGGGGCTGTCCCACACCTCCAGCTTCAGGTCCACGGTCAGCGGCGCGCCGCCGAAGGCCGTGCCCTCCATGCGGATGTGGCACCACTTGCGGTCGTTCAGCCAGGGCACATGGTCGCTGGGGCCGATGTGGCAGTCGCCGGACGGCAGCGTGTGGCCGAGCTGGCTGGTGACGGCGCGGGTCTTGGAGATCTTCTTGGATTCCAGCCGCTCGCGCTCCAGCATGTTGAGGAAGTCGGTGTTGCCGCCGAAGTTCAGCTGGTAGGTGCGGTCCAGCCGCACGCCGCGCTCGCGGAACAGGTTGGCCAGCACGCGGTGCACGATGGTGGCGCCGACCTGGCTCTTGATGTCGTCGCCGATGATGGGGAGATTCTTCTCGGCGAAGCGGCGGCGCCACGCCTCGTCCGACGCGATGAAGACGGGAATGCAGTTGACGAAGGCGCAGCCGGCCTCCAGCGCGCGTTCGGCGTACCAGCGCGTCGCCTCCTCCGATCCGACCGGCAGGTAGGACACCAGCACGTCGGTGCGCGTGCGCTTGAGGATGGCCGTGACGTCGTCGATCGGCGCGTCGGCCTCCGGCACGCTTTCCTTCAGGTACTTGCCAAAGCCATCCAGCGTCGGCCCGCGGTGCACCGGCACGCCCAGGCGCGGCACCTCGGCGAAGCGCAGCGTGTTGTTGGGCTCGGCGAAGATGGCTTCCGACAGGTCGCGCCCGACCTTACCGGCGGCCACGTCGAAGGCCGCGGAGAAGGCCACGTCGCCGACGTGATAGCCGCCGAGGCGCACGTGCATGAGGCCGGGAACGTCCGCGTCGTCGGGGGCGCCACGGTAGTGCTGCACGCCCTGCACGAGCGACGACGCGCAGTTGCCGACCCCGACGACCGCCACCCGCACCGTGCCGCCCTTGCCCTGTCCAGCCATCGCCCCGCCATCCTTTGGTCCGCCGATCTCCCGGCATTTGTCCGGGAAACGAGAGGATGGGGACGCGGTTCCGCCGATGCACCCGGCGCGGATGGGACCACCCAAGGGGGAATACCCATTTCCCTCCCTCGGCTCCGCCGGGGGAGGGAGGGTCAGTAGCCGCTCAACAGCATGTCGATGGCGCCGACGATGGCGATGTGGTGAGCCGTCAAGGACGTGACCGACGCACCCAGTTCGGAACGCGGAACCGCCGCCAGGAATTGCGTCACCATCACGACGCGTTCATCACCCACATCAAAGACTGGATTGAGCCGGTTGGCGGGCTGCGGCGCTTCTTTCGGCGGCAGAAGAGGCACGACAACCCGCGTGTTGAGCAGGCTCATGAGGTCGGCTTGCACGTCGAGCAGATAGCCAGGACCGTGCGGATTACGGTGAACGTCGAAGCGCGCCATCAGAACTGCCGGTAACGGGCCAACGGAAGGCCGTGTTTCTCCACGTACGCGTTTGAGCTTTCGAGCGCGGCCCGATTTTCTTCGAGCCAGCGGCGCCCCCGCTCCTCCGCCACCTGCTGCGCGATTCCGCGTTCGCAAGCCTTGGAAATGTTAATGCCAAGCGTGCGTGCCTGCTCCAGGAGGTCACTGTTCAGGGACACGTTCGTCGGCCGCTTCGGCGCTTCCACATCGTAAGACAGAGTGTCCGGCATGCCGCTCCTCCATGATCATGCGCAATATTATGCGCATGATCATGAGCACCTTCAAGGTTCACCAATACCGCATGGCGTCCTTGTACAGCGCGTGCAGGTCGTCCTCGCCGACCGGCAGGGGGGCGATGGAGAGCAGGCGCTGCTGGGCCAGGGCGCCCTTCGCCAGATCCGGGATGTCCGCGGCACCATAGCCCAGCGCCGACAGGCCGTTGGGCAGGCCGGTGGCACGCATCAGCTCGATCAGGCGGACGGCGAGCACCGCACCGGCGTCCTGGTGGCTGACGCCGCGCACGTCCGCACCCAGCGCCTCGGCGGCGCGCAGGTGCGCCTGGGGGGCGGCGGGGCCGGTGAAGCGGAAGGCGGCGGGGGCGTTCAGCACAACCGAAACGCCGTGCGGCACCATCGGCTCCGCCGTCTCGTAGCCTTCGGCCACGAAGCTGTGGTTCATGCCGGCCACGGAGTAGGACATGGCGTGCGGGATGTGCACCCCGGCGTTGCCGAAGGCCAACCCGGCCAGGGAGGCGGCGAACATCAGCGCGTCGCGCGCGTCGCGGTCGTCGGGATCGGTGACGGCGCGCACGAGGTTGGCGCCGCCCAGGCGGATCGCCTGCAGGCTGCCCATGTCCGACCACGGGTTGGCGCCCTGGTAGGGCGGACGCTCGGCCGGGCTGCCGGGGCGCGGGCGGGTGCGGAAGGGGCGCGCGGTGTGCGACTCGATGGCGTGCGTCAGCACGTCGAAGCCGGTGGCGGCCACCACGCCGGGCGGCAGGCTGTAGGTCGTCGTCGGGTCCACAACCGACAGGTTCGGGCGCAGGTGGCGGGACGAGATGCCGGTCTTCACCTTGCGCTCGACGTGGTCGAAGATGGCGACGCCCGTGGTCTCCGATCCCGTGCCGCAGGTGGTCGGGCAGGCGATGTGCGGCTTGACCGGGCCGGGCACCGGCCGCCCCTCGCCCAGCGGCTTGTTGACGTAGGCAAGGAAGTCGGCCGGGTGGGTGGCGTAGAGGTTGGCCGCCTTGGCGGTGTCGATCACAGACCCGCCGCCGATGGAGATGCAGCCGTCGAAGGCGCCGTCGCGGGCGAAGGCGGCGGCCTCCAGGAACGACGCGCTGGTCGGCTCCACCCGGCAGGCGTCGAACACCACCACGTCGAGCCCGGCGGCCTTGAGCGACTCGAGCGCCATGCCGAACGGCGCGATGGTGGCCACCTGCGGGTCGGTGAACAGCGCCACCCGGCGCATGCCGAGGCCGCGGGCGTCGCCGCCCAGTTCGGCCAGCATGCCGGGGCCGAACTTCATGGAGGAGGCGTCGATGGTGAACCCGGTCTCGCCGGACGGGTCGATGGGATAGGCGTCGGCACGCGGCATGGGGGCTTCCCCTCCCTCAAGTCTTGCTTGCTTTGCGGGAATGGGAGCGCGCCCGGCAGGGGTATGTCAATCGTTGAGGAGTCGCATGGTTGCCAGCGCGTCCGCCGTGGCGTGGCCCAGCGCCGTGTTGTCGAACACGCACCACGCCGGGCACCGTTCAGCGTCCGCCGCCAGCAGCCCGGCGATGCGCACCAGCGCGTCCGGCGGGTACGGCGAATGGTACATTTCCGGCGATCCGTGCAGGCGCACGTAGACCAGCCCGTCCCAGCCTCCCGGCCGGTCGGCTCCCGGCGCCGGGGCCGGGTCGGCGGCGGCGCGGGCCACGCGGTGCTCCACCAGCAGCCGCTCGGCCGCGTCCGTGAACCACGTGCGGTGGCGCGGCTCGCACACCACGTCGCCGCTGAAGCGCCCGCGCAGGTCCGTAAGAAACGCCCCCGCCACCGCCGCGTCGAAGGCGAGGCTCGGCGGCAGTTGCACCAGCAGCGGCCCCAGCCGGCCGCCCAGGTGCGCCACCTCGCCCAGGAAGCGGGCCAGCGGCTCGCCCGCGCCGCGCAGGCGGGCGACGTGGGTGACCGCTTGCGGCACCTTGACCGCGAAGCGGAACCCCGGCGGCGTGGACGCGGCCCAGCGTTCGTACGTCTCCGGCTTGTGCGGGCGGTAGAAGGAGGTGTTGATCTCCACGGCCGGCAGCGCGCGGGCATAGCGCTCCAGGTGCGATCCGGGGCCGGGGAAGGCGTCGGCCACCGCCTTGGGCACACTCCAGCCCGCGGTGCCGACCAGGACGGGATGGCGGATCATGCCCACAAGCCCCATACCCACAGGCCCCATACCCACAGAACGAGAAGGGATTTCACACAAATGATGCTAATTGCCTATTGCCAAGACGGGGAACGCGAAGGCATTATCCGGGCTGGCCAGTAGGGTATCTGCACCCCACTGCGCTCTTTCCACACGATCCGATCACTTCCGGCCTGGCGCTCACGCCAGGCCGAATTTTCTCGTGGCCTCCCTCGGGGAACCGCCGGGCCGGTCGCGCCGCTCGCGCAGCGACTCCGCCTCGACGAACACGCGGCGGATGGCCGGGTAGCGTTCGCGGATGCGCGCCTCCAGCGCGCAGACGGTGTCCTCCACCTCCGGCGCCGACAGCTCGTCGGCGAACTCCACGGACAGGTTCAGCAGCACGTCGTCGGGGCCCATGTGCATGGTCAGCACGTCGATGGCGCGGCGCACGCGCGGCTCCTCGGCGACGGTGGCGCGGATCCCCTCGACGACGCGGCGGTCGGCCGCCTCGCCGATCAGAAGGCCCTTGGATTCATAGGCCAGAAGCGCCGCCACCGCCGCCAGCACCACGCCGATGGCGAGCGAGGCGACGCCGTCCCACACCGGGTTGCCCGTCACCTCGCCCAGCACGATGCCAAGGAAGGCCAGCGCCAGGCCGACCATGGCCGCGCTGTCCTCGAACAGCACGACGAAGACGGAGGGGTTCTTGGACCGGCGCACGGCGCGGAACAGGTTCTCCCCGCTGGCGCCGCGGCGGAATTCCTTGAAGGCCACCCACCACGCCGCCCCTTCGAACAGCGCGGCCAGTCCCAGCACGATGAAGTTGACCCAGGGTGTCAGCACCGGCTCCGGATGCTTCAGCGACTCCCAGCCCTCGTACAGCGACAGGCCGGCGCCGATGCCGAACAGCAGGATGGCGACGACGAAGGACCAGAAATAGATCTCGCGCCCATAGCCGAAGGGATGCTCCGGCGTCGCCGGCCGGCGGGCGCGGCGGATGCCGTAGAGCAGCAGCAGCTGGTTGCCGCTGTCGACCACCGAGTGGATCGCCTCCGAAAACATGGCCGACGAGCCGGTGAACGCGGCGGCGACGAACTTCGTCACCGCGATCAGCGTGTTGCCGGCCAGCGCCGCCAGGACGACGCGGGTGCTGGCGTTCTCGGAAGCCAAGGCGCCGTCTCCCCGATGTGAGTTGCACGCCAGGGCAACACGGGAGGGGGAACGGGGTTCCCCATCCCCTCACACCTCCACCGGCTCGCGCTCTGCCGCGCGCTCGAACGCGGCGATCTGGCGGGCCATTTCGCGGCGCGCCTTCTCGGCGTCATACAGCGGGCGGTACTTGCCGATGAAGCCCTTCCGGCAGGCGCGGTGGAAGCGGTCGGACGCCGTCTTCCAGTCGTCGCCGGGACGCACCCAGCTGATGTAGGTGACGCCGGTGCGCGGGTCGGTGCGCAGGTAGCGGCCGCGCCCCTTCTCGCCGCGCACCCACTGGCCGGGCTGCAGCCGCAAAGCGCCGCGCGACAGCAGCAGGGACACCTGCGGCGTCAGGTCGATGGTCGGAAAGTAGGACATGGAACGCCTCCCGGACCGGCTTCTGGGGCCGGCCTTCGTGTTGTGCGTCAGTTGTCTCGGAACGGCTCTTTATGTAGGTATTTCAAGCGCTTCCTTCAAGATTTCCGGCCCTCCGGAAGGGCAATTTTTCGCCGACGCGACAAAGGGAATTGAGCGTTCGGCCGTGCTTGCCTACCTTCGGGCGCGCAACCACCACCGGTGACTGGTTTCATGCGCCCGCTCAGCCTCGCCTCGCTCCGCCTGCTGCTCGCCGCCTCCGTCCTGGCTGGCTGCCAGAGCACGAATTCGGCTCCCCTGCCCGCGGCGTCCGCCGCCCAGGCCACGGGCGTCGCCATCGCCGCTCCCATCGCGCAGCCGCCGGTGAGCTTCCCGGACTGGCTGTCCGCCCTGCGCGCCGAGGCGCTGGCCCAGGGCATCCGCCCGGCCACCTTCGACCGCGCCTTCGCCAACGTGCGCCTGAAGGACCGGGTGATCGAGCTGGATTCCTCGCAGCCCGAGTTCGCCCGCCAGCCCTGGCAATACCTGGACAGCGCCGTCAACGACGTGCGCGTGCGCCAGGGCCGCGAGCGGCTGCAGCAGAACGCCGGCCTGCTCGGCCGCGTGTCCCAGCGTTCCGGCGTGCCGGCGGAGATCCTGGTGGCCTTCTGGGGCATCGAAACCGACTACGGGCGGGAAACCGGCGGCTTCTCCGTGATCGACGCGCTGACCACGCTGGCCTACCAGGGCCGCCGCGCCGGCTATTTCCGGGGCGAGCTGCTGGCGGCGCTGAAGATCCTCGACAGCGGCGACATCGCGCCGGAGCGCATGGCCGGCTCCTGGGCCGGGGCCATGGGCATGACGCAGTTCATGCCGACCATCTTCCTGAAGCACGCCATCGACGAGGACGGCGACGGCAAGCGCGACATCTGGGGCAGCCTGCCGGACGTCTTCGGCTCCACCGCCAAGTTCGTGCTGGCCAACGGCTGGCGCACCGGCGAGCGCTGGGGCGAGGAGGTGGCGCTGCCGCGGGACTTCCCCTGGGATCAGGCCGAGCTGACCATCACCAAGCCGGTGTCGGAATGGCGCCGGCTGGGCGTGCGCCCTCTGGGCGGCGGCGAGTTGGCGGGCGAGGACAACGCCGCCGTCCTGCTGCTGGCCGGGGCCGGCGGGCCGGTCTTCCTGGTGCGCGAGAACTTCCGCGCCATCATGAAGTACAACCCCTCCACCAGCTACGCGCTGGCCGTGGCGCTGCTGGCCGACCGCATGACCGGCCGTCCCGGCGTGCAGGGCGCGTGGCCGCGCCACGAACCGGCGCTGAGCAAGGACGAACGGCTGGAGCTACAGCAGCGTCTGGCATCCATGGGGTTCGAGCCGGGCAACCCCGACGGCATCGTCGGCGCCAACACCCGCAACGCCGTGCGCCGTTTCCAGAAGTCCATCGGCGCCGTGCCCGACGGCTTCGCCACCAAGGCGCTGCTGGAACGGCTGCGGCAGGCGTCCACCGGCGGGCCGGCGGCGGGGTAAATACGGTACGACGCGGCCGTGGTTCGGCGGCACCGCTCGGGTCCCACCCAGGCGGTGCCGGCATTGTCAGGGCTTCTGGAGGTATGTCTCAAGCCGGTGGCGGAGACTCGGCAAGTTCCTGGCTGCGTCGATGAGCTTGGAGACATTCGGGTCACTGGCAGATTTCTCGCTTGCCATGGCGGCTGCCGGTTGCGCAGGGTATATTTGGGCAATGCGCTTCTTGTCCTCATCCGAAAGGACAGTGTTCTCAACGCCATTGTAGCACTGACTCTTCTCACCCTGCCGGAACATCCACGCCGCAAAATAATACTTCATAATAGATTTCACATCGAATTCACCCACGTCATACGCAGATGAATTGGTGAGTTGGCGCAGATTGTGGTCAACCTTTGATCTCGACCATTTATTGGGCGGCCCTCCAAGAACGGTGTAAATTCCAGGCCTACGACCTGCACCATCCGCTTTGAATCGTCCAAATTGATCGCGCGTTGGCACGTACCCTGGATCATCGTCCCATCGCCATTCCGCATCGCATCCAAGCGTCGGATGCTGATGCTCGTGGTGGGCGCCGATGGCATGCCCAATTTCGTGCAGCACCGTTCCCTCCCAATCGCTCGGGAGCCCCCGATCAAATCCTTCGAGATTGAGGGACGCTTCACCGGGCGGGGAGATATTGTAGACAACGCTATCTTTTCCGACGATTGACCAATAGCCAACCTGATCAAAAGAAATCCGCACGTCAGCCTTGTATGACGTGTCCGATGTCGACCATTTTCTATACTCCCCCGTGTTTGCATCGTACCCAAAATCGAATTTCAGATTGGCATATTTTGTCCATTCCATAGAAACAGCAGCTATCTTCTTGTGCAGATCCGCATCTCCTCCCTTAAAGGCAAACGTAATAGTATTTCCTAGACCCCATTTTCTCAACGCATCCATCACCATCTCTGGGCGGACGGTGACGACGTCGCGTGGCAAAGCCAGCAGCTCCCGCGCCTGCTGTTCAAAGCGCGCCTGAATAGCCTCTGGATATGCTTCGAGTATATAGTGCTCGATTTCCTGACTAAGCGCTGGCTCAGCCAGACACAAAGAGCTAAGGGAGAGCGAAATCAGCAAGTTTCGCAAGCTCATCTCCATCCTCCATCAGAAATATTTTATGCGCAGGCAACCTACAAGACGCCGAAACGCCGCCGGCATCGCGCACCATGCAGCCAAGAACGATCCCGCACGCATGTGAATGCAACACGAAAAGCCTCAGCCCGCACAGGCTTTCAACGTACCGCCCGAGATGCTAGTTATCTACAAAACTATAGGAATATACCTACGCAATGTGATATAAATATGCAAATTATACTCAACATGAGATTACTATGCACTAGCCATTTAAAACTAATAGTTTTAAGAGGCTTCCCTTCTCAAGGTCAGAAAAATTATTTCCCGCGACATTGTGTGACGCATATCGAAAAAATTATGGTGGAACAGCGACGTCCAAGACCATAATCACTGGACGACCTACTCCCCGATCACGTGCAGCACCACCTGCCGGGCGTGCGGGCGGCTGCGGTGTTCGAACAGGTAGAGTCCCTGCCACGTGCCCAGCACCATGCGCCCGCCGTCCACGGGAATGGAAAGCTGCACGTCGGTGAGGGCCGAACGGATGTGCGCCGGCATGTCGTCCGGCCCTTCCATCGTGTGCTCGTAGAGCGCCGGATCCTCCGGCACGAGGCGCTTGAAGAAGCGCGCGAGGTCGGTGCGCACGTCCGGATCGGCGTTCTCCTGGATGGTAAGCGACGCCGAGGTGTGCCGGCAGAACACCGTCAGCAGCCCGGTCGCCACCCCCTGCCCGGCCAGCCAGCGCGCCACCGGCTGCGTGATCTCGACAAGGCCCTGCCCGTGCGTCTGGACGTCCAGCGTGGTGATGGACTGCTTCATGGCGGCCTCTCCTGGCGATGGCGTTCCGCTGCGACCGTTTAGCGCATCCCGCCGGTTTGTGCCAACCGGACGGTGTGCGGAGCGTCCACCCGCCGCAACCCTGCCTTGACTTCACATAATTTCATATGTCTTTTGTACAAATGCATGCAGCCGCGACATGGGAATGCATGCGCCTCGACCATGGAAATGAAAAACAGCGGATCCGCCGCCGATTTCATTTTTATGCATATGATTTTCCACCGTCGCGGCTCCCCGTCACTCCGAAAACAACAAGGAAGCGCACCATGAGCGACACGGCGACCAGCGAAGCCACGACGACCGAGGCGACGACGGAGACGGTCAACTCCGGCACCCCCACACTCCTGATCATGCACCAGGGCGGGAACAACGACGGCAGGCTCTGGGCCAAGGCCCTGACCCGGCCGGTGAACCGGCCCGACACTCAGGTGCCCAACGTCGGCATGTCGGCGTCGCCGTCGGTGGCGTTCTTCAACGGGCTGACCTACTGCGCCCACCAGGGCGGCAGCAACAACGGCGAACTCTGGTACTGCACCTTCGACGGTTCCAAGTGGCTGGCCGACAACCACATCAAGAACGTCGGCATGTCGTACAGCCCCGGCCTCGTCGTCTTCCAAAACAAGCTGTACTGCTTTCACCAGGGCGGCAACAACTGCCACGAGCTGTGGTACACCAGCACCACCGACGGTGCGACCTGGAGTGCCGACGTGCACATCCCGAACGTCGGCATTTCCGACAGCCCGTGCCCCGTCGTCTACGGCGATACGCTGTACGTCTTCCACCAGGGCGACAAGGACAACCAGCAGCTCTGGTACACCAGCACGACCGACGGCGTGACCTGGGCGACGGACAAGCAGCTGAAGGACGTCGTCATTGGCGGCTCGCCGGGTGCGGCGTCTCTCAACGGCAAGCTGTACGTCTTCCACAACGGCGCGGGAAGCACCAGCGGCCAGCTCCGCGTCTCCACCTTCGACGGCACCAATTGGAGCGCCGACGAGCAGATTGCCGGCGTCAGCATGTCCGACAGCCCCGCCCCGGTCCTGTACCCCGGCATGCTGATGGTCTTCTACAAGAAGTCCGGCAGCGTCGGCATGGGCTACGTCACCAACGACACCCGCGGGTGGTCGACCGCCCAGACGGTCCCCTGCGTGGAACTGTGGGGGAGCCCGGCCGTCGTGATCGCCCCAGTGGCGCGTTAAGGCGTCCCGAACTGGTGCGGCCCACGGCTCGTCCATGACGGGGCCGTGGGCCGCTGCCGCCCTACTCCTTCGCCGCGAAGCCCTCGCCCTTGCGGGTGAGGTCGTCGGCCAGCGCGTCGTAGACGCGGAAGGCCCAGCCGGCGGTCTTCGCCTGCCACTCCGTCGCCTCCGGCGCGTCGCCCTCTGCCGTGAGCGTCAGCCACGCCTGATCGTCGCGCCGCACGGTGCGCACGGTGACCGTCAGCCCGTCGAAGCCGCGGTAGGTGGTCACCACGGCGTCCTTGAACCGGGCCGGGTCGGCCTTCGCCACGTCCTCGAAGGTCAGCGCGGCCAGCGCGCCGGCAGTCTGCTCGATGGCCGAGGGGCTCGGCTTCTCCATGCCGGACACGGCGAACTCCTTGTCCGACGGCGCGTCGCGCCGCAGGGTCACGGCGGCGCCGTCCGGCTGGCGCACCTCCACCGCCTGCACGCGGTCGCGTGGCAGGCGCGGCAGGGCGCGGTCCAGCCAGCGCAGCGGCTCCGCCTGCACCGGCGCCAGCGGCCCCCGCACCATCCACGACTGTGCCTCCCCGGCGCGGCGGGCGTAGAGCATCGACGTGTTCCCTGCCGCATTGCCCGACGCCGTCTTGCCCAGGATGACGGAGGCCAGCACCGCGTCGCCGGCCCGAACGGTCACCAGCTCGGACTCTTTCCCCGGCCCCGGATCGCCGACGCCCAGCCGGTCGTACAGGTCGGGCTGCGCCGTGCGCGCCTCCACGACGCGCGCCTCGGCCAGCCCGACGACGAGGCTCTTCACCGCGTCGGCGTCGGCGCGGTAGCCGTCCTTCTGCTGCACGGTCCAGCCCTGGTCGCCGCGCGTCACGGTGACCGTGCCGTCGGCCGAGGTGACGTCCACCCGCGTCACCGCGTTGATGCGCTCCGCCAAGCCGGGCGCCAGCGGGCCGCCGGCCTGCGGCGGTGCCTCCGCCGTCCGGCGGCCGATCACGGCGACCGCCGCGGCGACCACCACGACCAGGGTGACGGCGGCGAGCGCCACGAAGGGTTTGGTTCGCATGCTTCCGTCCTCCCCGCTCAGTCCCGCACCTGTAGCGCGCGGCGGCGGCGGGCGCGCAGGCCCGCCACGCCGACCGCGGCCACCGCCACCACCAGCGGCACGGCGACGATGTTGACCGCCTTCACGGTGGCCGCCAGCCGCTCGATGTCCCGGTTCAGCGTGTGCTGCACGTCGCGCAGCTCCTTGCGGATGCGCAGCACCTCGCCGCGGAAGCCGTCGATGGCCTGCTGCTCCTCGGCCGACAGCAGCGCGCCGGCGCCGCCCTTGGCCTTGCCCTGCAGCTCGGCGATGCGGCGTTCGGTGTCCTCCAGGCGCTGGCGCAGTTCCTGCTCGTGGCCCAGCATCTGCTGGCCGGCGGCGCGGCGCAGGTCGTCCACCAGCACGAACGGCCGGACCGAACCGGCACGCCCGCGCAAGGAGATCAGGTCGGCGCTGCCGGCCAGATTCTCCACCGCGTTGACGACGAAGTCGCCGTTGCCGGCGAACGGCACCGCCAGCCGCTGGCCCAGCGCCGGCTGCGTCTCCACCCAGAAGCGGTCCTCCAGCAGGTCGCTGTCGGCCACGACGATCAGGTTGGCGGGCTTGGCGCTCTCATTGAGGTGCGGCTTGCCCGTCCCCTCCTTGGGCGGGGCGGCGAAGGCGGACTTCAGCGTGCCGGACACGCGGGCGGCCAGCACCTCCGCCTGCCCCTGCGCCTTCAGGGACGCCATCAGCTTCTCCGGCTCCGGCCGGCCCATCACCAGCGCCACGTCCACCATCTGGCCCGACGCGGAGGAGGTGAGCAGCGGCGAGACGGTCAGCGACGCCCCCTCCTTCACCTTCAGGCTGCCCGCCGTGGCGAGGTTGACGGTGCCGAGGTCGGCCGTGACCACGTCCTTGCGGTCGCGGTGCGCGTCGTCGAGCGACAGCCACGCGGCGTAGGGCACGGCGCGCCGGCCGACGCTGACGTTCACCGCCAGCCGCGGGTCGGCGACGAAGCGGCCGGCGTCCATCGTCAGGCCCCAGGCGTCGAACAGCTTGGGCAGGGCGGCCGTCTTGGCGGCCATGGGGTCGGGCATGCCGTTCGGGCCGGGCTCCGCGTCGCTCTCCGCCCAGGGGTCGACGAACAGCACGGCGTGCCCGCCCTTCAGGACGTACTGGTCGACGGCGTACAGCGTCTGGTCGGACAGCGCCTTGGGCCGCGCCACCACCAGGACGTTCACGTCCTCGTCGATGGCCGTCACGTCGCCCTTCAGAAGGCGCACGTCGAACAGCGCCTTCAGCTGCGAATAGACGGCGTAGGGCTGCCCGCCGCCGCGCATCGCCGCCATGATGCCGCCGGGGCCGTATTCCAGCTCCATCCCGGTCAGGATGGCGACCACCGGCTTCTTCGGGTCGGACAGGTTGTAGACCAGCCGCGTCAGGTCGTACTCCAGGAACGTCTCCCGCTCCTGCTGGAAGAAGGGGATGACCTCCTGTTTGTCGGTGGTGTTGGTGCCGACGAGGCCGAAGTAGATCTGCCGGCCCGACGCGCGGTCCAGCGGCACCGGCTTCACGCCGGCCTCCACCGCCATGTCCTCGGCGTCCGAAAACGGCTCGGGATCGATGACCTGGAGGCGGATGCGGCCGTCGGACCGGCCGGCATACTCCTCCAGCAGTTCGCGCACGCGCTGGCCGTAGGTGCGCAGCACCGGCACCTCGCCGGCCAGCTTTTCCGAGAAGAACAGCTTCAGCGTGACCGGCTCCTTCACCCCGGCGATCACGTTCTTCGTGCCCGGCGACAGGGTGTAGAGCCGGTCGGCCGTCAGATCCAGGCGCGCGTTGCGCAGCGTGGCCTGCGACAGCACGTTGACGGCGACGAACAGGACGGCGGCAAGGGCCAGCGCCGCCAGCGACAGCGACTTGCGGGTCATGGTGCTTCCCTCCCTCCTCAACCGGCCTTGCGCAGGTCGACGGCGACCGTGTTGGCGAACAGCCACACGGCGATCAGCGACGCGAAATAGACGACGTCGCGCAGGTCGATCACGCCTTCCATGATGGCGGAGAAGCGGGTGAGGAAGCTGAAGCTCGCCAGCGCATCCACCAGGACGCGCGGCGCCCAGCCGGTGACGGCGTCCAGCACCATCGGGCTGCCCGCCACGGTGAACAACAGGCAGACCACCACGCCCACCACGAAGGCCACCACCTGGTTGCGCGTCAGCGCCGACAGGCAGGCGGAGATGGCGAGATAGCCGCCGGCCATGAACAGGCTGCCGACATAGCCGGCCAGGATGACGCCGTTGTCCGGGTCGCCCAGCAGGTTGACGGTGATCCACGCCGGGAAGGTCAGCGCCAGCGCCACGGCGGTGAAGGCCCAGGCGGCCAGGAACTTGCCCAGCACCACGCCGCCCAGGCCCACCGGCAGGGTCAGCAGCAGCTCGATGGTGCCCGACCGCCGCTCCTCCGCCCACAGCCGCATGGCCACGGCCGGCATCAGCACGACGTAGAGCCAGGGGTGGAACATGAAGAAGGGCTTCAGGTCCGCCTGCCCGCGCTCGAACAGGCCGCCGACGTAGAAGGTGAAGATGCCGGCCAGCAGCAGGAAGCCGACGATGAAGACATAAGCCACGGGGGTGGCGAAGTAGCCCGCCAGCTCGCGGCGGAAGATCGCGATGGTGCCGGTCATCACGCCGCCTCCCGCTCACCGGTGGTGCTTTGGCCGGTGGTGATCCGGCGGAACAGGGCGTCCAGCTTGCCGGGGCCGGCCTCCAGCTCGCCGAAGCGCCAGCCCGCATCCGCCGGGACGCCCTCCGCCAGCACGCGGCCCTTGCCGATGATGAGGGCGCGGGTGCACACGGCCTCCACCTCCTCCAGGATGTGGGTGGAGATGACGATGGCCTTGTTGGCGGCCATGGACCGGATCAGCGTGCGCACCTGATGCTTCTGGTTGGGGTCCAGGCCGTCGGTCGGTTCGTCCAGGATCAGCACCTCGGGGTCGTGCAGGATGGCCTGCGCCAGCCCGACGCGGCGCTTGTAGCCCTTGGACAGCGTGTCGATGGGCTGGTGCAGCACCGGGCCCAGGTCCACCTGCGCCACCGCGCGTTCGATGGCATCGCGCGCCCGCGCGCCTTTCAGGCCGCGCACGCCGGCGATGAACTCCAGGAAGCCCAGCGGCGTCATGTCCGGATAGGTGGGGGCGCCCTCCGGCAGGTAGCCGATGCGGCGCTTGGCCTCCAGCGGTTCCGCCACCGCGTCGTGGCCGCAGACGTGGATGCGGCCGGCGGTGGGCGGCAGGAAGCCGGTGATCATCTTCATGGTGGTGGACTTCCCCGCCCCGTTGGGCCCGAGGAAGCCCAGAACCGTCCCGCGCTCCACCGAGAAGCCGACGCCGTCCACCGCGGTGAAGGCGCCGAAGCGCTTGACCAGGTTCTCGATCGCGATCATCGCCATGCGAGGTTCACCCCTTCGTCTCGTTAGCCGCCTTCGTCTCGTTATCCGATGGCACCCGCCCACTGCCGTCGGCGCGGGGCGCGCACTATTTCGGATGATCACGAGCGGATTTCCAGGGGTGATTGAAAACCCTTATCAACCCTCCGCCTGGATGGTGATCGCCACCCGCCGGTTCCTTGCCCGGGCAGCGCTGTCGCGCTCCGGCGTCAGGGGGCGGGTGTCGGCGTAGCCGGCGGCGGACAGGCGGGCCGGCGGCAGGCCCAGTTCGCTCAGCGCCCGCACCACCGCCGCGGCGCGCGCCGCCGACAGCTCCCAGTTGGAGGGGAAACGGCCGCTGGCGATGGGTGTGGAATCCGTGTGCCCCTCCACCACGATGTCGCCCGGCGCGGCGGCCAGCACGGGCACGAGGCGGGCGAGCACGGCGCGCCCATCCCGCGACAGCTCGGCCTGACCCGCGGCGAACAGGATGGCGTCGCCCAGCACGATGCCCACGCGGTTCTGCCGCACGTTCACCGCCACCCCCTTGGGCATGCCCAGCTCGGCCAGCCGGTCGCGCCAGCGCTCCAGCAGCGGCTCCGGCGCCTCCACCGCCACCTCGTCCGTGTTGAGGCGCGGGCGGTCGTCCGGTTTCGAGGCATCGAGGACGGGCGGCGGGCGTTCGAGTTCCGCGGCCTGCGCCGTGGCGGGCACGGTGACGGCGGGGGTGTCGGTGGGCAGCGGCGTGGTCGGCAACTGGTCCTTCAGCGTGGTGATGGCCAGCAGCATGACGAACACCGCGAACAGCAGCGTCACCAGGTCCGAATAGCTGAGCAGCCAGATCTCCTGGTCCTCCTCCGCCCCGCCGGCCGCCGGCAGGCGCACGCGCCCGCCGCCCGCCGCCCACGGCGGGGCCGAGAGGTCGGCCGGCAGTTCCGGCAGGTCGCGGTCACGGGGTGCCATGCAGCTCGTCCCGGTGCTCGCGCACGTACTCGGCCAGCGCGTCGGCGACCACCGTCGGCGAGCGGCCGAGCCGCACGAGAAGGATGCCTTCCAGCAGCACGTTGAGCGCTGCCACGCGCTTGGCCGTGCGCTGCTCCAGCTTGATGGCGATCGGCTTGAAGACGACGTTGGCCAGCACCACGCCGTACAGCGTCGCCACCAGCGCGATGGACATGTGCTGCCCCACCTCCGCCACGGTGGCGGATCCCAGCGCCGCCATCATGCCGATCAGGCCGATCAGCGTCGCCAACAGCCCGAAGGCCGGCGCCAGCCCGGCCAGCGTGCGGAACAGCCGGGCCTCCACCGTTTCCTGCTCGATCATCTTCTGGATGCGCCAGTTCATGACGTGCAGGATGTCGTTGACCGGCGTGCCGTCGACGATGAGCTGCAATCCCAGCCGCAGGAACGGGCTGCGCGCGCGGGCCACGCAGGCCTCCGCCTCGTGCACCTGGCTGCGCTGGTAGAGGCGGGCGAACTCGACCAGGTTGGCGATGTCCGGCTTGATGTCGTTCTCTTCGCGGAAGATGTTGAAGAAGGCGGTCAGCGCGCCGATCAGCTCCGATGTGCGGAAGGCCAGCATGGCGGCGACCGTGATGCCGCCGCCGACGATCACCGCCCCTTCCGGGTTCCACAGCGCCTGCGCCCCGTGCCCCAGCGCGATGTAGACGAACAGCGCGATCGAACCGGCGATGCCCAGCACCGTCGAGACCATCATGCCGGAAGGCTTTGCCGCCGCTTTGGCCATGGCCCGCCTCCGTTACGCGCCGCGCCCGAACAGGCGGGCGATCAGGCCGGGCCTGGGCGCCGCGGCCTCGTCCCCGGCCGGCGCGGCGGCCTCGCCGCCCTCCTCCGCGCGCGAACGGGCAGGCGCGGCCGGCGCGGCTTCCGACGGCAGGGCCGGCGCGCGGACGGCGGCGTCGGCCGCCCGGCCCTGCACCAGCGCCACCCCGGCGGCGCGCGCCGCCTCCAGCGCCGCCGCGTCGTCGCAACGCCACAGCGCCAGCCGCTCCGGGCTGAAGCGCTCCAGCCCGGCGGCGAGCAAGCCCGCCGCCTCCGCCCCCGGCGTCCACAGCGCCTTGACGTACGCCACCTGCGCCCCGCCGAGGTCGAGCGCCGGCAGGGCCGCCAGCGGCACGTGGTCGACGGCGACCGCGAAGCCCAAATCGCCCAGCCGTTGCGCGGCGGCGGCGAAGCGCGGCGGCGACAGGCCGACCTCCCAGCAGGCCAACTCGGCCGTCAGCTGCCGGCGGAACCCGGCCGGGATGGCGTGCGCGAGGTCGGCGAAGGTGGCGTCCAGCACGGTGGCGGTGTGCAGGTCGAAGCTGTAGGGCTGCGGTGCCCGCCAGCGGTCGCGCGCGACATGGCGCAGCAGCCCGCGGTCGAGCCGCGCCGCCACCTCGTGCCGCAGCCAGTCGTCGCGGCGCAGCGGCAGGTCGAACCGCCCCTCCAGCTCGTCCAGCGCCACCACCAGTTCGGTGAGCACGCGCCTGGGCTCCTCGGGATCGGCGAAGGACCACAGCGCCTGTTCGCGCAGCAGGCTTTCCACGTCGGCGCCGTGCAGCACCCGCTCCACCTCCAGCACCTGGGCCAGCGCCGCGGTGGGCACGCGCTGCGCCGCCGCGGCGATGCGCAGCCGGTCCAGCACGGCGGGCGGCACGACGTCGGCCACCAGTTTCCCGGCCTGCGTCGCCACGTCGTAGACGGTGAAGCGCATGGTGCCGAAGCCGTGGCTGCGCAGCACGCCGGCCAGCGCGTGGGCACCCCCCTCCAGCAGTGCCGCGTCCTGCGGCCCGGCGAGGATCAGCAGGCGCGGCCCCGGCAGCCGGTGCACCTCGTGCTGCGACGCGCCCAGCCAGCTTTCCAGGTAATGGTCGAGGGTGAGGGCGAAGCGCGGGTCGTCGCCGTGCTCGATCCCGCGGAAGTCGACGAGCAGGGCCGCCGCCGGCTCTGGCGTGTCGCGCAACGCGGCCAGCCGGTCGAGGAGGGTATGCCCCAGGGACACTCCGGTTGGAAAAACGCCAGTCAGGGAGGCTTCAGTCATCGGACACCCGCCTGCGCCTGTGCGCCGACCGCTTCAAATGCTCAGTAATTTTGGAACAAGCCCCGTCCGGGGGCAATGCGCGAATCCGCGCGCCCGGCATGATTTTCGCAGGACGTCCCGGCACCATCGCACGGAGGCGCGTTCAGCCATGGGTTCGTACAGCCCCACCCCCACGCCCGACGCGCCCCCGGCGTCCGCCGCGCCGCTGGACGTGATGCCCGGCCCGGCGCTGGACGCCCACCTTTTCCGCCGCATCGTGACCTTCGCCGCCGGGGAGACGGACCGCCCCCTCACCGCCGCGCTGGGCCTGAACCGCGCCGCGCTGGAATGCTTGCTTTCACGCCACCTGCCCGAGATGCGGGCACTGCTGCGCACGCTGCCACCCGACTCCGAGCCGGACGAGGACGCCATCGAGGAAGCCGACCTGCGCGCCCTGCTGCTGGAGCACCGCGCCGGCCACGCCGAGGAGCCGGAATGGCTGGCCGCCATCGTCGCCCGGCGCAGCCTGGGCACCAACCACCTGTGGCAGGACATGGGCTTCGCCAACCGCCTTGAGCTGAACGCCATGTTCCGCCGCCACTTCCCGGCGCTGGTGGCGCTCAACGGCGGCGACATGAAGTGGAAGAAGTTCTTCTACCGCCAGCTCTGCTCGCGCGAAGGCTTCCTGCTGTGCAAGTCGCCCAACTGCGAATCCTGCGACGACTACGCCGCCTGCTTCGACGGCGAACCGGGCGAGGCGTTGCGGCGGTAGGTGCCCGCCGTTCCCTACGCCCCGATCTCGCGCAGCCTGTCCAGGCTGCGGGCGAGCTGCTGGCGCAGCGCCACCGACCGCTCCACCGCGGCCACGCCGTCCTCGGCGGCGCACAGGCGCTCCAGCTCGACCGCACCGTCGTAGACGCCCGTCAGGCCGACGCTGCCCGCCATGGTCTTCAGCTCCGCCGCCGCCGCGCCCAGCGCCGGCAGGTCGAAGGTGCCGTGCGCCACCGCCAGCCGCGTGTCCAGGCCGGCGCCGCGCACCATGAAATCCTCCACCAGCTCGCGCACCTTGTCGCGGCCGATGACGCCCTCCAGCGCCAGCAGCACGCCGGCGTCCATGCCGTCCTCGCCCGGTGCCGCATCGCCGCGGCCGGACGTCACCAGACGCTTCAGGATGCGGCTCAGCGCCGCCGGGTTGACCGGCTTGGGCAGATGGTCGTTCATCCCCGCCGCGCGGCAGCGCTCGATGTCCTCCGCCCGCGCGGAGACGGTGATGGCGACGATGGGAATGCGCGCCGCCGGGCCGTCCAGCAGGCGGATGGCGCGCGTGGCGGCGATGCCGTCCAGCCCCGGCACGTCCAGGTCCATCAGCACCGCGTCGTAGGTGCCCGTGGCGGCGAGGCGCACCGCCTGCCGGCCGTCGCTGACCACCGTCACCCGGTGCCCGTCCTTCTCCAGCAGCCAGGCGTTGACGCGCTGGTTCACCGGGTTGTCCTCGACCACCAGGATGTCCAGCGCCGGCCCCTCCGGCGCCGCGCGGCCGGCGTTGCCGTCGCCCAGGTCCACGGCGGCGGTGAACCACACGCCGTGGCAGCCCTCGGCGTCGCAGTCCACGCCCATCTCGCCGCCCATCAGCCCGACGATGCGCCGGCACACGTGCAGGCCCAGGCCCCGCACGCCGGCCTGCCGTGCGGCGCTGAAGTCCAGCGGCGGCACGCCGTCGGTCAGCCACGCCTGCAGCTCGCCCGCCAGCCCCGGCCCGGCGCCGACCACGGCGACGCGCAGCCCCGACCGCGCGTCGGGCAGCGTGGCGCGGCGCACGCGCACCGACACGGCGCGGCAGTCCCCCTCGCGCACCGCCAGCCCGACCAGTTCCACCAGCACGTGGCGCAGCCACGCCGGGTCGCCCACCACGATGGCGGGGACGTTCGGGTCGATGTCGGCCGCCAGCGTCATCCCGCGGTCGGCGGCGGCCGACTGCTGGCTGGCCAGCACGCTGCCGACCACCGTCTCGACGCCGAACGGCTCCGCCTCCAGCCGGATGCCCTGCGATTCCAGGCGCGCCAGCTCGGCCACGTCGTCGACCAGCATGCGCAGCGTCTCGATCGACTGCAGGATCCGTCCGACGCGCTCGCGCTCGGCCGGCCCCAGCGGGGCCGCCAGCAGCGGGCGCACCGCGTCGACGATGGCGGCGACCGGGTTGCGGATTTCCTGGCTCATGAAGGCCAGCGTGCGGGCCTTGGCGCGCACCGCCTCCTCCGCCTGGATGCCGGCGGCCTCAAGGGCGGCGTGCAGGCGCGTGCGGTCGTCGGCGTGCTCCGACACGCTGCGCTCCAGCGTCAGCGTGGCGGCGTAGAGGTCGTCGGCGGTGCGGCGCTGGTCCGTGATGTCGCGCCACCAGATCAGCCGGCCGCCGTCGGCCATGCGCCGCTCGCCCACCAGCCACTGCCGGCCGTCGGCGCCCGTCGCGCTGACCGGGCCGGGCCCATGCGGGCGCGGCACGACGTCGGCGTGCACGGGAAGCAGGGCGAGGAAGTCGCCCGCCGTCGCGAACTGCGCCGCCACGTCGCGGAAGGCGGCGATGAAGGGTTGGTTGACGGCCAGCGTGGCGCCGTCGGCGCCGATCAGCGCCACGGGGTCCGGCAGGCCTTCGATGAGGTCCAGGCTGTTCAAGACGGGCTCCTGCGCCGGGCGCTCAACGCGCCAGCAGACGGTCGACCCGTTCCTTGAGCGCGCCGAACGACGGCGGCTTGACGACGAAGCCGTTGACGCCCAGCGCCATGGCCTTCTTCACAATGTCGGATTCCGTGTGGTTGGTCAGGAAGACGACGGGGGTGCGGTTGTTCCGCACGTCCGCGCTGGCGCGCAGCTGGGCCAGGAACTGCAGGCCGCTGACCGGCTTCATGTCGATGTCGCAGACGATGATGTCGGGCGAGTTGCGGATGCATTCCTGCATGCCGGTCTCGCCGTTGTCGGCCTCGAAGATCTTGCGGAAGCCGATCTGCGAGAGGATCTGCATGATGGTGCGCCGGACGAACGGCTGATCTTCGATGACGAGGATGTTGTAGTGCTCGTACTCCACCGGCTTCCTGTCCATGCGGCACCTCCCTGGCGGGGACGCCCCCGCCTTGACCCAAGGAATATCAGGGACACGGCGCGGCGGGCAACCGCGGCGCTCATGCGGCCGGCGCCTTCCGGCGCCGTCCCTGTCACAGACCCCCGCGGATGACGCCCTCGACGCGGACGAAGGCGTCCTTCAGCCGCCCGGCGTGCGTGCGCGCGGCGTCGAGGTCGCCTGTCGCGGCGGTGCGCTCGACCTCCGAACACAGCACCGCCAGCTCCACCGCCCCGGCGGTGCGCGCCGCGCCGGCGGCGGCGTGCGCGGCGCGGCGCCCGCCGTCGGCGTCGCCCTCGGCCAGATCCTGCGCCACCTCGTCGATCAGCGGCGCCGTCGTCTCCAGGAAGAAGCCCAGCAGGTCGCGCGCCGCGTCGACGCTGCCGAAGGTGGCGACCACGTGCGCCCGGTCCAGCACGGGGGGCGCCTCCGCCGCGTCCGGCGGCGCCGACTCGGCCGCGCGCGGCGCCGGCCCCGCCGCCGGGCGGCGCAGCTCCAGCGCCTGCGGCAGCCAGCGGGCGATGGTGCGCGACAGGCTTTGCAGGTCGACCGGCTTCGACAGGTAGTCGTCCATGCCGGCGGCGAAGCAGCGCTCCGCCTCGCCGGTCAGCGCGCTGGCGGTGAGCGCGACGATGGGCAGGCGCCGGCCGCTGTCGCGTTCGGTCGCGCGCACGCGCCGCGCCAGCTCGTACCCGTCCACCCCCGGCATGAAGCAGTCGGTGAGCAGCAGGCCGTACTGCGTGTTCTGCAGCGCCTCCCACGCCTGGGCGCCGTCGGCGGCCAGCCGGGCGGCGAAGCCCAGCTGCTCCAGTTGCCGGCGGATGACGACCTGGTTGGTCGGGTTGTCCTCCGCCACCAGGATCAGCACCCCGGCGGCCTCGGCCTCCGCCACGCCGGGCGGCCGGACCGCGCCGGCCTCAACGTCGCCGTCCGCCAGCCCGGCGGCGTCGGCGGGCCGCCCGGCGGCGCGCGCCACGGCGGCGCGCAACGCGTCGCGGCGCACCGGCTTGTGCAGCACGGCGACGATCCCCGCCCCCTCGGCCGCGGCGGCCAGCCCGGCGTCCTCCCGCGCGGTGGTGAGGACGATGCGCGTGGCGTTGAGGCCCGGCATGCGCTTCAGCGCCGCCGCCAGCCCGAGCCCGTCGAGGACGCCCGGCACCTGGGCCACCACCGCCGCGTCGAAGGGGGCATGCCCCTGCAGCCCGCCGCGCAGCGCCTCGAACGCGGCCGCCGCGTCGGCCGCCTGCGCCACCTGGGCGCCGGCCCCGGCCAGCATCTCGGCGAAGCTGCCGCGGGCGGCGGCGACGGAGTCGGCGACGAGCACGCGCAGCCCCGCCAGATCGGCCACCGGATGCGCGCTGACCGATGACGGCGGCGGCAGCGGCACCTCGAACCAGAAGACCGAGCCGCGCCCCGGCTCCGACTCCACGCCGATGCCGCCGCCCATCATGCCGACCAGCCGCCGGCAGATCGACAGGCCCAGCCCGCTGCCGCCGAAGCGCCGGGTGGTCGAGGCGTCGGCCTGGGTAAACGGCTCGAACAGGCGGGCCCGTTGCTCGTCGCCCATGCCGATGCCGGTGTCGGCGACCTCGAATCGCACGGCGTCCGGCTCGCCGCCCGGCCGCACGTCGACGACGACCGATCCGTGCTCGGTGAACTTCACCGCGTTGCCGATCAGGTTCAGCAGGATCTGGCGCAGCCGCACCGCGTCGCCCACCCGCGTCTCGACGCCGTCGAGCGCCACGCGGGTCACGAGGTCCAGCCCCTTCTCCCGCGCCCGCGTGCCCAGCAGGTCGGCCGCCCCCTCGACGAGGCCGCGCAGGTCCACCGGCGTCGGGTCGAGCCGCAGGCGCCCCGCCTCGATCTTCGAGAAGTCGAGGATGTCGTCGATGATGGTCAGCAGGGCCGAGGCGGATTCGCGGATCACCGACAGGACCGCGCGCTGGTCGGCGTCGAGCGGCGTGCGCTCCAGCACCTCCAGCATGCCCAGCACGCCGTTCATCGGCGTGCGGATCTCGTGGCTCATGGTGGCCAGGAACGTGGACTTGGTGCGCGCCGCCTCCTCCGCCCGCTCCTTGGCCTGACGCAGCGCGTCCTGCACCTGCATGCGGTCGGTGACGTCGGTGACGGTGATGACCCAGCCGCCGTCCGGGCGCGGCTGCCCGCGGATCTCCATGTCGCGCCCGTCCGCCGTGTGGACGAGGTGGGAATAGGGCTTGCCGGCCCGCAGCACGGCCAGCCGCTGCTCGACATAGGCGTCGACGTCGGCGCCGGGCATGCTGCGTTCGGCCCAGGCGCGCAGGTTGAGGGGAGCCGTGTGCGCCGTCGCCATCTCCTGCGCGGAGATGTTCCAGTATTCGCAGAACTTGCGGTTATGGACGAGGATGTTGAGGCCGGAGTCCAGCATCATGACGGCGCTCGGCATCGCCTCGATGGCGGCGCGCAGGTGGCCGGCGGCCTCCGCCGCCTCCGTCTCGGCGCGCACCCGCTCGCTGACGTCGACGACGGAGGTCAGCACGGCGGGATCGCCCCCCCATTCGACCACGCGGTCCACCGCGTCCATCCACACGGCCGTGCCGTCGCGCCGCAGGCGCCGCACCCGCGCCACGCCGGCCGGCTCCTCCCCGGCCATCATCCGCACATAGCCGCGCCACGCCCGCGGCATCTCCTCGGGCGCCAGCAGGGCCTTGACGTCGCTCAGCGCCATCACCTCGGCCGCGGCGGCGAAGCCGTGCAGGCGGGCGAAGGCGTCGTTGCAGAACAGCGGCACGAAGCGGCGGTGCACGAGGATGCCCTGGATCGACCCCTCGATCAGGCCGCGGAACCGCTCCTCGCCCAGGCGCAGGGCCTCCTCCTGGCGGAGGATCGCCTCCCCGGCGCCGTCGATGGCGGCCGCGAGCGCCTCGAACTCGTCGCCGCCGGCGTCCGGCACGGACTGGCCGGCCGTGAGGGTCCGCATGCCGTGCCTGAGACGCTCCAGGCGCCGCGCGGCGGACCGGTGCAGCAGCAGCGCGCCGGCACCGGCGCCGGCCAGGCAAACCACGGCCAGGATGCCGAAGGCGAGCCGTTCGGGGATGCCGCCGGCCAGGACGGCGGCGGCGGCGCACAGGCCGGCGGCGAACGCCGACGCGGCGACGCCGGCGACGCCGGCCAGCATCCGCCGCGTCACGTTCATCCCGCCCCCCTGCGCGCCCGCCTGCATGCCCGCGTCCCCTGCGGTTGCGTATCCAGGGGGATCTTAGCAACCCGCATACGAGGAAGCGATAGACTGTATGTCAGGGGGCGTGCTCAGCGCGACGCGCGCGGCAGTCCAAGGAGGCTGGCGACGAGGTTGGCAACCCAGCGCCGCTCGGGATGCATCTCGTCGACGGTGACCGCCCGCCCGGCGAAGGACAGCGCGGCCTGCGCCGCGGCCAGCGGGTCCGGGCAGGGCTGGCCGTCGATGCGGAAGTCCGTGAGGATCAGCGTCAGCTCCCGCACGGCCTTCTGGGGCGGGATCAGCATGAGGTAGCGCGCGCCCGCGATGGGGTCGAGGTGGCAACGGGCCAGCATGGTGGCGGCGGTGACGGGAACGCCGTCCCCTTCCGTGCCGACGACGAAGCCCAGGAACCGCTTCGCCCGCTCCTCCACCGCCTCGGACCAGCCGGCGGTGGCCGTTATCAACGGATTGAACACCCCTGCCTCCACGGACTGTGCGCGCCGAAGCCCCCATTCGACCGTTGATTCTGACATTGTTCGGCCAGCAAACCGAATCAAGGCGCCCGCACGGAAGAGGTATTACCAATCCCATTTTGCAGCGCCTCGGCGCCGGTGGCGAGTTCGATGAGTTCGGTGGTGATCTGCTCCTGGCGCAGGCGGCGCACCGCGCCGGTCAGCTCGTCCAGCGTGGCGTCGATGTTCTGGCGCGCGGCCATCAGCACCGCCAGGCGCGCCGCGTTCTCGGCGGCGAAGCTCTCCATGGCCGCGTGCGCCAGCAGGGCGAAGACGTATTCGTCCACCATGCGCGGCACCAGATCGGCCGGCGGCAGGTTGGTGAGCGGCGGCACGGCGCGCCCGTTCCCCCCCGCCGTCCCGAGGTCGAGCGGCAGCAGCGCGTCGCGCGCCACCTCCGGCGCGCCGCCCTGGGCGCTGCGGCCGTACAGCACCGCCACGGTGCCCAGCGTCCCGTCGGCGGCGGCGCGGTACAGCGCCTCGGCAACGCGGCGGCCGGTCGCGGTGACGGCGTCGGTGTGCGTCGCCATGGGGATCGTCCAGTCGGGCGGCCGCCCGCGCTCCTCCAGCAGCGCCGCCGCCCGGCTGCCGACCACCCACAGCACGCCGCCCGGCGGCACGCCGGCCAGCGCCGAATCGGCCAGCCGCTCGGCGAAGGCGCCGACGAAGCCGTGCTCCGGCCCGAACAGCACGGTGGCGGGGCGCCCCCGCCCGTCCTGCGGCGGCCAGCGCGCCGGCCCCTCGGCCAGCAGCCCGACCGCCTGCACCAGCGCGCCGCCGATCACCCCGGCATAGGCGCGCGTGCCGCCGATCACCGCCAGCGCCTGCTGCAGCCGCACCGCGGCCAGCGAGCGCATGGCGTCGGTGACGGCGCGCAGTTCCTCGACGCTGGCGCGGCGGGCTTCGACCTCGGCAAGGCGTTCGGCCATCAGGGGCCTCCGATCTGCGCCACGGCATCGGCGACTAGCGCGCGCAATGCGGCGCGCGTGGCGTCGTCCAGGTCGGCGCCGCCGGCGAAGCGCGCCGCCACCTCCGGCGCGCGCGTCTCCAGCAGGCCCGCCAGCACGGCGCGCAGGCGCGGCACCGCCTCCTCCGGCAGGGCGTCCAGCGTGCCGTCGGCCAGCGCCACCAGTTGCGCCACCTGCAGCGCCAGCGGCTGCGGCGCCAGATGGCGCTGCGCCAGCAGCGCGCGCACGCGCCGCCCGTGCGCCACCGCCGCGCGGGTGCGCTCGTCCACCATGCCGCCGAAGCGGGTGAACACCTCCAGCTCCAGGAACTGCGCGTAGTCCAGCCGCAGCGGCTCGGCCAGGGCGCGCAGGGCCGGCGGCTGCGCCTTGCCGCCGACGCGCGACACGCTGCGGCCGATGTCCACCGCCGGCTTCTGCCCCTCGTGGAACAGCTTGGCGTCCAGGCAGACCTGCCCGTCGGTGATGGAGATCAGGTTGGTCGGGATGTAGGCCGACAGGTTCCCCGCCTGCGTCTCGGCGATGGGCAACGCGGTCAGCGAGCCGCCGCCCTTGTGCGGCGCCAGCTTGGCCGCGCGCTCCAGCAGGCGGGCGTGCAGGTAGAAGACGTCGCCCGGATAAGCCTCCCGCCCCGGCGGGCGGCGCAGCAGGAGGGAGAGCTGGCGGTGCACGGCGGCGTGCTTGGTCAGGTCGTCGACGATGACCAGCGCGTGCCGGCCGCTGTCGCGGAAATGCTCGGCCATGGTGAAGCCGGCGTAGGGCGCCAGCCATTGCAGGCCCGGCGGCGCGTCGGCCGGGGCGATGACGAACAGCGTGCGCGCCAGGGCGCCGGCGCTCCTCACCGCCTCGACCACCGCGCGCACGCCGGACGCCTTCTGGCCGACGGCGACGTAGACGCTGACCACGTCGCCGTCCGTCTGGTTGAGGATGGCGTCGACGGCGATGGCCGTCTTGCCGGTGGCGCGGTCGCCGATCAGCAGCTCGCGCTGGCCGCGGCCCAGCGGGAACATGGCGTCGATGACGGCGGTGCCGGTCAGCAGCGGCTCCGTCACCGCGGCGCGGTCGGCGATGGCCGGGGCCGGGCGCTCCACCGGCTCCAGCCGGTCCGCCGCCACGGGCGGGCCGCCGTCCAGCGGCCGGCCCAGCGGGTCCAGCACGCGCCCCGGCAGGGCATCGCCCACCGGCACGCGCACCACCGCCCCGGTGCCGTGCACCGTGGCGCCGGCCGACAGGTGCCGGTCCTCGCCCAGCAGGATGCAGCCGATGGTGCCGTCCAGGTCCACCGCCAGCCCCGGCACGCCGCCGGGGAACAGCAGCAGCTCGTCCGCCCGCGCCTCGGGCAGGCCGGAGACGCGGGCGATGCCGTCGCCCACCGATTCGATCCGCCCGACCGATTCGAAGCTCGGCCGGACGCCCAGCGCGTCCAGGCGCTGCCGGGCCTCGGGCAGCCAGGCGTCAAGCGCGTCGCGCAGCGTTGTCGTCATCGCGCGTCAGCTCCTCCATCGCCGCGGCCAGCGCCTGTTTCCAGGAGTGGCGCAGGACGGTGTGCGGGAAGTGCAGCTCCACCCCGGCGATCAGGCCGGGATCCTCGGCGAACGCCACGGCGACCGGCCGGCCCAGCGCCGCCGCCAGCCGCTCCTGCCAGCGCTCCCCCTCCGGCACCGTCAGCGGCGCGGACGTGACGAGGCGCACCGGCACCGGGTCGCCACCACCGTCGCCACCGTCGCCGGCCAGCGCCCGGCGCTGCGGTTCGGGCAGCGCCTCGACGCTGCGGCAGGCGGCCTCCAGGAAGCCCTCGGCCATGCCGTCGCCCGCCGTCACGCGCAGCAGCCGCGCCGCCACTGCGGTGCCCAGCGCGGCGGCGCGCTCGCGCAGGCCGGCCTCCGCCTGCCGCCGCTCCTCGGCCAGCCGGGCGCGCCCTTCGGCAAGCAGCCCCTCGGCCTCGCCGCGTGCCTTGTCCAGCAGGGCCGCGCGCTCCGCCGCCGCCTGCGCGCGGACGCCGGCCAGCAGCCGGTCGCGCTCGGCGGCGAGGCCGGCCTTCTCGGCATCGACGGCGCGCTTCCCGTCGGCGGCCTCGCGGCGCGCCGCGTCGGCCTCGCCGCGCACGCGTTCGGTCGCCGCCTGCCGCTCGGCGATCACCGCCAGCACCGGGCGGTACAGGAAATGCCGCAGCAGCCACACCAGGACCAGGAAGTTGACGGCCTGGAGAAGCAGCGTCCACCCGTCGAGATGCATGGATCGGCGTCCTCACACGAACGGGTTGGCGAACAGCAGCAGGAGCGCGATGACGAGGCAGTAGATCGCCATCGTCTCGATCATGGCCAGCCCGACGAACAGCGTGCGCGACAGCGTGTTGGCCGCCTCCGGCTGGCGGGCTATGGCCTCCATGGCGGCGGCGACGGCGCGGCCCTCGGCCAGCGCCGGGCCGATGGCGCCGACGCAGACGGCGA
>Ga0196976_1000384_pt1 | contig 28477 bp, 23 predicted proteins | sample S3v_513CmetaG_FD_148644 | JGI IMG/M metagenome (GOLD analysis project Ga0196976, IMG submission 148644) | Soil microbial communities from Anza Borrego desert, Southern California, United States - S3+v_5-13C | ecosystem: Environmental > Terrestrial > Soil > Desert | place: USA: California... | reverse complement strand
GGGCAAGCGCTGCGCCGAGACACTGTTCTTCGACTACCACCGCCAGCACGGGCTGCCGATCAAGGTGGTGCGCATCTTCAACACCTACGGGCCGCGCATGCACCCCAACGACGGGCGCGTGGTGTCCAACTTCATCATGCAGGCCCTGAAGGGCGAGCCGATCACCATCTACGGCGAGGGGCAGCAGACGCGCGCCTTCTGCTACGTCGACGACCTGATCGAAGGCTTCGTCCGCTTCATGGGCACGCCGGAGCAGCACACCGGCCCGCTGAACCTCGGCAACCCCGGTGAGTTCACCATGCTGGAACTGGCGGAGAAGGTCATCCGCCTGACCGGCACCTCCTCCAAGATCGTCCACAAGCCGCTGCCGCAGGACGACCCCAAGCAGCGCCGCCCTGACATCGCCAAGGCCAAGTCCCTGCTGGGCTGGGAGCCGAAGGTGCCGCTGGACGACGGTCTGGAGCGCACCATCGCCTACTTCCGCTCGCGCTTCCTGTAGGCGGAAGCGGCCGCCCTCACCACGGCGGCGGGCCCGGCTCCCCATAGAGCCAGCCCGCCGCCGTGGCGCCCAGCATGCCGGACACGATGACGTACATGTGGCTGGCCACCTGCGAGGCGACCTCCGCCCCCGGCCCGGCCGCGATGTGATGCGGCGGGATGCCCAGCGGGCCGCGCAGCAGGTTGCCCGCCGCGACGCCGCCGAACGCGCCCAGCGTCAGCGCCATGACATAGCCGTAGTCGTGTCGCTCGCCGGTGATCCAGTCATAGACGGCGGTGCCGGCCACCGCGGCCGCGCCGCCCGCGACGGCGGCGGTCGCGTGGGCGCCGAGCGTCGCCAGCGATGTCTCCGCGGGAACCGTCACCAGCCCGATCGCCGCGTAGGTCCAGCCACCGGTCAGCGCGCCGATACCCAGCGCCAGCGCATTGATGCCGACAAGGCCGGCCGCCGTTCCCAGCCCCAGCGCATAGGGCGGCTGGTTGGACGACGGCTTCACCGTCAGGACGTTGACCGGCTGTACGGTAACAGTAACGGGTTCGGCGCTGGCCGGCTGGCACGCCAGCAGCGCCGCGACGACGAGGCCGAGCCCCCGCCGCGTCACGGCGAGACGACGCGGATGACCGGCTTCGGCCGGCCATAGGCCCAGTCCGCCGCCCAGGCGCCCAGCACGCCGGCGGTGACGACGTACACGCGGCTGGCCGCCTGCGCCGCGGCGGACGCGGTGACGCCCACGGCCTCCGCCCCCGCGCCCGCGTAGTACGGCAGCGTGCCCAGCGATCCGCCCAGCAGGTTGCCGGCGGCCACGCCGCCCAAGGCACCCAGCGCCAGCGCGCCGACGTAGCCGTAGTCGTGCCGCTCGCCTGTGACGGCGTCGTAGGCGGCGGTGCCGGCCACGGCGCCCGCACCACCCGACAGGGCGGCGATCAGGCGGCTGCCCAGCGCCGTCTCGTACGGGACGGCGGCCAGCGCCCCGCCGGCCAGCGGCACGGTGCCCAGCCCGGCGGTCAGCACGTTGAAGGCGGCGATGCCGACGATGGCGCCCGCACCGGTGGCCAGCGCCGTCTTCGAGATGGGCCAGTCGTCGTCGCCGCCCTGGCCCGCGCTTTCGGCGGCGGTGTAGCCGAGCAGGCCGCCGATCACCGCGCTGGTGCCGGCATAGACGCGGCTCATGGCCACCGACATCTCGGCGGGAACCAGGGCGCCGCTGACATAGGCCCAGCCGCCGGGCAGCGCGCCCAGCCCCAGGGCCGCGATGTTGAAGCCGATGATGCCCACGGCGGCACCCAGGCCGGCGGCGAACGGCGCGTAATCGAACGTGCCGGCGGGCTTGGCCGCCGCCTGCGGCGTGGTGGCCGACTCCAGTGGCACGGAGAGCGCCGGTGCCTTCGCGGCACCGCCGGGCGTCAGCACGCCTTGCGCGTGGACGGCCAGAGGTTGGCAGGCCAGCAGCGCCGCTACGGAAACACCCAGAACACGCCGCCCCGGAACACAACGCATCGACCCGCACCACAATCCGAATGAGGTAGGCCGATCGTGCCCAGGCACGGCGCTCCCGTCAACCGGGACGGCTGTGACCAGTGGCACTTATCCCAGTTCTGCGGCGCGCAGCCAGTCCCAGGCGCGGCTCAGCCCGTCCCGCCACTCCGTGCGCGGCTCCCAGCCCAGGTCGCGGCAGGCGCGGGCGATGTCCAGCACGCTGACCGGCACGTCGACCGGTCGCCCCTCGTGGAACACCGTCTCCAGCGGGCGGCCGACGACGGCGCCCAGGTCGTCGATGATCTCCGTCAGGCTGCGCCCGACGCCGCTGCCGATGTTGAACAGCCGTTCGGTCCCCTGGTGCACGGCGGCCTTCTCCAACGCCTCCACCACGTCGTCGACGTAGACGTAGTCGCGCACCACGTCCCCCCGGCCCCACACTTCCAGCGGCTGCCGGGCCAGAGCGCGGCGCAGGAAGGCGGCGATCACCCCCTGGCGCTTGTGCGCGGTCTGGTAGGGGCCGAAGGGGTTGGCGACGCGCAGGATGCGGTGGTCGAGCCCGTGCAGGTGCCGGTACAGCCCCAGGTACTTCTCCACCGCCAGCTTGCCGATGCCGTAGGAGGTGATGGGGTCGGTGGCCGCCGTCTCCGGCGTCGGCACCTGGGACGGGATGCCGTAGACGGTGCCGCCCGACGACACGAAGACCACCCGCCCCACCGTGCCGGCGCGGCACATCTCCAAAAGCGCCAGCGTGCCGGCGACGTTGACCTGCAGGTCGTGCACGGTGTCCAGGTTGGCGCTGGCCGGCGTGGTGGCGCTGATCAGGTGGAAGACGACGTCGCAGCCCTCCACGGCATAGGCCAGTTCCGTGGTGTCGGTGAAGGCGCCGTCGTACCACTCCACCCCCTTCAGCGCGTCCGGGAACGGCCGGCTGCGGCCGAAGGCGCGCAGTTCGCCCACGCGGCCGCGCAGGTGACGGCACAGGTTGGTGCCGATGAAGCCGCCGCCGCCGAGGACGACGCATTTGAGGTTCCGCATGGTCCTTGTCCCGCACACGGCCGGTCCGGCCGGAGCAATCCCCTCTACCAGTCCCGCCAGCGCCGGTCTATAAGAACGCGCCCCAAGCCCCCTCCCCCGCAGCCGAATCCCCGCCCCATGCTCGACACCCTGAAGCCGATCGTGCGCCGGCTCCTCGCCGGGATGCCCGGCGGCGCGTCGCTGGAACGGCCGCTGCGCCGCCTGTACCGCACGCTGGCGCACCCGGCCCCGGCCTCCCTGCCCGCCGTACCGGTGGATTCGGCGCTCCGCCCGCCCGCCATCGGCATCGTGTCGCCATCCGACGATCCCGGCCTGGGCGTGCGGCTCGCCGCGGCCGCGCCGGGCCTGCTGGTGGTGCTGCCGGCCATCGGCGGCGCGGCGACGGCCGGCTGCGCATACGTTTATGCCCCCCGCTCCGCCCGCGCGGCGTTGAGCGCCACCCATCTGCAGAACGTGCTGCTGGGTCTTGCGCAACTGCCGGCGGACTTCGCGCTGGTCACGCGTTCGCTGGAAGAGGCGCCGGCCCTCGCGCTGGCCGGCGAGTTGCGCGACCAGGCGGTGTTCGCCGCCGAGGCCGCCGCGGTGTTCCTCGACGGCGCCGCCCCGGCGCGTCCGCTGACCGGCCGGCTGCTGCGCCTGCTGCCCGCACCGGACGGCGTGCCGGTGGCCGTGACCACGCTGGACGCCGTCCTGGGCCACGCCGCCCCGCAGGCGGCGGATGCGTGGATCGGCCTGGGCGGCCCGCCGTCCGTGCCGGCGCCCCGCGCCGGGGCGGGGCAGCCGCTGCCCCTGCCGCGCCCGGAGGGCGACAAGCCCCTCGTGCTCGTGCTGCCGATCTTCCTCGCCGTGGGCGGCGTCGAGCGCAACACGATCGAGATCATGAAGGCGCTGAAGGACCGCTGGAACTTCCTGGTGGTCACCAGCGAGCGCCTTGCCGCCCGCCAGGGCAGCCTGCACCATCAGACCGCCGGGGTGGCGCCCATCTTCGATCTGGCCGAGCTGTCGGAAAACCCGCACCATCTGGCGCTGCTGGCGTCGCTGGCGCGCGGGGTGAAGCCGGACGTGGTGTGGATCTGCAACGGCTCGCCCTGGCTGGTGCAGCACGCGGCGGCGTTGCGCGACCTGTTCGACGGCGTGCCGATCATCGACCAGCAGGTCTACGACACCGAGGTGGGCTGGATCGAACACTACCCTGATCCCGGCATCCAGTCCTTCGATCGCTTCATCGCCATCAACCGCCGCATCCGCGACACGTTCACCGGCCGTCTGGGCATGGACCCGGCGCGCATCGACCTGATCTACTCCGCCATCGACGCACGCCGCTTCGACAAGCCGGAACCGGACGAGGCCGAACGCGCCCGCCTGTCGGCCCTGACCGGCATCCCCACGGACCGCCGCGCCTTCGCCTTCATTGGCCGCCTGACCGACCAGAAGGAGCCGCTGAACTTCCTGGACCTCGCCCGCCGCGCCAGGGCGGAAGGCTCGCCCGACCGCTACGTTCTGATCGGTGACGGCGAGCTGGCCGGGGCGTGCGAGGCGTTCATCGCCGAACACGGCCTGGACAACGTGCAGCGCATTCCCTTCTGTAACGACCTGACGCAGGTCTACCCGCTGTTGTCCGGCATGATCGTGTCGTCCAAGTTCGAGGGACTGCCGATCGCCATGCTGGAGGCGCTGGCCATGGGCGTGCCGGTATTGGCCACCGACACCGGCGACATCCGCGTGGTGCTGGAGGAATACGGCAGCGGCCTGGTGGTGGTGCCGTGCGACGTGGCGGCGCTGGCCGACGGCTGGACGCGCTGGCTGGCCGACCTTCCCGCCTATCGGGAGCGCGCCCGGACAGCGGCCCCGGCCGTGCGCACGCGCTTTTCCACCACCACCATCGCCGGCCAGTACGAGGAGTGCTGGCGCCGGGCCATGGCGGACCGCGGAACTTCGCGCTAGAGTCCGCCCCGCATTCCCAGACAGGACCGCCTGCCGTGCCGCACAAGGACGCCGAACCGCTCGCCGCCGCCTCCTTCGCCCTCAGCGCGTCGCTGCTGCGCCGGCTCGTTTCGACCGGCGTCCTGTCGCACGCCGACGCCCGTGCGACCGTCGAGTCCGCGTTGTTCCAACTCCGCCGGCTGTATGGCGTGAGCCCGGACGACGCGACCGCCCCGAACCTCGACGCCATCGACGTCGACGCGCTGCTCGAAGCCGCCCCCGAAGGCGATGCCGAGCGCGTGCTCCTGGACCTGCTGCGCACCCTCCCGCCCCCGCCGACGCAGGAATAGAGCCGGCACAGGAATAGACGCGGGCGGCGCCGGCCCGGCGGACGGGCATTAGGCGATCCTCAACCATTGCGCCGCTATGGCTTTCGCTGGATGCAGCGAGGGCACGGGGCGGGGCGATGGCTTACAAGGTTACGGTCACCTACGACGACACCGCGCTGCCCTATGGCACGCCGGTGATGACCGCCGGCATCACCGCCGCCGTCGACAGCATCGTCAAGCATTACAACACCTCCGCCAGCATCGACGTGCTGGTCAAGGTGGAGGACCTGGGCGAGACCGTTCTGGCGACCGGGGTCGCCGACGCGTCGGTGTACCTGCGCACCTACGTGCAGGGCGCGGAGATGCTGCTCAAGAACGCCGCGAGCACGCCGTACGCGTCCCTGCTGAAGCAGGCGCAGGGCGCGTCGTACCCGGTCCACCAGTCCGGCGCCGCGTTCGAGATCGTCACCGGCACCGACCCCAACGGCGACGCCCCGGACATAACCCTTTCCATCAGCCAGACGGCGCTGACCACCGGCAACCTGTTCTGGTTCGACCCGACGCCGCAGGACCCCACCCCGGCCTACACCCCGCTGGTGCCGGCCGACCAGTACGACTTCTACGACGTCGTCCGGCACGAGGTGGGGCACGCGCTGGGCATCGCCAGCACGCGCGACCTCGTGTACGGCGTGCCCGCCGGCGGCATCATGACGGGCTTCGACCGCTGGATGAGCTTCATCGGCGCCCAGCCCTCGCCGCTGCCCTACTTCTCCGGGCCCAGCACGCTGGCGGTGTACGGCAACCCGCTTCCCCTGGTCGACGGCGACTACACGCACTACTTCGCCGGCACCGGCCTGCGCGACGGCCTGTTCAGCAACACCGTGGAACTGGGCACGCGCGGCGCCTTCACGGCGCTGGACTTCGCGCTTCTGCGCGACGTCGGCCTGATCGACGCGGCCTCGATGACGACGGGCACGGAGGCCAACGATTCGCTGGCCGGCACGCCGCTGGAGGACGTCATTTCCGGGGCCGGTGGCAACGACACCCTCCTCGGCGGCGGCGGCAAGGACGTGCTGGCCGGCGGCCACGGCAACGACAGCCTGTCCGGCGACGCGGTCGGCCTGTCGGCCGCCGACGTGCTGGTCGGCGACGGCGGGCACGACCGCATCGACGGCGGTGGCGGCAACGACTGGATCGACGGCGGGCCCGACAACGACACCATCCTGGGCACGACGGGCGCGGACACGCTGTTCGGCGGCGCCGGCGCCGATTCCATCTACGGCGACTTCCTCGCCGACCGCACCAACACCATGAACACCGGCCTGCCGGCGGACGCCACGCACGTCGACGTCATCGACGGCGGGGCCGGCGACGACTGGATCAACGGCGGCGCCGGCGCCGACATGATCAGCGGCGGGACCGGCGCCGACATCTTCGCCTTCGCCGATCCCAGCGAAAGCAAGCCCACCGTCCGTGACGTCATCGCCGACTATCGCGGCGACCTGAAGGAGGTGTTCGCCGCCGACGGCACGCGCACCATCGAGTTCCTCTCGGTCGGCGGCGCCAAGGCGGTGCTGATTCCCGGCCAGGACATCGTCGATTTCCGCGGCACCAACGCGCACACCCAGCGCGACCGCATCGACCTGACGGAGATGGACGCCGACAGCCTGAAGATCGGCAAGCAAGCGTTCGTCTTCATCGATCAGGCCGCCTTCACCGCCGTGGGGCAGGTGCGCTGGTCGGTCGAGGGCGCCTCCATCATCGTGGAAGGCAACGTCAACACCGACCTCGCCGCCGACTTCGCCGTCGAGCTGCGGGGCATCGCCAGCACCTACACCATGACGGCGGCCGATTTCATCCTCGGCGTCGATTCCGCGCGGGGGGCGGCCCCGGTGATCGGCGTGAAGGCCGGTGGTGCTGCGGCGCCGGAGGGCATCGTGCTCGACCTTGCCGCCCGCACGGCGGCCGACGGCCGGGGTGCGGCGGTGGCGGTCCCCTACGCGCCGAACGCGGTCGGCACGTTTCACGGCGACCGCATGACGGGCGACGGCGCCGGCAACACGCTGTGGGGCGACGACGGCGACGACACCGTGTACGGCAACGAGGGCAACGACACCCTGTCCGGCGGCTACGGCCAGGACCAGCTGTCGGGCGGGATCGGCACCGACGTGCTGTACGGCAATGCCGATTCCGACCGGCTGTCCGGCAACCGCGGCAACGACACCGCCTTCGGCGGTTCGGGCCACGACATCCTGTACGGCAATTTCGACAGCGACGTGCTGTACGGCAACACCGGCCGCGACACGCTGTTCGGCGGATCGGGCGACGACGCGCTGTTCGGCGGGCTGGAGGCCGACCAGCTGTTCGGCGGGGCGGGCAGCGACACGCTGCACGGCAACCGTGGCAACGACACGCTGTGGGGCGGCGACGGGGCGGACCGCTTCGTCATCGGGTCCGGTGGCGGCGCCGACGTGATCGCGGATTTCAGTGCCGGCGGCGGCGACCGCATCGCCATCACGGCCGGCATGTCCTGGCAGCTGGGCCAGGATTCGTCGGGCAGCGCGGTGCTGACGCTGGCCAGCGGCCACACGGTCACGGTGCTCGGCGTCTCCGGCGCGCAGTTCAACGCCGGCTGGATTGTCGCGGCCTGAGAAAAGGGCTCGACGCGGCCCCGGGGTGCCGAAGCACCCCGGGTGGTCGCACGAACGATCAGACCGCCTGCAGGTAGGCCGGGTCGAGCTGGCCGTGGCGGAACGGGATCCAGTCCTTGTGGTCCGGCCGGTAGTACAGGCCGTACGGATTCTTGAAGAAGATCTTCTGCATCGGCTGGCCGCCCTCGCGCGCGGTGCGCTCGTGATCCACCAGCGGCGACGGGGCGAAGATCTTCTCCCAGAGCTCGGTGTTGTCCACCTCGCGCCCGGCGTTCTTGACGTAGTCGCGAGCGGCGTCGCTCAGCTGCCACGCCTCCTCGACCATCGCGTAGTAGTCCACGGTACCTTCTGCCATGATCTCGTTCCTCGAAAGATGGGCGTCACAGGTTTAGCGCGAAGACGCGCCGGAGCAAAGCGATTCGATGCCGGCGCCCGGCCTCAGCCCCGCAGCCCCCTGCCCCGGAGCAGCCGCATGGCCACGCGCACGGGTGCGGAGACCTTCCACGACGTCGAACGGTAGATCCCCTCGATGCGCGCGTGGAGCGCGTCGCGCTGCGCGGTGAGCGAGTGGACGTCGGCCATCGCCGCCATGTGATCGGCCCGCGCCCGGTCCCGCTCGGCCAACGTCTCGGCGTAGGCGCCCCGCGCGGCATCCGCCTCGGCGCGCGCCGCGGCCTGGTCGGCGCGGGCGGCAGCCTGTTCGGCGCGGGCGGCGTCGCGTTCGGCCGCGGCGGCCGTAAGCAGTGCCGTGATCTCCTCCGGCGCCAGCGCCCGCAGGTCGGCGGCCAGTTGGCCGCCGCCGCGCAGCGCGGCAAGGCGTTCGGCCGGCACCGGCAGCTCGATCCAGGCATGCCCGTCGACGTTCACCCACAGCGGCCGGCCGGCCGGGCCGGGCTGAAAGGACAGATTGCCGCGCGGCTGCGCGCGCAGCGCCGCCTCGCCGGCTTCCAGGCGCCACAGTTCGTGCCCCTGCGCGTCGAACAGGCGCAACGCCACCACGTCGAACGGCCCGACGCGCTCGCCGACGTCGAAACGCACGGCCTGTGGCGGTTCCGCCTGCGGCGGCAGTGCCAGTTCGACCCTTTGCGGCACCGGCGCCAGCGCCAGCGGCGCCACGGCCGCCGGTGGTTCGGCGTAGTGCGGCCCCAGGCGGACGTACGCCTTGATTCGGCCCATGGGTGCGGCCGGCAGGGCCACCCGCGCGTCGCGCGCGGCGTTCAGGGCCAGCGGAACCTCCCGCCCCTTCCCTTCCAGCATGGCTTCCAGCATGCGCCGCGCCGCCGGCAGCCCGGCCGGCATCACCCAGCCGTCGGCGCCCAGCGGAAAGGCGTTGGCCGGAAAGGCCGGCACGTCGACGAGGCGCGGCACCTTCAGCCCCTCGGCGATGGCGTAGGGCAGCGACGGCGCGCCGACGAAGGCCCGCGCCCCGGCGATCAGCCGCGCCAGTTCCATCCCATCCTTCGCCGTGATCAGTTCCCCGGCGATGCCGGCGTAGACGGCGGCATCCTCCGGCAGCCCGACCATGACCACGGGGCCGAGGCCCTTCAGCAGGGCCGCGAAGAACTCGCACGGCTGATGGCGGTAGCGCGGCGTCAGCGACAGCACGATGGGCGCGTCGGCGCGCCGCTCCACCGGTTCCGGCAGGTGCAGGAAGGGCTGCGCCCCGTTGACCCGCACGCCGGCGGCGCGCGCGTGCGCGTCCACGAGGTGCAGGCGGTCGAGCGGCTGCAGGCGGAAGCGGTCGAGCACGTGGTCGACGCCCAGTGCCCCGGCCGGGACGTGTTCCAGCGGCAAGCCCTCGCTCAGCACCACGCTGCGCGCCCGCGCGCCGAACCCGGGGGAGAGGCGCACCGGCACCTCCGCCACGTCCACCTGCCGCAGGCCGGGTTGCGCCAGCAGCAGCGGCACCAGGAACTCCGCCATGCCGGGGCCGAGCACGCGGCCGCCGACGCCGGGGTCGCGGCAGGCGTTCAGCACCAGGCGTTGCGTCCTCAAGGCGGCGAGCGTGGGCAGGGCATAGATGATGTCGCCCATGTTGCCGCTGTGCACGGCGCTTGGCACCCCGTCCGGGGCGGCGCCATGGCGGCTGCGCACGGTCAGCATGGCGCTCACAGCCCCCGCGCCTTCAGCGCGGCGTCCAGCGCCGCCAGCCATTCCGCCCGCTGCGCCCGCTTCCAGTTGATCAGGTCGGGCATGGTGCCGGCAAGGTTCAGGCCCGCCACCACGTCGTCCAGCGTCGCGATCTCCGCCGTGAAGACAAACGGCAGCGGTGCCGCCCCATCCAGCAGCACCGCCGGCTTCAGCAGCGCGTTGGCGAGCACCGCGGTCTCGGCGTCCGCCGTCACCACCAGATCGTGCTGCGCCATCAGGTCCAGCCACGCATCGTCGCCGGCCGCGGCGCGCACGGCGATGCCGTCCAGCGCCGGCCACGCGAGGAAGGTCGCCGCCGACCGCGTGCCCAGGGTGACGGCGGCGCGGCGGGCCAGCCCGCCGGCCAGCGCCACGACGGCGTCGGCGGTCAGCGTTCCACCGGGCTCCACCGCCACCAGGATGCGCTCCAGCGCCCGGCCCGGCGCCTCCGGCAGCGGACGAAAGAGGCGTGGTGGCGCCAGATCCGGGGCCAGGCGCAGAGTCTTTCCACCGGCACCTGCGCCGTTCAGGTTGGCGCCGTTCAGGTCGATCACCAGGTCGGCGCGGCGAATGGCCTCGTCCGTCGCCGTGCCGTCGCCGCGAATCACGTTCCAGGGGACCGACGGCCGGGCGTCGGCGGCCAGCGCTTCGATACCGGCGGCGTCCGCCGGATCCGCGGCGAGGACGAGGAGCGTGCGTGCGGGCGTCATGCGTCACCTAAGACCCTGGAGGCGCGGTCACCCGCCGAACGACGGGCGCCCACGCAGGATTTGCATCAGGCGGCCGATCCAGCCCCCTGGCGATGTTGCCGAAAACCGCGCGTGCAGGCGCTGCACGTGATCGGGCGCCTCGGCGCGGAACTGCGCGTCGTCGGCGGCGTTGTGGCGCAACGCCGGGGTGAGGAAGGCGTCGATCTCCGCCCCGTGCGCCGCCATGCCGCCCAGCAGCGCCGGGAAGTCCAGCGCCTTCAAGGCCCGCCCGACGGAGCCGCGCCAATCGGCCAGCAGCGCCTCGTAGCGCAGGAAGACGCGCGGATGCCCGCGGCTGTACAGCTCGGCCTCGGCCATGTGGCGGTACCACAGCTCGTAGGAGCGGTCCAGGGTCATGCCGTCGCGCTTGGCCAGCGACCGCGCCACCTCGTAGGGATGGCGGCTGGTCACGACGAAGACCGGGCGGGCCCCGACCTCGGCGAACAGCGGCAGCCACAGCGGCAGCAGCCGGCACATCCGCGGGTCCTTCATCCCCCAGTCGCCGGGCCGGTCGAAGTCGTGGCGCAGCACCTCGACGATCTCGCGCGCCAGCTCCCGCACCTCCGGCCGTTCGGTCCAGCCGACGGGCAGCGGGGCCGGGTCGCTCCAGTGCGAATCCAGCGCGCGCAGCGTGCGCTCGTGGATCGGCACGATGCTGTTGTGCTCCCAGAAGCCCATCTCGTTGGACCCCTCCTCCGGCGGCATCAGGTTGCTGCCGAAGTCGAGACCCAGCTTGTGGAAGGTGCCGGCCAGCGCCGACGTGCCGCTGCGGTGCATCCCCAGCACCACCAGGGCACGGTTGTTCACCGTGGAGGTCACGCGGCGGCGGCCGGAACCGTGCTGGCCGGCGGGTAGCCGAATCGGCGCAGCGCCTCGCCGCTCACCTCTTCCAGCTCGCGGACGGTGTCCTCGGTCAGGTGGCGCTGCCAGCGGTAGAGCGACGGCGGCTTCTCCAGGACGGACGCGGCGTCGGCCGCCCGCGCCGGATCGATGCCGAGGCGGCGCAGCAGGTCGGCCGTGGTCTCCACCGGGGTGGTGACGAGATCCTCCAAGCGCAGCCGGACGTAGCGCTCGCCCAGCACGCGCTCGCCCCATTCTGCCGCACCCAGGTTGGCGCGGCCCCACAGCGCGCACGAGGCGACGGGCACCTCCTCCTCGCTGGCCGTCTTGCCGAACATGGCGTGGTAGTGCTTCCTGAACTGCCACTGGTTGGTGGAGATCGCCATGTCGCGGCCGTCGCGCACGACGTGCACGAAGACCACCTCCGGGAACACCGCGTGGATCAGCGGCAGGATGTACATGGAGCGCGGGTTCTTCCAGCCCCACATCGTGCCGTCGCGCGGCCGGTCCTTCAGATAGACGCGGATCTGGTTCTTCAGCCGCGCGATGGCCGGCTCGCGCAGGCGCGGCGACAGGCGGCCGACGTCGTAGTCGAGCGAGTGCGTCTCGTCGAGGATCTGGTTGATCAGCTCGTCGAGCAGCGGTTCGTAGTCCATCGCGTCGCCGACGTTGTTGACGTTGGCGCCCATGAACACCCCGGCGCGCTCCAGCACGGCGCGCACGGCGCGCGTGCCGGACCCGCCGGTGGCGCCGATGACGATGGGGCGGCACAGCCGGTCGCGGCCGAGACGGTGGGCGACGGCCTGGCCGATCGCGGTGGGCAGCAGGAACGCGGACGGACGGATCACGATACGAAACCTGGAAATCGTAAAACGGTGGGGCGGCGCGGCTATTGATGCCAGAGCGTTGCCGCTCCTGGCAACGGCTTTGGCCGCGCCCCCGTGTATTCCCTCAGGTGTATTCCCTCAGGTTCCGGTGACGAACCAGTCGGACGTCACGGTCGCCCTGGCGACGCCGACCAGCGTCACCGATCCGCCGCCGGTGAACGAAACGACCGTCCCGGTGGTGATCGAACTGAGCGTGTACGTCAGGCCGGCGGTGATCTGGATGCGGTCGCCGTCGTTGAACGCGAAGTCGGTGATCACGTCGTCGCCCTGGCCGGCGCCGAAGGCGAAGCGGTCGCCATCGGCAAAGCCCGTCAGCGTATCGTTGCCGGCGTTGCCGAACAGCACGTCCGCGCCGACATCGCCGTACATCTGGTCGGCGCCCTGGCCGCCGTACAGCGTGTCGTTTCCGGACCCGCCGCGCAGGGTGTCGTCGCCGTTGTTGCCGAACACCAGGTCCTCGCCGTCGTCGCCGTGCACGGCGTCGTTGTCCTGGCCACCGAACAGGGTGTCGGCGCCGCCTTCGCCCAGCAGCTGGTCGGCGCCCTGGTTGCCGTACAGCACGTCGTTTCCTTCGCCCCCCGACAGGGTGTCGGCTTCCATCTCGCCGGTCAGCACGTCGTTGCCGCCCCCGCCGGAGAGCGCGTCGGTGCCCTGGCCGCCGAACAGCGTGTCGGCGCCCCCCTCGCCCGCCAGCGCGTCGGCGTCGGCGTGGCCGTACAGCAGGTCGTTGCCGTCGCCGCCCCACACCGCGTCGGCGTCCTGGCCGCCGAACAGCGTGTCGTTCCCCTCTCCGCCGTACAACAGGTCGGCACCGCGGTGGCCATAGAGTATGTCGGACCCGAGTCCGCCGGAGAGCGAATCGTTGCCCGCTCCGCCGAGGATCAGGTCGTTGTCCGCCCCGCCGTCCACGATGTCGTTGCCGGCCCCGGCGCCGCCGTCCAGGCTGTCGCGCCCGGCACCGCCGGCAAGGGTGTCGTCCGCCGGGCCGGCGATCAGGGTGTCGTCACCGGTGAAGGCGGTGGCGTTCAGCTTGATGTTCGTCGTGATGAAGGCGGCGGCGCTGACGGTGACGCCGATGGTGCTGTTGGCGGTCAGCGTGAAAGTGGACCCGGCGGTGCCGATGCCCGCCGGCAGAGTCACCACGTGCGCCGCGTTGGTGTTGATCTGCAGCGCCGCGTACCCGGTGATGGTGGTGAGCGACGCCGCGGTGAGGGCCCCGCCGGTGATCACCAGCGTGTCGGAGCCGGCACCGGACGTGATGCTGGTTGCCGTCGTGCTCACCGTCGCCATGCTGTCCGTCCTTCGCACCATCATCCCGACGGCCGCCGGACCTCCGGCGCCGCCCGCCATGGGCATTACCGCAAGTTGGTAAACAAGGGCTGAAAATACCCGGGCACCCCGCCCGCGCGTCCATGATTTCCCGGTGTCCGAGCCGCCGCCGGCGGGCCACTCGGTCAGATCGCCTCTCCTCTACGGCGACTCTCCGCCGCAAGCGTCACCACTTGCCGTGAATCTGTGAGCTTACGGCAACAAACCTGTCCGGTCGGACGATGAATTGCACGCCATTGGGGAATTCCCCTTTGCGGTGGGTGGTGTTTGAGGTACATAGGCGGAAAGTTTTTGCCGACCTAAAGGAGTTATCCCCATGGCCACTGTTGCCGGCGGTATCATTGACAGCAACAAGACCATTTCGCAGGTCCACAAGGACGTGATCTCGAACATTCTGGATCACATCAACGCGTCCGAGCAGGCCCTGCAGCGGGTGACGCTCCCCACCACCGCGGGCCAGACCACCGCCACGGTGACGCTGTCGACCTCGACCAACAGGGTCATCATCGACAACACCAGCAACGTTCCGGTTCAGGTCAGCGGCTCGACCGGCGGTGACCTCGTGATCGCCGGCGGCGGCAACGCGACGCTCGACGGCGGCGGCGGCAACGACTCGCAGTTCGGCGGCGGCGGTTCCGACTCGATCATCGGCGGCGAGGGTGACGACCTGAACTACGGCGGCGCCGGCAACGACGTGGTCGGCGGCGGCGTCGGCAACGACGTGCTGTTCGGCGAGTTGGGCAACGACACGGTGTCGAGCACGACCGGCAACGACACCATGTTCGGCGGCCAGGGCAACGACGTGGTCTTCGGCGGCCAGGACCAGGACGTCCTGTACGGCAACCTGCACAACGACGTGCTCTACGGCGAGGTCGGCAACGACGTCCTCTACGGCAACCAGGGCAGCGACGTTCTGTTCGGCGGCCAGGGTGCCGACTCGATCTTCGGCGGCCAGGGCGACGACGTGATCTACGGCGGCGCCGGCAACGACGTGCTGGGTGGTGGCCTGGGCAACGACACCTTCGTCATCTCCTCGACCGGCGGCCAGGACGTGGTGCTCGACTTTACCTCGGGTGACCGCATCCAGCTCGCCCGCAACATCAACGGCCTCACGCTCAACCAGGCGTCGGACGTCGTGTCGCACCTGTCGCAGGACCCGTCGGGCAACGTGGTCCTCAGCCTCGGCACCGGCAACTCGGTCACGCTGACGCTCAAGGGCCTGACGCTGGCGAACCTGCAGAGCGACCCGAGCCGGTACTTCATCGTCAGCTGATCACCGTTTTCGAACATGGGAGAGAGCCGTTCCTTGCTGTAAGGAAGCGGCTCTCTCCTTTTTTGTTGGCTACGATTCCGTGACGATGCCCGAATCCGCCTCCCCGTCCGAGGACGAAGCCGCCGCGCTGGGATCCGTGCGTGTCGTGCGCCTGTCCTCGGCCGTTGCCGCCATCATCGTCCAGGCCGCGCAGCCGATCACCGGCCCGCTCGCGCCGGTCCTCGACGGGCAGCCGCTCAAGCGCCCACACCTGATTTCCCGGTTCGACCGCGCAGCCGGCGGCGGACACCGGGCGCTCGTCATCGCGCGCGTCCCGGCGCTGTCGGGTGGCGGCGTGCTCGCGCTGACCGATACCGGCGGCGCGGTGGTGGCGCGGGCGACGATCACCCCATCCGGCGCGGACGGCGTTGCCCCCCTGGTGGAACTGCTGCGCGACCTCGACCCGCGCGACTTCGCGCGGACGCTCAAGTCGCTGCTCGACGGCGCCGCCGCGCTGTTCCAGCAGCAGGCCGATCCGGACTATGTGATGGCCTGCCGGGCCCTGCTCGACGCGCTCTTCCCCCCGCCCGGCACGCCGGCGGCCATGGTGGCGGCGGCGCCCGGCTATGTGCACTGCCGGGGGGCGCTGCCCCTCGGCATCGGCGCCATCGAGACGGCCGTCGTCCTCGGCACGGCACGGCTCTGGCGCAACCCGTTCGAACCGGCGGTGCGCGCCGGCGCTGCCGGGGCGTTGGCCTTCGACCTTCTGGTCGGCCTTGCCGAGTCCGGCCGCCCACCCGCCGCCCTGGTGCTGTTCGGCGAGGCCGGCGTGTGCTGCCGGCGCATTCCACCCGCGGCGCCACGCCGGCTCGTCGACTGGCTGTCCGACGGGCGGGCCGGCCCGTCCCGCGAGACGCGCCAGTACGTGCTGCGTGCGTTGGGCGCCGAAGCGGTGCGGAACCAGACCGCCGCCGCCGTGCTGCGCGAGGCGCAGCTCGGCGCGCCGGTGGCGCCGCGCGAGGTCCGCAACCCCGCCGACCCGGTCGGCGCCGGCATCGACCTGGCGCTCGGCCACGGCGCCGGGGGGCTGTTCGTCAAAGGCTGGCTGCGCGATCCCTACGGCGCGGTCGAGCGCATCGTGGCCGTGGCACCCGACGGCGCCCGCCGCACGCTGGACGCGCCTTTCGCGCGTTTCCCGCGGCCCGACGTGGAGCAGGCGTACGCCGGTAGCCCGCACCCGCTGAGCGACGCCAACATCGGATTCGCGACCTTCCTGCCCGGCGACGCGCCCGCCTATCCCGTGTTCCAGTACCGGTTCGAGGTGGTCTTGCGCTCCGGCCGGGTGCTGGACGTGGCTCCGCCGTTGCGGGCCGCGACGCCGCGCCAGGGGCGTGACGACGTGCTGGGCGCGGTGCCGCAGTCGCGGCTGACCCCGCACGTGATCGAGGAGACGCTGGCCACCCCGGTCGCGTCGCTGCAGCGCGCCGTTCTGGCGGAGAAGCGCGCGCCCGAGGTGATCGCCATCGGCACGCCCACCGACGGGCCGGCCGTGTCACTGGTCATCCCGCTGTACCGCAACCTGGACTACCTGCGTTTCCAGTTCGGGGCCTTCGCGCTCGACCCCGCCATGGCCGGGGCCGAGCTGATCTACGTGCTCGATTCGCCCGAGCAGCGCGATCAGGTTGAGCACATCCTGCGCATGCTCGTGCGCCTCTACGCCCTGCCCGCCACGCTGGTGGTGATGAGCGGCAACTTCGGCTTCTCCTCGGCCTGCAACGCCGGGGCCGCGGCGGCGCGGTCCGACGCGCTGCTGTTCGTGAATTCCGACGTGGTGCCGGTGGCGCCCGGCTGGATGGCGCCGCTGCAGGCCACGGTGGCGGCGCACAGCCACATCGCCATGGCCGGGCCGAAGCTGCTGTTCGACGACGATTCGCTCCAGCACGCCGGCCTCTACTTCGACCGCGACGTGCAGGGCCGCTGGTACAACCACCACTACCACAAGGGCTACCCGCGCGAATACCCGGCGGCCTGCGTCGCCCGTCTGGTGCCGGGCGTGACCGCCGCCACCATGCTGGTGCGGCGCGCGGTCTTCGAATCCCTCGGCGGCTTCGACGAGGAGTACGTGGTCGGCGACTTCGAGGATTCCGACCTGTGCCTCAAGGTGCGGGCGGCCGGGCACGAGATCGCCTACGTGCCGGAATCGGCGCTCTACCACTACGAACGCCAGTCGATCGAGCTGCACCCCGGCTACACGCAGACGGCGGCCAACCTCTACAACCAGTGGCGGCACGACCGCCGCTGGCGCGACCTGATGGGCGCGGTGATGGCGCGTCCCTACCCTGCCCTTGCCGAGCTTGCCGCCGACCTCGCCCCGTTGCCCGCCGAGTAAGCCCACCGCCATGCCCAAGCTGCGCGTCCTCTACATCGTCCACAACCACCCCGCCCTGCACCCCGGCGGCACGGAGATCGTGGCGCACGAGTTGTTCCGGGCGATGAAGGCGGACGGCGACGTCGATGCCATGTTCCTCGGCTGCGCCATGGCGCAGCAGCGCGATCCCAAGCCGGGAACGCGGTTCCAGACGGTGGGGCGCTCGGCCGACGAGATCCTTCTGTGGACCGGGCACGCCGACCGCTTCTTCCTGTCCCAGCTCGACCTCGGCGGCGTCGTGCCGGACCTGGAGGGGCTGCTGACCAGCTTCCGGCCGGACGTGGTCCACTTCCACCACGCGCTGATGATCGGCGTGGAGATGCTGTTCGTGGTGCGCCGGGTGCTGCCCAAGGCGAAGATCGTCTTCACGCTGCACGACTACTATCCGATCTGCCACCGCGACGGCACGATGCTGAAGGCGCCGGACGACACGCTGTGCCAGCGCGCCACGCACGACGCCTGCCACGGCTGCTTCCCGTCGGCCGACGCCTGGAAGTTCTCGCTGCGCGAGCGGCACATCAAGGGGATGCTGTCGCTGGTCGACCGCTTCGTGGCGCCCAGCCATTTCCTCAAGCAGCGCTACGTGGATTGGGGGCTGGAGGCCGAGCGCATCACGGTGCTGCCGAACGGGCGCGCCCCGGTGGAGCCGACTCCGGCGCGTCCATTGCCGCAGGGCGGGCGGCGCAACGTCTTCGGCTTCTTCGGGCACATCAACCTGTACAAGGGCGCCAACGTCCTGCTGGACGCGGCGGACGCGCTGGTGCGCGCCGGGCGGCGCGACTTCGCGGTGCACCTGCACGGCGGCATGCTGTTCCAGACCGACGACTTCAAGGAGCGATTCGAGGCGAAGCTGAAGGACTTGGCCGGCGTGGTGAGCTGGCACGGCCTCTACGACGCCGCCCGCGTGCCGGAGCTGATCCGCAAGGTCGACTGGGTGGTCATGCCGTCGATCTGGTGGGAAAACGCGCCCCTGGTGATCGAGGAGGCGTTCGCCCACAGGCGCCCCGTCATTTGTTCCGACATCGGCGGCATGGCCGAGCGCGTGGCGGACGGCGTGAACGGCCTGCACTTCACCGCCGGCTCGGCCCCTGCGCTCGCCGCCACGCTGGCCCGTGCGCTGGACGAGCCGGATCTGTGGGGCGAACTTCAGGCGCACATTCCCGCCACGGTCGGCGTTGCTGAGTCCGTCCGCCGTCATCAAGCGCTTTATGAGGGCGCTCTATGAGGGCGCTCTGCGAGGACAAGGCGTCAGCCAAGCACCAGGATGTCCTCCACCCCCGCCGCGTCGGCAAAGCCGCTGCGGCGGTCGAGTAGCCGCAGCCCCGCCTCGTCCAGCAGCGCAGCCAACTGCCCGTCCGTCATCCAGGCGTAGCGCAGCGTCTCCACGCTCCTGTGCAGCACGCGCCCGTCGGCGTGGAGCAGCGCGTACTCCACGTGCTGGGCGCAGACTTGCCGCTGCCGGTCGACTTCGCGGCCGGCGATGCGCACCTGCAGCATCGCGTCGTGCTCATCGAAACGGACGGTGGTCCGCTGATCCGCCAGCGTCGCCTCCGGGATGTCGGCGGACAGCACCGCGGCACCGGCGAGGTGCAGCACGATGCGCCCCCCATCCGCCCGGTGCGCGTTCAGGCGGGCCAGCCCCGCCCGCCGCTCCGCGTCGGTGTGCAGGTGGTTGAAGACGTAGAAGGGCGCGATCACCAGGTCGAACCGGCGACCGAAATCGAACGCCGTCAGTTCGCCCACCGCCAGCCGCGCGGCCAGCCCCGGCGGCCGGTTGCGTTCGGCGGCGGCCAGCATGTCCGGCGAGCGGTCGAACCCGGTGACCTCGTACCCCCGTTCGGCCAGCGCCCAGGCGACCCGTCCGGTGCCCACCCCCGCCTCCAGGATCGCACGCGGCGGCGAACCGGCGAGAGCGGCGTAGAACGCCACGTCGCCATCCAGGTGCCGGTGGCACACCGCGCTCATGACGTCGTAGAAGCCGATGCTGAGGCTTCCGGGCGCGTAGTAGTCGGTCATCGCCCTTTCTCGCCGCCTCCGCTCAGGCTTCGATCTCGTCGCCCCCGCGCGCCCGCTTCAGCACGGCGTAGAGGTCGTCCCACACGCGCTCCCCCTCCTCCGGTGCCCACGGTTTGACGACGCGCGGCTCCTCGGCCAGATGGAAGGGATGGCTGAGCGACAGGTTGGGGTTGTAGAACGGGTCCTCCAGCAGCGTGCGCCCCCACTTGGCCCACAGCCGGTCGCCTTCGGTTTCCAGCAGCATCTTCTTGTGCGGCGTCAGATAGATGCCGCGCGAGGCGGATTCATAGTGGTGCAGCTCGGCGTGTGGGTTCATCAGCACGCGGTACCCGGCCGCGTTGATCTTCAGGCACAGGTCGACGTCGTTGAAGTTCACGTGGAAGTTCTCGGCGTCGAAGCCGCCCACCGCATCGAACACCGCCCGCCGCATCACCAGGCAGGCGCCGGTCACGGCGGCTGCCGCGTGGATGGCGCGGGCGCGGGCGTAATAGCCGGGATCGTCGCGCGTCAGGCCCAGGTGGTGGTGCCCGGCGATGCCGCCCAGGCCGGTCACCACGCCGGTGTGCTGCACCGTGCCGTCGCGGTAGTACAGCTTGGCACCGACCGCACCGATTTCCGGCCGCACCGCCTGCACCACCATCTCGCTCAGCCAGTCGCGCTCCAGCGGTTCGGTGTCGTTGTTGAGGAAGCACAGGATCGTGCCGGTGGTCAGCCGCACCGCGTCGTTGTTGAGCGCCGCGTAGTTGAACGGCCCCGGCGCCCGCTGCACGCGCGCGCGCGCCGTGCGCTCCAGCATCTCCATGTAGGCCAGCGTGTCGGGATCGGTGCTGCCGTTGTCGACGATCAGCACCTCGATCTCGCCCGGGTAGTCGGTGCCGGTCAGCACGCCCTCGATGCAGGGCTTCAGGAAGTCCAGCCGGTCCTTGGTCGGCACGATGACGCTGACGCGGGGTGCGGGATCCGGCAGCGGCCGGCGCACGCGGTAGCCGGCCGTCGTTTCCTCCACGCCGGCTTTCACGCCGATGCGCTCGAAATGGTCGCGCAGCGCGCGCAGCGCCGCGACGGTGCTGTAGGGCTTGGCGTTCGGGTCGGCGGCGGTGGAGCCGGCGATGGCACGCCAGTGGTACAGGATGAAGGGAACGCGGTGGATGTGCCGCGGCTCGATCTGCTCGATCACGCGCAGGGTCAGGTCCCAATCCTGGCTGCCGTGCGTGCCCAGGCGGAAGCCGCCGACCGCCCGCACCCGGTCCAGCCGGTAGACGGCGAGGTGGCAGACGTAGTTGTGCACGTAGAACAGGTCGAGGTCCCAGCCGCCTTTGAAATACGGGTTGTGGCGGGTGCCGAACTCGTCGACGAGGTCGTGGTCGCTGTAGACCAACTCGGCGTCGGGATGCTCGTTCAGCGCCTCGGCCATCACGTACAGCGCGTGCTCGCTGAACAGGTCGTCGTGGTCGAGGAAGCCGACGTGGGTGCCGGTGGCGATCTCCAGCCCGCTGTTGCTGGCGGCGGCGATGTGGCCGTTTTCGGCGCGGAACACCGCCTTGATGCGCGGCTCCTCCGCCATGTGCCGTTCGATCAGCGTGCGCACCGCCGGGTCGGTGGAGGCGTCGTCGGCGATGCACAGCTCCCAGTGCGGGTAGATCTGGTCGCGCACCGAACGGATGGCGGCATCCAGGAACTCCAGCGCCGGGTTGTAGACCGGCAGCACCACGGAAAAGCGCGGGTGCACGGCCATGCCGGCGATGCGCGCGACGATGGCCGGGCGGTCCTCCTCGTCCAGCTCGTGGTGCTCGTCCAGCCACAGCTGGTAGGTGGAGGGGAATGTCCTTGCCAACTCCATGTATTCCGCGCGCCGGCCCAGATCGATCGCCAACTTGCGCAGGGCGGCCAGCGCCTCTTCCCGCACCGCGCGGTCGGCGGCGGCGGCGGCGAAGTGCGCGAACGCCTCCTCCGTCTCGCCGCGGTCGCGCACGATCTGGCCCAGGCGATGGCGCACCCGGCCGTCCTCCGGCGCGATGGCGAGGATGCGGCGCAGCAGCTTCTCCTCGGGCGCGGTCTCGCCGGCCATGGTGCTGGCGCGCGCCAGATAGCGCAGCGCCTCCGCATGGTCGGGCTCCAGCGCGTGCGCGCGCTTGAGGATCGCCACGGCGTCCGCCGCGCGCCCCTGCGTGATCAGCAGGCGGCCCAGCTGATAGGTGCCGCCGACGTTCTGCGGGTCCAGTTCCAGGATACGCTCGAAACACTCCAGCGCCTCCGCCTCGCGGCGCAGCGGCGGCAGCGTGACGCCCAGGTTGTACAGCGTGTCCAGGTCGTCGGGGCGCAGCCGCAGCACGGCGCGGAACTGCTCCGCCGCCTCGTCCAGGCGGTGCGTCTTGTGCAGCGCCACGGCCAGCGCATAACGCTTGGGGGCGTCGTCGGGTTTCAGTTCCACCGCGCGGTGCAGGTGGTAGCGCGCGTCGTCGTCCTCGCCTAGGCGGGTCAGCAGGGTGGCGAGGTTGGCGTGGCTGTCGGCGTGGTGGGGTGCGCGCCTCAACACCCCGCGAAAGCATTCCGCCGCCTCGCGGTCGCGGCGCTGCATGCCGAGAAGCGCGCCCAGCGTGAAGCGCGCCGTCGCGTGCTCGGGGTCGCGCGTCAGCGCCTCGCGCAGCCAGCGCTCGGCCGTCGCCGGATCCTTGCCCTGGTGCAGCAGGCCCAGGCTGAAGGCGGGGCGCGGATCCTTCGGCTTGAGCGACGCGACGCGGACGAACAAGCCGACCGCCTCGTCCGCCCGCTGCGCGCGGGCCAGCGCCACCGCCTGCTGGAACAGCGCGTCGGGGTCTTCCGTGGCGACCGCGATGCTACCGTCCGGTTGCGCAGCCTGCGTCATAACAACCTCTGCATGAACAAACTCTTGTGTGCGGCGCACGCGTCGCCGACAACATGCGGGTAGTCGCAGGATACACGGATCCCTGTCAACTCCGGCCTTCGTCATGGGATAGAGGATACCGCTTTCGGTCGTGACGAAGGCCGGCGCCGGATGCTATCTCCTGGCACGAGCGGGGTCGGCGGGGCGCAGCGGATGGGACGAATTCTCTATTATTGCGAGCAGGGGCGGATCACCGGCGGCATCAAGGTGTCGTACCGCCACGTCGATACGCTGCGCCGCAACGGTTTCGACGCGGCGATCGTGCACAAGCACGTGGAGCGGCCCGACTGGTTCGCCGCCCCCGACGTGCCAATCCTGTCGGCGGACGAGGTGGTGCTGTCCCCCCGCGACGTGGTGGTGATCGGCGAGGACAGCCGCTTCACCCTGCGCGGCGTCGCCAACACCCCGGCGCGCAAGGTGCTGCTCTGCCAGAACCATTATTACGTCGCCTTCGGCCTCCACGGGGCCCGCGACTTCTCCGGCTTCGGGATCGAGGCGGCGCTGTCCACCGGCGACGTCGTCACCGCCTTCCTGCGCCGCCGCTTCCCCGGCCTGCCCGTCGCCACCGCGCACCTGGCCATCGATCCGGCGCTGTACCGGCCCCGGCCCAAGCAGCTGCGCATCGCCGCGATCCCGCGCAAGCGGCCGCACGAGATGGAATACATCCGCGACCTGCTGCGCGCCGAGCACCCGGAGCACGCCGGCGTCCGCTGGGCCATCCTGAAGGACGCGGCCGAAGGGCTGGTGGCCCGGGTGATGGGAGAGTCGGCCGTCTTCCTGTCGCTGGCACGGCTGGAGGGCATCGGGCTGACCGGGCTGGAGGCGATGGCCAGCGGCTGCGCCGTCACCGGCTTCCTGGGCGACGGCGGGCGCGAGTACGCCAGCGCCGAGAACGGCTGGTGGGCGGATGGGGAAGACCTCGACAGCGCCGTCCGCCAGCTCGCCGCGTGCCTGACGGCGGTGCGCGGCGGCACCGCCGAGACGCGCATCGCCGCCGGCCGCGCCACCGCCGCGCGCTACACGCTTGAACGCGAGGAGCGGGAACTGGTCGCCTTCTGGCGGAACTTCCTTACCTGACAGGCGTGTGCCCGGTCATTCCGGGCGGAGCCACATTGTGCTTGCATGGACCTAACCAATTCCTACATGCTCGCGTCAGGCATTATTTTGAGCGGGAATGGCTTCTTGAGCGAGCGCGGGTACTCGGTTCTCACCCCTTACCTCGTTCCGCTAGGTGCGCCAAAGCGAGTCAACGTTGGCGATGGATTCATCCTTGATTCCGCGATCCAGTTGATCGGCTTTCCTCCACGTCACCAGTTCTCGTCACGGGTAACGGTGGGGGGGCAGCACATCGAACGAATCAACGAGACGCGGTGTCTTGTCGTCGCGGGTGCGAACAGTCTGAAGGATGATCTTACATTTGCACCCGGCTTCGATAGGACGACTCTCGAAAAAATTCGGGTGCCGGTTATCGCACTCGGTCTGGGCCTGCACGAGGATCATACCCTGACGCGCGGACTGACCTCCGAATCCGCGCGCTTCGTCAGTGCAATGCTGGAGCGTTTCCCCCTCTTCTCCGTCAGGTGCGCCATGTCGGCGGACTATCTGAGGGCCGGTCTTGCCGATCGTGCCGAGGCGGTCGTTATGACCGGTTGTCCGGTGGCCTTCCCTGTTGACGATGTGGATCGCGGCTTCCAGCGCAAAGCCGTGTACGGTCTGGTGGTGGTAACGGTCACCGACCGTGATGTCGGTCGCCTGCAGGAACAGGTCAACATCATGCACGCCGCGCGTCGCCTGTTGCCAGCGCGACGGTACGTGCTGGCATTGCACCAGAGCCCGTGCGACGAGACATTGATTGCGGAAGCCGCTCGTCTGGGAATCGATGTTTTCGATAGCGCAGACTATTCCTCCTATCTCAGCCTTTATGCGGCGGCCGACGCGCATTTCGGGAATCGCGTGCACGCCCATCTCAAATGCCTGTCCATGGGAATCCCCAGCTTCCTTGTGCCTTATGACCGCCGGCACGAGGGATTTGCTCACACCTTCGATTTTCCTTTGATCGACGCCGATGCCGAGAGTCAGATCGCACATTACGATTTTGCACGCTTCGAAGGCCGAATGCACACATACAGGCCGATGATGAGCGACTATATCGCCCGTATCCGTACCATCATTGGCAAGGACGGTCGCGCGTGAAGCCGGCGGTCGCTCGGTCGATCGCGCATGTGCGCGACCGCGCCCTCACCTTCTGTGCGGGTAATCGGAAACTGGAACAGTTGGTCCATGCCGTGGAAATCATCGAGCAGGACCGTGTGCCGGGCATCATCGTCGAGGCGGGCGTGGCCATGGGAGGCTCCGCCATCGTAATCGGCCATGCAAAGACACTTGGCCGGCCACTTCGTCTGTATGATGTGTTTGCCATGATGCCGGCGCCGGGAGCCGACGACGGTCCCCACGCCAATGAGGTTTACCGGCGCTTCGTTGCCCGCCAGTCTTCATCCCCAACGGACAGAAACTATCTGGATCGCGTCGACGATCTGGCCCCGTTCGTTGTCGACAACCTGCGTGATGCCGGCTTGGATCTGAAACGCGATTCCATCTGCCTCTTGAAGGGCGATTTCCGCGAAACACTGCATGGCGATGAGGCGGTAGCGCTCGCGCACATCGATTGCGACTGGGTGGAATCGATCCGCGTTTGCCTTGAACGTCTGACAGGCCGCATTCCGCCGGGCGGCATCATCGTATTCGACGACTACGGATCGTTCGAGGGTTGCCGGCGCTTTCTCGATGCCTGGATTGATGACCACCCCGAATTCCAGGTTCTTAGCGCCGAATGGTCGCTCGTCGTTCGTCGTTACGCCGACCAACAGAAGGCAGGCGCCGCGCGCTGGCAAAGTTCGGCCAGCGTCCAGGGACGCTGGGTCGCGCGCGCCCGGTTGGCTGCAATGCTCGTCCCAAGCGGCAATTCCGTGCTGGATCTCGGTGCCGGAGGCATGGCCGTCGGGAATTACCTGCTGCCATCGTGCCGATACACGCCAAGCGACGTGGTTAAGCGCCGTGAAGACTGTCTTGTCGTGAACCTTGACGACATGACAACTTTTCCGGAGGACCGCTTCGATACCGTGCTGATGCTCGGCGTCATGGAGTATCTGAGGAATCCGGCCGAAGTGCTCGCCCGAATCGCCAAGACAGCGCCGCGCCTCGTGATGAGCTACTGCATCGGAACCGACGAGGCGCTGGCCTACCGCCGCGCACATGGCTGGATCAACGACTTCGACGAGGTCGGACTGCGCGCACTTCTTCAACGTGCCGGGTGGACGGTCGAGCGATGGCTCGCTATCGGCATTGCTGACCGCCATATGGAAGTTCTTATTGCTTGCAATCGCAGCAACCTGGGAAGCCCGTCATGATCTTTGCCTTCTTTCACACCGCGAGGGGCGGAGAGGTAGAGAAGGGCGACCGGGAGATGATTGCCCTTGCGGTCGACGGCATCCGCACCGCACACCCTGATTGCCGTGTCGTGATGTTGACCGACGAGCAGACAAGCTTCGACGGCTCGCTCGAACTGGATGCGGTGGTGCGCCACCCGGCTACCTTCGACACCGTCATGTACGATCGCATGGTGGCCCAGGCCGCGTTCGTCGACGGGCTTGCCGATGATGAAATGGTGGTTTTTCTCGACACGGACGTTTTGGTCGTCCGCCCGGTGACCTTCGCACGCCCGTTCGACGTCGGCGTCACTGTCCGCCCGACCGCGGAAATCGGCTTTCGTGTTGCAGAGGGCGCACCGCCGATGCCCTTCCAGGGAGGAGTGCTGGTGGCGCGCGGCGGTGCGGCGGCGCGTCGGCTCTTCCGCAAGGCGGTGGGCACTTACGATCGGATCGACCTGTCCCCGAAACTGCGCGCCTTTCATCCGGACGGCGTCAAAGGTTGGTATGGCGATCAATACGTCCTCTCTTCCATGCTGGGCCCCTACCTCGTGGAGGGGCGTCCCAGCCAGGTGACGTACGATGATGCCGTCGTTTCATTCTTGCCGTGCGACCGGTACAATCACAGTTTCGTGCCCGGCCAGAAAATTCACGTTTGGGATCTTCTGGGCCGCACAATGGTGCACTTCAAGGGCGAGAGCAAAGTCCTGATGCCCGTCGTGGCCGACGCCCTCCGCCAGTTGAAGGAGGTGTCGGCGGGTTATATGGCCGCGCAGGAGCACGAGCGAGCCGCAGCGCCGCCTTGCGGCGACGCATAGCCTCAATAGTCGCCGCCGCCGCCGCCGCCGCCGACGATGCCGACGCCGCCACTGAGTTCCTCACCCTCTGCCGCCGAGACGTAGCTCTTGGCGAATTTCTCGGGCCTGCCCTTGGCCAGCGCCGCCATGTCGGTCCACACGAAACCGTCCTTGCGCGGCTCGTAGCAGCGCTCGGGCGCGCCGCGGACGATCGCGGCGATGGTGTCGGCGTCGTGGCCGGTCACCTTGCGGAAGACGCCGTCGAAATAGCCGCCCTGGTCGTCGCGCAGCGCGGTGGAGGGAAGCAGCTCCCAGCCTGCCGGGCCTTCGGCCGGCTGCGGCGGCAGGCCGGCCTCCCAGGCGGCGGCCTCTTCCTCGGTCTTGAACAGGACGTAGACGGCGTAAAAGCTCTGGCGCGCCACGGCGAGGCTCCCTTCCGGCGACTGTGCGGCGCCGACCATATAGCGTGACTGCGCACCGGATGTCACCGCCGAAGGGATGCGCCCTACACCGCCCCGTCCGCCACCTTGCGCTCCCACGCCAGCGCGCTGCGGACGATGAGGTCGAGGTCCTCGTGGCGCGGCCGCCAGCCGAGCGTCGCGCGGATGCGGTCCGCCCCCGCCACCAGCGCCGGCGGATCGCCGGCCCGGCGCGGCCCCACGTGCACCGGCAGCGGCCGGCCGGTGGCACGCTCGACCGCCGCCAGAACCTCGCGCACCGAATAGCCGCGGCCGTAGCCGCAGTTCAGCGTCACGCTGTCGCCGCCACCCGCCAGATGCTGGATCAGGCGGACATGCGCGTCGGCGAGGTCGCTGACGTGGATGTAGTCGCGCACGCAGGTGCCGTCCGGGGTGTCGTAGTCGTCGCCGTGGATGGTCATGTCCGGCCGCTGGCCGGTCACCACCTGGGCGGCGATCTTGATGAGGTGGGTGGCCGCCTTGCCGCACTGCCCCGACCGCCCCTCCGGGTCGGCGCCGGCCACGTTGAAATAGCGCAGGATGCCGTAGCGCAGGCCGTGCGCGGCGCCGGTGTCGCGCAGCATCGTCTCCGTCATCAGCTTGGAGGCGCCGTAGGGGTTGATCGGCCGCGCCGGCGAATCCTCCGCGATCGGCAGGGTGTCCGGCATGCCGTAGACGGCGGCGGTGGAGGAGAAGACGAAGCGCTCCACCCCGCTGCGCACCGCCGTCTCGATCAGCGCGTGGCTGTTGACCGTGTTGTTGCGGTAGTAGGCGAGCGGCTTCTCCACCGATTCCGGGACGACGATGGAGCCGGCGAAGTGCATGACGGCGTCCACGCCGTGCCGCGCGATCGTGTCGGCCACCAGCTCCGCATCGCCGGCACTGCCCTGCACGAAGGGCACGCCGTCGGGAACGGCGGCGCGCCGGCCGGTGGAGAGGTCGTCCAGCACGACCACGCCGACGCCCGCCGCCTTCAGCGCGAGCACGGCATGGCTGCCGATGTAGCCGGCCCCACCGGTGACCAGAACGACGTTGCGTGGGCTCATGGGTGACTTTCCCGCGTTCGTGTCCGTGCGATGGCGAAGAACATAAGATCCGCCCCCGCCGCCGCCCATGCGCCTTCGGGGTAGGGCCCGATCATTGCAGGGTGACCCGCCGCGTCAGATCCACCACCGTGCCGCCGGCTCGCGTCAGGGTGAAGCGGCCGGTGTAGGTGCCGGCCGGCCAGCCGCCCGGCGGCCGTTTGCGCCCGGCGAAGGAGAACCACGCCACCCGGCTGTCCTTCACCGGCGTGCGCTGGTCGAACACGGTGCCGCCCGGCCCGTCGATGACGACGCGCGTCTCG
>Ga0196976_1000382_pt1 | contig 28504 bp, 18 predicted proteins | sample S3v_513CmetaG_FD_148644 | JGI IMG/M metagenome (GOLD analysis project Ga0196976, IMG submission 148644) | Soil microbial communities from Anza Borrego desert, Southern California, United States - S3+v_5-13C | ecosystem: Environmental > Terrestrial > Soil > Desert | place: USA: California... | reverse complement strand
GAGTCGCAGCGCCGCTTGCGCCTCGCGACGAGCAGCCTCGGCGTTGTTATTGCTTTCAAGCACCTGTGCGAGCCCCACGTGCGCTGCCGCGTTCGAGGGATCCACGAGCACAGCTTCACGGAACTGCTGTTCTGCTTCCAGCGGGAATCCGCGGCTGAGCATTTCCTGCCCCTTTTCGACGTGGGCGGCGGCATGCGAAGAGGCGTCCAGCTCAGACAGGCGAATCTCCTGCGCATTCTGAATTTCGAGTGCCAATTGGCGGAACGAGTTCTCGTCGTAATTGCGCTTGATGCGTTCGAGCGGCAGTTTCGGGCGAGACAGGGCCGTGTCCGAGATCCGAAGAGGGCCTGCTGTTGTGGTGAGAGTCTCCAGCAGCGACTTGGCTTCAGCATCCGTGGGGCGCAGGCGCTGGACCTCTTTCAACTCTCGAACCGCTCCGGCGTTATCGCCAGCGCGCGCGAGCGCGACCGCCAAATTGAAGCGGTAGTCCGCATCGGAGGGATCGGCTTGGACGGCCTTCTGGAAGTATTCAAACGCGGAGCGGCGGCCCCTGCGTGCCTCAACGACGCCGAGGTTGTTGTAAACCTCGGTGAGGGGCAACTGACTCGCGAGAAAGTTCAGGTTCTGGTAGGCCCGATTGTAGTCGCCGGAATAGTAGTAGGAGAGCCCGGCGAAGAAGGCCCCCTCCCGGGCCGCGGCTTCCGTGCGAGGAATTCGAGAGTACCAGGACGCCGCAGAATCATAGTCCCGCGCAGCGAAGTACTCACGAGCAAGGTGCAGGATGGCCTGCGTGTAGTTCGGGTTGAGCTTTATGGCTTCCCGAAAATAGCGAAGTTTCTCGTGGCGGGTTGCCGCTGAAGTGCCACGAATGTAGTTCTCGAGCGCATCGAGCCTGACGGCGGGACTGGCCGCGAGGTACTGATTGCGGTTCAGGGAAAGTGCCGGGTTGATGGCGCGCGTCAGTTGCCATGCCAGTGCATTCTGGATGTCCAGCAGGCGCACGAGCGGGCCGGATTCAACCATCTCGGTCGAGAGCTTTAGTCCCCGCATGTCGAGCAGGTTCGCAGTAGCGGTGAAGGTCTGGCCATCGAAGTTATAGGAGCCGAGCACGACGTAGTCGGCGTCCATCTGTTCAGAGATGCGATACAGAGTTGCACGGGACGGTCGCAGGCTGGCTGGGATTCCCATTCGCTCGAAGGCGTAGAGACGGTCGTCGCGGGAGACGATGAAGATACCGGGAGCGCTTAAACGCTGGCCGATGACCTCCGGGAACGCCTCACCGATCCACTCGATACCGGGTGCCTTGGAAACATTCTCGAACGGAAGAATGACGAGGGTCTTGGAATCGGCCGCGTGCGAGCACACAGCCAACAGGAGGAAGAGGACGAGAGTGCAGATCCGGTTCAAAGCAGCTTGATTATAGAACCACGCTGGCGTTCCGAAACCCGGCTTCCACCCTAGATAGGGATGCGGCTGCCGCCGTGGTTGGATCCTTCGACTCGCGCGCCAAAACAGGAAGTCCGGCGCGCTCGCTCAGGATGACGCCATCATCGAGATAGCCTCATAGCCGCGCGTCATTCCGCATACTTGCGGCCAAGTTCTTCGCGTTCCCAAAAGTCGCTGGGTACTTGATGCACGTCCAACCCGCATCCGCGCCACATATCGCAAACAGTTGGACGGTCATCGATGACGAGCTTGATGTCTTTTCCCAGCTTGAGGAGGTTCTCGAGGATTTCACGCTTCACAATGTCGTCGGGGCGGTGGTCGCCGGCACGCCGCATATACATCGAGGCATAGGGGACGTGGTTGGAAGCAAGCCAGTCTTCCGTGACACGCCGATAGTTGTCCGGACGGCCGCTAACGATAACGATCTCGTGGTCGCGTGCCAGTTCCCGGACCATCTGCACGATCTCCGGGTTCGGCGGGTCCTTATGCATCTGCGAGAAAAAGCCCTTCCAATCCTTTCGGCGTCCCTGGAGAAATCGTAACCGGTGACGGACGTCGGCGAGAGTGCCATCCATGTCCACGAGCACGGTCGTGCGGCCGTTCGGAGTCGTATGTGTGGTCAAGCCATCCTCCGCGGAGAAACCTCGATCGTTTCGGGCTCCTGCTCCGCTCTGCTGCGTTCGCCCGCAACGGAAACGCCTGGGAGGGAAGTGTCGCCGGTGATAAGGCGGGCGCCACGTTCCATGGTGAAGTATGACCATGCCCAGTTGATGAACACGATGACGCGGTTCCGAAAACCTATTAGATACCAGATGTGGATGAACAACCACGAAATCCAGGCGGGAAAGCCAGTGAGCTTGAACTTGCCGAAATCGGCAACCGCTGCGGCGCGTCCGATGGTCGCGAGGTTTCCCTTATTTCGATACCGGAAGGACTTGCGGCTTCTTCCTTTCAGTTCGTTCCCGATCGTATTCGCCACGTAATCACCCTGCTGAATGGCGACCGGTGCGACGCCGGGGAGGGGCTTTCCCGATTCATCGTTGAAGGCTGCGAGGTCTCCTATCACGAACACTTCCGGGTGCCCCGGCACTGTACAATCAGCGTTCACGACCACTCGTCCGACGCGATCAGTTGGCACTCCCAGCTTCTTTCCGAGAGCATTCGCCTGAACGCCGGCCGCCCACAGGGTGACGGATGTGTCCATCTGGAAATCGCCCAGACTGATCCGCCCTGGTTCGATTTCAGTGACCTTGGTGTCCAACCTGACCTCAACGCCGAGCCGGTTCAATTGCTGGACAGCGCTTTTGGAAAGGTCCTCGGGGTAAGCCGGCAGGATACGGGGACCAGCCTCCACGAGAATGATTCGGGTCCGAGTGGGGTCAATCTTGCGGAAATCGTCGGCGAGAGCCCGTTTGGCGACCTCAGCGAGAGTGCCGGCGAGTTCCACGCCGGTGGGGCCTCCGCCGACAACTACGAAGTTCAAAGGCCTGTGCTGGCCATAGTGCACCGCGTCCCGCTCTGCGATTTCGAAGGCGAGCAGTACACGCCGGCGAATCTCGAGCGCGTCCTCAATGGTCTTCAGGCCGGGGGCGACCTGCTCCCAGTCATTCCTGCCGAAATACGAGTGGCTGGCGCCGGCGGCCACAACCAGGTAGTCGTACGGGAGGCTGAAATCCTGAAGGATTACGCGCCGCGCGGCGAGGTCGAAATCTACGACCTCTCCCATCAAGACCTCAACGTTCCGGTGTTTCTCCAGAATCTGCCGAATGGGAGAGGCGATTTCAGCCGGGGACAACCCGGCAGTTGCAACCTGGTACAGCAGCGGTTGGAACAGGTGATAATTCCGGCGGTCAACAATTGTGACCTCGACGGGGAACCTGGCGAGTTCCTTCGCGGCATACAGCCCGCCAAAGCCGCCGCCAACAACGACGATTCTTGGTCTCTTGCCTGCCATCAATAGTTTTGATTCAGCCCGTTACTGGTGGGGATCAGAAAACGGACTGAAGCCGCGGATTGACTCCTGTCATCGAATAGGTAAAAGTAAGTGATTACTTACATGGGCAGCTCTGCTAGCACGCGACTGACAGCCGAGGACCGTCGCCACCAGATACTGGTGGCTGCGACGGAGCTTTTTGCGCAACAAGGATTCCGTGGCACGACCACTCGGCAAATCGCCGAAGCCGCGGGAGTCAACGAGGCAATCATCTTCCGGCACTTTCCCTCCAAGGACGAGCTCTATTGGGAAGTGATCCAGCAGAAATGCAGGGAATCGGCTGCACGCGTCATCGCCGAGCAACGTATGAAGCAGGGTGGTGACCATGCCCAGGTTTTTGCGTCCATTGCAGAGGGATTTTTCCGTGCACGCGAGAAAGACCCCAGCCTGGGCAGGCTGCTTCTATTCAGCGCTCTGGAAAACCACGAGTTATCGGCGCGGTTTTTTCGCACGCACGTGGTGGAGTTCTACGAGGCCATCGCCGAATACATACGAGAAGAAGTGAGAGCGGGGCGGTTTCGGGATGTCGATCCTGTGATAGCTGCTCGCGCTTTTGTCGGAATGATGATTTACCACTTCCAGATCCAGGAGTTGTTCGGCGGGAAGAAGTACCAAAACCTCGATGCAAAGAAGGTCAGCGAAAGTCTGGCCGAGATATGGCTGTACGGAGTAGCAACCGAGAAAAAGGAAAGAGCGGCGGACGAACCACCGCCAAAACATTCAGCAACTGAAGAGGGCAAGGAATGAGGAGCAAGACGACGGCGATTGCAGCGACACTCGTTGCGGTACTTGGGTTGTGGGGCTGCTCGGGAAAAGGAAAAGAACAGGCGCAGCCACGGCAGATGATCGTCCCAGTGGCAGTCGCAGTCGCGGAAACGCGTGACGTGCCCATCCAGATCGCAGCCATTGGCACGGTAGAGCCGTACAACACGGTCCAGGTCAAGTCGCAGGTGACTGGCGAGCTTTCGTCAGTTTCCTTCGCCGAAGGGCAGGACGTCCGAAAAGGTCAGTTGCTGTTCAGGATAGACCGTCGGCCGCTCGAGGCTGAGTTGAGGCGACTGGAAGCCACCCTGGCCAAGGACACAGCTACATCGGCGAATGACCGCGTGCAGGCGGAACGATACACAGCACTGTTCAAGGAAGGCGTCGTTTCCAAACAGATGGCCGACCAGATGCGCACGGCAGCGAATGCTTCTGACGCTGTCTTGAAGGCCGACGAAGCGGCCATCGAGAACGCCCGTGTGCAACTTCAGTACACGACCATTCACTCTCCGATCGACGGCCGTACAGGCGATCTCGCGGTCGAGCCTGGAAATTTGGTAAAGGCGAACGACGTTGTCCTGGTCACGATCAATCAGGTCAATCCGATTTACGTCACCTTCACTGTGCCGGAACAATACCTGCCCGAGATCAAGCGCTACTCGGCCACTGGAAAGCTGCGCGTTGAGGCGCAGATACAGAATGAAGTCCAGCCCGTTGTTGGTTTGCTCACGTTCATTGACAACGCGGTCGATCGCCAGACCGGAACAATCAAGCTGAAAGCCACGTTTGACAACGCCGACCGGCGGCTCTGGCCAGGTCAGTTCGTGAATACAAGGCTGACGCTGACCACTCAGCCGAACGCCGTTACTGTCCCGACGCAGGCAGTTCAGACCGGACAGCAGGGGCCGTACGTGTTCGTCATCAATATGCAGGACAAGACCGCCCAGTCGCGCCCAGTGAAAGTTGGGGCCGCTGTGCGCGGCCTTACGGTTATCCAGGAAGGCGTCGCGGTCGGCGAGACGGTGGTAACCGACGGTCACTTGCGGTTGGTACCGAACGCGAAGGTCGAGTTGAAGAACGCGCCGGGGCAGCCGGCTCAGAACGCACCGGGAGGCAGTCAGCCGACCCAGGTCGCCAACCAGGGATCGCGCTAAATGAACTTCGCAGAAACTTTCATCAAGCGCCCGATCATGACCACGTTGGTCATGCTGGCGATTCTCGTCTTTGGAATCGTGTCCTACCGGAGCTTGCCGGTAAGCGACCTGCCGAACGTTGACTTCCCAACCATCAGCGTGAGCGCGAGCCTGCCGGGCGCGAACCCGGAGACGATGGCCTCGGCGGTAGCGATGCCGCTTGAGAAGCAATTCTCGACCATCGCCGGCCTCGAGCAGATGAACTCTACGAGCCAGATGGGCTCGACCAACATCACCCTGACCTTTGCCCTCGACCGCAATATCGATGCTGCAGCACAAGATGTGCAGGCGATGATTGCGAAGGCGCAGCGTGACCTTCCACGCGACATGCCGGCCCCGCCTTCCTACCAGAAGGTGAATCCGGCAGATCAACCCATCTTCTACATGGCGCTGAGTTCACCCACGCTCAAGCTCTCGCAGGTACACGAATACGCTGAAACGTTGATGGCGCAGCGCATTTCAACAGTCAGCGGCGTGGCTCAGGTGCAGGTGATGGGCGGCCAGAAATTCGCGGTACGCGCGAAGCTCGATCCGCAGAAGCTGGCCTCGCGACACATCGGCATCGATGAAGTAACTGCTGCCGTACAGCGCGGAAACAGCAATCTCCCAGTCGGCACGCTTTGGGGAAGGCATCAGGCATTCACGCTTGAGAGCAACGGTCAGTTGACAAGCGCGGAAGAGTATCGGCCGCTGATTGTCGCGTACCGAAATGGTGCTCCGGTGCGCCTCGGCGATCTCGGCGATGTCATTGACAGCGTCGAGAACGACAAGGTGGCCAGTTGGTATGCGGGGGAGGACCACAATCTTGACCGGTCTATCGTGCTGTTCATCTTCCGACAGCCGGGCACGAACACGGTCGAGGTAGTGGACCGCATTAAAGCGCTTCTGCCGACGTTCCAGGCACAGATGCCGGCGTCGGTGGAACTGAACATTCTCTACGACCGCTCGAAGACGATCCGCGAATCGGTTGATGACGTGAAGTTCACGCTCCTCCTCTCCCTCGCGCTGGTGATCCTGGTCATCTTCCTTTTCCTGCGAAACCTCTCCGCCACGGTCATCCCGAGCCTTGCCTTGCCGTTTTCGCTCATCGCCACGTTCGCGGTGATGTACCTGATGGGCTATTCGCTCGATAACCTCTCGCTCATGGCGCTAACGCTCTCGGTGGGCTTCGTGGTGGACGATGCCATCGTGATGCTGGAGAACATCGTGCGCCACATGGAGATGGGCGAGAGTCCCATGCAGGCCGCACTGCGTGGGTCGCGGGAAATCGGGTTCACGATCGTCTCGATGACCCTCTCGTTGGCTGCCGTGTTCATCCCCGTGCTGTTCATGGGCGGCATCATGGGACGATTGCTGCACGAATTCGCGGTCACGATCGGCGTGGCGATTCTTGTCTCGGGCTTCGTTTCACTGAGCCTGACGCCGATGATGTGCTCGCGCTTCCTCAAGCCTTCGAAGGAAGCGCACCATGGCCGCTTCTACCAGGTGACGGAACGCGGTTTCGACCTGGTACTACGCGGATACGACCGCACGCTGCGGTATGCCATCCGTTACGCACCTGTAACGATGGCAGTCTCGATCATCATTCTTGTTGCGACCGTGTGGATGTTCATCAAGATCCCGAAGGGCTTCCTGCCCAGCGAAGACCAGGGACAGATTTTCGCGTTCACGGAAGCGCAGCAGGGAATCTCGTTTGACAGCATGGTGGAGCACCAGCGCGCCCTCGCGCAGGCCGTACTCGATTCGCCTGAAGGCAAGTACGTCAACAACTTCATGACGAGTATCGGCGGCGGCTCCGGCAATCAGGGACGCATGTTCATCCGCATGGTCCCACGTGAAGAGCGGCCTTACGTGGACGACATCATCCAGTCGCTGAGGCCCAAGTTGCAGAAGATTCCGGGCATCTCGGCATACCTTCAGAACCTCCCTCCGATTCGACTCGGCGGACAGTTGACGAAGAGCCAGTACCAGTTCACGCTCCAGAGTCCCGACAGCAGCGAACTGTACGAATACGCTCCGAAGCTCGAAGAAGAGATGAAGAAGCTGCCCGGGTTGCAGGACGTAACGAGCGATCTGCAGATCAATAACCCGCAAGTGACGGTCCAGATCGACCGCGACAAGGCTTCTGCGCTCGGTATTACTGCGCAGCAGGTTGAGGACGCGCTCTACACCGCGTACGGAGCACGGCAGGTCTCGACAATCTTCGATCCGAGCAACACCTACCGCGTTATCGTTCAGGTTGCGGACGAGTATCAGGCGGACCCGCAGGCGCTTTCATTGTTGTATGTGCGGTCATCCACCGGCCAACTGATTCCGCTGAGCGCTGTCGCGCAGCTCAAGAAAGGCTTCGGCCCGCTCACGGTTAACCACCTCGGCCAGTTGCCATCGGTGACGCTGTCGTTCAATCTCCAGCCGGGATATTCGTTGGGGGATGCGGTCAGCTCGGTGAATACGGTGGCGCGGAAAATGCTTCCCGCCACGATTAGCACGAGTTTCCAGGGAACGGCACAGGCTTTCGAGTCGTCGTTCCGCGGACTGGGCGTGCTGCTCATCATGGCGATCCTGGTGATCTACATCATCCTTGGAATCCTGTATGAGAGCTTCATCCATCCGTTGACGATTCTCTCCGGTTTGCCGGCTGCCGGCTTCGGGGCATTGGTCACGCTGATGATCTTCCGGCTGCCGATCTTCCCGCTCGAGTGGCGGGTTCCGGACCTGAACCTCTACGGTTTTGTGGGACTTATCATGCTGGTCGGAATCGTGAAGAAGAATGCCATCATGATGATCGACTTCGCTCTCGAGGCACAGAGGAAGGAAGGGAAAAGTCCGGCAGAGGCGATTTACGAGGGCGCACTCGTCCGGTTCCGTCCGATCATGATGACCACGATGGCCGCGTTGATGGGCACCCTGCCGATCGCACTTGGGCACGGCGCCGGCGCAGAATCGCGCCGCCCGCTGGGTCTCGCGGTTGTTGGTGGACTGCTCTTCTCGCAGGTCATTACGCTCTACATCACTCCGGTTTACTACACGTACCTGGAGCAATTGCAGGATTGGTTCCGCCGCAAGCGCGGCAAGCCCGCTCCGCAGGTACTGGAGCCCGAGCCGGTGCTGAGCGAACGTTAGTAGATGGCAGTGCAATAAAAGAGCGGAGCCAAGCGGCTCCGCTCTCTTGTGTTTGGGAGTGTTAGTCGAGCCTCACCTCTCGCCACCTCTTGAGTAGCGGGAAATAGAGTCCGGCACGCACAGGACGGTTCTCATACTTCCGCATGACTTCGGCGTAGCGCTCCATATCTCGGGTGTACTTCGCGGCTTCACGGTCGGCCCACGAGTCGACCGACGTGCTGTCCGTGTGTGTCGTTTTGTAGTCGATGATCCAGCGCACGCCGTCGCTATCCACGAACGTGCGGTCTAGGCGAACGCGGCGCAGGCGTCCGTCTTCCACGAAGCTCAAGGCGAACTCGTTTTGAGCTTGTTCGTGACGAGCGAGAATCCATCGTCCTCTCTCGTCGGCAAGAGTTGCATCGAGTGCGGAGATGACCTTCTCGGTTGCTGACTGCAAAGCCTGCTCGTGCACCCCCTGCATCGTGAGCGCCGCCTGAATGGCAGGTCGTGCTGCGCGTATTGCGTGTGCGTTCCAACCATCGAGGCCTCCCGCGGCCAAGCGGTGGAGGAACGCATGAACGACGGTCCCGATATGCCGCAGCGTGTCTCCGACCCAATGGTAGGTGTGGGCGGGAGCGTCGGCTTCTGTCGAAGACGATGCCGTACGGCCATGCCATCCAAGCGGTTCCGGTGCGGAGGGCGGTTGCCAGTCGGCGGCGATCCGGTGGAGTACGGGAGTCGCTCGCGTAGAAGTCGCCGTCGATTGCTGCTGGAAGGGCACTCGCGAGTAGTACTCGCGGACTTGCGGTGCGAGCATGAGCGTCTGGAGCAGGGAACCGGGTTCGGGTGCGCCCGCGTCATCCACGTGGCCCAGGAGATGTAGTGCGCGCTTGGCGCGCGTGCACGCGACGTAAAGCAAACGCTTTGTTTCTTCGGCCGTACGGTCTTTCTGGACCTGCCGCAGGTAGCCTTCGATCGTCTGTTCCGCTTTGGAGGCGATCTGTTCGATAGGAGCTATCAGCAGTTGGACGCGCCCGTCGATCGGGCGTTCCCGCCAGTAGAGCAGGCGCTTGTCTTCGCCGCTTGTCTTTCGACCGAGTCCGGGAACGATGACCGTATCGAATTCCAGCCCCTTGGCCTGGTGAATGCTCATAATCTCCACGCGAATATCGTCGGTGGTATCGACAGGCGAGAAGAGTTTCGCCAATTGCTGCTCGAAGACCGGCCTGTCCGGCAAATCGCCGCCGCTGCCGCAGCGCTGCACCAAATCGAGGTAGGTGCGGATGTCGCGCAGTTCAGCCTCGCCCACTTCCCCAGGACGTAGCGCAGCAGGGCCGCCAAGCGATATCCATGTGCTTTCGATAAGGGTGCGCAGCGGCATTCGCCCGCGGAGTCGAAGGGCGTGCTCAACAACCGACAGCAGGCGCTCGGCACGCGGGCGTCCTGCTGCGCTCAGTTGCGGCAGGCGGTTGCGCAGTAAATCGAGGACGGGACTGTATTCGTTGTCGCGGCAAAGCGTCCAGAGGTCGGCGAGTTCAAGTCCGCACCAAGGCGCTCGCAACACGGACAGCCACGCCGTGCGATCCGCAAGATGAAGAAGTGCGCGAGTGAGAGAGTCGAGATCAAGAACTGCCTGCCGGGAGGCCAACGGGTCGATATCAACTGCACGGAACCGGATGTCAGCCGCTTGCAGGGCCTTGATGATCGCGGGCAAGTGCGTTCGGGCCCTGACGAGGATGGCCACGCTGCGGTGATCGGCTGCGATGGCCTGTTGCACAAGCGCAGCTACGTTCTCCGCCTCCCTTGCGTCATCCCGCCCGCCGAAGCCGTGTAACTGCACATCGCAGTCGAGCGGCGGTCGGATGGCGCTGGCGGGTGCATATTCGACCGCGCCGATGACGTCGTTCCTGACCGACAGAACATGAGGGAAGACACTGTTGAACCACTGAACCAGGCGCTGTTGCGAGCGGAAATTGGATGAGAGTTGTTGGAAGTCCAGTGCGTGCTCGCCGATGCCGAGTTCCTGAATGCGACTGAAAAGAGTGACCTCCGCCTCGCGGAAGCCGTAAATCGATTGCATCGGGTCCCCGACCAGAAACAGCGTGTTGCCGCCCCCGGGCTCCCACGATGCTGTAAGCCGCTCAAGCAAGGCAACCTGCAAAACCGATGTGTCCTGAAACTCATCGACGAGGACATGCTGGATCTTTTCGCCGAGTGAGAGACCCAGGTCAGTTGGATGTTCTGGTGTCCCGAGCGCAGCTAAAGCTGCTTGAGCAACTTCGCTGAAGTCGACACGACCCTCTTCGCTGAAGACCTGCTTCAAATGCGCCACGGCAAGCGGCAGCACGATCAGCAGCGACCTGATGAAGACCCATTGCGAGTCGGAGTAGGTGGCAGGAGGGAGCTTGGTGAGTCGCTCGAACGCAACGCAGAGCCTTCGGATTCCTGTTGCGTCGCGCCCCAGATCCGCAAAGAGATTAAGACATTGCTCCTTTAGTTGCGGATATGTGCGAGGAAAACCATTCCTGACCGTAAGTGTTCCCCGAAGCTTGCCGCTGGTATCGAACAGGAACTTCCAGAGGCCGTGCCAGTGGGGTATGCACTCCGGATTCGTGCTAGGCAAGTCGTTCAAGGCAACGAGAGCCCTGACTGGATGGCCCTCGTCCACCTGCGACGCGGCAAACCTAGCAAGCGACAGCAGTTCGTTGGTCAGAGGCGAAGAAGCGGTGGCCTTGAAGGCACGGCGCAGTTCATTGAGTTCGTAGCGGATGGCATCCTGCAACGCACCTTCGAGAGTCCTGCGGATCTCATCGAGGTCAGCTTCGGAAGCCCGGTCCGAGCGCCCGATAATGCGTAGCCATTGCTCGCGACGAGCGAGCATTGCAGCAATCATCCGCTGCAGATTGTGCAGGTCGTTGTCGAGATGTCCGAGCAGCGCAGCGACTGCCTGCCACTGGCGTTGGTCCTGGCTTCCGAGCAGATCAATGGTGCGACGGGCGGCCTCGTCGTAGAGCGGGTCGGCGTCAGTCGCGAGGTCAAACGCTGCTCCGAAACCGGAAGTGACGGGAATGCGCCGAGCCAGTGAGTCGCAGAAAGAATCGACTGTGCGGATTTCCAGCCGGCTGGGATCTTCGAGGAGGTGCCAGCCGAAAGCGCGATCGCGGTCCAATACTCTTCGAGCCAACTGCCACGTCTGCTGTTTGTGGGGACGGTCGTCGTCGCTCGGCCGGGTCGCGCCTTCCAACGCCTCGAGAATCCGATTCCGCATCTCCGAGGCGGCCTTGCGCGTGAACGTGATGGCCAGCACGGATTCCGGGTGTTCGACCGTCGCAAGCAGGGCGAGAAAGCGCTGGATCAAGAGCTCTGTTTTACCGGAGCCTGCCGGCGCCTGAACGATGAATGACTGCGTCGGGTCAAGCACGCGCTCCCGGACGTCGGCATCAGCGACAACCATGCTCAGCGGACTATTCATCGTTGTCGTCTCCGGGATCGGGGCAGGAACTGTGTGCGTTCAATCGGCACAGTGCCGTTACATGGCATTGATCACAGACGTGATCGGGATATGGATCGACGGTGGCTTCTCCGGACACGAACGAATGCCCGAGCGCATCGAGGATCGGACGCCAGTTGGCGACGTGTTCCTGGAAGGTCGCGGCAGTGAAGTAGTTTCGAGTGGTGTCGCGGTCCTGCCCAAATACCTCAGTGCTCACGCCATAGCCGCGGTAACAGCAGCGGCCTGGGTAAATCTGCGCGAAAGCCACGCCCGATACGGGCTGGGTTTGCGCGACTGCGTAGATCGGAAGTTGCGGTTTTTCGGGACGTTCGCCCGACCAGTGGCGGGGCGAATGGATCGTCTTCCCGCTCTTGTAGTCGATAATCACCACACTGCCATCGCCAAGACGGTCGAGGCGATCAATCCGTCCCTTGACGCTGTATCCGCCCAACGAGATTTCAGCCTCTTTCTGGTGTGCGATGACTTCAAAAGGCAAGCGCCGCTTTTTCTCCGATTCGAGCCATTCGAGCACAAGCTGGATCGTCCGTTCGCGTTCCAGTGAGCGATAGCGAACGCTCCAATCGTCCGAAGCCGGCGGAAGTGTTGCGAGTGCCGCATCCACCGCTTCTGAAACGATCTGCTCAATCTGGTTTTCAGGAGTGGTCTGAAGTGTGAACAGGTCTCGGATCCTGCTCCAGACTGCCTCCAGCGCGTGCTCGACCACTTTGCCGCGCTCGATAGGCGAGAGTCCGTCGCGAGGCTCGTCGCTTTCCTTCGCGTGGAGTCGCCCTTCGGCGAAGGCAAGGAATGGACAGTTCGACTGAAGCTCGATGAGCCTGGTCGAGTGCCGGATTCGTTCGGTTGCATCGATGGGCGGCCCCTGCTCGTCGGAGAAAGTCTCGTGCGGAGCGCCGCGCATTTCGGTGACCCAATCGTGACTCGGCGGGCCAACGATTTCATCCGCGTTCGACGTTGCGATTCCTGCTATGGCAGGGCTGGATCGCAGCTGTCGGTCGTCTTCGCGCTTCGGCCAACTGAGCACGGTTGATCGGGCGCTGGACAGCAGACGCGTAAACGCCTGCCCGGCGAACGCACGGATCTGGCCCGGCGAACTGTTCGGAAGTCCATAACGGCGCTGTAATGCAATCGGCAGGAAAGGATTCGGGCGACCACGCGGAGGCCAGGCTTCGTCGTGCAGTCCGGCGACCCATAGGTGGTCGAACACAGAGCCGGCGGACTCAAGCACGCCTATGACCTGAATCGCCGCGCCCGCATTCTCCGGGCGAAATGGCTGCGAATTGGCCATCGCTGACAATCGCGCGGAGAATTCCCGTGCTGTCTGCGCGCCGATGAAACCGTCAAGCGCCGCGTATTCGCGCAGCAGATCGTTCCACGCCTCGTGTGCCTGGTATTCGGCACTGGAAAGCGGACCGGCAGGCCATCCGAGGGCAGCCAGCGAGTTCGAGAAGCTCTCGACCCACTCTGCCGGGGATTGCCGCACGTCGAGCGAAGGAACGGTCGCGAGAAATTGAGATAAATGCCGAGCGAGCACGGGGCAGTGATAGCGGCGAGCGAACTCCCGCAAGTCGCTTACACACAGAATCGATCCGGTGGCCTTCCTCTTTATGGTTACGTCCAGCACAGCGCGCGAACCCGCCTCTTCCGGTGCGCCTCCGAGATACGGAGACCGCAGCAACTTGCTGGCGTTCGAGATTGTGATTTCGCCGGAGAGCAATCCCGTCACGAGCAAAGCCGTATGCACTAGTAGATACTCGCCCAACGGTGGACCGAGCGATAGGTCGAACGCGACTGCGGACTGCTGATCTCCCAGGATGAACTGCTCCGGGTGCAGTACGGATGTGAACACGTGCTCGACAACCGACCTCAGTTGCTGAAGGTTCGGGATAATGACGCCGATGGTGGCTGTGGACTCACTCCGGAGGACATTGCGAGCCCACCTGGCGATTGCCTGCACTTCGGACAGCGGGTCATCGAAGCAAAGCTTGATAGCTTCAGACACCTGGACCGCTTCCGCTGAAAGAATCCGGACGGGAATTCCCTGTTCGCCGAGTGCGTCCAGAAATGCACGCTTCTGCGGCACCATTTGATCGAAACCGTAAACGGTGATGGTAGCGGGAAGAAGTGGGCGAAGCTCGCTGATTGCGGTCGTCAAGGCGTCTGGGAGTCGCGCTGTGTCGATCCAGAGCTTGCGTGAACACTCGTCGCGATACTGTGCGGCCCAGCGCGCGAAAGACCTGGTCTCCGCAGTCGCGTCAAACGCGGAAGCGTTCAGGGGAACCCTGAATTCGTGCAACCGCGTCCATGCTTCGGCAGCGAGTGCCGAGGCTCCCCGTGGGTTTGCCAGTCCCGCTCCGTCCCGCGTTCTGGAAAATACGTTCTCCCACAGCACCTGTTCCTGAGTTGGGCTAAGCAGGGTGGTGGAGACGGCCCCGGCAACAACGGCCTGTGACCAGAGCGCCCTTGCGAAGGCGTCAAAGGTGAGGACGTTCGGAGTCGGCCAGACGGCCGTGCCCGCAGCGTGCATCCGCCGCGCAACAGCGTTGTGTATCTGGCGGGCTGCTCGCTCGTTTCCCGTAAGCACGGTGACGCCATGCAAGGCGTCGTCCACCGCTGATTCGAAAAGAGTGCGATAGTCGGGCATGGCGGAATCCAGAGTAGCGAGGAACCTTTGTAGCAGGTTGGCGCTTCTGCAGCAATCGGCGCTTGTGCCTATGCCTGTGGATTTCGTTTATCCTGAACAAAATGGATCAACGTCCAGCAGTCGTCCTGTTGAGTGGCGGATTGGATTCGGCCACTGTTCTTGCCATCGCGCGCCGTGATGGCTATCGCGTGCATGCGCTCAGCTTCAACTACGGCCAGCGGCATACGGTGGAACTGCGGTCAGCCGAACGGATGGCGAAGCGGTTCCAAGTGGCGGAGCACAAAATTGCACAGATCGACCTGCGCGTATTTGGCGGCTCGGCGCTAACCGCGGACATCGATGTGCCGAAGCACAGGGAAGACATTGGCAGCGAGATTCCGGTAACGTATGTCCCTGCTCGCAACACCATCTTTCTTTCCTACGCGCTTGCGTGGGCCGAAGTGCTTGGAGCGTTCGATATCTTCATCGGCGTGAACGCGCTGGATTACAGCGGATATCCCGATTGCCGGCCGGAGTACATACATGCATTCGAGCAGATGGCGAATCTTGCGACTAAGGCGGGAGTAGAGAGCAGGGGACGCTTCACGATTCACACCCCTCTGATCAATCTGACGAAAGCGGAGATCATCAGGCTCGGGACGTCGCTTGGTGTCGATTACGGTCTGACCGTCAGTTGTTACGACGCTGGTCCAGATGGGGAAGCATGCGGTGCGTGCGACGCATGCCTGCTGCGCCGCAAGGGATTCAACGATGCGGGCGTGGCGGACCCGACGAACTACACACAGCCGGCTTCTCAACCCCGATGAGCTACGCGGTCAAAGAAATCTTCTACACGCTCCAGGGCGAAGGCGCGCAGACCGGACGCGCCGCCGTGTTCTGCCGCTTTGCGGGTTGCAATCTCTGGAGCGGACGAGAAGAGGACCGCGCTACTGCCGTATGCCAGTTCTGCGATACCGACTTCGTGGGCACGAACGGTCCCGGAGGAGGGAAGTTCGCCCGTGCCGAAGACCTTGCGCTGGCTGTTCGCGATGCCTGGCCCGGTGGGGGCAAGCCGCTAGTGGTTTGCACGGGCGGCGAACCGCTGCTGCAACTCGATAAGGCAGCAATCGAAGCCTTTCACGCCGCCGGGTTCGAGATCGCGGTTGAGACAAACGGCACCAGACCGGCCCCAGACGGACTCGAGTGGGTGTGCGTCAGCCCGAAGGCCGGCGCCGAACTCGTGCTTACCTCCGGCGATGAACTGAAGCTCGTATTTCCGCAAACAGGCCTTGAGCCGACCAATTTCGAGAACCTTGCGTTCAGGCACTTCTTCCTGCAACCGATGGACGGTCCAGACCGCGACAGAAACACCGCATTTGCGGTCGACTACTGCCTGAAGCACCCGAGATGGCGTCTGAGTCTCCAGACACACAAGCTTCTCGGCTTGCCTTAGGCGACCAGTTGTGCGGGACTACTTGTTATTGTGCTCGGCAGAAGCTGTCGCGGTGTCTGTCTGCTTCTGTTCGGGGAGGATATAGACCATCTCACCGGGTTTCGCGTAACGCAACTGCTCACGAGCTTCCTTCTCGATGGCTTTCGGATCTTTGTCCCGGAGATGCTGGTTCCTTTGCTCCAAATCGCTGTTTTCCTGCTGGATCGTCTCGATCTCACGCTGTAGCTGGCGATACTCTGTGCGCTTCTTCTGGTAAACGATGATGCCGTTCGGGCTCACCATCACCTGCACGAAGATCCACAGGGCGGCTACAACCAGCACACCGCTGGCAATCTTGCGGCGGGCACCGACGATGCGCTCGCCCTGAGCCGCTACGATTTGTCGAATACGTTCGATCACGTTTACTCGAATATCCACTGCTTGGCCGCCGCGCTTAGCTTTTGCAAATCGCTTTCGGACCGCGCCTCGGTATAGACGCGCACCACAGGTTCCGTACCGCTCAGCCGGTAACAGATCCACGATCCATCATCGAAAACGAGTTTCAGGCCGTCTTTCCGGTTCACATCAGCGATCTTCCGGCCCTGGAATTCGCGCGGATCCTGCTGCAATTTCGTAGTGAACTTCGCTTTCACATCCTCAGTCAAGCGGAAGTTCTCACGAATGGGGTAGAAAGAACCAACTTTGGCAAATAATTCGCGTAATTGCTGTTGAATCGACTTGCCACGGCGCGCAACGGCCTCGCAGACGAGTAGTCCAGCGAGCACTCCGTCCTTCTCCGGAACGTGATGGCGAATCGAGAGGCCTGCGCTTTCTTCGCCACCAATGGCGATTTTGTCGGCCTTGATCAGTTCACCGATGTATTTGAAGCCGACGGGTGTCTCGTGCAGTTCGACACGATGATGATCCGCGAGGGCGTTGATCATGTTGGTCGTCGCAACCGACTTGGCTACCCCGTTCTTCCAACCGCGCGTTTCGACAAGGTAATCGAACAGCAGCGCGATGATGTAGTTCGGCTGGATGAAGGTGCCGTCGGAATCGACAATGCCGAAGCGGTCGGCATCGCCATCAGTAGCGATACCGATAGGCGCGCCGATGTCGCGCATCGTCGCCCGGAGGTCCTCAAGCAGATGGTCGTCAGGCTCGGGCGCATGACCGCCGAAGAGGACGTCACGGTAGTCGTGTACCGTCCCGACCTCGATGCCGCTTTCGCGCAGTAGCGCATCGGAATACCCGCGTGCAGCACCCCAGAGCGGATCGAAGGCCACCTTGATGCCTGCTTTCCGAATGGCGGCAATGTCCACGATCTCGGCAAGGCGCTTCAGGTATGTGTCACGGACGTCAATCGACTCGGCACGTTGCTGGTGACCACCGGTAGCCGGGGTTCCGTCCAGTGCTGCGATTTCGCGCTCGATCTGCTTCGTCACTTCAGGGAGCGCAGGTGCGCCATCCGGCGTCGAGAACTTAATGCCCTGATACTGCGGTGGATTATGCGAAGCAGTAAAGTTGACGGCTCCGTCGGCGCCTGTGCGAATGACTTCGTACGAGATAGCAGGCGTCGGAGCGGCCTCGCGGATGACAACCGCCGTAATACCGTGTGAACCCAGCACGTCGGCTGCGATTTCAGTGAGCATCTCGCCCATGAATCGCGGGTCGCGGCCGACAATAACGCGTGCGCCCTCCGGTTTCTGCGACTTCACATAACGGGCAATCCCGGTCAGCGCGCGGATGACATTCTCTTTTGTGAATCCGTCGGCAATGACCGCACGCCAGCCGGATGTTCCGAACTTGATCTCTGTAGTGCTCATTGAATGGCTCGTGGGATAAAGAACACTGAAATACGTTGGATGCGCGATGAGGACTTCGCCATACGGTAAAGTTGCACGGGAGTCCGTTGCATCAACAACCGCAGAACAATGGAATTCTAAATCATGAGTGAAGCTATCGTAGTACTTACAACAACGGGATCGAAAGATGAGGGACTGACAATCGGACGCGCTCTCGTTGAGCGCCGTTTGGCTGCGTGTGTCAACGTCACGGGCCCAATTGAAAGTGTTTACCGGTGGAAGGAACAAGTTGAACAAGCCCAGGAATGGCTGCTCATCGTGAAGACGACGCCAGAGATGTTTTCTGCTGTGCGGGATGCAATCCGGGAGTTGCATTCCTACGAATTGCCGGAGTGCATACAGCTCGATGTGCGGCAGGGAAGTGCTCAATATCTCGCCTGGATAGGAGAGTCGGTCGTCCCGACACTCGGCAGGCAGCGTTAGTGGCTCTTGGCTGGAACTGTTGGCCGCTTCCCATTACCGCCGAGACTCACCACAAGTTCAGGAAGACGGCTTGCATCTGCGGCGGAGTGGGCGAAGCGTGCCCGCTCGTAGTATTCAGTGAAGTTCGTAACGGCGCGCCGGAGGTCAGGGTCTTCGATAGCCGACGCAAACTCTTGCGGCGTCTGTGAGGGCAGCCGTCGCCAGCCCCGACGCGCAAGGGCCTTCTCCATCCTTGCGTACCAAATCGTGGCGGCCTGTTGAGGGGCGCGTTCCGGGGCCCGAGCAAGTCTTCGGGTTGTGAAAGCAAGCCACAAACTCTTCGCATTAAAGACGACTACGAAAACTAGTACGCTGCCGGCAATCCACGAAGCCCACGACACAGGGCGCCGCTCGATAGAACTGTGCATTTGTGCAGCTTCGGCGAGCAGGCGCTCGTAAGCACTCCGGACGGCGTCGCGAAGGTTGAAGACCTGCCGTCGCGTTTGCGAGACGGTCGAGACTGCAAGCGAGCGCTGGTGCTGAAAGTCGTAGTTGACCACCCACTCGCGCCAGAACTCCCGCATGGCGTCGATGTATAGACCAGCGCGGTGTAGAAACGAGGGCGGGAACCCCTGCCCGGGCGGAGTGGGATCGAACGTCACCCAGCCCTGGCCGGGGAAGTAGGCTTCCACCCACGAATGCGCATCGCGTGCCCGAACGATATAGCTACCCGAGACTTCGTTCAGTTCTGCCCCACGGAATCCGTTCACCACCCGTGAGGGTATCCCCAGTGTTCGAAGCATCACGGCCATCGAGGACGCGAAGTACTCGCAATGGCCTTTCTTGCGTTCGAATAGGAAGTGCTCGATGGGGTCGCGAGGGCGGGAGTTCGGCAATTGCAGCGTGTATGCGTATTGAGTCCTGAGGTATCGCTCGATGGCAACAGCGCGGTCGTACCGAGTTCCGATTCCGTCGGCGATCTGGCCGGCCAACTGCTTCACCTTTGGGCTGATGCTCGGCAGTTGCAGGTAACGGATTGCGATGTCGGCAGGGTAGAAGTCGCTTGCGGCGCGCAACTGATCGGGTTCGGGTTGGGCGAGATTGGAAACAGCGCGATAGGACGTGATCTGCTTTGTGCCGTCGGAGTTGTAAACGGAACCGCCGCGGTCAACGCCAAGCAGTCTGTATGAGCCGGAGATCTCCTCAACCACCGGGATGGCAAAGAAGTAGTAGTTGCCGACCGGCTCAAGCATGACCCGGTACTGAACCAGTCGAGGCGGCACGAAGCGGCGGGATGTCTGCTGCTCATCTGACCAGCGTCGCCGCGCCTGCCCTATTGGGAATCGCTCGCCGACGTGCGGGCTTACAGGCACACCTTCCATCGGATTGGACCAGCGCTGTCCATCGAAGAGCGCGAGCGCGACTCCGCGCCAGTGAACATCATCGGGGAGGCGGGTACCTGGCTCGACTTGCACGCGCATGATGACGGCGTCTGACTGCTGGATCTCACCTATGGCTCCCAGCTGAACGTTATCGCTGAAACCGCTTACGATGCGGTTACGCGGTGCAAACCGGCTCAGGTATGCGGTCGAGACGCGGGGCAGGAGGAAGAAGATGCCGGTAGCGCCGAGAAACACAGCAGCCACGATGACGATTGCAGTCACAGAAAGAGCGTGGTTGAGTCGCCCGGCAGATTCAAGAGGCTGGCGTGCGGTGTGCTCCGATTTGCCTATTGAGCGCTTGATCTCGAAAGTCACAAACGTGAGCACCGCAAACAGCACGAAGACGCTGAAAGCTGCAAGGAATACGGCATCCACCGTGAGCACCGACGCGGCAAGCACCTGCAGGAACGCCAGCACGGCCAGATAGAGATGATCGCGGTCCCGGTGAACGGAGAAGATCTTCACCACCATGCTGAAGAGCACAAGATGGACCGTCGCGGAGACGAACGATTGCGAGAGAAGGAGGTAGTCAGCCGCATAGAACGCGACGTAAACGACGGTCAGAATCGTCGCCCAACGTTCAGGAATGATTACTTCCCGACTCCGCGCAAGATGCCAGCCGCGAACTGCGAGCGCGAAGGTGGTGAGAACGACGGCAGGCAGGTCGAGCTTGCCGGTGGAGGCGACCGTTGCGAAACCTATGACAACGAGCAAGTACAGGGAGATGCTGAAGTAGCGCTCGACACGAGCTGTAATCGGTCCGGCAATGGACAGCGAAGCCATTCGGTACTATTCTACGTTGCCCGCGAGCATGCTTGGAAAGCCGCATGGCTACAGCAATTCAGCTGTGGTCTGATATAATTTCATCTGTCGGGCATCGGTCCCGCGCGACGCAATCCCGCCAACCCCGCCAGGTCCGGAAGGAAGCAACGGTAACGGGCTAGTGCGTGTGCAGTGGGAACACCGGTGTCCGGCTTTTGTGTTTTCAGCGCATCCTTCCCCTGGCAGCAGCATCGCGTGTGCACCATCTTCATTGCCATTCAGTAATGAATCATTCACAATGAGCTTTCCACTGCAATCATCCGCCCGGAGCGCCTGATGCGCCCGCGGGTTTTTCGATGCAGCGAGAGCCTGACTCGGCATGACCGTGCAGGACTTTACGATTCGGAGAGAACGAGTTGCTCAAGACCCCTTTCCGCGCCAAGATTACCGCCCTTGGAACGTACGTCCCCCCGCGTGAACTTACCAACGCAGACCTGGAAAAGATGGTGGAGACCACGGACCAGTGGATCACCGAGCGCACAGGAATCAAGGTGCGGCACATCGTGGACAAGGGAATGGCGGCCAGCGACCTTGCGACGGAAGCAGCAAAAAGGGCACTGGCTGAACGCGGTATCGGACCTGAAGAGATCGAATGCGTAGTTGTCGGCACCGTCACGCCGGACATGATGTACCCCTCTACGGCATGCCTTGTGCAGCATAAACTCGGGATGCCGAACGCTTGGGGCTTCGATCTGTCTGCCGGATGCTCCGGTTTCGTTTTTGCTCTCACCGCGGGCGCCCAGATGATCATGAGCGGCGTGCACAAGAAAGTGTTGGTGATCGGCGCCGACGTGAACTCGTCGATGATCGACTACACCGACCGCGCGACATGCGTTCTCTTCGGCGACGGAGCTGGCGCTGTCATCCTTGAACCTGCGGACGAAGGCGAAGAGGGCATCATGGACTACCTGCACCAGATCGAGGGTTTCGGTGGTCAGTTCCTTTATATGCCCGGCGGCGGCAGCCTCAATCCTGCATCGCACGAGACCGTGGACAAGAAGATGCACTACGTCCATCAGGATGGCCAGAACGTGTTCAAGTACGCCGTCCGCAAGATGGCAGACCTGAGCGAGTGCATCCTGAAGCGCAACGGCTATACCGGAGCGGACGTCGATTGCCTCATTCCGCACCAGGCGAATCTGCGCATCATCACCGCGACCGCGGACAGGCTTAAGCTTCCAGCCGAGAAGGTAATCATTAACATCGATCGGTTCGGAAACACGACTGCCGGAACAATTCCGCTGGCAATGCAAACCGCACGCGAGGACGGTCGTTTGAAGAAGGGCAGCCTCGTAGTACTTGCTTCCGTGGGCGCAGGATTCACGAGCGGAGCCACACTTCTTCGCTGGAGCATTTAGGAGTTCGAATCACGTAGTGATCAGCCGCCGTGGACGACACGGCGGCTTTGTTTTGGTCAAATCCCAATCGGCATCACACATCGAGGGGTGATGCTTGTCACAGGGCATGTGGCGTCGCGGGGTTTACGGGTTTTATCCGCCGGAGTATCCTTGCAGGTTCGTTTTGGAGGCCGATGCATGCCCGGAACCGCAACAACGACGTTGCAGGCGGAGGTCCGCAAACTCTGGCCAGAGATGGAGTGGATCAAGGATTCCGAACTGCGGCGCAAAACTGAGGCCACTTGGGTTCGCGCCTTTGAATTGAGCCCTCTTACCCCCGACGACCTGAACCGCATTCCTTTCACTCTTCTTATCCCCAACTGCCCTACGACCTTCATGGAGCACAAACGATGTGTGGTCCACATCGCACGCCGCTCGGCGGAGTCCATGCAGGGGTTCATGGGCAACGCGCTGAAGATTGACATGGATGTTGTGATTGCCGGCGCCATCCTCGCTGACGTGGGCAAATTGCTCGAGTACGAGACCGGACCGGACGGCAAGGCTCGCCAGAGCGAACGCGGCGAATTGCTGCGGCATCCATTCACCGGTGTTTCTGTTGCGATGGAGTGCGGCGTGCCGGACTCCGTGTGCCACGTGATCGCGGCCCACGCAGCGGAAGGCGACCAGGTGAAGCGCACGACCGAGGCCTACATCGTCCACCATGCGGACTTCATGGCCTACTTGCCCTTCAAGAATTCAAAAAATGTGAAGTTCTGAAAACTTCCAGGCTTGCGACCTTCAGTCGAACATTACCCGACTGGCTAACCGTCGAGAGCCGATGACCGAGGACTGATTCGATGGCTGGTACTACTGCTGCTCCGAAGAAGGAAACGATCACCGCCAAGATGGCCCAGTGGGCCGAGCAACTCAGGTTCGAACAGCTTTCGAAAGAAGCCGTTCACGAAGCCAAGCGCTACATGCTGGATTCAGTCGGCTGCGCGCTCGGCGGATACCAGCAGCACGACGTGAAGATCGCGCTCGAAGTGCTGGATGAGATCGCCGCGCCCGGTCCAGCGACCGTGATCGGTACAGGCAGGCGCCTTGACGCGGTTTCAGCGTCGCTCGCGAATGCGTTGATGATCCGCTGCATGGACTACAACGACATTTACTGGAAGCAGGACCCGTCGCACCCGTCAGATATCATTCCGGCCGCGATGGCGTGCTGCGAACGCGCAGGTACCGACGGCAAGGAGTTGATCGTCGGCCTCGTTCTCGGCCACGAGTTCGAGATGCGCCTTTGCGAAGCCGCATTCCCGGGCATCCGCGAGCGCGGATGGCATCACGCGACCCTGACGGCTTTCGCATCGCCAATCGTAGCGGGCCGCGCGCTCAAACTAAGTTGGGAGAAGATTCAGCACGCAATCGGAATCTCTGCTTCGCGCCACTGCACGATGGGTGCGGTGACGGCAGGGAAGCTGACGATGATGAAGAACACGGTCGATCCGATGGCGACCCAGTCGGGCGTGCTGGCCGCCCTCCTTGCCGAAAAAGGCTACACCGGTCCCGAACACGTCATCGACGGCAAGGAAGGTCTTGTTCACTGCTTCGGACCGGAGTGGAAGCTGAATGTGCTCACAGACGGACTAGGGGAATCGTGGCGCATCACACAATGCGGCATGAAGGCCTACCCGACAGAGGCGCTCACGCATACGCCCATTTCGGCCGTGCTCGACCTGGTGACCAAACACGATCTCAAGCCGGACCAGATTGTGGAGGTCCACATCCGGTCCACAGCCCGCGGTGCAGATATCCTTTCCGACCCGAGCAAGTACGATCCGCGGAACAAGGAAACCGCCGACCATTCGCTACCATACGTGATTGCCGCTGCCATCGCCGATCGTCAGGTGACGCCGCTTCAGTTCACGGATGCGAAGATCTTCGATCCGACTATCCGTGCGCAACTGAACAAGGTGAAAGTCGTTGCCGATCCCGAGATTGAGAAGCTCTTCCCGGCGATTTACCGCGCCATCGTGAAGATCACGACGATGGATGGAAAGAGCTACGAGGAGACGCTCGATTACCCGACCGGCGATCCGCGTAACCCGATTTCCGACAAGGGAATCGAGGAGAAGTTTGAAGCGTTGGCTGAACCGGTCATGTCGGCGGCGGCTCGCCGCAAGTTGATCGATGCCATCTGGACCATGGACCAGCTTGGGTCCGTCACAGAGCTAATGGCGCTAATGAAGGCCGAGAAGTAGGTTCACGGAAACGCGTCCAGAAAAGCCGGTGCGAGGTAAGGACCGGACCATCGGCTAGCGACAGAATGAGGACACATATGGGTCAGACCATAGTCGAGAAGATTGCGCAGTCGCACCTTGCGGAGGGGCCAAATCGCCCTCTCCGCTCGGGTGACTTCGTGTCCATCCGGCCGAAGCACATCATGACGCACGACAACACGGCGGCCGTGATCAAAAAGTTCAAAGCGATCGGTGCGAAGAAGGTCCACAATCCGCGACAGCCAGTGTTTGCGCTGGACCACGACATACAGAACCAAAGCGAACAGAACCAGAAGCAGTACCGGGACATCGAGGCGTTTGCGAAAGAGCACGGAATCGACTTCTACCCGGCTGGAACCGGTATCGGGCACCAGATCATGGTCGAGAAGGGGTACGTCACGCCGGGCTCCTTCGTCGTCGCCTCTGACTCGCACTCGAACATGTACGGCGCCATGGGCGCCATTGGAACCCCGGTGGTCCGGACAGACGCCGCAGCCGTGTGGGCTACGGGCGAATTCTGGTGGCAGATACCGCGTACCGTTCAAGTGGTGCTTGAAGGGGAACTCCCGAAGGGGAGCACAGGGAAGGACGTCATCATCACGCTCTGCGGCCTCTACAACAGCGAAGAAGTGCTGAACGCGGCAGTCGAGTTTACCGGTCCGGGCGTGAAGAGCCTCAGCATGGATGCGCGGCTCAGCATTGCGAACATGACGACCGAGTGGGGACCGCTCGTCGGGTGGTTCCCAGCGGACGAGGTCACGTTTGCGTGGCTCCGCAGCCGTATCGCCACCGGCAATACGAAGGTGACGCAAGAAGAGGTGCGCGGCTGGGAGGCGAACCCGCCCATGCCTGATCCGGATGCGTCCTATGCTGCGCGTATCACGCTGGACCTGAGTCAGGTTCGCCCGCATATCAGCGGTCCGGACACGGTACAGGTGATGCAGGCTCTGTCGGATGCGAAGGAAAAGAAGATCGCGATACACAAGGCTTACCTCGTCTCGTGCGTCAACTCGCGTCTGGAAGACCTTGCGGCCGCTGCGCGCGTTCTGAAGGGCCAGAAAATCGCTTCGACTGTGAAGTTCTATCTTGCGGCTGCAAGCAAGGAAGTGCAGGAACAGGCCGAGCGGCAGGGCATCTGGCGGACGCTTGTAGAAGCTGGCGCAAGTCCATTACCCCCGGGCTGCGGTCCATGCATCGGACTCGGCACCGGACTACTTGAACCGGGCGAGGTTGGAATCTCCGCTACGAACCGGAATTTCAAGGGCCGCATGGGTTCGCGCGAAGCCAAGTGTTACCTGGCATCGCCTGAGGTGGTTGCTGCCTCTGCCGTCGCTGGCTACATCACCGGGCCATACGAAAGCGATGCGAAGGGTGAGTTGGCGAAGCAGTTCGTCGAACTGGAAGAACCGGCCGCGGCCGACGAGAGCGTGAGCATCATGCCGGGCTTCCCGGAGCGGTTGCGCGGCAGGCTCGTGTTCCTGCCGCAGGACAACCTGAATACGGACGGCATCTACGGCAAGGACTACACCTACCGCGAGGACATGACGCGCGACCTCATGGCGAAGGTCGTGATGGAGAACTACGACCCGCAGTTTTCGGCGCGTACCAACGCGGGCGACATCATCTTGGGCGGCTTCAACTTCGGCACTGGCTCCAGCCGTGAGCAGGCCGTTACGGCACTGCAAGCCAAGGGCATCCCGCTGGTGATTGCCGGGTCGTTCTCGCAGACGTACCTGCGCAACGCCTTCAACAACGGATTCCTCTGCATCGAAGTGCCGCAACTGGTGAAGAAGCTGAAAGAGGTTTTCGCCGGAGAGAAAGATAAGACCATCATCCCGGGCGACGAACTCGACATCGATTTCGCGCGCAGCGTGATCACGTTCCGAGGTGAGCAGTACCGATTCCCGTCGCTGGGCACGGTCCCGCAGTCGCTAGTGATCGCCGGCGGCGCCGAGAACGTTGTCGCTCAGAGGTTGGGGCTGCGGTAGAGCTTGTCGCCAAAGGCTAACGACTAACGATCATCGATTAACGACTGACAAGCATTCATAACGGTCTCATTGAGGAGAGCTATGGCCCGCTACACAATCGTAACCATGCCCGGGGACGGCATCGGTAACCAGGTGCTGCCCGAGGCATTGCGAGTTCTGAAGGCAGTTGGTTTCGACGCCGAATACGTCCATGCCGATATCGGCTGGGAGATATGGTGCAAGGAAGGTAATGCGCTGCCCGACCGCACCATCGAGTTGCTTCAGAAGCATAAGCTTGGCCTGTTCGGTGCGATCACGTCGAAGCCGAAGAAAGAGGCCGAGGCGGAACTTGACCCGTCGCTGAAGGGTAAGGGCTACGTTTATTACAGCCCGATCGTGACGATGCGGCAGAAGTTCAACCTGGACATCTGCATGCGTCCTTGCGTTGGGTTCCAGGGAAATCCTCTGAACTATATCCGCAAGAAGCCGGACGGCACGATCGAAGAGCCGCAGGTGAATACAACTGTGTTCCGCCAGGGAACGGAAGGTTTGTATGCGGGCATAGAGTGGACGAACCCGCCCGAGAATGTGCGTGCGGCGCTGGCCACACATCCCAAGTTCAAGGCATTTGCTGACGTGCCCGGTCCGGATCTGGCCTGCAGCCTGCGCGTGATCACACGCCCAGCGGCGACCCGCATCGTGCGTGCCGCCTTCCAGTACGCGAAGAAGAAGGGCTTCAAGGGCGTGACCATTTGCGAGAAGCCGAACGTTGTCCGCGAAACGAGCGGCATGATGGAAGAGGTCGCGAAGCACGTTCAGAAGACGGAGTTCCCGGACATTGCACTCTGGTCCACTAACATCGACGCGCAGTTGATGTGGCTGAACAAGAACCCGGAGGACTACAACGTCATCGTCGCGTCGAATCTCTTCGGCGACATCCTGAGCGACGCATTTGCAGGCCTCGTCGGTGGCCTGGGCTTTGCCGCAAGCGGCAACATTGGCGACGATGTCGCAGTATTCGAGCCGACGCACGGTTCCGCTCCGAAGTACGCTGAACTCGATCCGCCGATTGTGAACCCGATTGCGATGATTCTCTCGGCCGCAATGATGGTGGAGCACATCGCCGATAAGTTCACCGATGAGCAGGCGCGTTCGCAGGCGCAACGCATTTGGGAAGCGGTTGCGGCCGTCGTGCGCGAAGGCAAGGTGCGGACGTATGACATGATGCGTCTGCCCGGCGGACCGAAGGCGCTCCAGATGGGAGCGGCTTCCACCACACAAATGACGGACGCGATCCTGGCGAAGCTCGAGAGCGCACAGGCGCAGAAGGCGTAACATCAATCGCGGATTCGCACGGATCGACACGTACTATCACTACGTCGCATCGGTGTAAATCCGCGTAATCCGTGGTTTCGCTTGAGGCCTTATGGCTGGATCAGCAGTAAATCCGAAGATCGTTGAAGCAGGTCGGAGTGGAAAAGACGTTCGCTCCGACCTTCATGTTGCATTCGAGCCGCGCGAAACGGGCGGCATCGAGGTTCAGATCACCTCGCGTGTGGCGCTCTACTATGGTGACAACCTGCGCCAGCAGGCAACCAGTGTTTTGCACGAGCTTGGGGTGAAGCACGCGCGGCTGGCGGTCACCGACGAAGGTGCGCTTCCGTTCGTCATCTCCGCACGCATTGAGGCCGTGGTGAAGCGCGCAGGGCTAGCGGCGAACAAGCGAGTGCTTCCAGAGCGAATAGCGAAGGTGCAGTCGACTGCGAAAGACAGGTTACGGCGTTCGCGCCTGTATCTGCCGGGAAACGAGCCGAAGTACTTCGTAAATGCTTCGCTCTACGGACCTGACGGCGTCATTCTGGACCTGGAAGACTCGGTTCATCATGCGGAAAAAGACACGGCGAGGTTGCTGGTCCGGAATGCGCTTCGCGCGGTGGACTTTGGCGAATGCGAACGTATGGTCCGAATCAACCAGCTTCCGCTCGGTCTGGAGGATCTGGACGAGGTCATTCCAGAACTTCCGAACCTGATTCTCATCCCCAAAGTGGAAACGGCGGCGCAGGTCGCCGAAGTGGACAATCGCATCACGGCGATACTCGCACAAGCAAAGATCTCTGATCATCCGGTCTGGATCATGCCGATCCTTGAGTCAGCGCTCGGAATCGAGAACGCGTTCGCGATTGCTACGGCGAGCGAGCGAGTGTGCGCACTAACAATCGGTCTTGAGGACTACACCGCCGACCTCGGAGTGGTGAAGACGCCGGAGGGCCGGGAATCACTGTTTGCGCGACAGCGCGTGGTGAACGCGGCGAAAGCGGCGGGAGTGCAGGC
>Ga0196976_1000381_pt1 | contig 28548 bp, 25 predicted proteins | sample S3v_513CmetaG_FD_148644 | JGI IMG/M metagenome (GOLD analysis project Ga0196976, IMG submission 148644) | Soil microbial communities from Anza Borrego desert, Southern California, United States - S3+v_5-13C | ecosystem: Environmental > Terrestrial > Soil > Desert | place: USA: California... | reverse complement strand
GGCTGCGCGCGCGCTCCGCCCACGCCCACCGTGACCGGGACCGGAACACCGGGGGTAACGGGGATGTTGGCTTTGATGGCGATGCCGCCACCGCCGCCGTTCGCCCCGTAGGTGTCTCCGGTATCGTGCGGATTGGTATCATCGCCGCCGCCGCCGCCGCCGCCGATGCACTTCTTGACCATCACGGAGGTGACGCCGGCTGGCGGGTAGAACTGGTATATCCCTGGCACGTTGAAAAGCTGCGATCCAGCCGGCAAGACGGTGGTGAATGAGGTGGGCGCGGACCACGCCCCCCATCCAGTCGCCGCGCCCTTATGCCGTGCCCGCCAGTAGTACAGGGTAAGTCCGGCAATGTCGGGGTCCATCGACACGGCGTGGCTGGTCAGGTCGGCCACTTCGCCGCTGTCGTAGACCATCGCCGTGAACCCGGCGTCGGTGGCAATCTGGTACTGCGATTTCACATGGGTGTCGGTGCCGCCCAGGATGAAGAACGCCGAAACCTGCAACGTCGGCGTGACGGATACGCCGGTTGCGCCCGCTGCGGGAGACCCGTTCAGCGGGGCTTCGGCGCGGGCCTGAACGGTGAACGGCGTGGCTGTCGACCACTCAGACCACCCCAACGCCGCGCCCTTGTGGCGGACGCTGAAGTAGTAGGTGGTGACGGTGGACAGCGGCGTCGGCACGGCGTGGTTGGTCAGGTCGGCCACTTCGCCGCTGTCGTAGACCACCGCCGTGAACCCAGCGTCGGTGGCGACGCGCCATTGGCTCTTGGCGTGCGCATCCGCGCCGCCGGCCACGCCGAACGGCGACGATTGCAGGGTCGGTGTCACCGCTACGCCGGTTGCGCCCGCGGCCGGCGCCACGTTGAGGGGGCGCCGGATGTAGGTGAACACGTCGCTGGTGGTGAACCCGGCCGGCGCGCTCCACGCACTCCAATTGCCGTCCGCATCCTTGTACCGCAGTCGGCAGAAATACACGGTATCGGTTGACAGCGCGCCAGCCGAAACCGTGTGCGCCACGACGCCCGATCCGGCCAGTTCGTCCAGCACCAGCGTGGCGAAGTCGTCGCGCGTCGACACCTGGAACTGCGCGTCCGCCTGCGCAATGCCGTAGAGCGAGCGGTACGCCGTGCCGGTGATGGTCGGCGTCTCGCCAACGCTCACGGCGCCCGCCGCCGGGGCGACGACGGCCGGGCGCTGGACGAAAGCCGCGACGCCGGCCAGCGGCGCCGTGCACACGACGATATGATCGACGCGCACCGGGGCCGCCGACGGCCCGGCCGTCACGTCGATCCGCAGTTCCAAGGGGCCGCCGTTGACCGACCAGATTTCGTCGCGCGTGCCGGGGGCGGCTTCCGCCACGTCCAGCAACGTGGCCGGAACCCAAGGCCCGCCGCCGGGCGCCCGCGACGCCACCGTCAGGGCGCCGTCCGTGGCGTCACGGCGGACGATGATCCGGCCGTCGTCGTAGTAGCGCAGCACGTCGACCGGCTGCGACAGGTAGACGGATCCCGGCGCCGCCACGGCGAAGCCGGCGCCCACCGTCCACGTGGTGCGGGACAGCGTGCCGCCCGTTACGGTCACAGCGACGTCCGACGCCGCCCGGAAGCGGGTGGACGACAGGATTTCCGCCACCTGCACCACCTGCACCAGCCCGGCCCCGGTGGCGATGGCATAAGCCTCGCCGACCCGCAGCGGCGCCGTGGTGGACACGTCGACGCTGTCGTCCCCCGCCACCGTGGCGACGCCCCCCAGCGGGGCGACGTCGCGCAGCACGTAGCGGCCGGCAAAAAGTTCGCACGCGAACCCTTCGTCGTTGTAGAGCCAGAACAGGCCAAGCGCCCGCGCCACCGCGGCGGCGTCGGACACCTCCAGCACGTCCAGGCGGTCGCCGTGGTCGGCGATCGCGGCTTCGGCCGTAACGACCCGCGCCTTCAGGTGGTCGGTGCGTTCCGCCAGCGCCTCATGCGGCCGGTTGTCGACACCGCCGATCCCACCTTCGACCGGGTCGTCTTCGGCGATCACCGGCACGGCCGGGAAAGCGGCATTCGGGTAAGTCGGCAGATTTTCCATTTGCTATGTGCCTTTCAAAAGTTTGATTGGTTTTCTGTTCAAGCTGTCGCAATGCGGACTGCTAGATCGTCAGTTTCATCGGCTTTGGCAGTCGGCTGGACTTGATCAGAGGAAGCGCCGCGACCTTGCCGCCGATGTTGATCATTACGCTGGGGTCGTTCGACGCCATGATTACGCCTCCATGATGCGCCGGACGATCGCGGCAACGTCGGTTTCTTCGGATGCGGGGCGCGTGGGGGGAACGCTGCGGTTAGGCGATTCCCGCGACGCCTTTTCCACCGCGTCACGGAATGTTCTGGCGGAGTTCCTTTCCAGGGCCGCCATGCGATCCGCGTAGGCGCTCAGCGCGCTTTGCGTCTTCTTCGGCTTCATCGCCTTGGCGCGGGACGCCGGTTTCTGGATGGGATGGGGGGATGAAGGCGCCGCGCTGGCGCTGAAATTCCCTCCCCATGCGGGAACCCCGATCATGCCTTCAAAGGTGCCCAGGTCGTCGGCCATGCCCGCCGCCTTCGCGTCGCGGGCGACCATGACGTCGCCCTTCCCGTAGCCAGCGACGACGGCGTCCGCAGTCGTGCCGCGGTGCCGGGCGACGGCTTCGACGAACACTTGCGCCAAGCCGTCCACGACGGTTTGAACGCGCTCGCGCCCTTCCTCGCTGACGTGGTCGTCCGCCTTGAAGGGCGATTGCCGGCTGACGATCGTCCGCCGCTTCACGCCTGACCGCGCGTCCCGCTCGCTGGTGTCGGTCACGTCTAGGCGGACGCCGATCGACCCGAGCAGCGCAGTTTCCGCAGCGACGATGCGGTCGGCGGCGGACCCGACCCAATAGGCGGCGGACGCCATCATGCCGCCAGCGAAGGCGATGATCGGCTTCCCCTGCCCGCGCGCCTGGAAGACCAGGGACGCCAGTTCGGCCGTGCCCGTGACCATGCCGCCGGGGGAGTCGACGTCGAGGACGATCGACTTGACCGCCGGGTCGCGCATGGCGGTCCGGAAGTCGCGGGCGATCACGTCATAGGCGCCGAAGCCGAAAGCCCGCGTGATCCAGTTGGACCGGGTGAACAGCGGCCCGCGGACCGGGATGATCGCGACGCCGTCGCGGATGGTCGCCGTTGTGGTCCCAAGAAGGGGCTGGTCATCTTCGGCGGACAGCGCGCCGAACTTTTCGGCCAGCGGCCCGGCCGCAATCGCCTTCACGCTGATGAAGCCGTCGGCGGTAATCGCCCAAGGCTCCGCGAAGGCAGAAGTAAAGTGGTTCATGGTAGGTCCATTGATGTTTGGCATTAGCGGAAACAGGGCGGTTTTTATGTTCTGAAAGCCCTGATTTCCTCGGTTTCTGGCCTTTTCGCGGGCGGGCAGAAGTAAACATAAAAGTGGTTCTGGAGACCCTGCGGCTAGCCCGGTGGCGTGGTTAGAATTAACCGCACCGCCACCCCGCCAGAAGGACCCAAGCCCCCAATCGGCGCAACAATGTTGCTCGCTTCCGACCCCGCCGGGGTGGTGCCGCTGGACGCGGGGACGCCGTCCGACGGCTCGGTCGACCGGCGCATCGGGAGATGAAGCGCCGCGACCGCCCACCACGCCCGCCAGACGGCCGCTCATCGCGCTCAACGTCGGGGAGTGGGCACAAGGTAGGGGCAGGCGGACGGGCGCATAGGTGGGCGTCCTACCGGCGCGGCGGCCAGATCGGCGCGTCGTCGAAGCGGGGCGGGGGCAAGACGACGGTGTCGGCAAGGGGGGGGAGGCACCGCCCGGAGATCCTCTCTTCCGGAATGCGCCGCGTTATGGTGCGCAGCCCCCTGTGCTTCGTCCGGACGACAAGGCCCTGATCGTCGTATTCATATTCGTAGCCACCGTCGACAGTCTCCGTTTCCTCCCGCTCCGGGATGACTTTTTGCGGCTCGATGCGGGCAGATCCTTCAGGGGTACCCGGATACGGGCGACCTGCGGCGAACAGTTCCTTGCTGTTGCGCATCGCCATTTCTTGGACGCGGCGCCACTTTTCCAGGAAGCCGGCAATCTGCTTCGCCGCCGGGGCGTAGACTTCCCGAAGATCCTTAAGCACGTCCTGGACCGCGGCTTTGGTATCGGCTTCCAGCTTGTCCAGGCGATTCCCCTCTTCCCGGATCTGAGCCTTGCCGATCAGCTTTTCCAGTTCGTCCAGAACGACGATCAGGCGGTCAACCTGCCGCTGGGCGACGCCGATTTCGCGATCGTGGCTTTCGGCCGCCGCGTCGTCGAACGACTTCAGGATCGCGGGGCGTTTCTTCTGAAGCTCGCCAAGCCGCGCTTCGGTTGCGGCGAGTTCAGCCGCAACGCGCTCCCGATCGGCGGTCAGTTCGGCGGACGACTTCTTCGCCGCCTTCGGGCCGATGATGGTCTTCAGATCCAGTTCCATGGTGTTTCCCTTGTGGTGAGAGGTTATGCGTGGGTGGGGAGGTGCTGTTTCCACAGGCCGCAACTCAGCCAGGAATTCGGCCGGCAGAAGTTCGTTCGGTCGCGCTGCTCCCATGCGGAAGCGGTAGCGACCATGTGCTTCGCTGCGTCGATCAGTTGGTCGGCGGTCGCCGCGCCAGACGTCAGCAATTTTGTGAAAGCTTCTCGGGCCGGAATCTTGTTGACCCGGTATGGGTAGGCCGACCAGAACCGCCCGAAGGCGGCTTCGATATCGGCGGGCACGAGAGCCTTGGGCGCGTCCCGAAGGGAGGCGCCAAAATCACGGGTTCCTTTACCGGGTTCAGTAACGGATTCATGCGGCAGACTTGCCGCAGTTTCGGGCACCGAATGCCGTAGTTCGTCCCCAGAATGACCGTAGTTCACGGAATCGGATTGCGGCGTTTCTGCCACAAAGCCTGCGCCCGTGAACTGCGGCGGATTTGCCGCAGTGTCGCCTTCACTGCTGAACTGCGACACTTCTGCCGTAGCGATGCCAGAAGCAATGCTTGAAGCAACATGCGACGAAACCGCCGTAGTTTGTCCACGTCCCCTCCGGGCGGCCCGGCGCTCGCGACGATCGGCGTACAGGGCTTGGACGGCCCCTTCAGCCCCTTCGAAGTTGAACGCATAACGGTTGCTTCGCCCGCCCGCGCGCCGGCTTTCCTCGTGCCCGCGAACGCTGATCCAGCCGCCTTCGGCCAACCAGTCCAAGCCACGCTGGACGGTCCGAAGGTTCATGCCGCTATCCGCGGCGAGGGTTTCCGCGGCGGGGAAACAACCGTCCGGCCCCAGGTAGTCCAACAGCAACACCAGGACGACCATGGCGGCGGACGGCGGGGACGCCTTGCCGGCCGACGTCGACAGGCGCCCCGCAGTCGCAACCGCAAGCAACAGCTTCAGCTTGTCGGACGGACGGGGGTCGGCCATTACCGGCCCCACGCCAAGTGGTTCAGGATGAACCGGGAGAGGTGAAGGACAGTCGGCGTCCAGCCCACGCCGGGCAGGGCTTCCACAAGATCGCCCGCGAAGCGGATCACGGCCGACGCATCGGGGAGGTACCGGGACCGGTCAAAGAACGCAAACGCCCTTTTCCAGTCGGCCAGAGGCGCCATGTAGCGGGCGTTCTGGGGCGCCTTCGGGAACGCAATGACTTCGGCGGTCATTGGGCATTCCTCAACCGGCGACTTCGGACGTCGACTGGTGTCGCGGCCGTTCGTCAAGCCACCGCTGAATATCGGCAGCATCGTAAAAAATTCGGCGACCGATCCTCAAGAAGCGGGGGCCGTACCCCGCAATACGCCCCTTGTTGATCCAGGCCAAGGACATTCCAAGCACGTTAGCCGCCTCTTCGGGCTTCAATAAACGACGTTCCATAGCCACACCCTAAGCGTTACTGACAGGGATGGGCTATTCCAGACGCATATTGGCCGTCAACACTATGGCATTTTGCTATAGATTTGTGCGGATGTCATTTTGACATAACAAAGGCGGCACAACGATTTGCGCCGCCTTAATTCCCCTGCTCTACCAAAACTCCCCTAGCGCTTCGCCCTTGAACGCCCCGAATCGAGCGGTATCACCTCGGCTAGACTTTCTGGCCGGGCATCCATCGCCGCTCCAATCCGACTGGAAACCGCGTCGGCCAAGGCACGAAGGGGATCAACGTCGCGGTTGACGTATCGGGATGTGATCGCCACGGTCTTGTGACCTAGCAGATCACGGACTGCGAAGGAGTTCGCCCCGGCTTGGGCGGCAAAGGTCCCAACCCCGTGTCGCAAATCGTGAAGCCGCACGTCTGTCAGACCCACCCTGCCCGCAATGCGGCGCCAAGCGTGTTCCAGGGTGCTTCCCGAAAGAGGCTTGTTGGGGTCTGAACCATGGACGATGAATGGGCCATGGCGCGGAAGGTCCGACAGCACGATCAGGGCGGTCGCCCCGAGCGGGATCGGACGGGCGCCCGTCTTGGCATCCCGCAACCGGAAGCATCCCGCATCGAAGTCGACGTCGCTCCACAACAGGCCTAGAATTTCGCTGCGTCGGGCGCCAGTTAGCGCCAGCAGGCGGATTGCCGCAATCACGCCCGGAAGTTCAGCGCCGACCGCTTCGGCTTCTGTCAGTGCCTTGCCCAAGGTCGATAGTTCTGCTTCATTTAGGAACCGCTCGCGGGCGTTCTCCTTATACCGCTTCACGCCGATTGCCGGGTTGTCTTCCCGCCACTCCCAATCCTTGTGGCACAGCGACAGGATTTTCGACAGCACAGCCAAGGCATAGTTCGCCTCGCGGGGTGTCAGCCGCATCGCGAAATGCCAATCCCGGACGTCGCGGCGCGTCAGATCGGCGACCTTGATCCTCCCTAACTGGGGGCGAATTTTCGTTTCGACCAACCGGCGCGCCTGTTTCGCGGTCGATGGCTTGTTGTGAACGGCGACGTGTTCTTCAAGGTAGCGGTCCGCGGCGTCGCCCACTGTCGGTGCGGTCCGGTATTGCTTCCGGTCGGCACCGGGATCGGCGCCTTCGGTAATCTCTCCCAATAGCCTCAAGGCTTCGTCGCGTGCGGTGTCGGCCGTCCAGGGGCGCCCATGCTGCCCGACCACAATGCGCTTGCGTGATCCGCGCGCCCGGTAGTCTAGAACGTAGCTTCGGGTCCCGCCCCGCCCGATCCGAACGCCGAACCCTCGGACCTTCACGTCCCAAAGGATGTAGTCGCGATCGCGCGGCGTCGCCCCTTCCACTATGCGCTTGGTCAGCTTAACGGCGCCATCTTTCGCGCCGTCGTGTTCATCCCGTTCAGCCGCCATGCCCCGCCCCTCACTTGGTGATGCGCGTCACCAGCGCGTCACCACACTGGCGAACATCCCATCCGATTTGAGGACACAAGGTCGCATGGCAGTTCAGCAATATCAACGGCCAGGACAGCGGGTATCACTCAGCACCACGTGCGGTAACAGACTCAAAATCTGTTGCCCGAAAGGGCGTGCTGGTTCGAGTCCGGCCTGGGGCACCAACGGTTTCACGACACAGACCCGGCTTCGGCCGGGTTTTTGTTTGGGAACCATTTCGGGCAGGCGGCAACTAAGGATTGGATATCCCTGTGACCGCCGTCACTGCGCCCCTCCGCGCACGCGCGTATTCCTGTATGCAGTGTGGGCCTGGAGGAGAGGATGTCCAGTTCGTTCGAGCGGATCACCCGCTATGCCAAGCTGTCGGGGCGGCGCAACTCGTTGCGGCTGGAGCGGTACTATTGGGACGCGCTCGACAGCCTCGCGCGGTCGCGCGGGCAGACGACCAGCGAACTGATCGAGGCGCTGGAGCGGCAGAACACCGCCGCCCTGCGCAGCGGCGCCAGCATGGCGTCGGTCCTGCGCGTGTTCGTCGCCGAGCAGCACCGCGCGCTGGCGGCGCTGCGGCAGCGGGTGCCGGCGACGGCGGAGGGTTGAAACCAAGCGAAAGGCGCGCGGCCCGCCGACGGATCGCGCGCCACGCCGTTTTCCGCTACGCGGCCTTGGCGGCAGACAGGCCGGTGCCGCCGTAGAGCCACTGCAGGCTGTTGTAGAAGTCCTCCGGCGTCTTGGAGCCCAGCCACGCGTTGCGCACCCGGCGCTCCACGCCGGTGGCGTGGTAGACGCGGCCCAGTTCGCGCGACGACAGCACCACGCGGTAGGCGCGCGGGATGCGCTCCTCCTGGTAGGCGCGGAAGGCGGTGGGCAGGTCGCCCTCGAACCGCGCGATCATGTCGGACAGGCAGACCGAGTCCTCCAGCGCCATGCAGGCACCTTGCGCGAAGTACTGGTGCGTGGGGTGGGCGGCGTCGCCCAGCAGGGTCACGCGGCCGTCCGTCCAGTTGCCGATCGGCTCGCGGTCGCCCAGCACCCAGCGGCGCCACTCGCTGGGCTTCTCCAGCAGCTTGCGGGCGCGCGGCACGACGTCGCCGAAGCGGCCGAGGATCTCGTCCCGCGTGCCGGGCTCGTTGGTGCCGACGTTGGAGACGTCGGTCTGGAAGGTCGCCACGAGGTTGAAGGTCTTCCAGCCCTGGAGCGGGTAGTGCACCATGTGGCACTTCGGCCCGGCCCACAGCGTGGCGGCGTTCCAGCGCAGGTCCTCCGGCATCAGCTCGATCGGCAGCACGGCGCGGTAGGCGACGTGGCCGGACAGGCGCAGCTGGTCGCCGCCGGTCAGCTGCTCGCGCACCTTGGAGCGCACGCCGTCGCAGCCGATGACGCCGTCACCCGCGAAGGTCTCGCCCGATTCCGTGCGCACGACGGCGCCCGAGGCGGTGTTCTCGTAGGCCACGACGCGCTGGCTGGTGACCAGGGTGATGTTCGCGTGCGCGCGGCAGGCGTCCAGCAATACGCCGTGCAGGTCGGCGCGGTGGATCACCGCGTAGGGGTTGCCGAAGCGCTGGCGGAACGGCTCGTCCACCGGCATTTCGGCGATCAGGTCGCCGCTGACGCCGTCCATCATCACCAGCTTGTCGATGTACACCGCCTTCTCGCGGCCGGCCGGGCCGACGCCCAGGTAGTCCATGGCGTGGAAGGCATTCGGGCCGATCTGGATGCCGGCGCCGATCTCGCCCAGCGCCGGGGCCTGCTCCAGCACGGTGACCTTGCAGCCCTTGTTGGCGAGGCCGAGCGCGGCCGACAGGCCGCCGATGCCGCCGCCCGCCACCACCATGTTCAATTTTGCGGTTCCGGACATGTTTCGCTCCCTTCGGATTTGTCGGTTGTTCGGTTAGTAGTGATATCCAATGATAATCAGTATACTGTCTATCTGGCCGCATTAAGACCCGCCGGGGGCCCCGCCGAGGCCCAGCGGGGCCGGGGCCAGCAGGACGATGCGCTGGAACAGGCGGCGGAAGTCGTCGGCCAGCCCCGGCGCGGTCATCGGGTCCTGGTTGGCGTCGAAGGCGCCGTCGATCTCCGCCCAGTCCTCCGCCGTCAGCAGCGTGGGCAGGGCGTGCAGGATCTGCGTCTCCTCCACGGCGATGTGGCGCATGGTGAAACGGGCGTATTCGGCTGCCTGCTCGGCGAAGGCGGCACCCTCCCCCGCGTCGGCACCGGCGCGCCATTGCGCCAGCGCTTCGCGCAGGGCGCCGACGCGGCGGTAGTCCTCGTCGTGCTGGCGGTGCAGTTCGGCGATCACCGCGTCCAGGTCGTGCGTGCGGCGCTGCACGGCGGGGAACAGGACGCTGTCCTCCTTGGGGTGGTGGAGCTGGCCCGGGAACCCTTCGATGTAGGCGATGATGGCGTCCAGCAGGGCGAAGTCCGGCTTGGCCCGTCCGGACGCCGTTTCCTTGGCCGCCATTTCCTTTGCGACCTGGGACAGGCCGTCGACGACGGCCGCCAGGGTGCGGTGTTCGTCGCGGATGAGCCGCAGACCGACGTGCATCTCACGATTCCTTCGCTTGCGGCCTGTCTCGCCGCGCTACCCCACCTTGTAGGGCGCGCGGCTGGCCTCGTTGTTCTCGTCGACGATGCGCTCCAGCAGCGCCATGAAGGTGGCGCACTCCTCCGGCGACAGCGGTCCCAGGATGCGGCGCTGCGTGCGCTCCACCGCCGGCTCGACGGACGCGAGCACCCGCTCTCCCTCCTCGGTCAGCGACAGCAGCTTCTGCCGCCGATCCTCGGTGCCGGGCATGCGGCGGATCCAGCCCTTCTCCTCCAGCCGCTCGGCCAGGCCGCCGATGGTCGAGCGGTCGATCGCCGCCCGGTGCGCCAGCGTGATCTGGTCGAGGTCCGGCGTCGCCTTCAGCACCTTCATCACCGCGTAGTTCATCGGCGTGATGTCGAAGTCCCGGCATTCGTCCAGGAAGATCGACACGGCGATCTGTTGCGCGCGGCGGATCAGGAAGCCGGGCTTGAGGTGCAGGTCTCCGGGCGGCATGAGGGTTCTCGCGTCCACGGGATAGGAAGACCGCACGGATACCACGGACGCCCGCCCCTTCCCATCCGCCGCGGCCTTCCGCCCCCTCATTCCGCGGGTCCGACGGTGAGCGCGATGGTGCCCACGCCGGCGATCTCGCCCGCCAGCGTATCGCCCGCCACCACGGGGCCGACCCCTTCAGGCGTGCCGGTGTAGATCAGGTCGCCGGGCTGGAGGTGGTAGAACTGCGAGAGGTGCGAGACCACCTCCGGCACGCTCCAGATCAGGGCGGCAAGGTCGCTGCTCTGCTTCACCGTGCCGTTGACGGTCAGCTGGATCAGGCCCTTGGAAAGGTGGCCGGTCTGGCTGGCCGGCACCAGTTCGCCGATCACGGCGGAATCCTCGAACGCCTTGCCCAGGTCCCAGGGGCGGCCCATCTCGCGGGCCTTCATCTGCAGATCGCGGCGCGTCATGTCCAGGCCGCAGGCATAGCCCCACACGGCGTCCAGCGCGTGGTCCACCGGCACCTGGAACACCGGTTTCCCGATGGCGATGACCAGTTCCATCTCGTAGTGGTAGTTGGCCGTGCCCGGCGGGTAGGCGACGGTGGAGCCCGACGCCACCAGCGCGTTGGCCGGCTTGGTGAAGTAGAACGGCGGCTCGCGGTCGGGGTCGAAGCCCATCTCGCGGGCATGCGCCGCGTAGTTGCGACCGACGCAGAAGATGCGCGACACGGGATAGCGCGCGTCGGTGCCGCGCACCGGGACGGACGGGATCGCGGGCGCCGGGAAGACGTACTCGGTCATAACCTCAGAACTCCTCGTAGAAGCCAAGCTTGCGGTGCAACGGCGCGTCGTCGACGTGGAAGACGAAGGCCGGGGCCTTGCCCTCGGCGCGGTGGCGGACGGTGGCGTGGGTGGGGATGGCGATGGTGTCGCCCTCCTCCCAGCGCAGCGTGACGCCGTCGATCTCCGATTCGCCGCGCCCTTCGATCACGTGCAGGACGCTGCTGGCCGAGCGGCGGCGCGGCGCCACCTCCTCCCCGGCACGGATCATCTGGGCGGAGAAGCCGAGGATCGGCAGGCATTCCTCGCCCGTCTCCGGGTTCACGTAGGCGAGGTGCACCGCCTCGCCCGGGCCGACGGCGGTGGACAGGTCGGTCAGGTTCTGCCGCACCTCGCGCCAGGGGAAGCGGATCAGCGGGTAGTCGTCGCGCCGGGCCTTCAGCGAGGCGTAGGGCACGAGGCCGGCGCGGCGGTAGGTGGTCTGCGAACGGTCGGCGGCGTTGCGGATGGTCTGCGGCTCACCCTCGATGCAGTAGGACGCCTCCAGCGCGTAGACCAGCGGCAGGTCCAGCGCGTCGAGCCACACCACCGGGCCGCTGCCCGCGTGCCCATGCTCGTGCCACAGGCCGGACGGGGTGAGGATCAGGTCGCCCTTCTCCATCGGGCACTTCTCGCCGTCCACCGAGGTGAAGCCGCTCTGCCCTTCGACGACGAAGCGCACGGCGCTGGGCGAATGCTTGTGGTTGGGCGCGGTCTCGCCGGGCAGGATCAGCTGCAGGCCGAGGTAGATGGACGGGGTCGCCATCATCCGCTCCAGCCCCAGGCCGGGGTTGGAGAGCACGAGCACGCGGCGCTCCGCCTTCTCGATCGGCGTCAGCTCGCCGGCGCGCATCAGGTGGTCGCGGATCTCGGCGTAGCGCCAGGCGAAGGGCACGGTGGCGCGGCTCGGGATGCCGTAGGGGAGCACGGCGCGCAGCGACGGCCACAGCGGGACGACGCTCATCGCCGCCAGATCGCTGACGTACTGGGCCGGCAGATCGGCCATCGTCCCCAGTTGGGTGGACATGGGCTTCCTCCTCGAACGGGGCTCTGGAACGCCCCTGTTGTCGTTGGTGACATTACTGATTGACAGCATACTGATCAACAGCGTACTGATTGTCCGCATGCTGTTCAATAAAAAACGCAGCGTCACCCCGTCGCAGGGGGCCGCATGCGGACGGCAACTGGACACGTTCTATGGGAGGAACGCATGATGAAACGCGCAGCCGGCCTGACCCGGATCGGCCTGACCCTTGCCCTGGCGGCCGCGGCGCCGCTGGCGGCATCTCCGGCCTATGCCGCGGAGAAGCTGAAGGTCGGCTTCATCTCCACCTTCTCCGGCCCGCAGGGCGTGCTGGGGCGCGAGCTGCTGGACGGCTTCCAGCTCGGCGTGAAGCACGCCGGCGGCAAGCTGGGCGGCGTGGACGTCGAGATCGTGCAGGGCGACGATCAGGCCAAGCCCGACGTCGGCGTCCAGCTGGCCGAGCGCATGCTGGAGCGCGACAAGGTGCAGATCGTCACCGGCATCAACTTCTCCAACGTGCTGCTGGCGGTGGCCAAGCCGGTCTTGGAGAACAAGACGATCTACCTGTCGATCAACGCCGGCCCGTCGCAGCTGGCCGGTGCGGGCTGCAGCCCCTACTATTTCAACGTCGCCTTCCAGAACGACAACGTGCCGGAGGCGATGGGCCGGCACCTGACCGACAAGGGCGTCAAGACCGCCTACCTGCTGGCGCCGAACTATCCGGCGGGCAAGGACATGCTGGCCGGCTTCAAGCGCTTCTACAAGGGGCAGGTCGTCGGCGAGGTCTACACCCAGTTCAACCAGCCGGACTACGCCGCCGAACTGGCCGCCATCCGGCAGGCCAAGCCGGAGGCGGTGTTCTTCTTCTACCCCGGCGGCATGGGCATCAACTTCCTGAAGCAGTACGCGCAGTCCGGCCTGAAGGGCGAGGTGGCGCTGTACGGCCCCAGCTTCTCGCTGGACCAGACGGTGCTGCCGGCGGTGGGCGACGCCGCGCTTGGCACCTTCAGCACCGCCTTCTGGTCGGAAGGCACGGAGAACGCCGCCAACAAGGCCTTCGTCGAGGCGTTCGAGGCCGCATACGGCCGCATCCCCTCCCCCGCCGCTGCCACCGGCTATGACGGGGCGCGCCTGCTGGACGCCGCGGTGAAGGCGGCGGGCGGCAAGGTGTCGGACCGCGAGGCGCTGCGCACCGCCATCAAGGGTGCGAAGTTCGAGAGCGTGCGCGGCAGCTTCCGCTTCAACACCAACAACTACCCGGTCCAGGACTACGCGCTGTACGAGGTGGTGAAGGACGCCAAGGGCCGTCTGGTCAACGCCTACCGCGCCCCGGTCATGAAGGACCACCAGGACGCATACGTGAAGGACTGCGCGATGAAGTGAGCCTGAAAGCCCCTCCCCCCTCGCGGGGGAGGGGTTTGGGGAGAGGGGGGACAGCCGCCAGACGGCGGCAAAGGAGTCCTTTTTCTCCGGGCTGCCGCCCGGAACCACCCTCTCCCCAACCCCTCTCCCGTCAAGGGAGAGGGGCTTTCCCAAGGCTTGAGGGGAGCCCCCACACCATGAGTGCCATGCTCATCGCCGAACAGACGCTCAACGGGCTGCAGCTGGGGACCATGCTGTTCCTCATGGCGGCCGGGTTGACGCTCGTCTTCGGCATCATGAACCTGATCAATCTGGCGCACGGCTCGCTGTACATGCTGGGCGCCTATTTCGCGGCGACGCTGTTCCGGCTGACCGGCTCGTTCCTGCTGGCCGGGGCCGGCGCCTTCGTCGGCGTGCTGGCGCTGGGCATGCTGCTGGAACTGGCGGTGCTGCGCCGCTTCTACGCGCGCGACCACCTGGACCAGGTGCTGGCGACCTTCGGCCTGATCCTCTTCTTCAACGAGATGGCGCGCATCGTCTGGGGCCCGCAGGCGGTGTTCATGCCGCTGCCCGAGGCGCTGGAGGGCACGGTCACGCTGATCCCCGGCGCACCCTATCCGCTGTACCGGCTGGTCACCATCGGCGTCGGGATGGCGGTGGCGGTGGCGCTGTACCTGCTGATCTCCCGCACGCGGGCCGGCATGCTGATCCGCGCGGGGGCCAGCAACCGCACGATGGTGGAGGCGCTGGGCGTCAACATCCGTGTGCTCTACACCGCCGTGTTCGGTCTGGGCGCCGCACTCGCCGCGCTGGCCGGCACCATGGCGGGGCCGCTCCTGTCCGTACAGGTGGGCATGGGCGACAGCGTGCTGATCCTCACCCTGGTCGTCATCGTCATCGGCGGCATCGGCTCCATCCGCGGCGCCTTCATCGCGGCGCTGATGGTGGGGTTGAGCGACACCTTCGGCCGCATGCTGCTGCCGGCGGCGGTGTCGGAGATGACGATCTACATCCTCATGGCGGCCATCCTCTACTGGCGCCCGCAAGGACTGTTCTCGGCCCATGACTGATATGACCACGATGACGGGGCCGCCGGCCCTGCGCGCGCCGTCCGCGCGCCTGTGGGCGGTGGCGCTGCTCGCCATCGCCCTCCTGGCCCTGCCGCCCGCCGCAAAGGCGCTGGGCGAGCCGTTCTACATCTCGCTGGTCAGCCGCGTGCTGGTCTTCGCGCTGGCGGCCATGAGCCTCGACCTCATCCTCGGCTACGGCGGGCTGGTGTGCTTCGGGCACGCCATGTTCATGGGGGTGGGCGCCTACGTGGTCGGCATCCTGGCCCACCATGGGGCGGAGGAGACGCTGCTGTTCGGCCTGCTGCCCGGCACCGACAGCGGCTGGATCGCGTGGCCCCTGGCGATGCTGTGCGCCGGGCTGCTGGCGCTGGCGGTCGGCTACGTCTCGCTGCGCACCAAGGGGATCTACTTCATCATGATCACCCTGGCCTTCGCGCAGATGGCGTACTTTTTCTTCGTCTCGCTGCGCGCCTACGGCGGCGACGACGGGTTGAGCCTCGCCGCCCGCTCCACCTTCTCCGACCTCGTGTCGTTGCGCGACAAGACGTCCTTCTACTACGTGGCGCTGGGGGTGCTGATCGCGGTGGGGCTGCTGCTGTGGCGGGTCACCAATTCGCGCTTCGGGATGGTTTTGCAGGGAGCCAAGGCCAACGAGCGGCGGATGGCGCACATCGGCTTCCCGGTGTTCCGCTATCGGCTGGTGGCCTTCACGCTGGCCGGCGCCATCGCCGGGCTGGCCGGGGCGCTGCTGGCCAACCAGGCGAACTTCGTCAGCCCGGCCATGATGCACTGGACGCGGTCGGGCGAGATCATCGTCATGGTCATCCTGGGCGGCATGGGGTCGCTGGTCGGCCCCGTGGTCGGCGCCTTCGTCTTCCTGCTGCTGGAGGAGGTGCTGTCCGGCTGGACCGAGCATTGGCAGGCCGTCTTCGGCCCGATGCTGCTGCTGGTGGTGATCTACGCGCGCCAGGGCCTGTACGGCCTGCTGCCGGCGCGGGAGGGCAAGTGATGGACCGCCCGCTTCTCAAAGTCACCGGCCTGATGAAGCGCTTCGGCGCGCTGGTCGCCACCGACAATCTGTCGCTGGACCTGAAGGACGGCGAGATCCACGCGCTGATCGGCCCCAACGGCGCCGGCAAGTCGACCCTGGTCGCCCAGCTGGCGGGCGAGCTGCGCTCCGACTCCGGCCGGGTGGAGTTCGAGGGCGCCGACGTCACCGCGCTGACCCCGCCGGAGCGGGTGGCGCTGGGCATGGTGCGTTCCTTCCAGATCACCAGCGTGTTCCGGGAGTTCACCGCGCTGGCCAACGTGGCGCTGGCGGTGCAGGCGCGCCAGGGGCACAGCTTCCGCTTCTGGCGCAACGCCCGGACGGATCCCGCGCTGGCCGAGCCGGCGCGCCGCTACCTGGAGCAGGTCGGCCTGGGCGACCGCGCCGACTGGCCCACCGCGCGCCTGTCCTATGGCGAGCAGCGCCAGTTGGAGATCGCCATGGCGCTGGCGACGAATCCGAAACTGCTGCTGCTGGACGAGCCGCTGGCCGGCATGGGGCGGGAGGATGGCGCGGTGATCGTGGAGCTGCTGTCATCCTTGCGCGGCAAGCACACCATGCTGCTGATCGAGCACGACATGGACGCCGTGTTCAGCCTTGCCGACCGCATCAGCGTGCTGGTCTACGGGCGCGCCATCGCCACCGGCACGCCCGACGCCATCCGCCGCGATCCCGACGTCCAGCGCGCCTACCTGGGCGAGGAGGCGCATGCCGGGGAGTTCTTCAATGCTTGAGGTCAAGGGGCTCCAGGCCGCATACGGCGACAGCCAGGTTCTGTTCGGCATGGATCTGGCGGTGGAGGCGGGTCAGGTGGTGACGCTGCTGGGCCGCAACGGCATGGGCAAGACCACCACCATCCACACCATCATGGGCATCGTCCGCCCGAAGGGCGGCGAGGTGCGCTTCTCCGGCAAGGCGATCCACGGCCAGCCGGCCTACAAGGTGGCGCGCAGCGGCCTGGGGCTGGTGCCGGAGGGGCGGCAGATCTTCCCCAACCTGACGGTGGAGGAGAACCTCGTCGCCACCGCCACCAAGGGCGAATGGACGCTCCGGCGCGTCTACGAACTGTTCCCGCGCCTGTCGGAGCGTCGGTCCAACCTGGGCAACCGGCTGTCGGGCGGCGAGCAACAGATGCTGGCGATCGGCCGCGCGCTGCTGACCAACCCGAAGCTGCTGATCCTGGACGAGGCGACGGAGGGTCTGGCGCCGCTGATCCGCATCGAGATCTGGCGCTGCCTCGCCGCGCTGAAAAAGCAGGGGCAGGCGATCCTGGTGGTGGACAAGAACGTCGACGCGCTGATCGAGATCGCCGACCGCCACTTCATCGTCGAGAAGGGCCGCGTCGTCTGGCAGGGCGACGGCGACACGCTGTCGGCCGATCCCGACCTGCGCCACCGGTACCTGGGTGTTTGAACGGAAGACCATTCCATGAAGCTGCACAACTATTTCCTCAGCTCCGCCTCGTTCCGGGTGCGCATCGCGCTGAACCTCAAGGGCTTGGCGTACGAGTACGTCAGCCACCACCTGCGCCGGGCGGAGCACCGGACGCCGGAGTTCCTGGCGCTGAACCCGCAAGGCTTGGTGCCGGCGCTGGAACTGGACGACGGCGCGGTGCTGACCCAGTCCATGGCGATCGTCGAATACCTGGAGGAGGCGCACCCGGAACCGGCGCTGCTGCCGCGCGACCTGAAGGGCCGCGCGCGGGTGCGGGCGCTGGCCCAGGCCATCGCCTGCGACATCCACCCGATCAACAACCTGCGTGTGCTGAAGTACCTGGAAGCGCCGCTGGGGCATGACCAGGAGACGCGCGACACCTGGTACCGGCACTGGGTGACGGTGGGCTTCGACGGGCTGGAAGCGGAGCTGGCCGGCAGCCCGGCCACCGGGCGCTTCTGCCACGGCGACGCGCCGACGCTGGCCGACGTCTGCCTGCTGCCGCAGGTGTTCAACGCCCAGCGCTTCGACACCGACCTGACGCCCTACCCCACCATCCGCCGCATCGCGGCCGAGTGCCTGACCCTGCCGGCCTTCGCCGACGCCGTGCCGGAACGCCAGCCGGAGGCCAAGGCCCAGAAATAAGGATCAGAAATAGCGTTCCGCGATGCGGACGACGTCGTCGGGCATCACCGGCGTGGTGATGGGCGCCTTGTAGACCTTGCGCTCCGGGTCGCGGCCGCGGGAAACGAACACCACGTCCTGGCGCGCGCGGTAGGTGAAGCCGCCGGCCATCGCCACCGCCGACAGCGCGGTCATGCCGCTGACGTAGGGATACTGGCCGGGGGTGCGCACTTCGCCCAGGATGAAGAAGGGGCGGAAGGTGAGCACCTCGGCGGCGACCTTGGCGTCGCGGACGTAGGCCGGGGAGAGGCGGCGGGCGATCTCGCGCTCCAGCTCGCGCGTGGTGCGGTCCTTGGCCGGCACCTCGCCGATCAGCGGCATGGCGATGCGGCCGCTGCCGTCCACCCGGAACTCGCCGGACAGCGGCTGCTCGCCGAAGACGGTGATGCGCACCGCGTCGCCGGCACCCAGGCGGTAGTCGCCGCCCGCCGCCAGCCCCGGCGGCTCCGGTGGGGCGTCCATGTCGGCGCAGCCGGCCAGCACCAGCCCCGGCCCGACGGCCGACCATCCGATCACGCGCAACGCCGTACGCCGATCCATGCGGTTTTCCTCCCCCGCCTGAAACAGTTTGCTTCAGGCTACCGCCGCGCAGGCACGAAGCGGGAAAAGGCAAAGGGGGAAGCGGCGCATCCGATCGGGTGCACCCCTTTGGTGCACCCGCCGGAAGAAAGACCTCAGCGCAGCCCAGCGTTCAGCGCGGCCAGCGCCGCCGCACCCGGCACCAGATCGGCGTCGCCGAGCTGGTTGAGCGGCGTGTCCACCGTGTTCAGGTGGTCGTGCAGGTCCTCGGCCTCCGGCTCCACGTAGATCAGGCCGGTGGCGATCTCGCCCTGCTCCTGCAGTCCGGCCAGATGGTTCATGGCGGCCACGCGGTCGTTCACGTCGTAGTCGGCGGCCAGTGCCCGCAGCCGCACCACCGAACCGTCGTGCAGCGTGACGTTGCGCGCCGTGCCGGGCTCCACCTCCGCCACGATCTCCGCCTTGGCCGGCACGAAGTCCGGGCGGTTGAGCGCCTCGTTGTGGGCGCGGACGTGGTCGTAGCTCTTGGTCGAGCCGGCGTGGTTGTTGAAGGTCACGCAGGGGCTGAGCACGTCGATGAAGGCCGCACCGCGGTGCCGGATCGCCGCCTTGATCAGCGGCACCAGCTGCGCCTTGTCGCCGGAGAAGCCGCGCGCCACGAAGGTGGCGCCCATTTGCAGGGCGAGGCCGACCAGATCGATCGGCTCGTCCAGGTTCACCTGCCCCTTCTTGGACTTGCTGCCCTTGTCGGCGGTGGCCGAGAACTGGCCCTTGGTCAGGCCGTACACGCCGTTGTTCTCGACGATGTACAGCATGTTCACGCCGCGCCGGATGGAGTGCACGAACTGCCCCAGGCCGATGGACGCGCTGTCGCCGTCGCCCGACACGCCCAGGTAGACGAGGTCGCGGTTGGCGAGGTTGGCGCCGGTCAGCACCGACGGCATGCGCCCGTGCACCGAGTTGAAGCCGTGCGAGGCGCCCAGGAAGTAGGTCGGCGTCTTCGACGAGCAGCCGATGCCCGACAGCTTGGCGAGGCGATGCGGCGGCAGGTCCAGCTCGAAACAGGCCTGGACGATGGCGGCGCTGATGGAATCGTGGCCGCAGCCGGCGCACAGCGTGGACACGGCCCCCTCGTAGTCGCGCCGGGTGAAGCCCAGGGCGTTGGCGGGCAGCGAGGGGTGGTGGAGCTTGGGCTTGAGGTAGGTCATGACACCACCTTGCGCTTCGGGGCCATGTGTTGGGGCGCGACGTTGTAGGCGGACAGCTTCTCGCCGATGGCCGACACGATGAAGCGCGCGGTGATCGGCGTGCCGTCGTAGTGCAGCACGGGCATCAGCTTGGCCGGATCGATGGCGCCCTCGTTGATCAGCAGCGTGCGCAGCTGCGCGTCGCGGTTCTGTTCCACCACGAACACGGTGTCGTGCCGCTCGATGAACTCGATCACGCTGTCGTCGAAGGGGAAGGCGCGGACGCGCAGCGCGTCCACGTGCAGCCCCTGCCCTTCCAGCACCTCCAGCGCCTCCGCCATGGCCGGGCCGGTGGAGCCGTAGTGGATGACGCCGAAGCGCGTGGCCTGCCGGGCCGGGCGCGGCACCGGGGCGGGCACCAGCCGGGCGGCGGTGGCGAACTTGCGCAGAAGGCGCTGCACGTTGTCCACGTACACGGCCCCTTCTTCCGAATAGCGGGCGTACGGGTCCTTGCTGGTGCCGCGCGTGAAGTAGGCGCCACGGGCGGGGTGCGTGCCGGGGTAGGTGCGGTAGGGGATGCCGTCGCCGTCCACGTCCTTGTAGCGGCCGAAGTCCTTGCCGGCCTCCAGTTCTTCCGCCGTCATCACCTTGCCGCGGTCCATGTGGCGGGTGTCGTCCCAGGTGAAGGGCTCGCACAGCCACTCGTTCATGCCGATGTCCAGGTCGGACATGACGAACACCGGCGTCTGCAGCCGGTCGGCGAGGTCGAGCGCCTGGACCGCGAAGTCGAAGCACTCCTTCGGGTCCTCGGGGAACAGCAGCACGTGCTTGGTGTCGCCGTGCGAGGCGTAGGCGCAGGCCAGCACGTCGGATTGCTGCGTGCGCGTCGGCATGCCGGTGGAGGGGCCGCCGCGCTGCACGTCGATCAGCACCGCCGGGATCTCGGCGAAATAGGCCAGCCCGAAGAACTCCTGCATCAGCGACACGCCGGGGCCGGAGGTGGCGGTGAAGGCCCGCGCGCCGTTCCAGGCGGCGCCGATCACCATGCCGATGGCCGAAAGCTCGTCCTCCGCCTGCACGATGGCGTAGCGGGCCTTGCCGGTGTCCGGATCGGTGCGGAACTTCTTGCAGTATTTGCCGAACGCCTCGACCACGGACGTGGACGGGGTGATCGGGTACCAGCCGGCCACCGTCGCCCCGCCGTAGACGCAGCCGAGGCCGGCGGCGTTGTTGCCGTCCACGAAGATGCGCTCACCCACGGCGTCGGAGTGCTCCACCCGCAGGCCGATGGGGCACGTCAGGTTGGCGAGCGCGTGGTCGCGGCCCAGGTGCAGGGCGTGCACGTTGGCGGCGACCAGCTTCTCCTTGCCCTTGAACTGCTCGGCCAGCAGCGTCTCGATCACCGCCGGGTCGATGCCCAGCAGGGCCGACAGCACGCCCACATACAGGATGTTCTTGAACAGTTGGCGCTGGCGCGGGTCGGCGTATTCGGCGTTGCAGATCGCCGTCAGCGGCACGCCGATGACGGTGACGTCGTCGCGGAACTTGGACGGCGGCAGCGGCTTGGTCGAATCGTAGAGCAGGTAGCCGCCGGGCTCCACCTCCGCCACGTCGCGGTCCCACGTCTGCGGGTTCATGGCGACCATCAGGTCGACGCCGCCGCGCCGGCCGCGATGGCCGGATCCCGACACGCGCACCTCGTACCAGGTGGGCAGGCCCTGGATGTTGGAGGGGAAGATGTTGCGAGGCGCCACCGGGACGCCCATGCGCAGGATGGACTTCGCGAACAGCAGGTTGGCGCTGGCCGAACCGGAGCCGTTGACGTTGGCGAACTTGACGACGAAGTCGTTGATGCTGGTCAGCGGCATGCGGACCCCGCGTGGCTCATTTCCAGGAAGAACTTCTGCATGTCCCAGGCGCCGGTCGGACATCGCTCCGCGCACAGGCCGCAGTGCAGGCACACGTCCTCGTCCTTCACCATCACGCGCCCGGTCTTCAGCGCCGGCGACACGTAGACCGGCTGGTTCAGGTTGACGGCCGGTGCCTTCAGGCGGGTGCGCAGTTCGCCCTCGTCCTCGGCATCCTCGGCGATGGTCAGGCAGTCCATCGGGCAGATGTCGAGGCAGGCGTCGCACTCGATGCACAGGTTGGTGGCGAAGGCCGTCTGCACGTCGCAGTTCAGGCAGCGCTGCGCCTCCTGCCACGCCAGCCGCCCGTCGTAGCCCAACTCGACCTCCACCCGGACGTCCTTCAACGCCTGTTCGGTGTCGAGCAGCGGCACCTTGTGGCGCCGGTCCGTGGAGACGTCGTTGTCGTAGCTCCACTCGTGGATGCCCATCTTCTGGCTGATCAGGGTGACGTGCGGCGGCGGGCGGTCGCGCACGTCCCGGCCCTGGCAGAACAGGTCGATGGAGATCGCCGCCTCGTGCCCATGGGCGACGGCGGTGATGATGTTCTTCGGCCCGAACGCCGCGTCGCCGCCGACGAACACACGGGGCAGCGTCGTCTGGTGCGTGACCGGGTCGACGACGGGCAGGCCCCAGCGGTCGAACTCCAGCCCGATGTCGCGCTCGATCCAGGGGAAGGCGTTGTCCTGGCCGATGGCGACCAGAACGTCGTCGCATTCCATGGTCACGTCCGGCTCGCCGGTCGGCAGCAGGCTGCGGCGGCCCTTCTCGTCGTACCTCGCCTCCACCTTCTCGAAGATGACGCCGGTCAGGCGGCCGTCCGTGTGGGTGAAGGCCTTGGGAACCAGGAAGTTGTGGATGGGGATGCCTTCGTGCATGGCATCCTCCTTCTCCCAGGGCGAGGCCTTCATCTCGGCGAAGCCGCTGCGCACCACCACGCGCACGTCCTCGCCGCCCAGGCGGCGCGCGGTGCGGCAGCAGTCCATGGCGGTGTTGCCGCCGCCCAGCACGATGACCCGCTTGCCGATCGTCTCGACATGGCCGAAGGAGACGCTGGCCAGCCAGTCGATGCCGATGTGGATGTTGGCCGCCCCTTCCTGCCGGCCGGGCACGTCCACGTCGCGCCCGCGCGGGGCGCCGGTGCCGATGAAGACGGCATCGAAGCCGTCGTCCAGCACCGCCTTCAGGCTGCTGATCCAGGTGCCGAACCGGGCGTCCACGCCCATGTCGAGGATCTGGCCCACCTCCTCGTCCAAAACGCTGTCGGGCAGGCGGAAGCGCGGGATCTGGCTGCGCATGAAGCCGCCGCCCTTCGCCTCCCCCTCGAACAGGGTGACGGCGTAGCCCAGCGGCATAAGGTCGCGCGCCACGGTCAGCGAGGCCGGACCGGCGCCGATCAGCGCCACGCGCTTGCCGTTCTTCTGCGCGGGCACCTTGGGAAAGCGGGCGCGCACCGACTCGGGCGTCTTATGATCGGCGGCCACGCGCTTCAGGCGGCAGATGGCGACCGGTTCCGCCTCCACCCGGCCGCGGCGGCAGGCGGGCTCGCACGGGCGGTCGCAGGTGCGGCCGAGGATGCCGGGGAAGACGTTGGACTTCCAATTGATCAGGTAGGCGTCGTCGTAGCGCCCGGCGGCGATCAGCCGGATGTACTCGGGCACCGGCGTGTGTGCCGGGCAGGCGTACTGGCAATCGACGACCTTGTGGAAGTATTCGGGGGTGCCGGTATCGGTGGGCTTCACGGCGCACCTCCCATCCTTGAAACGGGTGTGGGAATGTGCGGGGACACGTCATCAGCCGCCGCGCCGATGCGGCGGTCCTGCCTGAGCATCATGTTTCCTCCACGCTCCGCCCTTCGTTGGGGGCGGGCTTCTCTGCGGACGGGGCCGCTTATCCCCTATAGATTGCGCGCATCGCCCCGTCCGCGCAAGGGACACCACCCGAATGAGCGGGCTTCGACCTGCCCGCGCGGGTGGGTTTCGTGGAGGACGGCAGGCCGGGCGGAGGCCTCCGGGCGCCGATGGGGCGCGGCCTCCGCCCGATGTCCATCAGTAGGTCTTGTCGAGGCGATCCGGGTATTGCTTCTTCCAGAAGTCGCACTTGTGCGCGGCGTTCACGTCGATGAAGTCCAGCGCGCCGCCCGTGCCGAAGCGCAGCGCGTTGTTCTTCTTCGGGTCGAACACCGGCCACGCCGGCAGGTCCGCACCCGACGGCGTGCCGGTACGGGCGAAGCTGGTCCAGTAGGCCATCATCGGCGCGGCCACCTTGCGCTGCACCTCCGTGAGCGCGGGCGTGTCGCGGGCCATGGTGTTGGAGAAGCCCGGGAACTGGTAGGGCAGTTCGGCGGAGTGCACCGCGCCCATCTGCATGCCCGGGTTGGCGACCACGTCGGGCGCGTTGGGATCGGCGAACTCGTACTGGTGGACCGTGACGTGCTTCGCGGCCAACTGCGCCGTGCGCACGTAGACGCAGTTGTTGAGCCCCACCGTCGGATCGAAGTCGGACCGTACGCCGCCGAAGTAGGACGCCGAGGCCAGATCGCCCGGCACCGGGTATTCCTTCAGAATCGTTTCCACCCTGTCCTTGCCATAGATGTCCGCGAGCCTGTCCTTGAGGGTGAAGCGCGTGGTCAGCTTGCCGCCGGCCATCTCGTAGGCGACGTAGAGGCGCAGTTCGTCGGTGTTGCCGCCGTGCAGCAGCGGCACCTTCAGGAACTTGCCCGTGGCCAGCGCCTCGTCGCCCGGCAGCGGCAGCGCCTTGCTGCCATGGACCGGGGCGAAGGCCATGAGGTCGGCCGCCAGCGCCGTCGACCCGGCTTCGAGCAGTTCCTTGACCGGCTTCTCGCGCAGGCACTTGAGCTCGTCGCCGCCGACGCAACCGACCAGTTCGGCCACCCGCTTGCCGACCGCGTCCGCGGCCTCCTCCTTGGAGCGCAGCTTGTGGACGCACCCGGCGCTTTGCAGGATGGCCTTGTGGAAAAGGCCGGCGCTGCGGTCCGGTGCCAGGATCTGCATGCAGGCGCTGGCACCGCCGGCCGATTCGCCGGCCAGGGTGACGTTGTCGGGATCACCGCCGAACGCCGCTATGTTGCGCTGCACCCAGCGCAGCGCCTCGCGCTGGTCCTCGAACGCGTAGCCGCCGTTGAAGTCGGCGTCGAAGGCGCGGTGCGGCATGAAGCCGAAGACGCCCAGGCGGTAGTTCATCGTCACCACGACCATGTCGCCGGCCTTGGCCAGCGCGCTCAGGTCGTACAGCCCACTGGACCCGCCGACGAAGCCACCGCCGTGGATCCACACGAACACCGGCTTCTTGCCGTCGGCCGGCTTGCCGCCGGGGGCCGGGGCCGTAACGTTGAGGTACAGGCAGTCCTCGTTCTCGCTTCTCTCGGGAATGCCGTAGCGCTCCAACTGCGGACAGGCGCTGGCGTAGCGCGTGGCGTCCAGCGTGCCGGTCCAGCCCTTGGCCGGCTGCGGCGGCGCCCAGCGCCGGTCGCCGGTGGGCGGCAATGCGTAGGGGATACCCCGGAACTCGCGCACCCCGTTGCCGATCACGCCGGCCATGGGGCCCTGGTCGGTCACCACCACGGTCGGGTCCGCCGGCTCCTGGGCGTGCGCGGCCCCGGCCAGCAGGCACAGCGCCGCCACGGCGGCGCCGAGCGAGAGAATACCTTTCTTCATTGTGCAGCTCCATCCACACCAGATCCGAAAGGCACCCATAGCACCGCGATTTTGCTCGAATCCATCGCATACAGTTAAATGTCGCAATTTGTCGAATATGGTTGCGGAAGGGTTTTGTTCGCATACAGATGCAAGTCCACCAGAGGCCACACGCTGCCTGGCGGGAATGCCGACATTCTGCAAATCCGTCATGCCCGGGTCCAGTCCCGGGCACCCACGCACCTTGGATTGGTCGGAGTGCGTGGGTAGCCGGGACAAGCCCGGCCATGACGATGAGAGGGCGTCACACCGACGGCCGGCAGGTGCGCAGGAAGACCTCCAGCGTCAGCAGCGCCCACAGCAGCTTTTCGTGGTTGCGCCGGCCGCGCAGGTGTTCGTCCAGGGGGGCGCGCACGACGGCGGCCGGGAACAGCGCGCGCAGGCGGCTGTCCGGGCCGTCCAGGTGGTCGGTCAGGTAGTGGCGCATGCCGCCGCGGAACCAGCGGTGCACCGGCAGGCGGAAGCCGACCTTCGGCCGCCGCAGCACTTCGGCCGGCAGCAGCGGCGCCATGGCGAGGCGCAGCGCGCGCTTGCCGGTGAAGCCGCGCACCCGCCATTCGTCCGGCAGGCGCCCGGCCAGATCGGCGAATTCCCGGTCCAGGAAGGGCATGCGGCCCTCCAGCCCGTGCGCCATGGTCATGCGGTCGCCGCGCTCCAGCAGATTGTCGGGCAGCCAGACCGTCTGCTCGAAGGCCAGCATGCGGCGCAGCGCGGTGTCGCCGCGCGGTTCCGGCAGCGCCGCCGTGGCGCCGGGGCGCAGCGCCGCCGCCTCCGGCTCGCCCAGCCACAGCCGGGCGCGCGGGCCGAAGCCGGCCTCGCCCAGCGCGCCGGCCAGGATCTTCAGCCGGCGGGCACCATAGGGCAGCGCCGCCGCCAGCGGCCCGGCCAGCGCCCGGTGCAGCGGCGGCGGGACGAGGCGCTGGTAGGCGGCCACCCACGGTTCGGCGATGTCGCGGGGGTAGCCGCCCAGCAGCTCGTCCGCCCCCTCGCCGGACAGCACGACGGTGACCGACTCCCGCGCCAGACGGCTCAGCAGCAGCAGCGGCAGGTCGGCGGGTTCGGAGACGGGCGCGTCGCGGTGCCACGTGGCGCGCGGCAGCAGGTCGATCAGTTCGCGCTCGGAGAACACCACATCGTGGTGCCGGCAGCCGAGGTGCCGGGCGACGCTGCGGGCGTAGGGCAACTCGCTGTAGGCGGGCTCCGCGAAACCGGCGGAGAAGGTCTCCACCGGCCGCCCCGCGTGCCGCGCCATCAGCGCCACGACGGAGGAGGAGTCGAGCCCGCCCGACAGGAAGGCGCCGACCGGCACGTCGGCCACCATGTGGCGGGCCACCGCCGCCTCCAGCGCCGCGCGCAGCAGCGTGGGCGGGTCGCCGTCCGGCATGGGCCGGCGGGGCAGCGCGTCGGGCGGCGTGTGGAAGGCCCAGTGGTGCAGGGTCCCCCGTTCCCACACGGCGGCGGTGCCCGGCGGCAGCTTCTTGATGCGGGCGAACAGGGTGCGCGGGGCCGGCACGAACAGCCAGTCGAAGTAGTGGGCCAGCGCCCGGCGGTCGAGGCGCGGCTCGACGCCCGGCAGGGTCAGCAGCGCCTTGATCTCCGACGCAAAGGCCAGCGTGCCGCCGCGGTGCAGGAAGAACAGCGGCTTCTGCCCGAACGGGTCGCGCGCCAGCAGCAGGCGCCCGGCCGCCGGATCCCACAGCGCGAAGGCGAACATGCCGTTGAGGCGCGCCAGCAGCCCCTCCGCCCCCCAGGCGCGGTAGCCGTGCAGCAGCACCTCCGTGTCGCTGGATGTCGTGAAGGCGGCGCCGGCCTGCTGCAGCTCGGCGCGGAGTTCCCGATGATTGTAGATCTCGCCGTTGAAGGTGACGGCGGTGCCGTCGGGCAGGGCCATCGGCTGGTGCCCGCCCTCCAAGTCGATCACCGACAGCCGGCGGTGGCCCAGCGCCACCTCGGCGAAGCCGTCGGCCGAGCCGGCGGCCAGTTCGCCCCCGTCGTCCGGGCCGCGGTGCCGCACGAACGCCAGCATGAGGTCGAGCGCGTGGGCCGGAAACCCCTCCCCCCGCCGCGCGATCCAACCGGCGATGCCGCACATGCGTCCCCCTTTCCCCTTTGACAGCTTCAGCGCGCCAGAACGGCCGGCCGGCCGGCCAGCACGGTGTCGTAGACCTGCAGATAGGCGCGCACCTGCCGGCGCCAGTCGAACAGCCGCTCCACCCGCTCCCGCCCGATCGCGCCCATGCGGCGGCGCCGGTCGGGATCGTCCAGCAGCTCGGCGATGCGGCCGGCGAGGTCGGCGGGGTCGGAACCCGGCGCGGTCAGCCCGGCGCCGCCGGCGATGGCGCAGTCCTCGGTCAGGCCGAACTGCACGACCGGCAGGCGGAAGGCCATGTATTCCATCAGCTTGTTCATGGAGATCTTGTCGTTGTAGGCGTTCGGCGGGTCCGGGCAGACGCCCAGGTCGGCCGTCGCCAGCAGCTCGAAGAACGGGAGGCCGGTGAGGTAGCCGTGGAAGGTGCAATAGCCCGCCACGCCCAGCTCGCGCGCCAGGGCCTGCATGGGTTCGAACTCCGGCCCGGCGCCGGCCAGCGCCAGATGCACGTCGGTGCGCCCGCGGCGGATGAGCACCTGCAGCGCCCGCAGCAGCCGGTCGACGCCGTCCTGCGCGCCCATGACGCCGACATAGAGCAGCAGGTGCGCCGCCCCGTGCCTCAGCGCCGGCACCGGCGCCACCGCCGGCACGTGGTCGAGGTCCAGGCCGCTGCGCACCAGCGTCACGTCCTGCGGATCGCGCCCGCCGCGCTCCACGGCGATGCGGCGCAGCGCCTCGCTGGTGGTGACCACGTGGTCGGCCAGTTTCAGGGTGCAGCGCTCGGCCAGCAGGGTGGCGCGGTGCAGCCAGCCCGCGCGGCCGAACTTGGCCAGGAACATCTCCGGCACCGGGTCGTGGTGGTCGAAGATGAAGCGCGTGCCGAACAGCAGCTTGAAGAAGCCGGCCACCAGGAAGATGTCATCCGGCGGGTTGCATGCCTGGATCACGTCGAAGCCGCGCGTCGCCTTGATCCGGCAGGCCAGCACGAATTCCCCCACCAGGGCGGCAGCGTATTCCAGGACGAAGCCCAGCTTGCCCGTCGCCTCGAACGGCAGGCCGTGGCGGTGGACGTGGATGCCGTCGATAAGCTCGTAGCCCTTGGTGTAGCCATGCGCCTTCGGGCAGATGACGCTGACCTCCCAGCCGTGGCGGTGCAGCGCGTGCGCCTCCTGCCAGACGCGGCGGTCGAGGGGCACGGGCAGGTTCTCGACGATGATGAGGACGCCGGGACGATGGGTCATGGCGGACACCCCGCGGCACGGAACTGCCTTAGGGGGTATCCTAACCCTAAAGATGGATCTTCGGGCGATTTCATCC
>Ga0196976_1000380_pt1 | contig 28558 bp, 27 predicted proteins | sample S3v_513CmetaG_FD_148644 | JGI IMG/M metagenome (GOLD analysis project Ga0196976, IMG submission 148644) | Soil microbial communities from Anza Borrego desert, Southern California, United States - S3+v_5-13C | ecosystem: Environmental > Terrestrial > Soil > Desert | place: USA: California... | reverse complement strand
GCGAAGACCACGCGACGAATCGCGAAGACCACGCGATGAATCGCGAAGACCACGCGACGAATCGCGAAGTCCACGCGACGAATCGCGAAGTCCACGCGATGAATTGCGAAGTCCACGCGATGAATCACGAAGTCCACGCGACGAATCACGAAACCCACGCGACGAATCACGAAACCACTGCGGTGTCAGGCCTTGACGAACCAGCGACCGTCGGTTTCGTTGCGCCGGATCCCGAATTCCGACGCGATGCCGTACCGTTGCAACATCGTGCGCACCGTTGCCGCAAAGTCGCGCGCGCGTGTCGGATATCCCCCCGCCTGCAGCGCCTCGGCGATCTGGCGTGTGGTCCGCGGCTCGCCGGTCTTGACCAGATAGTCCGCGACCGCCTGGTAAAGGGTGGACGTCGCGTACGGTGCCGGCGGCGCCGGCGGTTCCGGATCGGCCGCCGGCACCGGCGCCGTCCCGAGCACTTCCTCGAGCGCGCCGATGGCCCGCTGCACGCCGGCCAGCTCCACGAGAAGCCGCTGCTCTTCCTGCCGAAGCCCGGCCAACACTTCCGCGATTTTGTTCATCGCGCAACAGTATCGCGCAATTGCGCAATTGTTGCGATCACGGGTGGGAGCGCGTGGCGGGCTGAAGCCCGCCCTACGTTGAGCATGCGCATCGCGAGAAATGTGCTGAACGTAGGGCGGGCTTCAGCCCGCCACGCGCTCGCCTAGAACGGGCAGTCCGCGCACCCCGAGCCGCAGCACGTCGGCTCCGCGGCGGGGCGCCAGCGGGGAGCTTCGGGAGGAGGCGCCGGCGGCGCCTCCTCCCGGGTGGGGGTCTCCTGCTCCTCAGGCATTGCTGCGGTCGGGGCTCGGCAGGGCCGGGGCGGTCACGTCCGTGGACGGGCCGCTGCCGGGGGCGATGGTCAGCGTCTCGCCGGGGCTCTGCTCGGGGTAGTACTCCTTGAGCTTGATGTAGTCCGTGCCCGTCTCCTCGGTGATGATCTGGTTCACTTCCCAGCCATCCAGCGTCTCGCGCTCGAGGAGCTTGCGCGCGATGCGGTCGAGCGAGCTCTTGTTGGTGGTGATGATGTCCTTGGCCGTGGCGTAGGCGCGGTCGAGGATGCGGCGCACTTCCTTGTCGATCTCCACGGCCGTCGACTCGGAGTAATCCTGGTGCTGGCCGAACTCGCGGCCGAGGAAGATCTGCTCTTCCTTCTTGCCGAACGTGGCCGGGCCGAGGTCCGACATGCCCCATTCGCAGACCATCTTGCGGGCCATGTTCGTGGCGCGCTCGATGTCGTTGCCGGCGCCGGTGGTGATCTCGTTGAGGAACACCTCCTCGGCGATACGGCCGCCCATGAGCACGGCCAGCATGGCTTCCAGGTACTTCTTCGAGTACGAGTACTTGTCCTCGGTCGGCAGCTGCTGCGTGAGACCGAGGGCGCGGCCGCGCGGGATGATCGTCACCTTGTGCAGCGGATCGGCCGCGGGGAGCATCGCCGCGACGATCGTGTGTCCCGACTCGTGATAGGCGGTGTTCCGCTTCTCGCGGTCCGACATCATCATCGACTTCCGCTCCACGCCCATGATGACCTTGTCCTTCGCGTACTCGAAGTCGACCATCTGGACTTTCTTCTTGTCGTAGCGGGCGGCGTTCAGCGCCGCCTCGTTGACGAGGTTGGCGATGTCCGCGCCGCTGAAGCCCGGGGTGCCGCGGGCGATGACGGCCATGTCGACGTCCTCGGCCAGTGGGATGTTGCGGGTGTGGACGCGCAGGATGCCCTCGCGTCCCTTGAGGTCCGGCAGGTCGACCACCACGCGGCGGTCGAAGCGGCCCGGGCGGAGGAGGGCGGGATCGAGGACGTCCGGACGGTTCGTGCCGGCGATGAGGATCACGCCGTCGTTCGACTCGAAGCCGTCCATCTCCACGAGGAGCTGGTTGAGCGTCTGTTCGCGCTCGTCGTGTCCGCCGCCGAGGCCCGCACCGCGGTGACGGCCGACGGCGTCGATCTCATCGATGAAGATGATGCAGGGGGCGTTCTTCTTCCCTTGTTCGAACAGATCCCTCACACGGGAGGCGCCCACGCCGACGAACATCTCCACGAAGTCCGAGCCGGAGATCGAGAAGAACGGCACGTTGGCCTCGCCGGCGATGGCGCGGGCCAGCAGGGTCTTGCCGGTGCCCGGGGGGCCCATGAGCAGGACGCCCTTCGGGATCTTGCCGCCGAGCTTCGTGAACTTCTGCGGCTCCTTGAGGAACTCGATGATCTCGTGGAGCTCGACTTTCGCCTCGTCCACGCCGGCCACGTCCTTGAACGTGACCTTCTTGGCGCTGCCGGAGAGCAGTTTCGCCTTCGACTTGCCGAACGAGAGGGCCTTGTTCCCGCCCGCCTGCATCTGGCGCATGAAGAAGATCCAGAGGCCGATCAGGAAGAGGAAGGGGGCCCAGGTGATGAGGGCGGCGATGAACGGCGCGTCGCGCTGCGGCTCGTACTCGACGATGACGCCTTTGTCCTCGAGGCGCTTATAGAGGTCATCGGGCCAGGTGGCCGGACCGGTGGCATTGAACTCGCGCTTGCCGCCGGGGGCGGTGGACTTGGTCGCGCCGCGGATCTCGTCGCCGCGGATGGTGACTTTCTCGACCTCTCCGTCGTTGACGCGTTTGACGAATGTGCTGAAGGGGATCGCTTCGCTGGCCCCTTTCGCGGTGTTGAAGAGGCTCCAGAGCAGGAACACCAGGACGATGATCACTACCCACAGGAGCGCGGTTTTGACTGTGGAATTCAACGAATTGCCTCCAACGGGTCAACGCGGATGCTTCGCGCGTGCCACGTACACTATCGCGTCTGGAAACGGGACGCGAGCATTCGAATATTGCAGCGGGCGTTATCCCACACGCCCGATGAACGGAAGGTTACCGAACCGTGATCGCTGCTCGAGACCGTAGCCGGCCCAGGTGCCGTCTTCCTCGACGACGAAGGCGCGGAAATCGGTGGACAGGTCGACGGTGCGGGCGTTGGCCCGGTCGAGCAGCGCCACGAGCCGCAGCGAGGCCGGCTCGTGGGTGCGGAGCTGGCTGAGGAGGTAGTTCTCGATCACCCCCGTGCCCACGACGTCCTTGAGCAGGTAGACGTTGCGGCCGCGGATGTCGGTGAAGCTGAGGAAGTCGATCTCGATGGCGTCGGCGGTCTCGTTGTCGGCCGCGTCGCGCACGACGTCGATGAAGGCATAGCTGACATCGCCGGGGATGGCGCGGAGGAGGTCGGCCGCGAACATGGCCGTCCCTTTGAGCACGCCGAGGAGGAAAACCTCGGCCTCGCCCGCGTCCAGGCGGATCTCGCTGCCGAGGGCTCGAATGCGCGACGCGATCTCATCCGCGCTGAAGACCGGCCTGATCTCGCTCATGACGTCCACACCTCGCACAACACGCCGCCCGCTCCGCGGACCTTGAAGCGTTCGGAGACTTCCACGCCGGCGATCCAGACGATCTCGCCGTTCCAGACGAGCAGGGGAAGGCGGTCCCGAACGTCGGCGTCGATTTTACGATCAATGAGAAAGTCTTTGAGCTTTTTCGGCTGCGCCATGCCGAGGGGGTGGAAACGGTCGCCGTCGCGGCGGTTACGGACGGTGAAGGTGGGGGAGGCGCCCTCGGGGAGCTCGAACAACGTAGGGCGGGCTTCAGCCCGCCTCTCCGGTGGGTGGGGGAGGCGGGCTGAAGCCCGCCCTACGTTGAGCACGTGCATGGTGAGGCCGAGTGCGGGGATGTAGGCGTGGTCGCTCAGCGGGAGCTCGAAATCGGTCGCGGGCTCGGGGCGTTTACGCAGCACCAGCCCCCCGCCCTTGCGCACGAGCTCCAGCGTCTTGGTCACGCTCATTCGCTTCACCGTTTCCAGCTCGCTGGCGATGCGGGTGGCGTCGAAGTCCCGGGCGCTCGGGTCGAGGCGGCGGATCTGGCGCTGGAGGAGGGCGCCGCGGAGCCACGGCTCCTCGGGCCAGTTTTTGAAGGTTGCGGCGTCTTCGCCCACGTCCACGCAGCGTTGCTCGGCCTCCTCGATCGCTCGTTCGAGGAGGGGCCACTGCGCGCGCGCCTGGTCGGCGATGTGGGCGAGGTTCTCCGTGGCGTCGAGGTCCCGGAGGAAGGCGCGGACGCGGTTGCGGAGGAAGCGCGGGTCTTCGTTCGAGCGGTCGAGGCGGGGGACGATGCCGCGCTCGGCGAGGAAGGCCTCGATCTCGCTGCGTGTGACGCCCAGCAGGGGACGGATGAAGCCATCCTCCCGGTGGGGATGGATGCCGCGCAGGCCGGCCAGGCCGCTGCCGGTGAGGAGGCGCATCAGCACGGTCTCGGCCTGGTCGTTCTTCTGGTGGGCCGTGGCCACGTACCGCGCCTGCTCTTCGTCGCGGATGCGCGTCAGTTGCGCGTAGCGCACCTCCCGCGCGGCGGCCTCGATGCCGCGCTCGCGCACGCGTTCGGGGTCGAGCGTGCCGCCGGCGACGCGCAGCGGGACGCCGAGGCGCGCGCAGAGGTCGCGCACGAACGCCTCGTCGGCGTCGGAGTCGGCGCCGCGGAGATGGTGGTTCACGTGCGCGGCCACGAGCTCCAGGCCGAGGTCGTGCAGCGCGAGGAGGAGGGCCGTCGAGTCGGTTCCGCCGGAGACGGCCACGACGATCCGGCCGGCTTCAAGGGCTTCCTTGACGAAAAACTGACGGATGGCTGCGTGCATCGCTCTGGTGTCAGTGTTAGTTTACCGATGGGAGGATTCATGCGTCGCGGTCGCCAATCGGGCTTCACACTCGTCGAACTGCTGGTGGTCGTGGCCATCATCGCCATCGTCGCGTCCATTGCGATCATGAATTATCTGAGCTCCGTCGAGCGCGCCCGCCAGAAGCGGACCATGGCCGACATCCGCTCGATCGCCCAGGCGTGGGAGAGTTTCCACTCCGAGAAGGGCTCCTTCAACACGGCCGGCCTGACCTTTCCGGCGGCGGTGACTCACGACGACCTCTTCGCCGCGCTGGCGCCGACGTACATGCGCAGCATCCCGAAGAACGACGGGTGGGGGCGTCCGCTGCAGTTCGGCACCGAGGGGAAGCTCTACGCCATCCGCTCCTCGGCCCGCGACGGCAAGTACGAGGGCGACGACTACGACGACGGTGCCGGCGAGAACCCGGACTGCGACATCGTGTACTCGAACGGCAATTTCGTCCGTTACCCGGAGATCATCCAGAAAGACTAGCCATCTCCTTGTTACATCATGAGTTCCCGAGGACTGCGATAATCTGCGCACCTCGGTTCACTCATGAATGTCGCCAAGGGTGTGTCTCTCGGGCCGTACGAGATCCTGAGTCCGATCGGATCGGGCGGGATGGGGGAGGTCTGGCGTGCGCGCGACCGCCGCATCGGCCGCGATGTGGCCATCAAGGTCCTCCCCGGCACCTTCGGCGCCTCCGATGAGCTGGTGCTGCGCTTCCAGCAGGAAGCGCGCGCCGCGGGAGCGCTGAACCACCCCGGCCTGGTGACCATTTTCGACGTCGGCACGAACGAGGGGTCGCCGTACATCGTGATGGAGCTGCTCGACGGCGAGACGATGCGCGAGGCCATCGACCGCGCCGTCCCGCATCCGCTCCCGCTCCGCAAGACCATCGACTACGCCATCCAGATCGCCGAGGCGCTGGCGGTGGCGCACGAGAAAGGGATCATCCACCGCGACCTCAAGCCGGAGAATCTCTTCGTCACCACCGACCGCCGCGTGAAGATCCTCGACTTCGGCCTGGCCAAGCTGGCCGAGGCCAAAGACAGTGACGGGAAGCAGCGCACGGGGCGGCACCTCACCTCCGCCGGCATCGTGGTCGGCACGCCCGGCTACATGTCGCCCGAGCAGGTCCGGGCGCTGCCGCTCGATCACCGCACGGACATCTTCTCCCTCGGCTCGTGTCTCTACGAGATGCTCTGCGGCCGCCCCTCGTTCGAGAAAGACTCGGCCATCGAGACGATGCACGCGGTCCTGAGCGTCGAGCCGGTGCCGCTGTCGACGCTCGTCCCCGACCTCCCCGCCTCGGTCGAGGCCATCGTCCGCCATTGCCTGGAAAAAGACCCGCGCGAGCGGTTTCAGTCGGCGCGCGACCTCGCCTTCCAGTTGCGGATGCTCCCGCAGATCCAGGGCAGCATCGCCGACAGCCGCCGCGTGCAGCCCGCGGCGCCGCGCCGGTTCCCGTGGCGGGTGGGGATTGCCGCACTGCTGGCCACCCTCGTCGCGGCGGGCAGCTTCGCCGTCTACCGCATCAGCAATACCGAGGCGGAGCTGGTCAGCCCGCGCTCGTTCCGCCAGCTCACGTTCGACGACGGGCTGGAAGTCTTTCCCGCTCTCGCCCCGGACGGGAAGTCGTTCGTCTACGTGTCGGCCGAGAGCGGGAATCGCGACATCTATCTGCAGCGCACCGACGGACGGACGCCGATCAACCTCACCAGCGACTCGCCGGACGACGACAGCGAGCCGGTCTTCTCGCCCGACGGCTCGCAGATCGCCTTCCGCTCCGAGCGTGCCGGCGGCGGCATCTTCGTCATGGGCGTGACCGGCGAGTCGGTGCGCCGCCTCACGGACTTCGGCCACAACCCGAGCTTCTCGCCCGACGGCACGCGCATCGTCGTGGCCACGCGCCCGATCGAGCTGCAGCCCCACGTCCACGGCGTGAACAGCCAGCTCTGGATCGTCGATACGCGCAGCGAGGCGAAGAAGCCGCTCGTGCAGCCGGGCGTGGGCGGTCCCGACTTCGGCCGCGGCTGCGACGCGGTGCAGCCGAGCTGGTCACCGGGCGGCAAGCGCATCGCCTTCTGGGGCGTCTCCACCTGGCACGGGCAGCGCGACCTCTGGACCATCGATCCCGACGCGGCGCAACCGAAGACGACCGTCGTCCGCGTGACCTCCGACGCCGCGCTCGACTGGAATCCGGTCTGGTCGCCCGACGGCAAGTACCTCTATTACGGCAGCGATCGCGACGGGACGCTGAATCTCTGGCGCATCCCGATGGACGAGGAGACGGGCACGCCCACCGGCAGGCCGGAGCCGCTGGCGCTCCCCGCCTCGGTCAGCGGGAACTTCGCCTTCTCGCGCCAGGGGGAGCTGGCGTTCACGACCGTGACGCGCTCCTACCGCCTGCTGTCGATGCCCTTCGACCCCGCCACCGCCACGACCGGACCTCCGCGGCCGCTGTTCGGCGGCTCGCAGGAGATCCTCACCTTCGAGCGGTCGCCGGACGGTCAGTCCATCGCCTTCACCACCAGCGGCAACGCGCAGGAGGACCTCTTCATTGCCAATGCCGACGGCACGCGCGTGCGGCAACTGACCAACGACGCCGCGCGCGACCGCGGCGTGACCTGGTCGCCCGACGGCAAGACGCTCTACTTCTACTCGAACCGCCAGGACGCGTATCACATCTGGAGCATCCGCGCGGACGGCAGCGGCCTCACGCGCGTGACCACCGACGCCGACCTGCGGCAGCTCGGGGCCCGGAACATCTACACGCCGCACCTCTCGCCCGACGGCCGCACCATCGCCGCGCAGACGGACGACGTGGGCGTGCTCGTTCACCTCGGCCGGAGCGGGCCGGGCCGGATCGAGGTGATGGGCGGGGGCTTCATCGGCGGCAGGTGGTCTCCCGACGGACGGCGCATCGCCGGCGGGATGAAGAACACGCCGTCGGCCGTGTCGAGCGGCATCGCCGTCTATTCGCCGTCGGCCCGGCGCGCGGAGCGGCTCTCCGAGCAAGGCGTCGCGCCGCACTGGCTCCCGGACGGGAAGCGGCTGGCCTTCTTCGCCCGCGACCACATCGGCATCATCGACGTGGACAGCCGCCGCATCCTCCGCGCCCCCTTCGCGCCGCTCGAAGGCGTGACGCCGCACAGCCTCGCCGTCTCGCCTCGCCTCGCGGCCGACGCCTCCACCGTCTTCATGCGCCAGACCCTCGAGCAGGGGGATATCTGGATGGTGCGCTTCGAGGCGGGTAGGTAATTCGGCTGCCGCAGCACTCCTACTGGTGAAGGCTTCCGGTCTCGCCACGCAACAGCAGCAGAGAGGAAGAGGAGAAGCGTATGCCCAGAATTCGTGACCTGGGAGTCAGTTTCGGCTACTTGATGGGTGGTGCCTGTGGCGATCCGTCCGGCCACCCCCCGCCGCCGCCCCCGCCGCCGTGTCAGAGTCCGTCCGGTGCACAGCCCCCGCGCTGCGAACCGTCGGGCCAGCAGCAGCCGCCCGGCGGTGGAAAGAAGAACGCCGCCGGCCTGAGTGCCACCGCCGTCGCGCAGTTGCGGCGGCAGATGCAACAGCAGGCCGGCCTGTAGTTCCCGTGTAGTTTCCGAGGTGTCGCGCGCGGCCGGACCGGAAGCCCGGCGCGTATAATCCGCGCACTTCCGGCCGGAGTGTTCCCGCAGAAAACGAGAGAGGAGGGTCGATGCCGAAGGTCAGAGATCTTGGAATCAATTTCATCCCCGCCACGATGCGCCCCCTGGAGATTGGAGAGGGCGGCGGTATCCCGCCATGCGAGCCCTCGGGCTGCGAACGGACGTACGGAGACTGCGAGCCGTCCGGCTGCGCCAAAGAAGCGTCGTGCATCGAGCCGACGTCGGACTGCGAGCCGTCCGGCTGCGAGAAGGGCGCCTCGTGCCACGAGCCGTCCGGTGACAAAGACAAAACCGACAAATACGAACGCCCTCTGAACGCCGCCGCCATCGCGCAACTGAAACAGCAGATGCAGGCTCGACTCGGCGCCTGATCCGCATCACGGCCGGAAGTCTCCACCCTGTGCCATCGCTCGACGAGATCCGCTTCCGCTCCAGTCCCCACATCGAGCTCCGGCAGCTCGGCGACCTCCCCGCCGAACAGCGCGAGGCGTTCGCGGAACTGGAAAGCGATCCCGATTTCTACGGGCTGTTCGTCCCGAAGCCGCCGCTGACGATGAACCTCAAGTCGGTGGCGCGGGAGACGGCGGAGCTCTTCCGCGCCCTCGCCACGCCGTCGACGCTCGACGCCGCGCTGCTGCACGACCGGGAGATCATCGATCTCGTCCTCGACGGGATCCTGGAGGTCGAGCACGGCGCGGACTTCGTCTCCGGCGCGGAGGCGTTCCCGATCGTCTGCGCGGCCGCCGGCGATACGCCGCCGCGCGATGCCGCGGCGCGCCTGTCGCGCGAGGCCCTGCTGCACGCGCAGGACCTCGAGACCACCGACCCCCGGGCGCTGACGAGCGCGCTCTATTTCTACAACCGCATTCCCCTGACGCCGTTCTGGCGATCGCGCTTCTCCTCGGCGGACGCGATCCTGGCGCACGTCGGCGCGGACCGCGGCTCGCTGCGCGCGCTGCTCGAGCGTGAATGGATCGCCTCGGCCGGCGGCCGCGGGTGGCTGAGCTGGTCGCCGCGCCTGTCGCCGCCGCGCGAGGCCGACGCCGTGACGTACAAGCTGTACGTGAGCGTGCGCCCCGAGCGCATCCGCGATGCGTTCGAAGCCGTGGTCCGCGTGCTGGCGGACTTTCCCGGCATCCCGTTCAAGATCGGCGACAGCGCCATCGGCATGCTCCGTCCCGACAAGTTCGTGACCTACTTCCGGACGCGCGAGGAGCTCGACGCCGCGGCCTCCGTCTTCCGCCGGGAGCTGGCCGGCTGCGAGGCGCAGGGGGTGCCGTTCAGCGCGGGGCTCGACGACACGGGCCTCCTCTCCTGGGGCGTCGATCCTCCCGACCACGAGCGCGCGCTGCGCTGGCTGGGCCGCGACAGCTGGCGCACCTGGCTCGTCCAGCGCCTCGGCGCCGCGCTGTCGATCGCCAGGTCCGCCCGCCAGGCCGGCGCCGTGGAGCCGTGGCGCTTCGCCATCGAGCGCGCCCGCCGCCACGGCGTCGACGTCGAGACCTGGACGCCCTCTCCGACGCTCTGGAGCCGCCCGTGAACATCACCGAGCCGTTCGTGCTGAAGCAGGGGGTGCAGCTCATCCCCTGCGCGGAGCTGAGCGATGACCTGCGCGCGAAGATCTCCTTCGAGGAAGGGGACTTCACCCTCTCGCACCGCTACGGGCGCGCGCTGGCGCAGGTCATCGACGGCGAGACCGCGGCGCTGCTGGCGCTGTTCCGCGAGCCGCGCACGATCGTCGATGCCGTGCTCGCGAACAGCCGCGCCCTGGGGAAGGACCCGGAGGTGTATCTCGACGAGCTGCTCCCGCACATCGGCTCCTTCGTGGGGAACCGCGTGCTCGTCCCCGCGGGCTCGGACGAGGAGAAGGAGATCCGGCCGCAGTACGAGAGCGGCGACGCCTTCGCCGGCTGGAAGGTCGTCCGCTGCGTGAGCCTGCTCGAGGACAGCGAGATCTATCAGCTGCGCCGCGGCGACGAGGTGGCCGCGCTGAAGATCGCCCGCCTCACCAGTGCCGCCCTGCGGTCGACGTTCGAGAACGAGTCGGCGATCCTGCGGCATCTCGACGGCAGCGGGATCGCGCCGCACCTCATCGACGCCGGCGAGGACGCCGGACGCCCGTACCTGATCATGGACTGGGTGCCGGGCGTCGACGCGGGCGTGGCCGCGGCGCAGCGGCGCCACGACCGCGCCTCGCTGATCGACCTCTGCGCCTCGATCGCCACGGCCTACGAATCGCTGCACGCGCGCGGCGTGCTGCACGGCGACGTGCACTCGCGCAACGTGCTGGTAGGGGAGGCGGCCAGGCTGGTCGACTTCGGCCACGCGCGCATCATCGGCCGCGAGCCGCGCGTCGGCCGCGCGGGGCTGATGTACTTCTTCGAGCCCGAGTCCTTCCACGCGTACAACACCCCGGCCTCTGCCGCCGGCGAGCAGTACGCCGTGGCGGCGCTGCTCTACTTCCTCATCGCCGGGGAGCACTATCTCGACTTCCGCTACGAGCGCGAGGAGATGGTGCGGCAGGTGCGCTTCGATCCGCCGCTGCCGTTCGCGAAGCGCAACGTGCCGCCGTGGCCGGACGTGGAGGCGATCCTCTTCCGCGCGCTGGAGAAAGATCCGGCGCGGCGCTTCGCGTCGATGGGGGAGATGGCCGCCCTCCTGCGCGAGGCGCGCGACCGCACGCGGAGGGAGTCGCTGACCGCGCCGCTGACCGCCGAGGCGGGCGCGCTCCTCGAAGAGACACTGCGGTCGCTGGCGCGAGGCGGGGAGACGTTCACGGAGCGCTACACCGAGGCGCCGACCGCGTCGATCAACTACGGCTGCGCGGGAGCGGCGGTGGGACTGCTGCGCATCGCGGAGACGCGCGGCGATCCGGCGCTGCTGGCGCTGGCGGACGTCTGGCGCTCGCGCGCCGTCACCCTCATCGGCACCGAGGGGGCGTACTACAACCGCGATCGCGACCTCTCCCCCGAGCTCCTCGGCGAGGTGACGCCGTATCACACCGAGTCGGGCATCCACGCCGCCGCGGCGATGATCGCGGCGGCGACGGGCGACACGGTCGCGCACGACCGCGCCGTCCGCGCGTTCCTGCGCGCCTCGCGCCGCCCCTGCCCGGAGCTCGACCTGACCCTCGGCCGCTCCGGCAGTCTCCTGGCCGCGTCGATGCTGCTCGATCTCGCCGACACGCCCGAGCTCCGCGCGTTCGGTACGGAGACGATGGCGGAGATCTGGCACGAGCTCGATGTGCGCGGCCCGCTCGGCGGCGTGCTGGGCATGGCCCACGGCTGGTGCGGCTATCTCTACGCCGCGCTGCGCTGGTGCGCCTCCTCGGGCGATGCCCCCCCGCCGCGCCTCGTCGAGCGCCTCCACGAGCTGGCGGAGCTGAAACTGCTCAAAGGCCGCGGCGCGTACTGGTATACCGCCACCGATCGCACGCTGGTCATGCCCGGCTGGTGCAACGGCAGCGCGGGCCCGGTCTTCCTCTACACCCTCGCGCACCGCCTCCTCGGCGACCCCGAATGGCTCCACCTCGCCGAGCTCGCCGCCTGGAACAACTGGGACGAGCCCCGCTCCGCCACCACCCTCTGCTGCGGCACCGCCGGCAGAGCCTACGCCCTGCTCGCCCTCTACAAACACACCGGCGCCACGGACTGGCTGAGCCGCGCCCGACACCTCGCCAACCACGCCGCCTCCATCACCGCGGCATCCTCCCAACGCCGCAACTCGTTGTGGAAAGGGGAACTGGGCGTCGCCGTCCTCGTCGCCGACCTCGCCTCCCCCGAAACCGCCCGCATGCCGTTTTTCGAGTAGCAGTGGACCGCCGGCGTTCCGCGCCTGCGCCCCCGGGCGGGCGGAGGCTGGCGCCTCCGCGATGAAGAGCGGCGACTGGCGTCGCCGCACTCCAGAAGCCGGGATTGGTGGCGGTGACTGGAGTCGAACCAGTGACCTAGCGCTTATGAGACGCCCGCTCTAACCATCTGAGCTACACCGCCAGGGTGAGGGATCGGGATTGTAGGAGTCCCGGCTCGGACCGTCAAGGAGCGACGGCACCCCTCCTTGAACAGCAGTCGTGACAAGATATTTCGGTGAGCGAGCACGAGCGGATCTGCATCAACTGCGGCAACACCGACGACACCGCCCGTCTCGAGTCCTGCCACATCTGCGGCCGTCACTTCTGTCCCGACTGCGCGCACCGCGCGGGGTACGGGCGGCGATTCTGCTCGCCGGAGTGCGGGCGCGCCTACTATTTCACCGGAGAACCTGATGACGACGAAGACGCTGAGTCCGACGAATGACCCCACCGCCACCACCAGCGCCGGGCTGACCCGCCGCCCCCGCCGCCTGCGCCGCAGCGAGAGCATCCGCACCCTCGTGCGCGAGACCATCGTGCGTCCCGAAGACCTCATCTACCCGCTCTTCATCGTCCCGCAGAGCCGGTCCAAGAGCGAGATCGGCTCCATGCCCGGCGTCTTCCAGCTGCGCGTGCGCGAGGCCGTCGAGGAAGCGCGCCGCGCCTACGACGCCGGTGTCCGGGCCGTCCTCCTCTTCGGGCTGCCCGAGAAGAAAGACGGCATCGGCTCCTCCTCGTGGGACCCCTCCGGCCCCGTGCAGTCGGCCATCGAGGGCATCAAGCGCCAGCTCCCCGACATGACCGTCATGGCCGACGTCTGCCTGTGCGAGTACACCGACCACGGCCACTGCGGCGTGATCGTCGAGCACAACGGAGTGAAAGACGTCGACAACGATCAGACCCTGCCGCTGCTGATGAAGCAGGCCATCTCCTTCGCCGCGGCGGGGGCGGACTTCGTCGCGCCGTCGGACATGATGGACGGGCGCATCGCCGTCATCCGCCGCGCGCTCGACGAGCGGCAGATGCCCGAGGTCGGGATCATGGCCTACTCGGCCAAGTTCGCGTCCGGCTTCTACGGACCATTCCGGGAGGCGGCCGAGTCGGCACCGCAGTTCGGCGACCGGCGCACGTACCAGATGGATCCGGCCAACGCCCGCGAGGCGCATCGCGAGATCGCCCTCGACGTCGCCGAGGGGGCGGACATCGTCATGGTCAAGCCGGCCCTCGCGTATCTCGACATCATCCGGCAGGCGCGCGACTCCTTCCCGCTGCCCATCGCCGCGTACAACGTCAGCGGCGAGTACTCGATGGTCAAGGCGGCGGCGGAGCGTGGCTGGATCGACGGCCCGCGGGTGATGCACGAGATCCTGACGTCCATCAAGCGCGCCGGAGCGGACCTGATCATCACCTACCACGCGCTGGAGTTCGCGGCTATGCAGCGTTGAGCTCGCGCAGCAGCATCCCGGCGATCCGCTTGGCCGCCTCGTCGTACGCCGCCGCTCCCGGATGGAAGTTGTCGTAGCGGCTGAGGCGCTGCGCCGTGACGATGTCCCGCATGGTCACGACCTCCACGCGCCGGTCTTCCTCGAAGCGCGCGGCCAGGGCGACGTCCCACATCTCCAGGTACTGGTTGATGAGCGAGGCCCATTCGTGGCTGGGGACGGGGTTGTAGCCGCCGAGGACGAGCACGCGGGCGCGCGGGTTGATGGCGTGGATCTGCGCGACGATGGTCTCGAGGCGGCCGAGGATGCGCTCGGCGATCTCGAACGGCGCGCGGAGGATCTCCTGGCGCGAATGCGCCGAGCGGAAGAGATCGTTCGCGCCGATCGACAGCACGACCGCGTCCGCGGCGGCGATGGCGTCGCGCGTGCGCTTGGTCTTCAGCTTGGCGAGGAGGTCGTCCGTCCGCGCGCCGTTGACGCCGAGGTTCACGGTCTCGACGTCGCGGATCCCGCGCGCTTCGAGCTCGTCTTCGAGACGCCGCGCGATTCCTCCGCCGCGCTCGTCTCCCGCTCCGTAGGCAAGTGAGTCGCCGATGGCGACGACATGTAAGGTCTCAGGCATGGTCGTGGTTTCCCGTACAGCCGGCGCTGCCGCCTCCCGCGGCGGAGGCGCCGCCTGACAGGCGGCCAGAAGCAGCAGCGCGAAGGCGTATTTCACGCCTTACGAAGAGTGCGAAGGGGTTGCCATGAATGGTTGCTGGTTGCTGGTTCCTGTGTTCAAGGTGGTGTCTGACGAGGCATTGCCTTGAACCAGCAACCAGTAACCAGCAACATCATCCGCACCACACCGCCGTCACCGCGTCCGGATGTTCGAGGAGAAAGCCGTCCTCTTCCGGGTCGTATTCGATGACGGCGCCGTCGAGTCTGGAGGCGGCCATGGAGTCGAGGGCGACGTCCACGCCTTCGACGTGCATGACCTCGTCTCCATCGGCGGCCTCGGAGGCGTAGCTCAGCCGGTAGCCGGAGCCGCCGCAGCCGGTGGTGAAGGCGATGCGGAGCAGGCGGCCGCCGGCATCCTGGGTCAGGTGCTCGGCGGCGGCGGGGGAGAGGGTGAGGTTCATACGGAGGGGCTGCCGTGCACGATGCGCCACTCGGCGTCCTCGCGCTTCCACCAGTCGGGGTCGTGCTTGATGAGCTCGAGATCGCGCTCGAGCTCGACGATGTGGGCGCGCTTGACGGCCTCGAAGTAGACCAGCAGGCCGCGGTCGGCCGGGCTGGCGCTGCCGATCAGCTCGCGCAGCTTGCGCTGCATGGTCCGCTCGCGCGAGATCAGGAACTCCGCCGACTCGCGGTACGACATCTCTCCCTCGAGGATCTCGGAGAAGATCATGTCCGCGCCGAGGGTCACGCGCACGCGGTTGCCTGTCGTGGCCGCGACCTTCATTTCGATCAGGTCACGGTTGCCGCGCTCGTCGGCGGCGAACTGCTTGAACATCGTCGCCGTCATCGGGTTGGGGAGGTTCTCCGCCAGCTTCTCGAAGACCTTGTAGGCCTCGACCGTGTACTGGAAGAGCATGGCCAGGTTCTGATGGGTCAGGCCGGCCTGGTTCGCTGTCTCGACTGCAGTCATTCGGTTCCTCTATTCGATCTTAGCCACTTTGACGACGACGTCGCCGATCAGCTTCGCCTGGCACGACAGCCGGTACGGCGCCTCGAGCTCCTTGTAGGTCTCGTCCATGGTCGGGGGCGTCAGGGCGTCCCATCCTTCCAGCACTTCGATCCTGCAAGTCCCGCACGCACCGTCCCCGCCGCAGACCTGGCTCACGCGCACGCCCAGTTCCCCGGCGATGGAGAGCATCGTCTTCCCCGCGGGAAATTCACCGGCCTTTCCGGCGTCAGCGAACGTCACGCGCGGCATTGGCTGGATGATATCGAAATTGAAAATTGAAAATTGAAAATTGAAAAAAGAGACGGCGGTGCGATTTTTCAATTTTCAATTCTCAATTTTCAATTCCTGTCGATCGCCCGATGCGCCATATACGAGCTGCGCACCAGCGGCGCGGATTCGACGTGGTGAAAGCCGAGCTCCCGCGCGCGGCGCCCGAGCTCCGCGAACTCCTCGGGGGTGTAGTAGCGGCGCACGGGATGGTTCTTTTCCGAGGGGGCGAGATACTGCCCCATGGTGAAGATGTCGACGCCGGCCGCGCGCAGGTCGCGGGCGACGTCCAGGATCTCCTCTTCCGTCTCGCCGAGGCCGAGCATGATGCTCGACTTGGTCATCATCCCTTCCTCGTGCGCCCAGCGCAGGACGTCGAGGGAGCGCTGGTATTTTGCCACCGGCCGCACCTGCGCGTAGAGCCGCGGCACGGTCTCGACGTTGTGCGCCAGCACTTCGGGATGCGACGCGGCCACGGTGCGCAGCGCGTCGCGGTTCCCCTCGAGATCGGAGATCAGCACCTCGACCGCCGCCCCGGTGCGCTCGCGCACGGCCCGCACCGTCTCGGCGACGTGCGCCGCGCCACCGTCCGGCATGTCGTCGCGGTTGACCATCGTGATCACGGCGTGGCGCACCTTCATCCGCTCCACCGCCTCGGCCACGCGGCGCGGCTCGTCCGCATCGGCGAACGCCGGAGTGCCGCGGCCGACCGCACAGAAGGTGCAGCGGCGCGTGCAGATCTCGCCGAGGACCATGAACGTGGCCGTGCCGGCATTCCAGCACTCGAAGATGTTCGGGCAGCGCGCCTCCTGGCAGACGGTGTTGAGCGCCAGGTCGTTGATCAGGCGGGAGACGGGGAGCTTCGCCAGGTCGCCCGGGACACGGACCTTGAGCCATTCGGGACGGATGCCGGCGCGCTTGTTCATGATGTTGTCGGTTGTCGGTTGTCGGTTGTCTGTGAGGTGTCGCCCGGGCGCAACGGCTCAGACAACTGAAAACCGACAACCGACAACAACCGTTCCAGCCGCTCGAAGGCCTCACGGTCGTCGGTCCACTGAATCTTTTCATACGCCTCGGCCAGCGTAAACCAGCCCCACGCGTCGTGCTCGAGCGGGTCGATCTCGATCGGCAGCCGCGAGTCGATGCGCGTCTCGAAGCAGATCTCGCTGGCGATGATCGGCGCGGCGTAGCCTTTCGAGGTCAGGTACTGCGACTCGATCATGAAGGACTGCGTCAGGTCGAGCGGATGCGGCTCGCCGCGCTGGCCGGTCTCTTCGGCGATCTCACGCGTGGCCGTCTCCAGCGGCGATTCCGAGGGATCGATCGTGCCGGTGACCGGCTGCCAGAAGTTGCCCCGCTCCGGCTTACGGTGCAGGAGCAGCACCCGCTCGCCGTCGTGCACGAGCACTTTCACGAGGCGGAGGGTCTCGGGACGCGGCACGAGCTCGCGGCCGAAGACGTCGGCAAAGTGCGCGGCCAGCACGTCGCGGACGTCGTCGATGGGGACGCGACGGCCGGTCTCCCGTTCGATGGAGGTGACGCCGGTGCCCGCCAGTCCGCACGGGGTGATGAGGCGGAAGTGGTCGAGGTTGGTGCTGACGTTGAGCGCCCAGCCGTGCGAGGTGACCCAGCGCGCGATGCGCACGCCGATGGCCGCGATCTTGTCGTTGCCGACCCAGATGCCGCGTCGGCCGTCGACGCGCGCGGCGGTGATGCCGTACTCGGCGACGGTGCGGATGAGCACTTCCTCGATGGCCGTGACGTACTTGCGGACGTCGCGGTTGCCCTCGCCGAGGTGGAGGATGGGGTAGCCGACGACCTGGCCGGGGCCGTGGTAGGTGATGTCGCCGCCGCGGGTGGTCTCGTAGAAGCGAACGCCGTGCGAGGCGAGCTCCGGCGGCGTGGCCAGGAGGTTGGTCTCGTCGCCGCCACGCCCGAGGGTGATGACGGGCGGGTGCTCGAGGAGAAGGAGCTGGTCGTCGAGCTCCTCGCGCTGGCGCATCTCCACCAGCTTCTCCTGGAGCTTCATACCGTTTTCATAGGTGACGGTGTGAAGGCGATGGATCTCGCACCGGCGCATGCGTTTGCCCACAACGTGAGCGTGCGCCGCGCATTCCCCACAGCGGACCGCCGGCGTCCCGCCGGCTGTCTGCGCAGGCGTCTCGCCTGCGCCCCCGGGGTGGCGGCGGGACGCCACCACAGACAGCCGGCGAGGACGCCGGCGGTCCGCTCATCCGCCGAACCTCACCCCGCTCCGCTTGAGCAGGTCGTACGGCGGGACGCCGCCGGCGAAGACGAAGACGTAGTCGTTCGCCAGCTCGACGAGGCCGTCGGCCGTCTCCAGGCGCACGTGCGTTGGCGTGATCTCCACCGGCTGGGAGTTGAACAGCGTGCGGATGGCGGTCGCCTTCGCGAACGCCTCCTCGTTCTTCTTCTTGATGCGCACCAGCTTCTCGCGGCGGTAGGAGAGCGTGACCTCGTTGCCGGGTTGCAGCGAGAGGCCGACGGCGGCCTCGACGGCGCTGTCGCCGCCGCCGACGACGAGGATGCGCTGGCGCGTGTAGCCCTCGGCGTCGAGGAGGCGGTACATGACCTTCGGCAGCTCCTCGCCCGGGATGCCGAGCTTGCGCGGCGAGCCGCGGCGGCCGAGGGCCAGGACGACCGCGGAGGCGCGCAGCTCGCCGTTGACCACCAGCGACTCGCCGTCGCGCGCGAGCGACTGCAGCGTGGTGCCGAAGCGGACGTCGAGCGCATGCCGCTCCACGAGCGACTCGAAGAGCTCGAGCAGCGTCTCCTTCGAGTACTGCTCCTTCGACAGCACCACCGACTCCGCCACCTCCACCGGCTGCAGCAGGACCATCTTCCGCCGCGGGTAGTGCAGGAGGCTGCCGCCGAGGCTCGCTTCTTTCTCCAGGACGGTGCAGGTGAGGCCGCGGCCGACCGCTTCGACGGCGGCGCTCAGTCCGGCCGGGCCGGCGCCGACGATGACGACGTCGCGCAGGCCGCGCCCGGCAATGGTGCGGATGACCTGGCGTCCCTGGGCGATGGCGTTCTTCACCAGCGAGAGGCCGCCCAGCTCGCCGACGACGAAGACGCCGGGGACGCTGCTCTCGAAGTGCTCGTCGAGGAGCGGGACGTCTTCGCGCGATTTCAGGTCGCCGAGGCCGACGGTGATGGCGCCGACGGGACACGCTTCCTCGCAGCGCCCATGTCCGACGCAGCGCAGTCCGTTCACGACGACGGCGGTGCCGCCGACGATGCCCAGCACGTCGCCCTCGGGACAGGCGCGCACGCACGCGCCGCAGCCGATGCAGTGCACGGGATCGACGAACGGGTACTGCGCGGCAGGCTTGTCGATGCCGAGGGCCGCGGCCTCGCTCTTCCGCTCGCGGTCGTGCACGACCCGCCGGCGGAAGCTGCGCGCGTACGGGACGAGCACGCCGGCCGAAACGGCCACCGCGGCACCCCACCAGAGGAACGGCTCCGGAATCATCAGAAGCGATAACCCGCGCCGACGCTCACGCGATGCCCGCCGCCGCGCGTTTCTCCCCGCGTGACCTCGGCCTCGGCGCGCGCGAAGAGGTCGTACGGCAGCTCGATCCAGACCGCGCCGCGCAGCCAGCCGGTCGTGGAGAGCTGGTCGATGGCGGTCTCGTCGACGACGAACGCGCCCACCGCCAGCTCCGCGCTGTGCCCGGCGCCGAAGCGGCGGCCGAGGCGCGCCTGCGCGAAGACGCCGTCGCTCAGCTCGGAGGAGAAGCCGGTGGCGTTGATGCCGGTGTAGAAGCCGCCGAGGTTCGGATGGCCGATGCCGGCGGTGACGGAGTAGGTGGCCTCTTCATCGCTCTCTTCGTCGCCACTGCGCACGCCGGCGCCGAGGGTGGCGTAGGGGCCGCGATAGCTGACGCGGAGGCCCTGGCGGAGGAAGTCGTCGATGCGCTGCTCGTCGGTGCGGAGGTCGTCGTCGGGACCGGGATCGACGCGCTCGTAGGCGACGGTCACACTCTGCCGCGCGCTGACTTGCGCGAGCAGGCCGACCATGGTGTTGAAGGCCTCGTCGCCGGCGCGGCCGTGGGCGAAGAGGGAGATCCGCGGGCTCGGCGCCCAGCGCCCGTCGACGGCGAGGAAGGGGTTGTCGTCGACGGTGGCCGCGGCGAGGACGAGGTCCGCCCGCGCGCCGCCGACGCGGATGAAGCCGCCGTACTTGGGAGAGTCGGCGTCGAAGGTGAGCTCGCGGATGTCGGGCTGCAGTCCGCCGAACGCGCCGACGTGGAGGTGCTCGGTGATGGTGAGCCGCACCAGCGCGCCGTCGAGGTAGCCGAGGCCGACGTAGGGGGAGTTTCCGATGCGCCCCGCCTGCACGCCGAGGCGCTCGCCGTCGTAGGTGACGGAGGCCTCGTAGAGGCGGTTGCCGCTTTCGGTGCTCGCCGCCCGCGCGCGGATGCGCGCGTGCAGCGGAAGGTCGGCGATGTTGCGCGCGCGCAGCGAGAGCCGCCCGAGGGTGCGGTTGGCGTCGGTGGCGGACTCGGAGTCGAACGAAGCCGTCCCCGACAGCGCAAACGGTGCCGAACGTAGGACGGGCTTCAGCCCGTCCAGCTCGGGCGGGGCGGGGGCGGGACGGGCTGAAGCCCGTCCTACGTTTAGCGCCCTTGCCGTATCGCCGGCTTTGATGGCGACCTGCTCGTTCACGACTTTGGCCGAGGAGGAGTTCTCGGCGACGAAGATCACCTCCACGGTGGCGATGACCTTGCCGTCGCGCACGATCTCGAAGCGGTCGCCGACCTGGACGCCCGCGGCGGAGCCGACGGTCAGGTAGATCGTGTCGGCCGAGCGATAGCGCACCTGCTGCGCGCCGGTGGTGAGGGCGCAGAGGAGGACGGCGAGAAGGAGCGCTCTATTCACGGCCGGTGGGGTGGCACGAGTAGCAGGCGCTGCTCTCGTAGCGGTAATTACGGACGTCGTCGTGCTCGTCGTCCATCTCGTCGCGGTTGTGCTCGTGGCAGGTGATGCAGCTGAAGACGCGGAAGTTGTTCGGGCTGGTGTGGCAGTCGGTGCACGAGTCCCAGGCGTTGCGGTGCGGGCCGGAGAAGATGGGGAAGAACTGGTCGTGGTTCGGGAAGTTCGCTCCCTCGAAGGCGCTGGTGGTGTGGCAGGTCTCGCACTCGCGCGGGAAGCCGTTGTGCGGCGGACTGGTGGCGCGCTGCAGGTCGGCGAGGTGGCAGGCGATGCACTCCCGCGGCGCGCCGAAGTAGCGGTCGGGCGCCTGCGCGTGGCACGACTCGCACTGCGCGGTCACGTGCGCGCCGGTGAGGGGGAAGAGCGCCGCCGCGTGCACCTCGGTGATGGTGCGGCGGTTCTCCCAGCCGGCGGTGCTGTGGCAGCGCTCGCAGTCGAAGCCGAGCTCGCGGCGGTGCGGGTCGGCGTGGCAGTCGGCGCAGGCGCTGCCGACGTGCGCGAAGCGGAGGTCGCGGTGGCAGCCGGCGCAGTCGACACCCTTGTGCGACTGGACGAGCGGAAAGCCGGTGTGGCGGTTGTGGTCGAAGAGGAGCGGGCGGCGGAGCGGCGTCCAGCCGGCGGCGGTGTGGCAGTTCTCGCACGGGACGGAGATGGGACCGTGCGGGTTGACGGTGCGTTCCTGGGAGAGGACGACCGCGCCGGCGAAGAGGAGAGCCGCGCATGCGAATCCCGTGACGAACGAGCGCACCGGACGGCGGGTGTTGCAAGCACTTCGCCCATAGTCCCCTCTCCCCGGCACGGGGAGAGGGTCAGGGTGAGGGGCCGCGCCCCCGCTGCGAAGAACCACCCCTCACCCCGGCCCTCTCCCCGCGCGCGGGGAGAGGGGGATTGCGGAATGGCACGCCGCACAGGTGCGGGGAGTGCCCGCGAAGCGTTGCAGGTTGGCGTGGCACGCGCCGCAGCGCACCTTTGCGTGCGCGCCGTCCAGCGGGAACGTGCGGTGGGCGTAGACGATGCGCGTCCAGGCCTCTACGCGGTGGCAGCTCGTGCACGCACCCGTCACCGCCGTGCCGTGCGGGTTCTTGTGGCACGACTGGCAGTCGGTCGAGGCGAAGCGGAACTGTCCCTTCGCGTGGCAGGCGTTGCACGGCACCGCGAGGTGCGCGCCGCTGAGGGGGAACTTTGTTTTCTCGTGCGCGGCGATGGTGAAGGTGGAGGGGAGGAAGCGCTCGACGCTGTGGCAGCGTGTGCACTCGGTGCCGAGCTGTCCTTTATGCGGATCGGTGTGGCAGCCGGCGCAGGTGAGGGGCGGCTTCTTCCAGCGCTCGTGACACGTCGCGCATGCCGCGCGCTTGTGCGCGCCGGCGAGGGGGAAGCGGGTGCGGTCGTGATCGAACGCGCCGGCAATGACGTTCTTGAACGCGGTCGGTGTGTGGCAACGCTCGCACGCCGCGCCGAAACGCCCCGCGTGCGGATCGCGATGGCACGCGCTGCACGCCATCGGCGCGCGTACCGAAGACTCACGGTGACACGACGCGCACGACGCGGTGCGATGTTTCCCCACCAGCGGGAAGCGCGTCATGGCGTGATCGAAGTTTTCCCGCCGCGCCGGACGCCAGCCGCTCGTCGCATGACAGCGCTCGCACGCGTTGCCGAGGCGGCCCGCGTGCACGTCGCGCTTCCTGTGGCAGTTCACGCACGGCTGCTTCGGCACGCGGCTGTGGTCGAACTTCACCGCCTGGAACGACGCCGTCGAGTGGCAGTTCGCGCACGACGTGCCCATGCGCCCCGCGTGCGGATCCTTGTGGCAGTCGGTGCAGCTCTGGTGCTTCACCGGACGATAGACGCCGTTCGCATGGCATTTGACGCACGCCACCTGCGCGTGTTTTCCCGTCAGCGGAAACGACGTGTGTTTGAAGAGCGACGGCGGCTTCCACGCCGTCATGGCGTGACACGACGTGCAGGCGCGCGTGCCGAACTGCCCCTGGTGCGGATCGCGGTGACACGACGTGCAGTTCTGCGACAGTCCGAGATAGCTGCGCGTCTTGTGGCACTGCCTGCACTCGACCTTCGCGTGCGCGCCGAGGAGCGGGAAGCCGGTCAGGCGGTGGTCGAGCGTCTTCGGGTTCCAGTGAATGAGCTGGAAGGCGCGGCCGTGGTGCTCGTTGTGGCAGCGCTCGCACTTCTGGTAGTTCGGCTGCGCGTGCAGGCCGCGCTTCGCCGCCACACGCGCGGCCAGCGCCTTGTGGCAGGAGAGGCAGCGCCGTGCGCTCACTCCTTTGCCCGGCTCGTGACACTGGAAGCAGTTCGCCGCCCCTTCCAGCTTCGCGTGCGGCTCGCTCAGCTTTCCGGGAGAGATCTGCGCCTGTGCGGCGGTCGTGACGAAGAGCAGCAGCAGGAGCGCGCGCGTCCTCATCCGAAGCCGTACCCGGTGAGCATCACGACCACCACGTGCACGATCATGAAGAGGTACATGATCACCGCGAACGGCTTGTGAAAGACATGCCAGTAGTGAAACAGCTCCTGCAGACGCTGCCAGCGCGCGATGCGGTCGCGGAGCCACTCGCGCCGCTTCACCAGCGCCGGCGGCAGCTCGTCCGCGCGCTCGGTCAGCGAGCGCAGCTCCGCCTCGACCTCCGCCAGCGTCAGCTCGTCGCCGGCGCGCGTGCGCGGAATCTGGCGGTAGAGATAGCGGCCGAGGACGCCGGAGAGCGCCACGGCGATCATCGACCAGAAGCTCAGCGCCACCAGTCCCTGCACCTTGAACGAGCTGTGGAGGATGACCAGCAGCGGCCCGACGATGCCGCAGAAGATGTGGAAGTCGAGCCACGCGCCGAGGGGGCCGGCGCGGCGCAGCGGCTTCGCGCGCTTGCGGATCGAATAGACCAGCATCACCGTCATCAGCCCCGAGCCGATGACGCCGAACGAGTGGCCGTACGTGCCGCCCGGCTTGAGGTCCCAGAACGCCGGGTGATGCGGACGCTCCACCAGCGGCGTGCGGTAATACGACCATCCCTCGTAGAGGTAGTGGCCCATGGCCGCGAAGGCGACGAGGTAGAGGATGCCGAGGACGACACGATGTGGGGCGGGCTTCAGCCCGCCCGCGGACGGGCTGAAGCCCGTCCCCACGTTTCTCACCGCTTCCGGACCTCGGCGCGCAGCTTCTTCGCGTCGCGGACCACCAGCTCGTCGGTGGCCACGGCCAGCAGCTCGTCGAGCAGCTTCACCGCCTCGCGGTTCTTCCCGGTATTGGCCAGCCCCACGGCCTCGTTGTACATGCGGATGTGCTTGTTCACGTTGGCCACGCCTTCGAGCTGCGCGGCCTGCCGCTCGAGGTCGTGACGGCCGGCCTGGTCGCCCGTCGCGGCGGCGAGCTCGCGCACGACCGCCGCGGCCTCCTCGAGCTTCCCTTCCTTGGCCAGGGCATTGGCGCGGTTCGTCTCCGCCATCAGCAGCACGTTCTTCGCGGCGAACACGAGCTGCTTGTCGCGCGCGTTCGCGAACGCCTCCGCGTACAGCGCGTCGGCCGCGGCGCGCTGGCCCGTGCGCAGGAGCATCGCGTAGAGATTCAGCGCTATGTCGGCGCGCCGCGGGAGGAGCGTGTACGCGCGGCGGAGGTGCTCGATGCCCGGCGTGACGTCCGTCTCCACGAGGTACGTCGTGCCGATCGCGGCGCGCGCGGAGCCTTCGTCCCCCTTCAGCGCCAGCGCGCGCTCGGCGAGCCTGCGCGCCTTGCGGAACTTCTCGGCGTCCCCCTCGGCCGGCTCGAAGATCCCGGCGAAGGGACCGAGGGCCGTGGTCATCAGCGTCTCGGCGTACGAGAGATGCACGTCGGCATCGTCCAGCCCGGCGGCGATGGCGTCCTCGAAGCGGCCCACCGCGGCCAGCGACTTGGCGTGCCGCGGCTCGACGCGCAACGCCTCCTGGTAGTGCCGCTGCGCGTCTTCCTCGGCGCCGGCGACGTGAGAGAGGAACTTGCCCAGCTCGTACAACAGGGTGGCGCGGCGCAGCGGCATCGGCCGCGGCACCTCGCGCCTCGTGCCGAGGAGCTCCACCGCGTAGGCCGGGCGCGCGTGCGCGTTGCGGACCGCCGTCTCCATCTCCTTGAGCGTCTTGCCGTAGTGCTTCTGCAGCGCGTCCGCGACCTCGGCGCCGCGCTCGACGTCCGCCAGGAAGCCGAAGAACTTCTCCGCCCCGAGGCGCATCAGCCAGTCCACCGCCGCCCAGCTCTCCGCGTAGAAGCCCGGCGCGAAGGAGGCGTCGGTCTCCGCGCGGATGGTGAAGAGCTGTTCCAGCGGGATCGGCATCCCGCGCTTGAGGAACGACATGTGCTCGCGCACCGGCTGCCCCGCGGTCACGCGGCCGTTGCGCAGGTCGGCGTTCGAGAAAAACTCGGCCATCCCTTCCTCGAGCCAGAGCGGCGGCACTTCCTCCCCCTGGCGCAGGAGGTCGTGCACGAGCTCGTGCAGGGCGGTCTTCTCGATGCGTCCGCGGCGCTTCGACGCGTCGATGAACATCGTTCCGCCGCCGGCCCAGCGGACGTAGAGACCGGTGGCCGCGGGCTTGTCGCGCCCGAGGAGCAGCTCGAAGTACGGATTGCTCTCCTTACGGTTGGCAAAGACGAGCACGGTCGTCGGCTGCGTTCCCTCGCGGCGGAAGCGGCTGGACGTGCTCATGAGCACGGTGGCCAGCGTCTCCAGGTCGCCCACGATGTCGCGCGTCTCCTCCTCGGAGGCGCTGCTCATGACGTCGTAGTTCTCGGAGCGGATGCGGATCCAGTCGACGCGCTCGTCCGGGAACTCGATCGGGGAGCGCGCCTTGCGCACCTTGCCGTCGCGCTTCACGCCGATCGGGACGGGCGGTGTGTAGACGTCCTGGGCCAGGATTGCCGTGGAGAGCAGGAGCAGGAAGAGGACCCGTTTCACGCAGCCGGATCAACACGCGCGAACGGCCGCAAAATGCCCCTCTGGAGTGCGGCAGCGCCAGCTGCCGCTCTCCATGCGGAGGCGCCAGCCTCCGCCGCCCTGCCGCAGCTGGCGCTGCGGCATGGAGAGCGGCAGCTGGCGCTGCCGCACTCCAGATCACATCGTGAACTGCCCGCTCTCAATGATCTGCTTCACGCGGGCCATGAACTGATCGGCCACGGCGCCGTCGATGAGGCGGTGGTCGAAGCCGAGGGAGAAGTAGCACATGGAGCGGATGGCGATGAAGTCGCCGTCCTTCGTCTCCACGACCATGGGGCGCTTCTTGATGCCGCCCACGCCGAGGATGGCCACCTGCGGCTGGTTGATGATCGGCAGGCCGAAGAGGCCGCCGAAGACGCCGGGGTTGGTGATGGTGAAGGTGCCGCCCTGCACGTCCTCGGGGGAGAGTTTCTTGGCCCGCGCGCGGTCGCCGAGGTCGTTGATGGCCCGCGACGCGCCGAGGATGTTCAGCTCGTCGGCGTGCTTGAGCACGGGGACGATCAGCCCCCATTCGAGCGCGACGGCGATGCCGATGTTCAGCTCGCGGTGGTAGATGACGTTGTTGTCGTCCATCGACGCGTTGAGCACCGGGAACTCGCGGAGGCCGGCGATGACGGCCTGCACGATGAAGGGCATGTAGGTGAGCTTCACGCCGCGCTCGGCGTAGGCGTCCTTGTGCTGGCGGCGCAGCTTCTCGACGTTGGTGAAATCGATCTCGAAGACCGTGTGCACGTGCGCCGAGGTCTGCTTCGACTGGATCATGTGCTGGGCGATGCGCTTGCGCATCACTGACAGCGGCTCGAGGCGGACGTTCTCTCCCTCGGCGAACTGCGGCGTGGGACGCGGGGCGCGCGCCTGCGGGGCGGCCGGTGCCGGTACGGCCGGCTGCGGCTGCGCGGCGGGCTGCTGCGCGGGTTGCGCCTGGGCGGCCGGCTTGGCCGGCTGCTGGAGAAAGTCGAGGATGTCGTTCTTGGTCACGCGGCCGGAGACGCCGGTGCCCTCGATCTGGGAGATGTCGACGTTGTTCTCCGCGGCGATCTTGCGCACCAGAGGGGAGGACTTGGTGCGACGCCGCTCGTCGAGCGAGGAGACGTTGTCGTCCGGCTCGACGGCATCGGTGATCTGGTCGTTTACCGTGGTGGGGAAGGCTTCTTCGCTGCCGGCCGGCGGCGGGGCGGGGGGCTCGGGCGCACGCGTGGCCTCGGTGCGCGGCTTAGGCTCGTCGGCTTTGGGGGCCTCGGGCTGCGGCGCGACGGCGGGCGCTTCCTGCTTCACTTCCTGCGCCGTCGCCTCGTTGGCGGTTTTCTGTTCGGCCGCTTCCCCTTCCGCGGCGATGCGGGCCACGACGGCATTCACCGGAACGGTGTCGCCTTCCTTGGCCAGGATCTCGGTGAGGACACCCGCGGCGGGCGAGGGGATCTCGGCGTCGACCTTGTCGGTGGAGATCTCGAGCAGCGGCTCGTCCCGGTCGACTTTGTCGCCGACGTTCTTGAGCCACTTGGAGACCGTTCCCTCGGCGATCGATTCGCCCATCTGGGGCATTACGACGTCATGTGCCATTGGATTTCTCTAGCTCCTGTCACTGCCGGCGCTTTGTACATGCAAAGGTCGCGCGGGGGCAAGAAGATGTAGGATCGCCGCGGGCGCCCCTGACCATGTCCTCGACCCCGGAGACCCTCGGCCGTTATCGCCTCGTCTCGCTCCTCCGCGAAGGTGGGATGGGGCCGTGACCGACGCAGCGCGCGTCGCGCGATTCGTCCAGGAGGCCCGCGCGGCCTCCGCGCTGAACGACCTGCGCGAGCTCCTTCGCGAGCTGGACGCGCACCCGAGCGCGCCTGCGATGAGCGCACCGCCGGCCAACACGGCCCTGCAGCCGGGCGGCGTGGTCAGCCAGACCGTGCGTACGCTGCGTGACACCACCGGCGCGCTGATCGAGGTCACGCTCGACGCGAGCGGCAAGATCCTCAGCTCGCGCCCCGTGAAGTAATCTGGAGTGCGCGAGCGCCAGCTCGCGCTCTCCATGCCGCAGCGCCAGCTGCGGCGGCACGTGGAGCGGTGTGCTGGAGGTGAGCGGGACGAAGCTCCGTCTGGTGCTGAAGTTCGAAGGAAGCACCGCGAAGCTGGGCAGTCCCGACCAGACCGCGGACGAGTTCCCCGTCGTGGTCGGCACGCTCGACCAGCAAGTCCCCGCCAACGCCTTCGCCCTCGCCGCCGCCCGCCGCGCCGCCGGCCATACCAACACCGAGCTCGCCATCCTCCCCGGCATCAACCACCAGCTCCAGCCCGCCCGCACCGGCGCGATCGCGGAGTACGCGGAGATCGAGGAGACGATCGCGGAGCGGATGCTGGAGACGGTGACGGCGTGGCTCCGGCGTGCCCCGACGAGCCCGTGACGCGGTCGCACGTACGAGCGATAGCGGCGCCACAAATCGGCGGTCACGGTGTCTTTCAAATCGGCAGGGAAACGGTTGCTCCACGCCGTCCCAGTACGAATGACTCAGGAAAACACGATCGCCGCAAGGATTCTCGGAGAGCTCATTCCGGAACTGGAGTACGCGGCACCTGTGCTCCTGGAGCGATCAGAGCGCGGTGATCCCTTGGTGGGCACGACCTCGCCCACGGACCTTGGTTTCGAGACTGGCTCCGTCGACTCGGTGCTGCTGGAGTTATTCAAATCGCTCGTGCCCTACGTCAGGACGATCCTCGGATGGGGAGTGCTCATCGTGATTCAGGGGTGGCTGTCTGCGGGGCGCGAATCGCGCCACCATGACGAGCTCGTCGCCACGTTGAACGCGCTGATCGACGAGAACGGGAAGCTGCGACAAACCGTCGAGAGAATCGCGGAACTGCTGACTCGCAGGGACGGAGCGACCGTAACCGCTGGCGATGTCGTCGAGTCGATTGCAGAGGCAACGTACCACCTCGGCGAGAGAGACGGCGCTCACTCCTGCGTGTGAGGTCTCGTGCTGACCATCTCCGCCTTGATCGTGTTGATTGTCTGGATCCTGGTGGCGATGGTCAGCAC
>Ga0196976_1000379_pt1 | contig 28574 bp, 28 predicted proteins | sample S3v_513CmetaG_FD_148644 | JGI IMG/M metagenome (GOLD analysis project Ga0196976, IMG submission 148644) | Soil microbial communities from Anza Borrego desert, Southern California, United States - S3+v_5-13C | ecosystem: Environmental > Terrestrial > Soil > Desert | place: USA: California... | reverse complement strand
CGAGGCGGTTCACCTTGGGCGCCGGGGTGGCGGGGGTGGTCATGGTCACGCGGCGCGCTCCTGTCCGGCGATCTCGTCGGTGACGGAGCGCGCGTCGAGCGGGAGGCCGTGCACGTGCGCCACCGGGCGGAGCCGGGGGATGAGGTCCGGGGGGAGATCCAGCTTGAGGAGCGAGAGGAGCTGGGCGTCCCGGTTCTGCTCCACCACGTACACCCGGCGGTGCGCCGCCACGAACTCCTCGACCGCCCGCGCGAACGGGTACGCCCGCACGCGCAGGTAGTCCGCCGCGAGCCCGGCCTCGGCCCGGAGCTGCGCGAGCGTCTCGACGACGGCGTGGTGGGACGAGCCGTAGGCGATGATGCCGACGTCGGCCCCGCCGCCCTGCGCCACCGGCGCCGGGAGGAGGGCCCGCGCCCCGTCGAGCTTCTTCGCGAGCCGGGCCATGTTCCGCTCGAAGGTGGCTGGATCCTCGCTGTACGCCGCCTTCTCGTCGTGCCCGGTGCCGCGGGTGAAGTACGCGGCCCGCGGGTGGTCGGTGCCGGGCAGCGTCCGCCAGCCGATCCCGTCGCCGTCCACGTCGGCGTAGCGGGCGAACGAGCCGAGGCGCTCGAGGTCCTCCTTCGTGAGCACCTTGCCCCGGTCCATCGGCCGCTCCGGGTAGGGGAACGGATCGGCCATCCAGACGTTCATACCGAGGTCGAGGTCGGTCATCACGAAGACCGGCGTCTGCAGGCGCTCGGCGACGTCGAACGCCTCCGCACCCATCGTGAAGCACTCCTCGACCGTGCCGGGGAACAGGAGCACGTGGCGCGTGTCGCCGTGCGAGAGGAACGCGGTGGAGAGGACGTCCCCCTGGGCGGTGCGGGTGGGGAGGCCGGTGGAGGGGCCCACGCGCTGCACGTCGAAGACGACCGCCGGCACCTCGGCGTAGTACGCGAGCCCGGCGAGCTCGCCCATGAGGGAGATCCCGGGGCCCGAGGTGGCGGTCATCGCGCGCGCGCCCGCCCACCCCGCCCCGACCACCATGCCGAGCGCCGCGAGCTCGTCCTCCGCCTGGACCACCGCGAAGGTCGGCTTCCCGTCGGGCGCGACGCGATACTTGCGGAGGTAGCCGATGAGCGACTCGACGAGCGACGACGACGGGGTGATCGGGTACCAGGTCACCACCGTCACGCCGCCGAACAGGGCGCCGAGCGCGGAGGCGGTGTTGCCGTCCACGATGAGCTTCCCGCGGGTGAGGTCCAGCCGCTCGACCGCGAGGCCGTCGCGCTTCTCGGCCCGCTCCGCCCACGCGAGGCCGGCGCGGGCGGCGGCGAGGTTCAGCTCGCGGGCCCGCGCCTTCTTCCCGAACACCTTCCCGATGGCGCGCTCGACCTCCGCGAACTCGATCGAGAGGAGCCCTGCCAGGACCCCCACGTACGCCATGTTCCGGAGCAGCTTGCGCAGCTTGGGATCGGGCGCGAGGCCCTCGACCAGCCGGTCGAACGGGACCTCGTAGAGCACGAGGTCGTCGCGGAGGCCCCCGACCGCGAGCGGGGCGTCCGCGACGACGGCGGCGCCGGGCGGCAGCCCGAGCACGTCCTGCCGCGCGGTCTCCGGGTTCATCGCGACGAGGAGGTCGATCTCCTTCTTCCGACCGATCCAGCCGTCGCGAGAGACCCGGATCGTGTACCAGGTGGGCAATCCCGCGATGTTCGAAGGAAACAGATTCTTACCGGAGACGGGCAGCCCCATCTGGAAGAGCGCGCGCAGGAGCACGGTGTTCGAGCTCTGCGAGCCCGACCCGTTGGCCGTCGCGACCTGGATGGAGAAGTCGTTCACACGCCGCGCGGCTGCTGCCTGGGCCGCGCGGCGTGGCGCTGCGGCGATCGCCTCGGACATCCGTCCTCCCTGGGCCTCCCGCCGTGGGACATAACGGCGAGAGGCCGCGCGGGCGAGGACGGATGGGGCGAGTTGCCGTCAGCGGTACCCGGCCTGGATGTACGCCTTCGCCCAGCGTCCCGACTCCGTGAGCTGCGCGTCGGTCCACGGGCCCGCGATCCGCGCCGAGCGCCCGAGCGCGCTCGCGGTCTCCTCCTTGTCGTTGAGCGCCCAGTTGGCCGAGCTGATCACGTTCGCGTCCATCCAGTCGGTCCAGAGCTTCGAGGAGGCCGGATCGAAGCCGCCGTTGCCCGACGCGTCGCAGGTGCCCCACTCGGTCACGAAGAGGGCGACGCCGCGCTGCAGCGCGCGGTCGGCCTTGTCGCGCAGCCACTGCCGGTGCGTGCCGGCGTAGAAGTGGAGCGTGTAGGCCACGTTCTTGTCGGTGGTGATGGGGTCGGCGGCGGCGACGTCCACGTCCTGCGACCAGGTCGGGCTGCCCACCACGACGAGGTTCTGGCTCCCCGCGGCGCGGATCGTCGCGATGATCTTCTCGTGATACGGCTTGAGCTGGCTGGACCACGACTGCTTCACGGGCTCGTTGAACGGCTCCCAGATGAGGTTCGGGGAGGCGGCGTAGGCGGTCGCCATCTCCTTGAAGAAGGCGATCGCGTCCTCCTCGAGCAGCGCGTGGCTGTGCCAGTCCACGATCACGTACATGCCCTTCGCGATCGCGGCGTCGACGACCACCTTCGCGCGCGCCTTGTTCGCGGTCGACGCCGCGAGGTACCCGCCCTGCTGCTGGACGCCGACGGCGGCGCGGATCACCGTCGCGTGCCACGTGTCGGCGAGGGTGTTCACGACGCTCGCGTCGTAGTACTTCGCGCCCGTCCAGCCCGAGTTGCTCCAGAACAGGCTCATGCCGCGGAGCTGCACCGGCTTCCCGCCCTTGCCGCAGATCTTGGTGCCGCACACCTGGAGGCGGCCGTAGGCCTCGACCGGCGAGACCGACCACTTCTCGAGCTGCGGGCTGGGCGCGGCGGGCGCCGCGGCGGGCGCCCGCTTCTGCCCTCCCGCGCAGGCGACCAGCGAGGCGGCGAGGCAGACGGTTCGCAGCAACGTCCAGTTCTTCATCCAGTGCTCCCGGGGTCCGAAGAAGAGGTGACCCCGGAGCGTAGCACGCCCGCCCGGCCGCCACGCGTCATGGGAACAGGGCGCACGCGCGCCCGCCGGTGCGGACGGAGGCCGGGGACCGGGCCTGCGGGCGCGGCGCCGGCCCACTAGATCCCACACATGAACGACACGATGCGACGGTCCCTCGCCGTGGGGACGGCGGTCCTCGCGCTCGCGCTCGCGGCGCCTGCGTTCGCCGGCGGCGTGCGCTCGCGGAGCGGCGGACCGGGGACGCTCGGCACGGAGGTCCCGTTCGACTCTCGCGAGGCCGAGCAGTACTACCAGGTGTACCTGCCCACCGACACCCCGGAGGCCCTCCGGATCCGCGACGGCATCCAGCGCCTCCACGCGGTGCACGAGGGCGCGATCGCCCTCGCCGACGCCGGCGCGCGCTCGGCGGATCCGCGCGTCCGGGAGCTCGCGCGGACCGTGCGCGACGACCACGCTCGGCTCGACTGGACGCTCCGGAGGTACTTCGAGACGTCGCGGTTCGAGCGGACGGGCCCGGCCTTCCAGACGGCGCGGCAGGAGGCGCTCGCCGCCGCGCGCGAGGTGCAGGAGGCGCAGGGGCCGGACCTCGACGCGGCGTTCCTCGCGCGGACGGCGGAGCTGCTCGATCGCGCCGCGGCGGACGTGGACGCGCTGGTCCCGCAGGCGCGGGAAGCGCGCCGCCAGGTGCTCACGTCGCACCTCGAGCGCGAACGGAAGCGGCTGCGCGCCCACGTCGCGGCGGCGCGCGCCCGGACGGCACCCGCCGCGGACGACGCAGGGTGAAGGGAGCGAGTCGACCGATGACGGGCCTCCAGGCCTTCTCGAACGACGTCGCGCAGCTGGTCGCCCGCAGCGCAGGCGCGGTCGTCGGGGTGGAGCACGGGCGCGGCCAGGGCAGCGGCCTCGTGATCGCGCAGGACGGCTGGGTCCTCACCAACGCGCACGTGGCGCGCGGCGGCGGCCCGCTCCGCGTGCGCCTGTCCGGCTCCCGGGTCGCCAGGGGCGAGCTGGTCGGGGCGGACGACCGGACCGACCTGGCCGTGGTCCGCGTGGAGCTCCGCGATCTGCCGGTGCTCTCGCTGTCCGAGCGGCAGCTCCAGGTGGGCGAGGTGGTGCTCGCCATCGGCAACCCGCTCGGCTTCGAGCGCTCGGTCACGCTCGGCGTGGTCTCCGCGCTCTACCGCAACCTGCCCGCGCCGGGCGGCGTGCTCGAGGGGCTCGTCCAGACCGACGCCTCCATCAACCCCGGCAACTCCGGCGGTCCGCTGCTCGACGCCTCGGGCCAGGTGGTCGGGCTCGCCACCGCGATCATCCCGTGGGCGCGCGGCATCGGGTTCGCCGTCCCGGCCCGTACGGCGAGCTGGATCGCGTCCGTGCTCATCCGCGCCGGCGAGGTGCGCCGCCCGTTCCTCGGCATCGCGGGGCGCGGCGAGGACCTCGACCCGGTGCTCTTCCGCGACGCCGGGCTCACCCGCGGGATCCGCGTGCTCGAGGTGGTGGAGTCGTCGCCGGCGCAGGCCGCCGGCCTCCGCAAGGACGACCTGCTCCTCTCCGCGAACGGGAGCCCGGTGCAGACGCTGGACGACCTCCAGCGCGTGATGGTCCTCGCCCCGCCGCGCGAGATCCAGCTCGACGTCCAGCGCGGCGCCGGGCGGCGCACGCTCGAGATCCGTCCGCGGCCGGCGCGGGCGGCGGCGTGATCACCGCCAGCGCGCCACGAACTCGGCCGACGCGGTCCCGGTCGTCCCCAGCTCGACCGTGACGTCTCGCGCGCGGGCGTGCTCCAGGGCCGCGGCGAAAGCGCCCGCGTACACGCGGAGGCTGAGCCGGGTGAAGAGGCGCTCGGGGAAGACCAGCGTCGCCGTCGCCTCGTGCGAGCCCGTGCTCCGCACGGTGAGCGTCGTCCCCTGGTGGAAGTTCTCCCAGCGCTTCGGCGCCCGCTCGAGCAGCTGCATCGGCGAGAAGATGGCCATGAGCGCGCGGTAGAGCAGCCCGCCGTAGAGCCTGCGGTTGGTCGCCCGGTTCCACTCCAGGAACTGCGCGTCGTTCAGCCCGGCCGCGTCCCCCATCGCGAAGAGCGAGGCCTGGAGGACGACCTCGGGGACGTAGGCGCGCGGCGACGGGCGCAGGAGCGCGGTCACCCACGGGTCGACCGGCGGGACGGGCGCCGGCATCGCCTCCACGAACGTCTGCAGGATGCCGGCGCGCGCCTGGCAGTGGGGGTAGGAGTGGATGCCGTCGGGCAGCGCCTCGAGGTAATCCATCGTCCGCGCGAACCGCGGCCGGAGCGAGGCGGGGGGTGGCGGGCCCTCGAACGGCGCGGCGTCGGAGCGGGCAACGGGAGCCGAGGCCATCGGCGGTCCTTTCGTGCGCGCCGGCGCGGGCGCCCACGTGGCGATTGTAGCCTCCCGCTGGCGCGCCGTCTCCCGGGACTCTACCGTCGGTGCGTCTCGGGGCAGGCCTCCCGTCCGGGGCCCGGGACCCCCGGGAGGCGCCCCGGCCGCCCGGCCGGCGTTCTCCCGGGGATGGCGCGCGCGGCGGATCCAGGCCGGCGGACTTAGCCTACGAGCATGGGAGGTCCGGAAGACGCCCCCGACGTGGGACGGCGGGGGTACCCGCGCCCCCAGCTCCGCCGGCCGGGCTGGGTCTCGCTCGACGGCTGGTGGGAGTTCGCGCTCGACCCCGAGGCGCGGTGGCGCACGCCGGAGGAGGTCCGCTTCGACCGCCGCATCCTGGTCCCCTTCTCTCCCGAGACCGCGCGCAGCGGCGTCGGCGAGACCGGGTTCCTCAAGGCGTGCTGGTACCGGCGCACCTTCGAGCTGCCGCCGCTCCCGCCGGGCGAGCGGCTCATCCTCCACTTCGGCGCGGTCGATCACACCGCGACCGTCTGGGTGAACGGCGCCCGGTGCCTCTTCCACGAGGGCGGGTACACGCCGTTCCACGCCGACGTCACCGAGCTCGTCGCGGGCGGCGGACCGCACGAGGTCGTGGTCCACGCCTTCGACGATCCCCAGGATCTCGCCAAGCCGCGCGGCAAGCAGGACTGGCAGCGCGATCCGCACTCGATCTGGTACCCGCGGACGACCGGGATCTGGCAGACGGTCTGGTTGGAGCGGGCGCCCGCGACGCGCATCGGCCGCGTGCGCTGGACGCCGAGCCTGGCGCGCTGGGAGCTGGCGGTGGCCGCCCAGCTCGAGGGCGTCGCGCCCTCGGGACCGCTCGAGCTCCGCGTGCACCTCTCGTGCGGCGGGCAGACGCTCGCGAGCGACCGGTACGAGGTCGTGGCGGGCGAGGTGCACCGCGCCATCGGCCTCTCCGACCCGGGGATCGACGACTTCCGGAACGAGCTGCTCTGGTCGCCGTCCTCGCCCACGCTCATCGACGTGCGGCTCGAGCTGCGGCGCGGCGACGGCGCGCTCGTGGACGGCGTCGACGGGTACACGGCCATCCGCGAGGTCGCGCTCGAGGGCGATCGGTTCGTCCTCAACGGTCGCCCGTATCCGCTCCGCCTCGTGCTCGATCAGGGCTACTGGGACGGGTGCGGCCTCACCGCGCCCGACGACGACGCGCTCCGGCGCGACGTGGAGCTCGCCCGGGCCATGGGGTTCAACGGCGTGCGGAAGCACCAGAAGGTCGAGGACCCACGCTACCTCTACTGGGCCGATCGCCTCGGCCTGGTCGTCTGGGAGGAGATGCCGAGCGCCTACCGGTTCACGCGGCACTCGGTGGAGCGGCTCGTGCGCGAGTGGCAGGAGGTCATCGATCGGGACTTCAGCCATCCGTGCATCGTGACCTGGGTCCCGTTCAACGAGTCCTGGGGCGTGCCGAACCTGCCCGCGAGCGCCGTCGAGCGCCACTACGTCGAGGCCCTGTATCACCTGACGAAGACCCTCGACCCCACGCGCCCCGTGGTCGGCAACGACGGGTGGGAGAGCGTCGCGACCGACATGATCGGCGTGCACGACTACGACGGCGACCCGCGGCAGATCGCGGCGCGGTACCACTCCGACGAGGTCCGGCCGCGGCTGTTCCGCCGCGAGCGCCCGGGCGGCCGCGCCCTGGTGCTGTCGCCGCACGCGCACCACGCCGACCATCCGATCGTGCTCTCGGAGTTCGGGGGAATCGCGCTCGGGCTCGAGCGCGGTCGCGACTGGGGGTACTCGCGCGCCGCCGACGGAGAGGCGTTCGCCCGCCGGTACGCGGAGCTCCTCGAGGTGGTCCGCTCGCTCCAGATGTTCGCCGGGTTCTGCTACACGCAGTTCGCGGACACGTTCCAGGAGATCAACGGGCTCCTGCGGTCCGATCGGACGCCGAAGTTCCCGCTCGCCCAGATCGCCGCCGCCACGCGCGGCGCGCGCCGCTTCAGCGACATCCCCATGCCTCCCGCGCCCCCTCCGGCGCGTGAGCCCGCGTGGGACGCCCCGCCGCCAGCCGCTCACTGAGGGTGGATGCAGGCGGCGCCCCCGGTCCGGACCGGTGGGCGAGCGTGTGTCCAGGCTCGCGGCGGCTCGACGCTGCGCCTGCCGTTCGACGCCCCGATGCGCACCTTCAGTACCACACCGACCAAGGAGCAGAGCTCGCATGCACAGCCCGCCGCCCTCCCACGCCTCCACCCCGACCGCGCTCGCCGACCTGGTCTGCCTGTCGCACCTGCGGTGGAATCACGTCTTCCAGCGACCGCATCACCTCATGTCGCGGTTCGCGCGGGAGCGGCGCGTCTTCTTCGTCGAGGAGCCGGTGCCCGGCCCGGGTCCGGCCCGCCTCGAGACGTCGCACTCGCCCGAGGGCGTGCGCGTCGTCACCCCGCACCTGCCCGCCGGGCTGGGGGAGGAGAGCACGCACGACGCGCTCCGGGAGCTCCTCGCCGGACACCTCGCCGCCGAGGGGACGCAGCGATACCTGCTCTGGTACTACACGCCGATGGCGCTGCCGTTCACGCGCCACCTCGCCCCGCTCGCCGTCGCCTACGACTGCATGGACGAGCTCTCCGCGTTCCGCGGCGCGCCGCCCGCGCTCCTGCGCCGCGAGGCCGAGCTCCTCGCGCGGGCCCACGTCGTCTTCACCGGCGGGAGCTCGCTCTACGAGGCGAAGCGCGACCGCCACGTCAACGTGCACGCGTTCCCGAGCAGCGTGGACGTCCAGCACTTCGCGGCGGCGCGGCGGCCGCTGCCCCAGCCCGCCGACCAGCGCGAGCTCCCCGGCCCGCGCCTCGGGTTCTTCGGCGTCATCGACGAGCGCATGGACCTCGCGCTCATCGACGGCGTCGCCGCCGCGCGCCCGGGCTGGCAGCTCGTGATGCTCGGGCCGATCGCCAAGATCGCGCCCGAGGACCTCCCCCGCCGGCCGAACCTCCACTGGCTCGGGCAGAAGCGGTACGCCGAGCTCCCCGCATACGTCGCCGGGTGGGACGTCGCGCTCATGCCGTTCGCGCGCAACGAGGCGACGCGGTTCATCAGCCCCACCAAGACGCCCGAGTACCTGGCCGCCGGGAAGCCCGTGGTCTCCACCTCGATCCGCGACGTCGTGCGCCCGTACGGCGAGCTCGGCTTGGTGCGGATCGCCGACTCGGTCGCCGGCTTCGTGGCGGCGGTGGAGGCGAGCCTGGTCCAGGACCGCGCGCGGTGGCTCCCCGAGGTGGATCGGTTCCTGGCCGGACAGTCGTGGGACGTGACCTGGCGGCGGATGCGGGATCTGCTCGACGCCGCGGCCCACGCCCCGCACCGGCACCGCACGCGCGTCCTGGACGCACAGGAGCTCGCCCGGTGATCTTCGATTATCTCGTGGTCGGGGCCGGGTTCGCCGGCGCGGTGGTGGCGGAGCGGCTCGCCTCGGCGGGCCTCAAGGTCGTGGTCCTGGACCGGCGCGCGCACGTGGGCGGCAACGCCTTCGACCACCACGACGCGGCCGGCCTCCTCGTCCACCGGTACGGGCCGCACATCTTCCACACCAACTCGGAGGCGGTGTTCGACTACCTGTCCCGCTTCACCGAGTGGCGGCCGTACCAGCACCGGGTGAAGGCCTGGGTGGACGGCCGCCTCGTGCCCATCCCGATCAACCTCGACACCATCAACGAGCTGTACGGGACCCGGCTCGACTCCTTCCAGATGGAGAAGTTCCTCCAGGAGCGCGCCGAGCCGCGCCCCGAGGTCCGCACCTCCGAGGACGTCATCGTCTCGAGGGTCGGGCGCGAGCTGTACGACAAGTTCTTCAAGCACTACACCCGCAAGCAGTGGGGGCTCGACCCCTCGGAGCTCGACGCGGCGGTGACCGCGCGCGTGCCGATCCGCACCAACCGCGACGACCGGTACTTCACGGACCGGTTCCAGGCGATGCCCCGCCACGGCTACACGCGGATGTTCGAGCGGATGCTCACGCACCCGAACATCAAGATCCTGCTGAACGCCGACCACCGGGAGGCCGAGCAGTTCCTGCCGTTCCGCGAGACGATCTACACCGGGCCCGTCGACGAGTACTTCGAGTTCGCGCTCGGCAAGCTTCCGTACCGCTCGCTCGCGTTCCGCCACGAGACCCACGACCTGCGCCAGTACCAGCCCGCGCCCGTCGTGAACTACCCGAACGAAAACGCGTACACCCGCATCACCGAGTTCAAGTGGCTCACCGGGCAGGAGCACGAGAAGACGAGCATCGTCTACGAGTACCCGACCGACGAGGGCGACCCCTACTACCCGGTGCCGCGTCCCGAGAACCAGGCGCTGTACCGCAAGTACGAGCGGCTCGCGCTCTCCACGCCCCGCGTGCACTTCGCCGGCCGGCTCGGGACGTACCGCTACTACAACATGGACCAGGTCGTCGCGCAGGCGCTCACCCTCGCGCGGCGGCTCCTCGAGGCCCGCGCCGACGGCGCGACCTTGCCCGCCGCGGCCGCCCTCGAAGGCCACGCGTGATGCCGGACGGAGCGACGCACGGCGAGCTCCCCGAGCTCTGGGCCGGGATCGAGTGCACGGTCAACCGCGTCGGAGACCGCTGGCTCGATCAGCTCGCGCGCAGCGGCCACTACGACCGGCACGACGACCTGGACCGGATCGCCGATCTCGGCGTGCGCGCGCTGCGCTACCCCGTGCTCTGGGAGCTCGTCGCGCCGCGGGGGCTCGCCGCCGCCGACTGGCGCCGCGCCGACGCCGGGCTCGCGCGTCTCCGCGCGCGCGGCGTCCGGCCCATCGTCGGGCTGGTGCACCACGGGAGCGGGCCGGCGGGGACCGACCTCCTCGACCCCGCGTTCCCGGAGAAGCTCGCCGCGTACGCCGCCGCCGTCGCGCGCCGGTATCCGTGGGTCGAGCACTGGACGCCGGTGAACGAGCCGGTCACCACCGCGCGCTTCTCGGGGCTGTACGGCCACTGGTACCCGCACGGCCGGGACGATCGCACCTTCGTGCGCGCCCTGCTGACCGAGCTGCGGGCCACCGCGCTCGCGATGGAGGCGATCCGGGCGGTGATCCCCGGGGCGAAGCTCGTGCAGACCGAGGACATGGGCCGGACGACCTCGACGCCGCGCCTCGCCTACCAGGCGGACTTCGACAACGCGCGCCGGTGGCTCGGGTTCGACCTCCTCTGCGGGCGCGTGGACGCGGCCCACCCGCTGTACGAGCACCTGGTGGTGCGGGCGGCGGCGACGGAGGCCGACCTCGCCTGGTTCCGCGCCCACCCGTCCCCGCCCGACGTCGTCGGCCTCAACTACTACGTCACGAGCGATCGCCACCTGGACGAGCGGCTGGAGCGGTACCCGGCGTGGTCGCACGGCGGGAACGGCCGGGACGCGTACGCGGACGTCGAGGCGGCGCGCGCACCCGAGGGCCTCGCCGGGCACCGCTGGGTGCTCGCCGAGGGCTGGCGCCGCTATGGGCTCCCGGTGGCGCTCACCGAGGTCCACCTCGGCGCCGGGCGCGAGGACCAGCTCCGGTGGCTCGCCGAGGCGTGGGACGCGGCGGTCGCGGTCCGCGGCGAGGGGGCCGACGTGCGCGCCGTGACGGTCTGGTCGCTGCTCGGCGCCTTCGACTGGAACACGCTCGTGACCGCGGACCGCGGCTACTACGAGCCCGGCGCGTTCGACGTGCGCGGCCCGCGCCCCCGGGCGACCGCGCTCGCCGCGATGACGCGTGCGCTCGCGCGGGGGGAGCGGCTCGATCACCCGGCGGCGGGCGGGAGCGGCTGGTGGCGGCGGCCCGATCGCCTCTTCCCGGGGTGCCCCGAGGACGAGGACCCCGGGCGCGCGCCGCACCCGACGCCCGCGGAGTGCGCGCGCCCGCCGATCACCGCCGCGGGTCCCGCGGTCCTCGTGCTCGGCGGCCGGGCGGGCCTGGCGGAGGCGTTCGCGCGCGCCTGCGCCGAGCGTGGCCTGGCCTTCGTCGGGATCGACCGGCCGGAGCGCCTCACCGCCGCGGAGCTCGCGGCCGCGCTCGATCACCACGCGCCGTGGGCGCTCGTCGACGCGGCGGACACGCGCCCCGAGGATCCCGCCGCGTCCGAGGAGCTGCCCCGGGGAAACCTCGCGGACGGGGCGCTCCGCGCGCTCGCCGAGGAGTGCGCGCGGCGCGGCGTGCGCATCGCCTCGCTCTCCTCCGACCTGGTGTTCGACGGCGAGGGCGGCCCGGACCGAACCGAGGCGGACCTGCCCGCGCCCCTGCCCGCGCATCCGCGCGGCCAGCGCGAGCTCGCGGCCGAGCGGGCGATCGCCGCCGGACATCCGGGCGCGCTGCTCGTGCGGACCGGCGCGTGGTTCGCGCCGTGGCGCCCGCTCGCGTTCCTCTCGGCGGCGCTCGAGGCGCTCGACGCCGGCGCGAGCTTCACCGCGGCGGAGGATCGAAGGGTCGCGCTGACGTACGGACTGGACCTCGCGCACACGGTCCTCGACCTGCTCGTCGACGGCGAGGCCGGCCCCTGGCACCTCGTGCACCCGGAGCCGGTGTCCTGGGCGGAGCTGGCGCGGAGGGCGGCGCGGATCGCGGACCTCGATCCGGACCGGATCGTCGGCGTCCCCGCGGCGACGCTCGGCCTCGCCCGTCCCCGGCCGCACCGGCCCCTGGGGACCGTGCGCGGCGCCCTGCTCGCGCCGCTCGACTCCGTGCTCGAGCGGTACCTGCGGGAGCGCGTGGCGGAGGCGGCGCGCGTGCAGCTCGCCGGGTGAGGCGCCGGGGGGGAAGGGGCGAAGCCCCTTCCCCCCCGACCTTCGGTCGAGACGCGTTACTGTGAGTAGTCGCCGGCGCGGCTCCCGCCAGCGCTCTCCTCGGCGGGCGACGGCGCGTCGTACCCCGTGTCGCCCGCGCCGGCCCCGGTCGCGCCGGTCTCGTCGGCGCTGCCCGTGCCGCTCGCGCCCGCTGCCTGCCGCATGGAGTCGCGGAGGCCCTGCACGTGCGCGAGGTGGCCCTTCATCTTCTGCTCGGTGGTCGAGAGGAACGTCGCGAGCTGCGAGTGTCCGGCCTGACGCGCCTGCTGCGCGAGCTCCCCGACCTCCCGGGAGTCCTTCTCGTGGTCCTTCACCATGAGGTCGGTGTACGCGCGGTCGAACTCCCGCCCGGTCTTGCCCTGGACCTCCTTCATCATGTCCTGCCCTTCCTGCTGCTTCTGCTGGAAGGCCTCGCCCTGGAGGCTCACGCCCAGGCGCTGCGCCATGCTCGTGAGCTGCCGATCGTTCTGGCCGTGGTCCGTCACCATCTGGCGCCCGAACGCCTTCACCTGCGGGCTGGACGCCGACTGCTGCGCGAGCTTGCCGAGCTGGAGCTCCGCCTGGTTGGCCGCGTGGAGCTTCTGGAGGCCCTCCTGCAGCTCCTGGCTCACCGTCCCGCCTCCCGCGCTGCCGGTGTCCTCGGCCCGGACGCCGGCCGGCGCGGCGAGCGCGACCGCCGCCCCCAGCGCCACGAGCTTCATCGTTCCCGTCTTCATGTCGGTCCCTCCATTCACCCGTTCGTTGGGTGCAAATCTGGGGCGGCGCCGCGTCCCCCGCACCGGGCGTTCCGGCCAGCGGCTCTCCGCGCCCACACGCGACGACAGCGCCGCCCCCTTCACCCGCGCACGGCGCCGTGCTAACGAATCCCGTGGAAGATCAGCGGGAGCGGCCATGGACTTCGACGAGACCCGGGTGAGCGGTACGCCTCAGGCCAGCGGCCGAGCGGCGACGGTGCGGGCGGCCCTGCAGGTGGTCCACTCGACCGACGCGGCGCAGGCCGGGCAGCGGTTCGAGCTCTCCGACGAGGACGTGACCCTCGGGCGCGAGCCCGGCAACACCATCGTGATCGGCTCCGAGCAGGCTTCGCGGCGCCACGCCCGCATCTTCGTCTCCGGCGGCGCGCACGTGCTCGTCGATCTCGACTCGACGAACGGCACGTTCCTGAACTCGAAGCTCGTGAAGGAGCAGACGCTCCGGCACGGGGACGTGATCCGGATCGCGTCGACGGTCCTCAAGTACGTCGTGGACGCGTAGCAGGAGGGGGCCCCGACGGCTCCGCCGGCGGGGCGGGGGCGCAGCCCCCCGTCAGAAGAACCCCAGCTGCAGCCGCGCGGCCTCGCTCATCCGCGACGGATCCCACGGCGGGTCGAACACGAGCTCGACCTCCGCCTCCTTCACGCCGGGGGTGCCCAGGAGCTTGCGGCGGACGTCGTCCACGAGCACTGGGCCGATGCCGCAGCCGGGCGCGGTGAGCGTCATGTGGACGAGCACCTTGTGCCCGCCCTCGACCGGCTCGGCGTCGATGCCGTAGACGAGCCCCAGCTCGACGATGCTCGCGGGGATCTCGGGGTCGTACACGGTCCCGAGCGCCTCCCACAGCTTCATCTCGTCGAACGGCCCCTCGGCGGCCTCGGCGCGCGCGGCCTCGTACCGCTTCGCCTCCTCGACCGCCTCCGGGCCGAGCGCGTCCGCGTCCCTTCCGTCGACGCGCGCGAGCGAGCCCATGTCGGTCATCACCGTGAACTGGCCGCCGAGGGACTGCTGCACGACGAGCCAGGTGCCCGCCGGGAACGTCACGCGCTCGCCGCTCGGGACGAGCAGCGCCTCGACGTCGCGCGTGGTGGTGGTGGGGGTGCGGTTCATCTTCGTCGCTCCGCTACTCCGTGGACACGGGGTCCGTGCGGCCCTCGAGCGCCTGGCGCAGCGCGTGCCAGGCGAGGCTCGCGCACTTCACGCGCGCGGGGAACTCGTGGACGCCGGCGAACACCGCCAGCTTCCCGAGCGCCTCCTCCTCGCCGGGGCGCGGGCCCTCGGTCACGAGCCGGTGGAACTGCTCGAACATCGCGTCGATCTCGGCCGGCGTCTTGCCCTTCACGAGCCCGGTCATCACCGACGCCGAAGCCTTGGAGATGGCGCAGCCGCTCCCCTCGAAGCGGACCTCGGCGAGCGCCCCGCCGTCGACCTTCGCGTGGATCGTGATCCGGTCGCCGCAGAGCGGGTTGAGCCCCTCCGCGCGCCGGTTCTCGTCCGGGAGCGGCCCGAAGTTGCGCGGGCGCTTCGAGTGCTCGAGGACGACCTCCTGGTACAGGTCCGTCAGCTCAGACATGCGCCCTCCCGTGCTCGAGCCCGCGCCCGGCTTCTCCTCCGAGCGGCATCCGGCAGATCACGCGAACATCCTCCTCACCTCGTGCAGCCCCCGGACGAGCGCCTCGACGTCGGCGAGGTTCGAGTAGGCCGCGAACGAGGCGCGCACGGTGGCGTTCACGCCCAGGCGATGCAGGACCGGCTGCGCGCAGTGGTGCCCCGCCCGGATCGCCACGCCCTGGCGATCGAGGATGGTCCCGGCGTCGTGCGGGTGGACGTCGCCCGGCAGGAACGAGATCACCCCGGCCCGCTCGCGCGGCGTCCCCACGAGGCGCACCTCGGGGAGCTCGCGGAGCGCGTCGAGGGTGGTCGCGATCAGCGCCCGCTCGTGCGCGGCGATCGCGGCGAGCCCGAGCTCGCTCACCCAGTCGATCGCGGCGCCGAGCCCGATGGCGCCGCCGACGTCGGGCGTGCCCGCCTCGAACTTGTACGGCAGCGCGTTGAACCTCGTCTCCTCCCACGTCACCGAGAGGATCATGTCGCCGCCGCCCTGCCACGGCGGCAGCTCCTCGAGCAGCGCCTTCCGCCCCCAGAGCACGCCGACGCCCATCGGCGCGTAGAGCTTGTGGCCGGAGAACGCGTAGAAGTCGGCGCCGAGGGCCCGCACGTCGGCGGAGAGGTGCGGCGCGGCCTGGGCGCCGTCCACCAGCACCGGCACGCCGCGGGCGTGGGCGCGGGCGACGATCTCGGCCACGGGGTTGACCGTGCCGAGCGCGTTCGAGACGTGGTTCACGGCGACGAGCCGCGTGCGCGGGCCGAGCAGCTCGTCGAGCGCCTCGAGCCGAAGGTCGCCCGCGTCGTCCACCGGGAGCACCCGGAGCCGCGCGCCCTTCTCCCGGCAGAGGAGCTGCCAGGGCACGATGTTCGAGTGGTGCTCGAGCTCGCCGACCACGATCTCGTCGCCCGGCCCGACCCGCTGCCGTCCGAAGGTCTGGGCGACGAGGTTGACGGCCTCGGTGGTGCCGCGGACGAAGACGACCTCGTGCGGGTCGACGCCGCCCAGGAACCGGGCCACCTTCACCCGCGCCTGCTCGTGCGCCCGCGTGGCGCGCTCGGACAGGAGGTGCACGCCGCGGTGGACGTTGGCGTTGTCCTGCTCGTAGTAGCCGCGGATCGCGTCCACGACCGCCCGGGGCTTCTGCGTGGTCGCGGCGTTGTCGAGGTAGGCGAGCGGCTTCCCGCGCACGAGCTGCGACAGGATGGGGAACTGGGCGCGGACCGCGGCCACGTCGTACGCGGGGCGGACCGCGCGCGCCTCCGCGGCCTGGTGCTCGCCGGAGATCATGCGGCCTCCAGGAGCGCGGCCGCGGCGGGGAGCCTCGCGGCGACGTGGCGGCGGGCCTGCTCGCGCAGCGCCGCGGGCCCGATCCGCTCGACCATCTCGGCGGCGAACGCCCAGATGAGCAGCGTCCGCGCCGCGGCCTCGTCCACGCCGCGCGACCGCAGGTAGAAGAGCGCGTCCTCGTCGAGCTGGCCGACGGTGCCGCCGTGGCCGCACTTCACGTCGTCGGCGAAGATCTCGAGCTGGGGCTTGGTGTCCACCACCGCGTCGTCGGAGAGAAGCAGGTTCGAGTTCATCTGCCGCGCGTCCGTCTTCTGGGCGCCTGGCAGGACGCGGATCCGGCCGTGGAAGACGCCGCGGGCCCGGCCGTCGAGGATCCCCTTGTACGCCTCCTCCGTCCGGCAGCGGGGCACCGCGTGGTCGATGACGGAGTAGCTGTCCGTCACCCGCGCGCCGTCGGCCATGTAGAGGCCGGACGCCGAGAGCGCGCCCTCCTCGCCGGCGAGCCGCACGCGGAGCTCCGCGCGCGAGAGCTGCGCGCCCAGCGCGATCGAGTGCGCGGCGAGCTTCGTCCCCGCGCCCTGCTCCGCGAACACCGCGCTCACGTGGAAGGCGCGGTCGCCCTCGTCCTGGAGCTTCACGTGCGCGAGCTCCGCGCCCTCGCCCGCGACGAGCTCGGTGACCGCCGCGGTGAGGTAGAGGTCTCCGGCCTCCGCTCGCCCTTCGACAGGCTCAGGGCGAGCGGACCCGCCGAGGTAGACCTCGGCCACGGTCGCCTTCGCGCCCGCGCCGGCCACGACGAGCACCCGCGGGTGCTGGACCACCGGGTCGCCCGCGCCGCCGCCCGCGAAGACGAGCTCGATCGGCGCCTCGACCGCGGCGCCGGCCGGGAGGTGGACGAAGGCGCCGTCCTCGAGGGCCGCCGCGTTGAGCGCGGTGAAGGCGAGCCCGTCGGGCCGCGCCAGCCGGCCGAGGTGCGGCCGCACCAGCTCCGGCGCCTGGGCGAGGGCCTCGGCGAGGCTCGCGACCACCGCGCCGGCGGGCAGCGCGGCCGCGAACGACAGGTCGGCGCGGAAGCGCCCGTTCTCGAACACGAGCCGCGCGCCCGCGGGCGCGGGCAGGGCGGCGAGCCGCGCCGCGAGCACCGGCGACGGCGCGCGCGCCGGCCCGAACCCGAGCGCCGCCAGCGGCGCGACGTTCGTGAACCTCCAGTCCTCGTGGCGGATCGTGGGCAGGCCCGCGGCGCGGAAGGCGGCGGCGCCAGCGCCCCGCAGGTCGGCGAGCCAGGCCGGCCCGGACGTCGGCGGGCGGGCCAGCGCGGGCGCGACGCTCTGCTCGAACGGCGTCCCCCCATGCCGCTCTGGGTCCATCCGCATGGCCAGGAATCTCGGGGCGGGGAGGATCACGGCCGGACCTCGGCGCCCGGGAGCTCGGGGCGCATCCCCGCCGCCCACGCGTAGCCGGTCCGCTCGAGCTCGTCCGCCAGCTCCGGCCCGCCGGAGCGGACGATCCGGCCGCCGGCCATGACGTGCACCCGGTCCGGCCGGATGTACTCGAGGAGCCGCTTGTAGTGCGTGACGAGCAGCACCGACCGGTCCGGCCGGCGCAGCGCGTTCACGCCCTGGGCGACCACGCGCAGCGCGTCGATGTCGAGGCCGGAGTCGATCTCGTCGAGGATGGCGAGCTTGGGCTCGAGCACCGCCATCTGGAAGATCTCGTTGCGCTTCTTCTCGCCGCCGGAGAACCCCTCGTTGACCGAGCGGTTCGAGAGCGCCGGGTCGAGCGCGAGGAGCTTCATCTTCTCCTTCGCGACGGCAAGGAAGTCCATGGCGTCGAGCTCCTCCTCGCCGCGCGCGCGCCGGACGGCGTTGAGGGCGGTGCGGAGGAAGTAGAGGTTGGCGACGCCGGGGATCTCCACCGGGTACTGGAACCCGAGGAAGAGGCCGAGCGCGGCCCGCTCCTCCGGGTCCAGCGCGAGCAGGTCCTGGCCGCCGAAGAGCGCAGCGCCCCCCGTGACCTCGTACACCGGCCGGCCGGCGAGGACGCCCGCGAGCGTGGACTTGCCCGAGCCGTTCGGGCCCATGATCGCGTGGACCTCGCCCGGCGGGAGCTCGAGGTCCACGCCCTTCAGGATCTCCTGGCCGTTCACGGTGGCCGTGAGGCTCTTCACCTTCAGCATGGTGTCTTTCCCGTTGTCGTGGCTCATCCGACGCTCCCCTCCAGGCTCATCCCGGCGCGCTTCTGCGCGGCCACCGCAGGGCTCCGAAGCTCCTCGGTCCGCTCCCGCCTCATCCGACGCTCCCCTCCAGGCTCATCCCGAGGAGCTTCTGCGCCTCGACCGCGAACTCCATCGGCAGCTCCTTCAGCACCTGCTTGGCGAACCCGTTCACGATGAGCGAGACCGCGTCCTCGTCGGAGATGCCGCGCTGGCGGCAGTAGAAGAGCTGGTCGTCGCTGATGCGGGAGGTCGTCGCCTCGTGCTCCACCTTGGCGGTCGGGTTGCGCACCTCGATGTACGGGAACGTGTGGGCGCCGCAGCGGTCGCCGATGAGCAGCGAGTCGCACTGGGAGTAATTGCGGGCGCCCTCCGCCCCCTTCAGCATCTTCACCAGGCCGCGGTACGTGTTCTGGCCGCGGCCGGCGCTGATGCCCTTCGACACGATCGTCGAGCGGGTGTTCCGCCCGATGTGGATCATCTTCGTCCCGGTGTCCGCCTGCTGGCGGTGGTTCGCGAGCGCGACCGAGTAGAACTCGCCGACCGAGTCGTCGCCCTGCAGGATGCACGACGGGTACTTCCAGGTGATGGCCGAGCCCGTCTCCACCTGCGTCCAGCTGATCTTCGCCTTGCGCATCGCCTTGCCGCGCTTGGTGACGAAGTTGAAGATGCCCCCGCGGCCCTCGGCGTCGCCCGGGTACCAGTTCTGCACGGTCGAGTACTTGATGTGCGCGCCGTCGAGGGCGACGAGCTCGACCACGGCGGCGTGGAGCTGGTTCTCGTCGCGCTGCGGGGCGGTGCAGCCCTCGAGGTACGAGACGTACGCGCCCTCGTCCGCGACGATGAGCGTCCGCTCGAACTGGCCGGTGTCCTTGGCGTTGATCCGGAAGTAGGTCGAGAGCTCCATCGGGCAGCGCACGCCCTTGGGCACGTAGACGAACGAGCCGTCGGAGAAGACCGCGCTGTTGAGCGCCGCGAAGTAGTTGTCGGTCGACGGGACCACCGAGCCGAGCCACTGCTCGACGAGCGCCGGGTGCTCCCGCACCGCCTCGGAGAACGAGCAGAAGATGATGCCGAGATCGGCGAGCTTCTTCTTGTACGTGGTCGCGACCGAGACCGAGTCGAAGACCGCGTCGACGGCCACGCCCGCGAGGCGCATCTGCTCCTCGAGCGGGATCCCGAGCTTCTGGAACGCGCGCTTCAGCTCCGGATCGACCTCGTCCATCGAGCCGAGCTGCTTCTTCTGCTTCGGCGCCGAGTAGTAGACGATGTCCTGGTAATCGATCTTCGGATAGTGAACGTTGGCCCAGGTCGGCTCCTCCATCTGGAGCCACCGGCGGTACGCCGCGAGGCGCCACTCGAGCATGAAGGCGGGCTCGCCCTTCTTGCGCGAGATCGTCCGGATGATCTCCTCGGACAGGCCCTTCGGGACCCGGTCCTCCTCGACCTCCGTGACGAAGCCGTACTTGTAACCCTGCTCGGTGAGCTGCTTGAACTCTTCGGTGGTGCTCATGAACGGGCTCCCATGGCTCCGATGACGACGAGGCCGGCGTCGGCCTCCGCCGGCTTCGCGCCGCGCGCCGGCGGCGGCGCGATCGACGAGAGCGGCAGGCTGGACAGGGCGCCGTGGATGGCGCGCGAGACCGGGTCCCAGCTCGCCCGGGCGAGGCACGTCTTCTCGAGCTCGCAGGACTGTCCGGCGTGGGTGCAGTCGGTGAGGGCGATGGGACCCTCGAGCGCCTCGACGATCTGCGCGAGGCTGATCCGATCGGGGGACCGGGCCAGGCCGTAGCCGCCCTTCCGCCCGCGATGGGAGAGGACCAGCCCCGCCTTCGAGAGCTCCTTGCAGAGCTTCGAGACCGTCGGCAGCGGCACCGACGAGAGCGCCGCGAGCTCCTGGGCGGTGAGCGTCCGCTCGCTCCGCGCGAGGTGGGCGAGCAGCACGATGGCGTAGTCGGTCAGCTTGGAGACGCGGATCATCGGCGACCTCGGGCCCCGCCGGGACCCGGTCGACATAACGGACCGAAGCGGTCCATTTAGTCGACTATGTAAACGGGTCGGGCGGCCGACGCCAGGACGAAACGCCGGAAACGCGGCAAGTGCCTGTTTTTCGCGGATTCCACCGACGACAGGTCATCTCGAGGAGCCATCCACGCGGCCCCGGTGCAGCGGACCGTCCAGGTGCTCGCTCTCGACCGCGAGGTACAGGTGGTCCCCGGCCAGGGTCAGCTCGCACCGGAGGCGGCGATCCTCGCGCCGCGCCAGCGCGGCGAGCAGCGGAGGATCCACGGCGGCGAGCTCCGCTTTCTCCAGCCGCGCGAGCCCTCGCTCCTGCGCCTCCGCGACGAACGCCTCCATCCGCCGTGGCCCGTCGAACAGCACCGCCACCTTCGCTCCGCCGCCCTGCGCGACGTCGCGCGCCACGCGCTCGGGATCGGGCCGGCCCACGCGGACGATGAGGGCGATCCGGCCGTCCAGCTCGTTCGCGAGCACGTCGGGCGCGTCGGGGTCGCAGAGCCCCGGGCCGAACGCGATCCCCTCGCGCCACTGCCAGGCGAGCGCCAGCACGCGGAGCCACAGGCGCTCCATCGTCTCGGACGGATGGCGAGCCACCTTGAGGGCGATCGCCTGGTCGATCCCGCGATCGGCATCCGCGAGGCGAAGATCGAGGTGGTGGAGTGTGGAGGGCAGCGCCATGCGTTCAGGGTGGGACTACCGTAGTCGAACGCCGGGCGGAGGCCTAGCCGGATGACGCTGGGCCGGAGCGGGCTGGGGGTCTGGGGGGCCGAGCTTCTCCCGGCCCGCCGGAAAGACCAGTCGAGGCTCGCCTCCCTCTCCGCCGGTGAACAGGGTCGAGATCGGCCGCTCCCCTCCGCCCTCGAGAGGCTCGCCCTGCGCTTCGTCCTCGCCCTCCTCCTCTCCCTCGCAGGCCCCGCGGCGGCCGCGACCCCCGCGGCCCGGCCGCTGCCCCGCCTCGGGCTCGTCGTCGACGCGGGCCTCCCCGGCGGCGCGGGGCTCCTCGCGCAGGCGCGGCTCGCCGAGCGGCTGCGCCTCCAGGCCGGGCCGTTCTGGAGCGGCGTCGGGTTCGGCGTGAAGGGCGGCGCGGTCATCGCGCCGTTCCGGGGCGCGGTCGCCCCGGTGGTGGAGCTGGAGGCGGGGTACGGCTTCCGCGCCGACCTCTCGTTCCTCGCCGGTCGCGGCGACGTGCCCGAGGAGCTCGCGCCGGTCCTCGCCCGCGCGCGGTACGCGTACGCGGCCGCGTACCTCGGCGTCGACGTCGGGAGCCCGCGCGGCCTCTCGTTCTTCGTCCGGGCCGGGCTCGCGCGCCTCGTGGCCACCGCCCCGGGAGCGGCCCGCACCGACGCCGGCGCGGGCACGCTCCTCCTCGGCGACGCGACGCTCGACGCCACCGTCCCGTCGGCGAAGCTCGGCCTCCAGCTCTGGTTCTGAGAGGAGCCTCCAGTGCGCGTCCCCTCCCGAGCCCGCGCCCGAGCCCGAGCGCCACTCGCCCGCGTGCTCCACCTCCGCCGCGCGCTCGTCCTCCCCCTCCTCCTCCTCTCCGCCTGCGGCATGCTCGACGCGCGGCTCGAGGCGCGGACGGCCTGCTTCACGCTCCCCGAGTACGCGATCCCCGGCGCGACGGGCACGGGCGAGCTCTCGGCTCCGCTCGCGCTCGACCTCGGCGAGGCGCTCCCCTTCCTCTCCGAGCCGGGCGTGCGCTACCGGCTGCGGCTGCGCGACGTGACGCTCGGCCTCGAGAGCAGCGCCGCGGTCGCCGACCTCGGCGGCCTCGACGTCTTCGCGGTGTCCGCGATCGCGCCCGCCGGGAGCGCGCTCCCCGAGCCCGAGCTGGTCCGGTACGAGCGGCCCCCCGGCGCGGACCCGCGCCCCGCCAGCGTCACCGCGCCCGCGACGAGCGACGTCGATCTCGCGCCGTACGTGGACGCGGGCCTGCTCCGGCTGGGCGCGAGCGCGCGCGGGGCGCTGCCGTCCTCGCCGTGGCGGGCGACCGTGACCGCGTGCTTCCTGCTCGAGGTGGACGTGGAGTACGGAGAGCAGCTGTAGGCTCCGCGCGCAGCGTCCCGCTCGACGGCGCAGCGCGTCCAGCACCCCGGCCCCCGTTTTTCCGCCGCGCGCCCCACCGGCGCGCGCCGGCCCGCGGCGGGTCGGTCCAGTTCAACCTGCTCGGCGGCGGCCACTACAGCTCGACCTGGACCAACGTCGGGAACTGGGTCGGCGGCAAGGGCTGGAGCACGGGCGGCCGGAAGACCGTCACGTACTCCGGCACGTTCAACTCGCCGGGGAACGGGTACCTGGCCCCTGTACGGCTGGACCACCATTCCGCTCATCGAGTACTACGTCGTCGAGAACTACGGCTCGTACAACCCGAGCTCCGGCGCCACGCAGATCGGCACCGTCCAGTCCGACGGCGGCACGTACAACCTCTACCGGACGCAGCGGGTGAACCAGCCGTCGATCCAGGGCACCGCCACGTTCTACCAGTACTGGGCCGTACGGACGATGAAGCGGACGGGCGGGACCATCACGACCGGCAACTTCTTCGACGCGTGGGCCCGGGCCGGCCTGACGCTGGGCACGCACGACTATATGATCCTCGCCACCGAGGGCTACCAGAGCAGCGGGAGCTCGGACATCACGGTCAGCGAGGGCGGCTCCTCCGGCGGCGGCGCGACGGGCGGCGCGATCAGCTACACGCTCCGGGCGCGCAGCACCGACGGCCAGGGCAGGGTCGACCTGCGGGTCAACAACAGCACCATCGCCTCGTTCACGCTCGGCACGAGCATGAGCAACTACACGGCGTCCTCGACCACCCGCGGTGGCATCACCGTCTTCTTCACGAACGACGCCACGAACCGGGACGTGCAGGTGGACCATCTCTCCGTGAACGGAGCCGTCCGGCAGGCCGAGTCCCAGTCGTCCAACACCGCCCTGTACGCCAACGGGCGCTGCGGCGGCGGCTCGAACAGCGAGTGGATGCACTGCGACGGCTACGTCGGCTTCGGCAACACGCCGTAGCGTCGCCGCACGTCGGGAGCGAGGGCGGCGGTGGACCAGCGGCCCCGGCTCACTCCGCCCCGCCCCGGACGACCTCCAGCACCGCCGCCCCGAACTGCTCGAGCTTGCTGGGCCCGATCCCCTTCACGTGCGCGAGCGCGCCCAGGCTCCCGGGGCGGTCGCTCGCGATCTCGCGCAGCGTCGCGTCGGAGAAGACCACGTACGCGGGCACGCCGCGGGCGCGCGCCTCCTTGCCCCGCCAGGTCCGGAGCCGCTCGAAGAGCTCCGCGCCCGCCTCGTCCAGGTCGTCGACGGCGTCGCGCACGTCGCCCGCGTCGCGCCCGGCGCCACCGCGCCCGCCCCCGCCCGCGCGGACCCGCCGCCCGCCGGCGACCCTGGGCGCCGCCGCGAGCACGTCCTCGCCGGTGCAGCGGTCGCAGGCGTCACCGCAGCCCTGCGCCACCTCGCCGAAGTGGCCGACGAGCCGCTCGTGCCGGCACCCGTCGCCGTCCGCGAAGCGGTAGAGCGCCCGCACCTGCCGGCGCTGCCACTCGGCCACCTCCGGCTCCGCCTCCTCCAGCAGCCGATCCCAGCCCATCACGTCGGCCCACGAGTAGAGGAGGACGCAGGTGCTCGGCTTCCCGTCGCGGCCGGCGCGGCCGATCTCCTGGTAGTACGCCTCGATCGAGCGGGGCAGGTCGCGGTGGATCACGAACCGGATGTCGGGCTTGTCGATGCCCATGCCGAACGCGACGGTCGCGACCACCACCTCGATCGCGCCCGACTGGAAGGCGTCCTGGACGCGGCTCCGCACCTCGGGCTCGAGGCCCGCGTGGTACGCCTCGGCGCGGATCCCGTGGGCCTGCAGGAGCTCGGCGGTCTCCTCGACCGAGCGGCGCGACTGCGCGTAGACGATCCCGCTCTGCCCGCGGTGCGCCTTCACGAGCCGCAGGACGGCGTCGCGACCCCGGACCCCGTCGCCCTTCTTGAGCGCGTGCAGGCCCAGGTTCCGGCGCAGGAAGGAGCCGCGCACGATCAGCGGATCGGCCATGCCGAGCTGCGCGGCGATGTCGTGCGTCACCTCGCGCGTGGCGGTGGCGGTGAGCGCGAGCACGGGGACCCGGAACCGCGCCTTGAGGCCGGCGAGGTTCCGGTAGGCGGGGCGGAAGTCGTGGCCCCAGTGGCTGATGCAGTGGGCCTCGTCCACCGCGATGAGCCGGAGGCTCGCGCCCTCGATCGCGCCGCCCACCGACGCCTCGAGCCCTTCGGGCGCGGCGTACACGAGCTCGAGCTCGCCGGCGCGGAGCGCCCGCACGCGCTCGCGCCGCTCCTCGGGCGCGAGGCTCGAGTTGAGGAACGCCGCCCGGAGGCCCACGCGCTCCATCGCGTCCACCTGGTCCTTCATGAGCGCGATGAGCGGCGAGAGGACGAGCGTGGTCCCGCCGAGGAGCCGCGCCGGGATCTGGTAGGTGAGCGACTTGCCCGCGCCGGTCGGCATGATGCCGACGCAGTCGCGCCCGGCCAGCACCGCGTCGATGATCGGCTCCTGCCCGGGCCGGAAGCTCGGGTGGCCGAACACGTCGCGCAGCACGCGGCGCGCGGCCTCCGGGCCGGGGGGACGCTCCAGCTCCTGCGCGAGCGGGCGGAGCCGGCCGACCACCTCGGGGCCGAACAGGAGCGGCGCCTCCCGCCACTGGGCGCGGAGCCGGTGGAGGCGGCGGACGCAGTCGGCGCGGAGCGCGGGATCGTCCCGGTCGCCGCCGCCCCACGCGGCCGCGAGCGCCTCGACCTCGGCGAGGAGCTCCTGGCGCGGGCCGTCCAGACTCAGGCGCTGGGTGTCCGTGCCGGGGGACCGACAAGGCCCGGCCCCCCGGAGACCGGTTGCTCGGGCCTCGCCCTCGCCCCGTCGGCAGGCGGAGCCCGCCTCCTCCGTCAGCTCGCTCCGGTCCAGCGAAGCTGGACCCGCGCTCGTTGCGTCTCCGCGGTCTTCACTCACCGACTGACCTTCGCGTCCTCGATGATCACCGGGTACGGCGCGCCGCCCATCCCGATGTCCTGATCGACGGCGACCGTGCCCTTCACCGTGACCACCTCGCCCTTCTTCGCGGTGTCCTGCGTGGTCACGGTCACGTCGTTGTCCTTGCCCGCGGTCCCGGTGCCGTCCCGCAGGTGGAGCCAGTTCTTCCCCATGATGCCGGGGTTGTACTTCACCACCTTGCCGCGCACCGTCACGCTCTTGCCCTTCAGGCTCGCGCGCTCGGCGAACACCTCGGCGACCGTCCGCGCGTCCTTGCCGCTGGCCTTCTCCACCTTGACGTCACCCTCGTCGGGGCCGGCGGACATCGCGGCGCCGTGCGGGGGGGCCTCGGGCGCGCCGCCGCCCATCGGATCGCCGCCGGGCGTGCCGGGCGCGCCGTCGAGCGGTGGGTGGTTGGGGGGGAGCGCGCCGTCCTGCGCAGGCGCGGGCGCGGACCCCGCGGGGGCGGAGCCGGTCACGGGCGCTGCGACGACGGGCTCGTCCTTGCGGCTGCAGGACGCGAGCGCGACGACGGCGAGGAGCACGGGGATCGAGCGGAGCATTCGGTTCCTCCAGGGGCGCGGATGATAGTCCGAGGACGGAGAACGATCGAGCCGCGGCGACCTGTCCCGCTCGGGCTCGGGCGCGCGCGCGGGCTCGTTCACGGGGTCAGCCGCGGAGGCGATAGCCGGAGCGGAGCAGGAGCCACGCACCGCCCACGGCGAGGCACGCCAGGCAGGCGAGCAGGAGCCCGCCCACCCACGGCGAGGCGTCGGACACGCCGAGCATCCCGAACCGCACCACGTCCACGACGTAGAAGATCGGGTTGGCGTGGGTGAACCCCCGCAGCGCCGGAGGCAGCATCGAGGCCGAGTAGAAGACCCCGCCGAGGAAGGTGAGCGGCGTGATGATGAACGTCGGGATGAAGTTCACCTGCTCGAAGCTGCTCGCCCAGATCGCGGTGACGAACCCGAGCGCTCCGAACGTGATCGCCGCGAGGACGAGCACGAGCAGCGCGAGCGCGGGGTGCGCCACCGAGAACCCGCCGAACAGCCCGGCCACGCCCCAGGTCACCAGCCCGACCGCGAGACCCCGGACGACGGACGCGCCCACGAACCCCGCCAGCACCTCGGCGTGCGTGAGCGGCGAGACGAGCAGATCGACGACGGTCCCCTGGATCTTCATGACGAACAGGGACGACGAGGAGTTGAGATAGGCGTTCGACAGGACGCCGAGCGTGACCAGGCCGGGGACGATGAATCGCCCGTAGGGCACGCCGTCCACCATCCGGAGGCGCGCGCCCAGCGCCCAGCCGAACACCACGAAGTAGAGCGTCGTGGTGACGACGGGCGAGAGGAGCGTCTGCCCCGGCACGCGCAGGAACCGGCGGACCTCCTTCACGAAGAGTGTCTGGAGCCGGATCGAGATCATGGGGTCTCCCCTGCCCGCGGGCCGGGCGGCGCGGCGCCCGCGGCCCCGGCCCGCACGAGCCGCACGAACACGTCCTCGAGGGTCGTCCGGTGGGTCTCGACGTCCCGCACCGCGACGCCGGCCGCCGCAGCCGCCGCGAGGAACGGCCCGAACGCCTCGCCCGCCGGGACCTCCACCGAGACCGCGGCGCCGCCCTCCTCGAGCCGCGCCCCGAGCGCGGCGAGCGCCGGCGGCACGGCCGCCAGCGGCCGGTCGAGGGCGAGGCGCAGCGTCTTCGCCCCGTGGCGCCGCAGCAGCGCGCGCGTGTCCTCGACCAGCACGAGCCGGCCCCGGTCGATCACCCCGATGCGGTCGGCCAGCTCCTCGGCCTCCTCGAGGTAGTGCGTCGTGAGCACGACGGTGGTGCCGCGGTCGCGGAGCCTGCGGACGTAGCGCCAGAGCCCGCGGCGCAGCTCGACGTCCACCCCCGCGGTCGGCTCGTCCAGGAACAGCACGCGCGGGTCGTGCACCAGCGCCTTGGCGATGAGGAGCCGGCGCTTCATGCCCCCGGAGAGCCCGCGCGTGTGGGCGGCGCGCTTGTCGAGGAGCTCCAGCGCCGCGAGCAGCTCGACGAGCCGCTCCTCCGCGAGGCGCACGCCGAAGTAGCCCGCCTGGAAGCGGAGCGCCTCCTCGACGGTGAAGAAGGGGTCGAAGTTGATCTCCTGGGGGACGAGCCCGACGACGCGGCGGGTGAACGCGTAGTCGCGCACGACGTCGCGCCCCAGCACCCGCGCCTCGCCCGCGGTCGCGCGCACGAGCCCGGCGACGATGGAGATGAGCGTGGTCTTGCCGGCGCCGTTCGGGCCGAGCAGGCCGAAGATCTCGCCGGGGCGGATGTCCAGCTCCACGCCCGCCAGCGCGGCGACGCGGCCATACCGCTTCTCCAGCCCCCGGACCTCGACCACCGGCTCCATGCGGGGCCGGAATGTAGCGCAGCGGCGGGGCGGGCGCTCGGCCGGCGTGTCGCTGCGCCTACAGCGTCTTGGTGCCGGCCTGCTGGAGGTGCTGCGCGTCCCCGAGCGCCTTCAGCACGACCTCCCGCTCCGGCAGGTCGCCCGGGTAGTAGCGGAGCGTGAAACCGACCATGAGCTCGCCGACGATCGCGACGCCCTGGACCATCATCGGGTGCTCGCCAGCGCCCGGCGAGCGGTTGGTCGCCTTGAACCAGAACACCTTGTTGCGCGCGCCGCTGTACTCCTCGACCGGGATGTCCTGCTCGACCGTCTGTCCGTGGAGGCGGACGCGCATCCACATGGCCGCTTCCTTGCCGTCGCGCTTCTCCGCCGGGACCCACGCGGGCGTGGCGAGGAGCACGAACCGGTTCCCCTTGGCGGGGTCGAGGCGGAGGGTCTCGGCGCCGCCCTGCGGCGTGGACTCGGTCGAGTAGCGCCAGGCGGACGGCAGCGCGATCTCGAAGGCACCGTGCTCCGGGACCTCCACGCTCCGCGTCGTGTCCCCCGCGGCGAGCGCGAGGGAGGGAAGGGCCAGGGCGACGGCGTACGACGCGAAGACGGCCTTGAGCGACATCCACGACCTCCTGGGATCCCAGTGTAGCCGCGCTCAGAGCACCGTGCACCGGCTGGTCATGCGCCAGGCGCGCCCGAGCCGCCGGACGTCGCCGCCCACCCTCACCGTGGTGCGGAGCGGAAGGTCGGCGCTCGAGGCGCCCACCTGCACCTCGAACTCCCCCGGCTCGACGCGCCGCGCGCCGTCGCTCCCGGTGAAGTGGAGCATGTCCACGGGGACGGTCATCTCGACCTGGGCGGACTGGCCGGCGGCGAGCGGCACCCGGCCGAACGCCTTGAGCTGCCGGACCGGCCGGACCATCGACGCGAGCAGGTCGCGCACGTAGAGCTGCGGGACCGCGACGCCCGCGCGCCCGCCGACGTTCGCGACGGTGAAGCGGACGCGGAGCTCGCCGGTCTCGGTGTCGAGGGGGCCCGGCGCGACCGCCAGGTCGCGGAACTCGAACCGCGTGTACGACAGGCCGTGGCCGAACGGGTAG